>OMDF01000041.1_pt1 | contig 94135 bp, 74 predicted proteins | sample 1673631 | NCBI WGS metagenome assembly OMDF01 (sample SAMEA103958117, study PRJEB25191) | human gut metagenome | biome: human-associated habitat [ENVO:00009003]; feature: intestine environment [ENVO:2100002]; material: feces | place: Germany | collected 2013/2015 | reverse complement strand
AGTGATAGGCTGGGCAGATGCGGCGGAGCGTATTGAGGAACTTCTGGACGGCGGCGCATTTGCCACCAATCTTGAGGTCACGGAAGCCCCGCGCTATGAGCGGCTGGGTATTGCTGTGGATGTCTGGAACCTTTATCACGATTTCTCGGATGAAGCAAAGTCACTGGGGTATCTGTCCTGCTTGGGTATTATCCATAGCACCAGCTTTCCAGAGGAAACGGAGCGTCTGACGGACGATCTGCTGAATCCGGCGTTCCGGGATAGGCTCCTGTCGGAATACAAGGTATTCATGGACGCTTACCGCGAAAACCGTGCGCTGCTGCGCTTCCATTACCACAAGTCGCAGGCACTTCTCACACGTTTGGAAGATTTGTCCCTTCCGCGAAAGGAATTCCGCTCCGATATGGAGGCTATTCCAGAAACCGGCAGGTTTATCACCGAAGATGAAATTGCGGCTTCTCTTGCAAACGGGAGCAGCTTTGAGGGTGGAAAGACCCGCATCTATGCGTTTTTCCAGACTTCGCACACTCCCAAGGAGAATGCCGATTTTCTGAAAAAGGAGTACGGCATCGGCGGGCATACCCATGCCGTATCCAGAGAAAGCGGCAGCTATGAAGATCACGGCAGCAAAGGCATTGTGCTGAAAAAGAACGGCTGTGCAGACATTCAGATGAATTGGAACAAGGTCGCTTCGCGCATCTCGGAGCTGGTTCGGTTGAATCGCTACCTTACGCCGGATGAGCAGGCAGCCTATGACAAGGAAATGGCGCAGGACGCCATGCGGAACGCGGTTTATAACGACTATAACGACGTAAAGGCGGCGCACCCCGATGAAATTGTGCTGTATCAGGTTGGGGACTTCTTCGAGCTGTATGGCGAGGATGCGCGGGCAGTTGCAGATGATCTCAGCCTTGAGCTGACGCGCCGCAATTTGGAGGGAGTAGGCCGTGTTACCATGTGCGGCTTCCCTGCAAAGGATTTGGAGAAATACGTTGAAAAGCTGCGGGAAAAGCATGATGTAACAATTTCGCGCATTGGCGATTCCGGCCATGAACACACGGCATATACGCTTCCGTCCATCGACCACGAGGCAGAACAGGCCATCAATGCTTATGAAGCAGAGTTCGGCGCGGACGGCACGAGGGTGTTCCGCGATCCTGCCGCCGACGCGCCGCAGCCCACGGTACGGGAGCTGTTTGACGGGTACAAGCTGACCGTTGGCAACGCGCTTTCCAAAGATACGGCTTTTGTCAATGCCTGCCGCAATTCAGACCGCCAGAACGCTTATCTGGAGGGTGCGGACGCTATCCGTCGTATTGTCACGGCATCTGATGATCTCCAGCTTGTCCGCCTGTACTTTGATATGCCCGCGTTCCATAACCGGCTGCATCAGGAGCTTTTGGAGGAACTGTATCCCACGCTGGCAGCGACGGTCGCACCCTCTCCCTATCAGATCACACAGGAGGACATTGACAACGCGCTTCTGGATTGGCACAACAACCTAAAGGGCAAGCAGGAAGTCGCACTATATATGCAGGCGCATGGGCGAGAACGCAGCACCGCCGCATGGCTGGCTGCAAAATATGGCTGGGAAGATAGCAAAACTCCCATGTATATCCATGTAGGAAACGCCGAGCCGGTGACGCTCACATGGGCGCAGGTACAGCGGCGGTTGGCACAGCTCATCCGCGAGAATAAATTTTACGATGAGAATGAGCGACTGCGGTTATTTTCACCTGACCGATACTCCATTCGTCTGCATCCCGGCGAGGGCGGAATTACCGGCATTTGGGATGAGGTGTTGGAACGGTTCTGCGGAGATGGGGAACAAACGCTCCGCTTTGCAGAACAGAATAACGCCATTGCTTACTTGGATGGCATCAAACGGGATATGGGAATTGAGCTATCCCCTCCGGCGTTTACAACACCGCTTGGCTATACTTATCATATTGGAGATCGCATTTCATCCATAGAGTTAGACCACATAGCAGCAGTCGGCGCTATCGCGCGTGTAGATGAAGATCACGTCTGGCACACATTACCGAACGCACCCGGACAGGAACCTGTCAGCATCGACCGCAATTCCTTTGAACGCTACCTCGACACCAGATATTTCGAGGTTTCTGAACCGGAGCCGCAGCGCGTCATTGCGGCGCAGCACACAGAACAGCCAACCCCGGAGACGCCGCAAGCGGTTCAAAACCTTATGGGGCAGCGCGTGGAAATTGATGGTAAGTTCTATAACGTTGATTCCGCAGATGAAACTGTCGCGCATCTCAGCGTCGTTTCATCCTCCAGCGAGAGCAATCACGATCCGGAACACAGAACCGAACCGGTTTCTGCTGTCCTCACACGAATTGCAGATCAGGGTCGTGAGCTTGCGCCGAATATTTCGGCATATCAGGCGCTTCGTGCAGAGCATCCCGAAAAGCTCATCGGTGTCCGTGTCGGAGAACGGCTGCTTTTTTATGGCGCGGATGCAGAACGAGCCGCCAGCGCTTTGAATCGCCGCCTGCTGCAACGCGATATTCCCGGTATGGGCGAAACCGCTGTGACCGGCTATGATTTTGGACAATGGGCAAGCGGCGCAAAGCGGCTGCTGGAGCATGGACACAGCTTCGTGTTTGCACAGCCAAATGAAACCGACGGCTATGATGTTATCAACGAGGCCGATGCCAAGGAGTATATCCCCATTGGCATGGAGCTGGAGATTGACGGACGGAAGTTTGTCATTGACAGCGTGAATTTCGGCGCAGATGAAGTATCTCTGCGCGATGTGACTTTTCAAAACAGGCAGGGCTTTCCCATCTTCCGCGCTGAACACATTGCGTTTGTACGCTCGTTTGTTGAAGAACAGGAACAGGAGCAGCCGCAGCCCATCGCCAAACCCGTCGCGTTCTATCCCGCCGAGAAAACACACTTGCCCTACGACATAGAAATCAAAACGCTGCACATCCCGGAACCGGAGCATGACCCGCCCTCTGCGGAACCCGCCAAGCCTGAACCGCCTGCCATGAGCGAGGAAGAAGCTCTGATTCTGGAGCAGGAAGGACGCGCGGCGCTTTCGGAAATGGGCGAGTTTGTGCCTGATTCTGATGATGCCATCTCACAGGCCGAGATCGACGAACCTCCCGCACACCGTCCTGCGGTATCTATCCCCGTTGACGGCGAGTGGCAGGGCTTTCCCAGCGTTGCCGCTGCGGAGCAGGCCGCTTACGCTGACTTCAAGGCGGCAAGCCACCGCGACGCGCAGAATTTCCACATCACCGATGATGCCCTCGGCGTCGGCGGCGCAAAAGCAAAGTTTCGGGCAAATATGGCGGCGATCCATCTCCTGCAAGAGCTGGAGTTTGAGGGCATACAGGCCAGCCCGGAGCAGCAGGAAATCCTCTCCCGCTATGTGGGCTGGGGCGGTTTGGCTGATGCGTTCGATGAAAATAAACCAAACTGGTCGGACGAGTTTGCAGAGCTGTACGCCACACTTTCCCCGGAGGAATACGCTGCGGCCAGAGCGTCCACGCTGAATGCCCACTACACCAGCCCCACCGTCATCAAGGCGATCTATGAAGCGGTCGGCAATATGGGCTTCCAGAGCGGTAACATTCTGGAGCCGTCTATGGGCGTTGGCAACTTTTTTGGCCTGCTGCCGGAGCAGATGCAGGGCAGCAAGCTCTACGGCGTGGAGCTGGACAGCATCACCGGACGTATTGCCAAGCAGCTTTATCCCAAGGCGGACATTACCATCGCAGGCTTTGAGACAACGGACAGAAAAGACTTCTATGACCTCGCCGTGGGCAACGTCCCGTTCGGACAATATCAGGTAGATGACCGGGCTTATAACAAGCTCGGTTTTTCCATTCACGACTACTTCTTTGCCAAAACCCTCGACCAAGTGCGTCCTGGCGGCGTAATCGCGTTTGTGACCTCCCGCTACACGATGGACAAGCAATCACCCGAAGTCCGCAGGTACATCGCGCAGCGGGCGGAGCTGCTGGGTGCCATTCGTCTGCCCAACAATGCGTTCCGTGCCAACGCCGGTACGGATGTGGTTTCGGACATTCTCTTTCTCCAAAAGCGTGACCGTCCCATTGAGATCGAACCGGATTGGGTACACCTCGGCCAGAACGAGGATGGCTTTGCCATCAACCACTATTTTGTTGACCACCCGGAGATGATTTTAGGCAGGCAGACCTCCGAAAGCACCCAATACGGCAAGCAGGATTTCACCGTTGTCCCCATTGAGGGGCTGGCGCTTGCAGATCAGCTCCATGATGCCGTGAAAAACATTCGCGGCACCTATCAGGAGGCGGAACTGCCAGAGCTGGGCGAGGGCGAACAGATCGACACGTCCATCCCCGCAGACCCCAATGTGAAAAACTACTCCTACACCGTGGTGGACGGCGAGGTGTACTACCGGGAAAACAGCCGCATGGTCAAACCGGAGCTGAACGCCACCGCCGCCGAGCGTGTCAAGGGCATGGTCGCGCTGCGGGATTGCGTGAATGAGCTGATTGCCCTGCAAATGGACGAGTACAGCGCAGAAAGCCGGATTCAGGAAGCGCAGACCGAGCTAAACCGCCTCTATGATGCGTTCTCCGCAAAACATGGCCTAATCAATGACCGTGCGAACCGTCTTGCGTTCTCTGACGATTCCTCTTACTACCTCCTGTGTTCACTGGAAGTGCTGGACGACGACGGAAAGCTGGAGCGCAAGGCGGATATGTTCCACAAGCGCACCATCAAGCAGCAGCGCAGCGTAGATTCTGTGGATACCGCCAGCGAAGCCCTTGCTGTCTGCATCGGAGAAAAAGCCTGCGTCGATCTCGACTTTATGGCCTCCCTCATGGGCAGCAGCGAAAAGATTCCACAGATCGTTGAGGATTTGAAGGGCGTCATTTACAAGGAACCCAACAGTGGCCCATTTGACTTGCAGGACGGCGGCGAGCATTGGGCAAAGGGCTGGCAGACGGCGGACGAATATCTCTCCGGCAACGTCCGGCAGAAGCTTCGCACCGCGCAGCGTGTGGCAGCGCGCGACCCGTTCTTTGCCGGAAATGTGGATGCCCTGATTGCCGCCCAGCCGAAGGACTTGGAGGCCAGCGAGATTGAGGTGCGGCTGGGTGTGACATGGCTTGACAAGAAGTACATCGAGCAATTCATGTACGAAACCTTTGAAACGCCCCGCTATCTGCGCGGACAGATCGAGATCAGCTATGTCCCGTACACCGCAGAATGGCAGGTTTCCCGCAAGAGCATGGTGCGCTACAACGATGTGGCGGCGTTCACCACCTACGGCACAGACCGCGCCAGCGCCTACCGGCTGCTGGAGGATGCGCTGAACCTCCGCGATATTCGCATCTACGATACCATTGAGGACGCAGACGGACGGGAGCGCCGTGTCCTCAACGCCAAGGAAACCACCCTTGCCGCGCAGAAGCAGCAGCTTATCCGGGATACGTTCAAGGACTGGATTTGGAAAGACCCGGAGCGGCGCGAAACGCTGGTACGGCAATACAACGAGGAAATGAACAGCACTCGTCCCCGCGAGTATGACGGCAGCCACATCGTTTTCTCCGGTATGAACCCGGAAATCACCCTCCGGGAGCATCAGAAAAACGCCATCGCCCATGTGCTGTACGGCGGGAATACGCTGCTGGCACACGAAGTTGGCGCGGGAAAAACCTTTGAAATGGTAGCCTCTGCGATGGAATCTAAGAGGTTGGGACTGTGCCAGAAATCCATTTTTGTCGTGCCGAACCATCTGACGGAACAGTGGGCATCCGAGTTTCTGCGGCTCTACCCTTCGGCCAACATCCTTGTCACTACCAAGAAGGACTTTGAAACCCACAACCGCAAGAAATTCTGCGCCCGTATCGCCACCGGCGACTATGACGCTGTTATCATCGGCCACAGCCAGTTTGAGCGTATCCCCATCAGTCCGGAGCGGCAGGAACGGCTCCTTCATCAGCAGATTGAGGAAATCACCGATGGCATTCAGGATACCAAGCTCGCAGGCGGCAACAGCTTTACCATCAAGAGCTTGGAGCGCACGAAAAAGGGGCTGGAGGCGCGGCTGAAAAAGCTGCAAGCCAGCGACCGCAAGGATGATGTGATTTACTTTGAACAGCTCGGCGTAGACAGGATGTTTGTGGACGAGTCGGACAATTATAAAAATCTTTTCCTCTATACAAAGATGCGCAACGTGGCAGGGCTTTCCACCACCGATGCGCAGAAATCCTCGGATATGTTCTCCAAGTGCCGCTACATGGATGAGCTGACCGGCGGGCGCGGCGTGGTGTTTGCCACCGGCACCCCGGTTTCCAACTCCATGACAGAGCTTTATACCATCCAGCGCTATTTGCAGCATGACCGGCTGCAAGAGATGGGTATGGGCCACTTCGATTGCTGGGCAAGCCGCTTTGGTGAAACCACCACCGCGCTGGAGCTTGCCCCGGAGGGAACCGGCTACCGGGCAAGGACGCGCTTTGCAAAATTTTTCAACTTGCCCGAATTGATGAATCTGTTCAAAGAGGTCGCCGACATCAAAACGGCGGATCAGCTCCACTTGCCCACGCCGGAGGTTGCGTATCACACCATCGCCACCAAACCCACGCAGATCCAGCAGGACATGGTGAAAGCCCTCTCGGAACGAGCGTCCAAGGTACACAGCGGTGCGGTCAGCCCGGATGTGGACAATATGCTCAAAATCACCTCGGACGGACGCAAGCTGGGGCTTGACCAGCGCATCATCAATCCCATGCTCCCCGACGAGGAAACCACCAAGGTCAATCAGTGCGTGGCGAACATTCTCCAATACTGGCGCGACGGCGAGGAGGAAAAACTGACACAGCTTGTGTTTTGCGACATTTCTACGCCAAAGTCCACGCCCTCGCAGCGGGCGGCAAAGGCTTCCCCCGGTACGCTGGACAGCCCGGAAATCCATGCGCTGGAGAGCGCGATTTCATTGGAGGAAAGTGCGGAAACGCCGTTCACGGTCTATGAGGATGTGCGCCAAAAGCTCATTGACGCCGGTATGCCCCCGGAACAGATCGCGTTCATCCACGATGCCAATACGGAGGTCAAAAAGCGGGAACTGTTCGCAAAGGTACGCAGCGGTCAGGTGCGCGTCCTGATGGGCAGCACGGCCAAGATGGGCGCAGGAACCAACGTACAGGATCGTTTGGTCGCACTTCACGATTTGGATTGCCCGTGGCGTCCCCGTGATCTCACACAGCGAAAAGGCCGCATTGAGCGTCAGGGCAATCAGAACAAGCTCGTTCATGTCTGCCGCTATGTGACCGAAGGGACGTTTGACGCCTACCTCTGGCAGACCGTTGAGAACAAGCAGAAATTCATCTCTCAGATCATGACCTCAAAATCCCCGGTTCGCTCCTGTGAGGACGTGGACGCTACGGCGCTGTCTTTTGCGGAGATCAAGGCGCTGTGTGCCGGTGATCCCCGCATCAAGGAGCGTATGGATTTGGACATTGAGGTGTCCAAGCTAAAAATTATGAAGGCAGACCACAACAGCAAGCAATTCCGATTGGAGGACAGTCTGCTGAAATACTTTCCGGAAAAGATAGAAGAACACAAGGGCTTTGTTCGTGGGCTGGAGGCGGATATGCAGACCCTCGCAGCGCATCCGCTCCCGGCAGAGGGCTTTGTCGGCATGGAGATTCGCGGCGACCGGCTCACCGATAAGGAAAACGCCGGTGCCGCGCTGCTGGACACCTGCAAGGAGGTTAAGGGCAAAGACCCGGTACAGATCGGGAGCTATCGCGGCTTTACCATGTCCGTTGCTTTTGATTCCATGTGGAAAACGTACACGCTGACGCTGAAAGGCCGGATGACACATCGCGTTGAACTCGGTTCGGATGCCAGAGGCAACCTTGTCCGCATCGAGAACGCGCTGGATAAAATGCCGGAGCGTTTGCGCAGCGTTCAGGAGCAGCTTGAAAACCTCTATAACCAGCAGGCAGCGGCAAAGGCTGAGGTCGGTAAGCCATTCCCGCAGGAGCAGGAGCTGGCCGCGAAAACTGCGCGGCTCATTGAGTTGGATATGGAGCTGAATCTGGACGGCAAGGGACAGCCGCAGCCTGAGCAGGCGATTGCAAAATCGGCGCGGCCTTCCGTTCTGGACAGGCTGAAAGCGCCGCCTGTTCATGGCGCACCGGAAAAGCCCCACAAGAAAGAAATGGAGGCACGATAATGAAAAATCTCCCCGTTTACAAGCACCCGGCATCCTATGCCAGAGAGCATGACGAGCTTGCTACCTACCGCGCATCCAATCAGGCGAACACGGCCTGCAAGGAAGCGATTGAAACCGCCATCCGTGACCACTACCGGGATAACCGGCTGGATGCAGCGGCAGTCGATCAGGTAGTGCAGCAGTTCGGCTATGACCGCGCATTTCATATCCTCGCCATCACCGTCTGTCAAGCGGACTGGGACAGACGCTATTCTCCCGACAACAGGGCTTGGGCCAACGCCATGTCCATCCCCGCCAATCCCGACGCATGGAGTACTGATCGCAACTGCTATCTGGCCGTCAACAGCCATCCCGGTCTGGTCGATCTGTTTCTCAGCCAGACCCGCAAAGCCTATGCGCAGGAGCGGCAGAAAACCTCTGTCCGGGACAAGCTGAAAACGCCGCCTGAAACAACTTCGCCGAAAATTTCGGCGAAGTCCAAAGCCCCGGAGCGCTGAGCGATGGCAAAACGCAAACGGGACATTCAGCTTAAATTCCGCGTCACGCCGCAGGAACGGGAAATGATCGAAACGAAGATGGCGCAGTTCGGCACCACCAACATGGCGGCGTATCTCCGCAAGATGGCGATTGACGGATATGTGGTGAAGCTCGACCTTCCGGAGCTGCGGGAGCTGGTGTCCCTGCTTCGGTATTCCAGCAACAACCTCAACCAGCTCACCCGCCGCGCCCATGAAACGGGCCGCATCTATGAGGCCGATTTGGAGGACATTCAGCAAAGTCAGGAACGGATATGGACGGCGGCAGAGAAAATCGTTTCCTCGCTGGCGGCGCTGAAATAAGTCGCAGGGGCGGCGGTCACTCCGCCGCCCCTGTTCACACAAAAGCAAAAGCCCCGACGCAAAACAGCATCGGAGCTTCTACGGTTCCAGATTGTTTTCATCAAACAGCGGCGAGGCAAAAAAGCTGCTCAGGTCGATCTCCAATCCCTGACAAAGCTCGTGGATGATCCGCAGCTTCATAGACGGGTATGCGCAGTTCACAAGATTACCGATGGTGGACTTCGGTACGCCGCTTTTCATATAAAGCTGATACTGCGTCATGCCGCGCTCCTGCATCAGCTCAACCAAACGCTTGCTGACGGCTTCATTCAACTGCAAGTACCACACCTCCCGTCCCTGTAACTGTACCAACATTATATTTCCCATCTGGAGAAAATTAGTTCAGGTAGCTGTACTAAAGAAGGATTATGTGATATGGTTAGATGTCGGGCAAAAGGCGAAAACTATTCGTATGACTTTGCCGCATCCTTGCAAAACACCAATGGGCAAAGTATTCTAATATCAGAAAAAGATTTGACCGCTTGGAAAGGAGCTGCGGAACGTATGCTGACAAACGAAATTGTGCTGAAAGTATTTTCTGACTACCTCAACCGCGATACGGATTTTGAAGTTGTCCTGACCAGCAGAGGCTACACGGTCATGGGTTTTGACAACCACCGTCAGGACTGGAACACCGTGGACTTTTGCCCTACGCCCGAAGCGCTGCGGGATTCTTTGTTAAACGCCTATGAGAGCTTCCGCGAGCTGGAGATCACGGGCGGTGATCGTGATTTGACCGAAAAGGAAGAAGAAAAGCTCGCCAAAGAGCGTGACGCGCTGACCGCACTTTGTGAAAAGGAGGCCGCAAAATGTTCATTCTGAAAATTCTCTTTGCGCCGCTGTCGCTTATCCTTTCCCTGTTCGTTTGGCTGTGCGCAGGGCTGCTGTCCTGCTCCGGCTTCGTGTTCAAACTGGCAAGCGGACTGCTCTCCCTGCTGGCTTTCGCCGTGCTGATTACCTACTCCGTAAAGAACGGCATCATCCTCCTTATGCTGGCGTTTCTGATCAGCCCGATGGGACTTCCGCTGCTGGCTGTGCAGGGGCTTGGCAAGCTGCAAGACATGAACACCGCCATGAAAAACTTCATTCATAGTTAAAACACAAGCCGGGGCGAACGCCTCGGCTTGCTTTTCTAAAATCGTTGTTTACTTTCTTGCTAATATCGGATATAATATTAGCAAGAAGGAAGTGATAACATGACCGCCTACGACCGGCTTGATCTGCTTTTTCAGCAAAACAATGGGATCGTCAAAACCGCGCAGGTTTTGGAAATCGGTATTGCCAAGTCCACGTTTTACGCCTACGCCAAGCAGCGCGGCGTAGAGCAGGCCGCGCATGGCGTTTATGTTTCGCCAGATGCATGGACGGACGCCATGTACCTGCTGCACCTTCGCTGTGCGCAGGCTGTATTCTCCCATGAGAGCGCGCTGTTTTTCCATGACCTGACCGACCGGGAGCCGAATCCGTATTCCATCACCGTCAAGACCGGCTACAATCCTGCCAGCCTGCAAGCAGACGGCATCAAGGTCTATACCATCAAGAAAGAATTGCATGATGTGGGGATCGTCACGATGAACACGCCTTTTGGCAATCCGGTTCCCGTCTATGATATGGAGCGTACCATCTGCGATCTGATCCGCAGCCGCAGCGGGATCGAGATGCAGACCTTTCAGGATGCACTCAAGCAATACGCAAAACGAAAAGACAAGGACTTGCGGAAGCTGATGCGCTATGCGCAGATGTTCCGTGTTGAAAAACTGCTTCGGCAGTATTTGGAGGTGCTCTTATGATTAAGACTGCACGGCAGCTCAAAGACCTGATACGCAATCTCTCCAAGGACAAATCCGCAGATGCGCAAATCCTGATGCGCAATTACATGATGGAGCGCTTTCTGGAGCGCATTTCTCTTTCGGAATATCGGGACAAGTTCATCCTCAAAGGTGGGATGCTGGTGGCTGCAATGGTCGGCCTTGACGCCCGCTCCACGATGGACATTGACGCGACCGTAAAGGGTGCGACGGTCGGCATCGAGGAAGTGGAGAACATGATTGCCTCCATCATCTCCGTACCGGTGGACGATGGCGTGGAGTTCCGTGTGAAGCGCATTTCCGAGATCATGGACGAGGCTGAGTATCCGGGCATCCGCGTCAGCATGGAAACGGAGTTTGACGGTGTGATAACGCCGCTCAAGATCGACATTTCCACCGGCGACGCCATTACGCCCCGCGAAGTGCGGTACAGCTTCAAGCTGATGCTGGAGGATCGCTCCATCGAGATTTGGGCATACAATCTGGAAACCGTTTTGGCCGAGAAGTTGGAAACCGTCGTGTCCCGCGCCACCACCAACACCCGTATGAGAGATTTCTATGATCTGCACATTCTGAGCCAGCTCCACGGCCAGAGCATCGTCCCAGCCGATCTCCGTGCGGCGCTCATTGCGACGGCCAGGAAACGCGGTACAGAGAAGTATCTTGCCGACGCGCCTGCGGCCTTTGATGAAGTTGAGGCCGACCCAAACATGGAAAAGCTGTGGCGGGCTTATCAGAAGAAGTTTTCCTATGCTGCCGACCTGTCGTGGCATACGGTCATGGAATCCATCCGCAGCCTTTATCGGCTGGCGCAGTAGCAAACATTCAGCAAATTGAAATCTTTGAAGATAAGGGGATGCTTTGATGGACTTAAAAGAGTTCTATTTTCAAAATATAAAGGAATCTGAATATCATCATCGCTTTCTGAATTCCGTAAAAAAAGTGAACTATACATACAACCTCTTCACAGGTGAAGAAGAAACTCAGGATTACCAATTCGAGATTTATGATGTCGAAGAAGCAATCACCAAATTCAAAGAGCTGTGCCAGCCTGATGTTAATTTTTCACCGGAAAACAAATGTTGGTTTTATCTAATAACATATTATCTGAATACACTTGGCTATGAGATAAAAGAATTTCCCAGAATATTAGCAAGACCACCTGCTGAACCGGCTGACTTCACATACGGAGAAATTAGGAACCGAATTATCGCGCTGGGTGGAGACGATAATGGAACCGTCCGCTATGCAACCAGAAGAGCCTTTGTTGCGGAGCTGACATTTATGCAAAAGTCTTGCAACATTGAGGTGAGCGATTCTATAAACCAAAAATTCATCGAAATCTCTACCAGACAGGCGTCTTTCAACTGTATGCATACAGACGAGAAAATTGCTGAGATTGCAAATCTTATTGAAAATATGTTGAAGCAAGATGGAAAATTTATTACGCCAGAATATGAAAAAGTGTGTTGTGGGTTCATTGACGATACGATAGTAAAAAACTACAGAAAGCAAATGCAGTGTTTCAGACATTGCACAGACGAAGCAATAGCAGAAAGGAAGATATATTCCGAAGAGCAAAAGACCTTCCTTGTTGACTATGGACTTACGATTGTGAAGGCCATTCATGAACTGATAAAATAAGCAGTATTAAAAATTTCATCTCACCTTTCATGTTGCACATCATACACTTCAAACGGTCTGCTACGGCAGGCCGTTTTACTTTTCAAGGAGGTGTCCATCATGGCAACCACACGCCTGATGCCTCTCCACACCGGCAAAGGCCGCACGGTGGGACAGGCCATCAGCGACATTATCGACTACACCGAAAATCCGCAAAAGACGGACGGCGGCAGGCTGATTACGAGCTGGCAATGCGACAGCAGGATCGCCGACGCCGAGTTTCTTTTCACCAAGAATCAGTACATCCAAAAGACCGGCAGAGTGCGCGGCGAGGATGATGTGATCGCCTACCATCTGCGGCAATCCTTTGTTCCCGGAGAGATCACACCGGAGGAAGCGAACCGTTTGGGCTGTGAGCTGGCCAAGCGCTTCACCAAGGGCAATCACGGCTATATCGTCTGCACCCATATCGACAAAGCCCATATTCACAATCATGTGATCTGGAACTCCACCGCACTCAGCCAGACCCGGAAATTCAGAAACTTTTGGGGCAGCAGCCGCGCCGTGCGGCGGCTCAACGATACCATCTGCATCGAGAACGGCTACTCCATCGTGGAGAATCCGAAGCGCCACGGCAAGAGCTACAACAAGTGGCTGGGCGACAAAAAGAAGCCCTCCCACCGGGAGCGAATCTGCACAGCCATTGACGATGCGCTGACACAAAAGCCCGATAGCTTTGAAACGCTGCTGGAGCTGCTGCGGCAGGCCGGGTATGAGGTCAAGGGCAAAAAAGTCCCATCCCTGCTGGGCGGCGAACAGAAAAAGTCCATTCGCATGGATACCCTCGGCGACGGTTATACTCCCGCAGATCTCCGCGCGGTGATTGCAGGTGAAAAGGCGCATACGCCGCGAAAGAGCGCCGCAGCGCCGGTCAAACCGGAAAAGCGCAGCGGGAATCTGCTGGTGGACATTCAGACCAAATTACGCGCTGGCAAGGGTGCCGGTTATGCGCGTTGGGCGACGTTGTTCAATTTGAAGCAGATGGCACAGACGGTGGCCTATCTGCAAGACCATGAGCTTTTAGATTACGCCGTTCTCTCAGAGAAAGCGGCGGCAGCGTCCGCTCACTTCAATGAGCTTTCCGCAAGGATCAAGGCTTCGGAAACACGCATGGCCGAGATTGCCGTGCTGCGGGAGCATATCGTGGGTTACGCTAAGACCCGCGATACCTACGTTGCCTATCGCAAGGCCGGGTACTCAAAGAAATTTCTTGCAGAGCATGAAAGCGAGATCACGATCCACAAGGCCGCAAAGAACTATTTTGATGGACTGGGCTTCAAGAAGCTGCCCACCATCAAGGCGCTGAATACCGAGTACGCCGAGCTGCTGGCGGAGAAGAAAGCGGCCTACGCCGAATACCGAAAAGCCCGTGAGGAAATGAAAGAGCTGCTGACGGCCAAAGCCAATATCGACCGTATTCTGGAGTTGGATAAGGAGCAGGAGGAAGCGAATGAACGACGGGAAAAAGAGGCGGAGCAGCGCTGAGCTGCCCGCCCACAAGCGATTTGAAAAATCGTGCAGCCGATGGATTTATCCATCGTTCCAGAACACAGTTTTTGTGTTCTGCGGGGATTGGGGCAGCGCCCCAACAAGCATGAAACAGGCGGGTTCCGTGTGAACGGAATCCGCCTGTTTTCGCAAAGTGGGTACCGCTTTGCATTGCTTGCCAGTATTATCCCGAATCAGAATAATTTCGGAATAACCACCGTTCTCGCTATTCCGCATGATGGAGGTAGCGGGCGTCACCGAGGAACTGAAAGCCTGTGACCCTATGCGCTGGGTGGGGCTGATGAACACGCTGAAGGCGCAGGCGGAGGAAGTTATTTTTCAAGAACTAATCTATATATAAATTTTGTGATATAGTAGAAGTCGGGAGCAAAACACTGTATGATGTATTTCCCCGGCTTTTGCTTTTATGTTCTTAGATTTGTTTGAACGACACTATGTAAACGGCAAAGAGAAAAAAGTCTTATCGGAACAAAAAAGACAGATTAGAGCGGAAAATATTTTTTCCTCCTGTTATCATATTCGCTGAAGGCGCTTTACAGCGCTTTCAAAAAAAGCAAGAATTAGTCTTATCTAACCAAAGGAGGAATTTTCAATGTCTGAAGTGAGTACGGACAAAAAACTGAAAGGAAAAGACCTTATTACCATCGGTATCTTTTCCGCAATCTACTTTGTCATCAACTTTGCCTTCATGCTTCTGGGAGGTATTCACCCTGTTCTTTGGATGCTGATGCCTGGCTTTATCGCTGTGTTTGCAGGCATTCCCTTTATGCTGATGGTCGCAAAGGTTCAAAAACTGGGTGCAGTTTTCCTGATGGGGCTTATCACTGCTCTCATCTATTTTGCCACTGGACAATTTACCCTGGTGATCCTGATCTCAATGGCTTCAACTTGCATTTTGGCCGAAGTTGTCCGGGCGGTGACTAAGTATAATAGCTTCAAGGGAAATTCGATTGCCTATGTGATTTTTTCCCTGGGGATGGTTGGTTCTCCCCTTCCCATCTGGTTGTTTAAGGCCGATTTCCTGGCGCAGATTACGGAACAGGGAATGCCCGCTGATTATGTCGCGGCAGTTGAAGCTCTGTCATCCAATGCAATGCTAATCGTTCTGTTTGTTGCTCCAATCATCGGTGGTATCATCGGAGCCTTTATCGCCAGAAGTCTGTTCAAAAAGCACTTTGTAAAGGCAGGAATTGTGTGATGAATGGGGAGGGCAAAAAACATACATTAAGGTTCGATCCACGGACGGAATTGCTTTTGTTGGTGCTGGCAAATATTGTGGCCTTTACCCAGCACTCCGTATGGGTTGAAATTACATGGGTTGTTTTTCTGCTCCTGCTGATCGTTGCCTGCGGGTGCCAAAAATCCGCAGGCAAACTGGCAATCGCATTTGGAATTTGTCTGGCGCTGCAATACTATGTATTCCCAAACGGGCCGAAAATTTTAGCCAGCAGCTTCACGATCATTGTGTCTTATGCAAGAAAGATTTTCCCTTGTTTGATTGTCGGTACGATGGTTTTACAGAAAACGCCCGTCCGGGAATTGATGGTTGCGCTTCGGAAATGGCATATCCCGCAGGGATTGATTATTCCTTTGTCTGTAACCGTCCGGTACTTCCCAGCCTTGAAAGAAGAAACAGGTTATATTCGAGATGCCATGAAGCTCCGCAATATTCATGGAACGCAAAAAATCGAGTGCCTGTTAGTGCCGACAATGATTTCTGCAACTACAACAGCAGAGGAACTCTCTGCTGCCGCAGTTACACGGGGCATTGAAAATCCTGCTCCTAAGACAAGCATGATTGAAATGAAATTCGGCGTGCAGGACTTTGTGTGTTTGGCAATAGGCGTTGCTTTTTGCGTAGTTTCCATTATGGTAGGATAAGGAGGTGTTTCCTATGATTGAAATTCAAAATGTATCTTTTGAATATGAGAAATCGCAGGGGACGCTTTCTCATATAGACCTGAACATTCAGCAGGGCGAGTGCATTGTTCTTACTGGTGAATCAGGCTGTGGTAAGACAACCATAACAAAACTTATTAACGGTCTGATTCCTCATTTTGTCGAGGGCGGAACCTTATCTGGTACAACGATTGTAAACGGTATGAATGTAGCTCAAACAGAAATGTACCGTTTGGCAGAACAGGTTGGTTCCGTGTTCCAAAACCCAAAATCGCAGTTCTTCAATATAGATTCTGACAGCGAGATTACTTTTGGTTTGGAAAACGCAGGCGTTGAGCCAAGGAAAATCAAAGAGCGATATGATGCTACGGTTTCTGCTCTGAAAATACAGTCACTGCTGGGCCGTAATATCTTTTCTATGTCAGGCGGAGAAAAACAGAGTCTTGCGTTTGCTTCGGTGTATGCGATGAACCCTTCCGTCTTTGTACTTGACGAGCCGACGGCCAATTTGGATGCCGATGCGATTGACACCTTACGCCAGCAGATTATCCAGATCAAAAAAGAAGGACGGACAGTTGTTATTGCCGAACACCGCCTATATTTCCTGATGGATCTGATCGACCGGGCAATCTTCATTCAAAAGGGGAAAATCGTTCAGATATTTTCCGGGAATGAGTTTCGCAATCTTTCGGATGAGCAGCGTATCAGGATGGGGCTTAGAAGTCTTGTCCATCCTGTGCTGGAGCTGCCTCCCGCCGATCCGTCAGGAGCGCAGGAAGGCTTATCCGTAGAAAACCTTTCCTGTGCCTTTGATAAGCAGCCGGTATTCAGCGGCCTTGGCTTTTCTGCAAAACGAGGCGAAGTGTTGGGGATTGTCGGTCATAACGGCGCGGGAAAAACGACGATGACACGCTGCCTGTGCGGGCTTTTGAAAGAAGTGAACGGAACGGTTCGACTGGATGGGCAAACACTGAAAGCAAAACAGCGCAATAAGGCCAGCTTCTGTGTTATGCAGGATGTGAACCATCAGCTTTTTTCAGACAGCGTATGGAACGAATGTGAACTGGCGCAGCCGGATTGTCCGCCGGAGCGGATTGAAGAAATTCTCAGGTCTTTTGATTTGCTGGATTTCAAAGACCGCCATCCGATGGCCCTGTCAGGAGGTCAGAAACAGCGCCTTGCGGTGGCAACCGCTATTCTCTCCAACAAGGATGTACTTGTCTTTGATGAGCCGACCAGTGGCCTGGACTATCACCGTATGCTGGAAGTGAGCAATATGATCCGCAAGTTGAATGATGAGAATAAAGTTATCATCATTGTTTCCCATGATTTTGAGTTTTTGGGCCGGACTTGTGATAAAATATTTGATGTGGAGGGATGCTCCACAGAAAGGAGGTAGCGTCTATGCCGGAACTATTCCAGGAAATGTACTACGGCCCGAATGTTCAAAACCTGGTTGAGTCCGATGATTGTAAGGTCATGCGTTTAAGTGATAACTCTGGTGAAGGCATGATGACACTCTATCATGTCTTTCCCGGTGTGTTTCTCATGTATAATGATTTCCACATGAAGGAGTGCATTTCGGGCTTCCAGACAGATATGGACCTGCTCTGTATAGATCACTGCCGGGAAGGACGCATTGAGCAGGAAGTCGGCCAGAATGCCTTTAGCTATTTAGAGGCTGGCGATCTTCGGGTGGATCGCCGCATCCATCATTCGGGCAAGGTGGAGTTTCCGCTTTGCCACTACCACGGAATTTCCATTGGCTTTCAGGTGGAGACTGCGGCAAAAGAAATACCGGCTTCTATGAAAGGCTTTTCTGTTGATCTTTATGAGTTGCAGAAAAAATATTGCAGTGACCGCACACCTTATGTCATTCCAGGAGAACCGGCCATTGAGCATATTTTTTCCGAACTTTACAATGTGCCGATCAAAATCAAAAAAGACTATTTCAAGATTAAGGTGTTGGAGCTACTGCTGTATCTGGATGCACTGGAACTTTCAGGCCATACAGAAGAACGCCCCTATTTTTATAAAGGTCAGATTGAAAAAATCAAAGCAATCCAGGCGCTCCTAACTCAGGACTTAACACAGAACTATACATTAGAGGAGCTTTCCGAGCGGTTTGACATCGCTCTAACTCCCATGAAAAATTGTTTTAAGTCGGTATATGGCAGCCCAATTTTCACATATATGCGGAATTACCGAATGAACTATGCCGCTTCTTTGCTGCGATCCGATAAGACGCTGAAGGTGGCTGAGATAGCGGGACTTGTAGGATATGACAGTCCCAGCAAATTTGCTTCTGCATTTCATCAGACAATGGGGAAAACACCGTTGGAATATCGAAAATCAATTATCTGATTGGCACAGAAAAGGCCGCGTGGAGCGGAAGAAAAAACTGAATCATGATAAATTAAGGATGGTTAGTAGGACTTAACCATCCTTTTTTCTTTACTGACCGAATAGAACGAAAGAGGTGAATTACTATGAAACAACAAAAAAAGAGTTGGGTCAAAACTCTACTTTCCTTTGCAGAACCCTGCAAGGGAAAGATGATCCTCTCGGTTTTATGCGCCATTTTTAGTGTCGCTGGTGGATTTATTCCGTTTTGGGCAGTTTATAAAATTCTGCTTCTGTTTATCAACCGTACTGCCACAGGAAACTATATTCTGTTATGGTGCTTGGTTGGCGTAGGCGGATACCTGATCCGTGTCATCTGCTTTGGCATTTCCACAATTTTGGCACATATCTCCGCTTACACGATACTGGAAGGCATCCGCCTGAAAATCGCAAACCGCCTGATGAGGGCGCCCCTTGGCGAAGTAATGGGGCGAAGGATCGGTTACTTGAAGAATATTATCATGGACAAGGTGGAGGACTTAGAGCCGCCCTTGGCGCATGTAATTCCAGAACTGACTTCTAATCTGCTCCTGCCGCTGGCTATTTTCGTCTGGATGCTGGCAATAGACTGGCGTATGGGACTTTCGATTTTGATTGCTCCTGCGTTGGCTATGATTCCGATGTTCTTCCTTATGAAAAATTATAACAGCCAGTATGCAGCCTACATGGAGGCAAATAACCATGTCAACAACATTATTATCGAGTATGTAGAGGGCATTGAGGTTGTTAAGGCGTTCAACCAAAGTACCAGTTCCTACGAAAAGTTTGTAGGCGCTGTGAAGTCCTTTAAGGATTTTACTCTCAACTGGTTCAAAAGCACATGGAAAACCATGAATTTAATGATGGCGATTATGCCGACTACCTTGCTTGGGGTACTCCCTGTTGGTTTGCTGCTGGTGCGTGGTGGAAGTATTACTCCCGCTGAACTTGCAATGGGAATTATCCTCTCACTTAGTATTGTGGGGCCACTGATGAAAGCTACGACCTTTATCAACGAAGCAAAATCTATGGAGTATGCGGTTGAAGCAGCAAATGAGCTTTTGAATCTTCCAAATTTGCCGGATTCCGGGGAATTTGTTCCAATCAACCATACCGATATTGTCTTGCAGGATGTGTCCTTTTCTTATGACGGTACAACACAAAATGAAGTGTTGCATGGTATCAGCTTAAATATGCCACAGGGGAGTTTTACTGCACTGGTCGGACCGTCTGGAGGAGGAAAATCAACGGTGGCTCGCCTGATTGCACGGTTTTGGGATGTAACTGGTGGCAGCATCTCCATTGGCGGCAAAAATATAAAAGAGCTTTCAATTCACCAGCTTTCTGAATTGGTCAGCTTCGTGACACAGGACAATTTCCTGTTCAACTGCTCGCTCAAAGAGAACATCCGCCTGGGTAATCCAAATGCTACGGATGAGGAAGTATATGCCGCCGCAAAAGCGGCTTGCTGCGATGATTTCATTGCTCGGCTGGAAAAAGGATATGATACCCCTGCCGGTGATGCCGGCAAGCGGCTATCTGGCGGAGAAAAGCAACGAATTGCTATTGCGAGAGCAATTTTGAAAAATGCGCCTATTGTGATTTTGGATGAGGCAACTGCCTTCACTGACCCGCAGAATGAAGATAAAATCCAGAAATCCATCATGGCCCTTTCCAAAGGAAAGACCCTGCTGGTGATTGCACATCGTCTGTCTACCATTCAAAACGCAGATCAGATTGTTGTTCTGAAAAAAGGGCAGATTGTTGACTGCGGAAAGCAGGGGGAACTTTTGGAACGCTGCCCGCTTTATGCAGATATGTGGCAGGCGCATATTGGCGCAAAGAACTGGTCTGTGGGCGAGAAAAAGGAGGTGGCTGTCAATGTTTAAGTCAATGAAACGCATTATTCGATGGGCTGGCAAGTACAGAGGTCGTCTTTATCTTGGCTCTGTATTCTCTTTTTTCAGTAGTTTATCTACAGCCATCCCGACAATGGCTGCTGCTTATGCGCTGGATAAATCTATTCAGGCATATTGGGCGCATACCACAATTGACGCTTCTTTGATCTGGAAAATGCTGTGGATTATTGTTGGCTCTATTGCATTGAATTTCCTGTTTTCTTATCTACGGGCAATTTTACAGGAAAGTATCGGCTATGAAGTGGCCGCTGGCCAGCGCATTCATTTGGGCGATGTACTGAAACGGGTTCCCCTTGGGTACTTTTCACAGAACAGTGTCGGTGACATTCTGGCAGGTGTTACCACGGAATTATCTACTTTGGAATTACAGGGCATGAAAATGGTGGATGTCATCATCAATGGATACGCAAAGTTTATTGCCATCGTTTTATGCCTGATCTTCTTCAGCCCTGTTGCGGCGGTTATTTCCATTGTCGGCGTTGCTCTTTCGGCGCTGGCTTTGCAGGGGATTAGCAGACACAGTGAAAAAACCGCTGCAACAACCCATAAAGCAATGGAAGATATGTCCGGCGCAGCGATTGAATACATCCGGGGGCTTTCCATTGTGAAGTCCTTTGGACAGGAAGGTGCTTCTATTGAGAATTTTCGTAATGCCAGTAAGGAATTGAAAGATATTCACATCAAGGTAGAAAAGGGCTATACACCATATAACTGCCTACACCTGTTTGTGTTGAAGCTGGCATCTATGGGGATCGTCCTGGTATGCGCGTGGCAAGCATTGCAAGGGCAAATGAGTATATCTGTTTTTCTGATGTTTGTTCTTTTCTCCTTTGTTCTTTTTGGCAGCGTGGAAAATATCAATGATGCTGCGCACACTCTTGGGGTTATTGATTCTGCCATGAACAAGTTGGAAGCATTAGAGAATGTAAACTATATCGACCAGGATGGCACCGATATAAAACCGGCAACCTATGATATTGAATTTAGGGATGTTTCTTTCGGATATGACAGCCGGATTGTTCTGCATGACCTGAACTTCAAAATTCCGCAAAATAGCACAACGGCCATCGTGGGGCCATCTGGCAGCGGAAAATCTACGCTGTGTAACCTGATTGCCCGTTTCTATGATGTGAACAGCGGAACGATTACCGTTGGCGGAACAGATATTCGCCGATTTACCTGCGATAGCTTGCTAAAAAATATCAGTATGGTTTTTCAGAATGTCTATTTGTTCCGGGATACCATCAAGAATAACATTAAATTCGGCAGCCCGGACGCCACGGATGAACAGATTATCGCCGCCGCAAAAGCAACCCGCTGTCACGACTTCATAATGGCTTTGCCGGACGGTTATGACACAGTGATTGGTGAAGGGGGTTCTTCGCTTTCCGGCGGTGAAAAGCAAAGAATTTCTATCGCCAGGGCGATGCTCAAGGATGCTCCCATTGTTATCTTGGATGAGGCAACCGCAAGTATTGATCCAGAGAATGAGCATTTGATCCAAGAAGCGATTTCTGCTCTAACACACGGTAAAACTATTATTACGATTGCCCATCGTCTGGCCACGATTGAGAACGCCGACCAAATCCTTGTGATTGATGGCGGAACTGTGGCTCAGAGGGGTACGCATAAGGAACTGCTGCAACAGGAAGGGACTTATAAAAAGTTCATCCAGATCCGCGAACAAGCCGAAGGCTGGCGGATTCAGTAATGGGTGTCCCTATGAAACTTCATGCGTCCGGGGAGGACTACCTGGAAACCATCCTTGTTCTCCAAAAGAAACTCGGTATGGTACGCTCCGTAGATGTGGCCCGGCACATGGAGGTGTCAAAGCCCAGCGTGTGCCATGCAGTGGCTACCTTGCGGGACGGCGGCTTTCTCACAATGGACGAAGATCACTTTCTCCATCTGACCGATGTGGGCCGCGAGGTGGCTGAAAGAACCTATGAACGCCACTGTTTCTTTACCGAGCAGCTTATCGCCGCAGGCGTTGATCCCAAAACTGCGGAGGCCGACGCCTGCCGGATTGAACACACTATCAGTCAGGACAGCTTTGAAAAAATCCGGCGTGCACACGAACAGGAGAGGTAAAACTTAAATTCTACCGTCGCTTCACACTAGTAGCCAAAAGGTAGTCGGCGGTAAAGTTTATATCCCCATACCTGCCGGTCATTCGAGAGTAAGAGCGGCCATCCGTGCAGGATGACCGCTTTTACTGTATCCAGAGAATTCCGACTACGCGAGGCAGTGTTTATTTATCGTCTCTCAAATTCTCTGCGCTTTGGCACAATGCAATATACCGCTCCGCTTCTGCATCACTCTTTCCGGCAAAGAAATCTGCCACAACTTTTGGAATTTCACGCGGTTTTTCGTCGTGAAACACCACGGCGTCAAGGCTGATTCTCATCTCCTTGGAAATGAGAGCCACGGTTTCAAACTTCGGATTGCTTTTGCAGTTTTCAATCTCAATAATCGTGCGCGTACACATGTTCAGTTTTTCAGCCAGTCCACGCTGTGTTATCTTCTGCTGGATTCGCTTCTCCCGAAGTTTGAGGGCAAAAAGGTCAAGAAAGTTCATTGGAAATCACCTCTACTATATTGTAGAGTGAGCTTCGCTTCACTTAAATCTACATGTAACTCATATTGGATGAGCTATAAATCACATTCAAAGAACTGAAGATTATTTTATGAGAACACGGATGAACAGGAGATGGCGCTAAGACCGCTCGCGGCCATGTAAAAAAGCATAAGTACAGAGTAGCCACCCACGCAAAAAAGCGCGCGGCGATCCCGCAGACGAGCTGCACTCACAGAAGTGAGTTGCAGCTCTCTTTTTATGCAGTATGGTTCATCCGTGATTTAGCTCCTCCGGGGGCAGCAGTATTCCCTTGCGCTTTCGCGCACAATCAAGGCGCTCGTGCGGGCAATGATGTCCGTGCGAGCGCCTTTTTTCGTTTTTCTGTCGGCTGTCGTTCTCCGCCGGTGTTGGCTTGGCTCACCAACCACCCAACACCGAAACGGAGGAACAAAATGTTTAATAGAAAAAGCATCTATGCGCTGAATAAGAAAGACCCCGATGCCATCGTTTATATGGACGCCAATGAAGTCATCGTCCGCCTGACCCGCGAGGACTTTGCCAGCGAGGAAGAATTCCTGAAATGGAAATCTTGGTCGGATGGAAACTACCACACCGAGGACAATCAGGATGTGGTAGAGGGGAAACACAATACGTCCATTGATGGCCTGTCCGAAACCGCACTTTCCATTCCTGCCATTGATGTGGTTTTGGAGCGCCAGCACGAGAAATCCGAGCGACGCAGAGCGGCTTCCGCGATGGTTTCTCAGATCAGGGACAAGCTGACGGAAACACAGTTCCGCAGACTTTGGATGTACTACGTTGGCGGAATGACCGTTGATGAAATTGGGCGGATTGAGGGCATCAGACACCAGAACATTTCCAAAAGCATCGGCTCCGCAATGAAGAAAATCAAAAAATTTTTCCCGTAAGCTCAAAAACAGGGTGCAAAAATGCCCTAAAAAAGATGATAGGTGAAGGGACATTCTCCACGAAGCCTTTCGTTGAACGTTGAAAACTGAATAGACCATGATGCAGGCACAAAACCCGCGTGATAGCGGCATAAGGTGCGCCGCCAAGACGATGGCTTCAAGGATGTAATTCCGGACAAGTCATCCGAGCGATCTACGCAGCCTTAGACCCGATTCGGCAAATCGGGCGCGATGACAGCGCGGCGGATAATGAAACTTGCTCACGCCCTCCCACAGACTTGAGGGGGAACCCTGCGGTATGCGTCAGCTCTTTGAGGCAGCGGTATCGTGGAGTTATGACAGCCCTGCCAAGGGCGGCCTGCATCATGCCCACTATCCGGGGCGCGTGGCAAATAGGATGGATCTTCTCAAATGGACAAGCAGAGCGGCTGCGCCGGTATTCGCCATTATGTTATGTGGCTCCAATTCTGCCCGCGCAGCCGCCTCTCAAAGTCAGATACCATGCGCTGACGGCCTTTCCGTCAGCGCATTCATGTGACCTTGAGGAAACCCACCAAACCGAGAAAGGAGATCGCCATGATGCAGCCAACGCCAAACGAATCCCACGTCCACACGGATGAACTGGTGGACATCCGGGAAGTATCTGTTGACAAAAATCTTCCCAAGGAAGAACGCATTGCCGCCTTTATCCGCCAGATCAAAAATCCTTACCGCTTCCGCTGCGGCGATTTCGTGGTAAACGCCTGCTTTGCCGGGAACGGCGTTACGTTGGAGGAATGTCTGCAAGGCATTTTGCGCTGAGCGACATCCTCGCTTTTTTCCGCAGAGAGTGCTATGATCGGTGTGGAAAAGGATGAAAACCAAATAGCCAGATAACCACTCTTTTCATGCGGGAGCAGTCCGGGAGAAAGGAGTGCTTTTTCATGCCTAAATACAAAGCCGCCGCTTATATCCGCCTGTCCTATACCGACGATCATTCCAGCGAGAGCGACAGCGTTTCCAATCAGCGCAAGCTCATTGAAAACTTTGTAGAGCGCAACCCGGATATTGAGGTCGTTTCCGAAAAGGTCGACGATGGATACAGCGGCATCATCTTCGACCGCCCCGCGTTTAAGGAAATGATGCAGGATGTCACCGACGGCAACATCAACTGCGTCATCGTAAAAGACCTCTCCCGCTTAGGGCGTGAGTACATCGAAACAGGCCGCTATCTGCGCCGGGTATTCCCGGCCTATGGGGTGCGCTTCATTGCTATCACCGACAGCATCGACACCGCCCACGACAGCGGCGATGATCTGACCGTATCGGTCAAGAACATTATGAACGAAGCCTACTGCCGGGACATTTCCATCAAGACCCGTTCCTCTCTGGATGTGAAGCGGCGCAACGGCGATTTCGTCGGCGCATTCCCGGTGTACGGCTACATGAAAGCCGAGGGCAACAAGAATTTACTTGTCCCTGATCCCTACGCCGCCCGCGTTGTCTGCGACATCTTCCGTATGCGGCTGGAGGGCGCAAGCGCCTCCAAGATCGCATCAGAGCTGAACCGGCTGGGTATTCTCTCCCCGCTGGCGTACAAGAAGAACAACGGCCTGCCCTACGCGAAAAAGGGCTACGCGGACAAGGCCGACTGCAAGTGGTCGGCCACCACCATCATCCGCATCTTGCAGGACGAAACCTATACCGGAACGCTGGTGCAGGGCAAACAGGGTACGCCGCATTACAAGATCAAGCAGATGGAGCAGCGCCCCGCCTCCGAGTGGGTGCGTGTCCCGGATGCCCACGAAACGCTGATTGCCCGTCAGGATTTTGAGCTGGTGCAGCGCATCAAGGGGCTGGATACCCGGACTTCTCCCAACGAGGACACGGTGTACCTGTTCTCCGGTATCCTGATCTGCGGGTGCTGCGGAAGCCGCATGACCCGCAAGACCAACCGTGCAAACGGCAAGGAGTACCACTACTATTATTGTCCCACCGGCAAGAAAAAGGGCTGCGCCCATCCGGTCATGCTGAAAGAAAGCAGCCTGATCGACTGTGTGCGAGACAGCCTGAAAGCCTATATCGGCAATATCGCTTCGCTGGAGGCGCTGCTGACCGGCATTGACCAGTCCAGCATCAATCAGGCGCTTGCCAAGGAATACAGCGACCACATCACCGACAACGAGCGCCGGTTGGAGCAGGTGCTGGAGTTCAAGGCACGGCTTTATGAGAGCCTTGTGGGAGGTATGCTTACCAAGGAAGAATATGCCTCCTACAAAGCCAAGTACACCAAGCAGGCCGAGGACATCCGCGAAAGCGTCCGCGTTCTCAAGGAAAAGCTCACGGAGGTGCTGGAAAACCGAAGCGAGCGCAACCGTTGGATTTCGCAGTTTACGAAGTTCTCCACGCTGGAAACCTTAGACCGCAGGGCGCTCATTCACATGGTACAGAGCATCCGCGTCCGTGGCAAAAAGGAGCTGGATATTACCTTTACCCATGAGGACGAATACAAAAAGGCGTTGCGGCTTTTGGCGCTGGCAGCGCAGCAGAAAGATTACGAACAGAGAAAGGTGGGCTGAGCATGGCGAGAAAAAGCAGGAAAGAAACGGCTGCGGTAGCCGTGCAAGAGGCCGACGCCGCTTGCCGCGCCGCAATCTACGTCCGCCTTTCGGTGGAGGATACCCACACGCACAGCGTATCCATTGAAACCCAGCAGATGATTATTGCCCGCTATCTGGAGCAGTACCCGGAGATCAGCGTGTACGATACCTACATCGACAACGGCGCGACGGGGACAAACTTCCACCGTCCGGGCTTTCAGCAGATGCTCTCGGATATTGAGGCCGGTCATGTAAACTGCGTGATTGTCAAAGACCTTTCCCGTTTGGGACGGAACACCATTGACACCGGCTATTACATCGAGCAGTATTTCCGCATCCGCAACATCCGCTTTATTGCGGTCAACGAAAACTTCGACACCGCCAACCCGGAAGATGCCCATTCCGGTATCATCATCCCGCTGCGGAACATGATAAACGAAGCCTACGCTTTGGACATTGGGCGCAAGATCCGGGCACAGCAGCGGCAAGCCATGAAAGACGGCAAATTCATCGGTGCGCGTACTCCCTACGGCTACCTGAAGGCCAAGGACGATTGCCACCAGCTTATCATCGACCCCGTTGCCGCCGTCGTGGTGCAGCGGATGTTCCGTTGGGCTTCCGAGGGCGCTGGCCTCAATACCATCGCTGTGCGGCTGAATGAGGCGGGCATCCTCACCCCCAGCCACTACAAGAAGATGCAGGGCAAGATCACTCACGCAAATTTGCTCGGCAGCGGCAAGTGGCAGACCCGGACTGTCGGCGTCATTCTCCGCTCCGAGGTCTACACCGGAGATCTTGTTCAGGGGCAGACCAAAACCGTGGATCACCGGCAGGTCAAGGCCGACGCCGAGGAATGGACGGTCGTGCGGAACACCCATGAGGCCATCATCAGCCGGGAACAGTTCGCGGCGGTGCAGGAAATTCTCAATCAGACCGCCAGCCGCGCCAAGGCGCGGGAGGTCAAAGCCTTCACGCCGAACCTGCTCAAAGGCAAGGTGTTTTGCGCCCATTGCGGCGGCAGCCTGCATCGGCAGCGGAATATCCGCAAGAAGTCCGATGACGTGTACTTCTACCATTGTCTGAGCCAGAGCCGAATCAGCAAGGATGCCTGCCCCGGCGTGACCATCCGCGAGGATGCGTTGCTGGATATGTTGGCAGATATGCTTCAGGACGCGCTTGATACGGCGCTGGGGCAATACACCCTCTCTCTTGCGGAGCTGCCCCGGCAGGCCGCTGACCGCGCTGAGCTGCGGGAGAAGATCACCAGCCGCAGACAGGAAATCCAGCGGCTTCGCGGTATCGTGCGGAGTTTATATGAAAACCTCGTCCAAGGCGTTCTCACCAAGGATGAATACTTTGACTACAAGGAGAAGTACGAAAGCCGCATTGCCGACCTCGCCGTGGAAATGGAGCAGTTGGAGGATGGCCTGCGGACGATGGATGCTCAAACAGAGCAGCACCGGGCGCTGAAGCAGGATGCAGCACAGGTCAAGACCGACCGTGCGCTGACTGGCGCACTCATCGAGCGGCTGATCGACCACATCGAGGTATCCCACGACAAGCAGATCACGGTGCGCTATCGCTTTCAGAGCGAGTTTGAAACCTATGCGGAGGTGCTGGAACAATGCAGAAATATGTAATCGCCCTCTACATCCGCCTCTCCATCGAGGACTACAAGTACGACAGCCTGAGCATTGAAAACCAGAGTCTCGTCCTCCACGAGTACGCGGCTTCCATGCCGGAAGCTCTGAACGCGGAGATTATGGAGTTCATCGACAACGGGTACAGCGGCACAAATTTTGAGCGTCCGCAGGTACAGAAGCTCATTGAGCTGGTGCGGGCCAATCAGATCGACTGCATCATTGTCAAGGATTTTTCCCGCTTCGGGCGCAACAGCATTGAAACCGGCTACTTCATTGAGCGCGTGTTCCCGCTGTTCCATACCCGCTTTATTTCCATCAGCGACGATTTTGACAGCAGCAAATTCAAGGGCGACACCGGCGGCATGGACGTGGCGTTCAAGTATCTCATCAGCGAATATTACAGCCGCGATATGTCCATCAAGACCAAGAGCGCCAAGTACGCCAAGATGCAGCGCGGCGAGTATCAGAGCAAAATCTGTCCCTACGGCTACCGCAAAAGCGCCGATGGCAGAATGGAGCCTGACCCGGAGGCCGCTGCCGTTGTGCAGCTCATCTTCCAGCTTGCCGCCGAGGGCATCAACGCCACCGCCATCACACGGGAGCTGTTCCGCAGAAGCATCCCCACTCCCGGCCAGTACAAAGCGGCGCACGGCAATCACACCCACGATATTTCCCGCTGTCACGGGGTTTGGAGTACATCCACCATTCTCCGCATTTTGGAGGACGAACGCTACACCGGCGTGTATGTGATCGGCAAGCGGGCGGTTCTCGAAGTAGGCGGCAACAGAAGCCGCCTGAAGGACAGAGAATCATGGTACATCATCCCCGACCATCACCCGGCCATCGTCGAGAAAGCCGTGTTTGATACCGTGCAGGCCAGCCAGCTCCGCTTTTCCCAGCCCAACAAAAAGAAGCGGGATTACCCGCTGAAAGGCAAAGCCTTCTGTGGCTGCTGCGGTCATGCGCTATCCCGCACCGTGCAGAAAACCTCATATTATCACTGCCGCCATTCTGAGGCGGACGTAGAAAGCCGCTGCCACAAGATGCGCCTGAACGCCGCAGAGCTGGAACAGGCGGTATTCCTGACGCTGAAAAAGCAGTTGGAGGCCTCCGTACCGCTTGCCCCGGACGGTACGCTCCGGGTGGATGCCTCCGTACCGGAACGCACCGAATATGAGCAGCAGATCGAGACGCTGCAAGACGGTAAGCGCGCCTTGTATGAACGCTATCTCATGGGCGAGATTGACCTGAACACCTACAAGGCAGAAAAGGCCGCGTGTGACGAGCTGCTTTTGAAAACGAAAAACGCCTATGCCGCAGTATTGGCACAGGCGAAACAGAAGCAGGACGAACAGGCACGGCAGGACAGCCGCAAGGAAGCGTCCAAGGCGATTTTCGATGCGGACACGCTGACCACCGAGCTGGCCGAGCTGCTGATAGACCGGGTGCTGGTGTACCCCGATAAGCGCATTGAGATTGCATACAAAATCCAAGACATTTTCGATTGAGGTGGCAGACATGAAAGTTGCTTTCTATTGCAGAGTAGACGGACAGGGCTTCGGCTTTGTCCTCCCTGATGAAGCTGACAAGCTCCGCGAGTTTTTCGCCGAGCATCAGGATAAGCCTGCGCTTGAAAATCCATCAAGCGCAAGCTAAAAATTTTTGTCGTGTGCTTGACATACGGGTGACGCAACGCATGGAACGTAAAGTGACCTATACCTGCATCCTGCAGCATCCGGTTGTAATAGTCTTTGAATGTGCGTTGCTCAAAATACATGCCTAGTTCATTGGTAACCACAAAGCCCGTGTCCTGGTATGCTGCGCCGGCCGCGTTTTGATCGGCCAGCTGAATGCTGCGCCACCTTTTGAGATCCTCGATGACGCTTCGGGTCAAAGGAATCGTCCGGCGGGCATTTTGGGTTTTGGGGGTGTCAAACACAATCTCGGTTGAGTGCTTCCCCTCGTCCTGCTCATAACGTGCCAACCGGTTGATCGTGCGCTTTACTGTCAGTTGGGCGCCGACCAGGTCGATATCTTCCCATCTGAGCGCCAGCAGTTCGCCCATCCGAAGTCCCGTGCTAAGATCCAGCCGTACGAACACACCATAACGGTGGCGATAGCTGATCTGCACCAGTGCACGCTGTTGTTCATTGGTGAGAGCCGCTATTTCCGGCTTTTCTCCCGATGGCAAGGTAACCGCATCACAGGGATTGGTTACGATCAGCCGTTCCTTTACTGCTTGCTGCAGACATTTGTGCAGCGCCATGTGGTAGTTGCGAAGCGTTTTAGCCGACAGTCCCTCTTCCCGATATTTGTAATTGTAGAACTCCTGCAGGATGCGGCCTTCCAGTTTTTTCAGGCGTATTTTGTACAACACACAAAAATGTTTATTCCCGTACCCGCGATAACTCATGTAAGTGGACTGTTTGACCTTGTCTTTCATATATGTGACCAGCCAATATTCGTACCACTCTCCCAGGGTCACAGACATCGGGTCGCGCCAACCATTCACACGGATATCATGCGCCTGCTCCTGAAGGATCGCAATAGCCTCTTGTTTCGTGTTGCAGCAGGTAGAAGTCCGCTTTGGTTTGCCGGTTTTATAGTCGATGCCGGCCGATAGGCGTACCTCCCATCGCCCGTCCGTACGTTGGCGAATATTGCCTTCATTGTGACCGCGATGCATCGGCTTTTTCGTTTTGCCTTCCATTTTTCAACGTTCCTTCTTATTTTTTTTGCAACACAAACAATACTCGAAAGCCGAGCAGAAAGCTATATCAAATACCAACAATCTTCGGGTTCTGGTTTGGGGTATTTTCTAGGGACTGCAGTTCCATCCAATCAAAAAGTCTGTCCCTGGGGATTCGCAGCATGCCCCCTACACGAATCACGGGGAATCCGGGTGTATGCAGTAACCGATATGATGCACTCCGTGAAATTCCGAACAAGGCTTGTAAATCCGACACTTTCATAACTACGGGCAATTCTGTAATCGAGTAATAGCGCGTCTTTAAATTTATGCTGTCGGGCAAGACCGTTCATCCGCCTTTCTCATGGTATGCTTGACCAGCACTGTATCCAGACCATACAGGTAGAGCTGATACCGCAGATTTTCTTCTGTTGTAATCAAAGCCACATTGTGCTTTTGCAAAGTTGCCAAGATCTTGATCAGTTTTTTCCTTGTGCGCCCCAAGCTCGAGATCCAAGTTACGGCCACCGCATCGACCTCTCCTCGTCGCACTACATGCAACATGGCCGATAAACCAGAACACCATATTACCTTTGGCGAAGCGAAGTCATAGCTCCTGCCCACACCCCTGTACCCCTCCTGTGCTGCCCAGTCAGCTAATTCACTCAGCTGCCAATCTACTGCATCATGGTCTTTTGTGCTGGTTCGCGCATACAGCCACACCCGTGGAAAGAAAAGATGCTTTTCCTTATCTTCAACCATTCCAGACCTCCTCATCATATCCGGGGAGGACCATCCAGCGACGTCCGCCGGGCTCGATCCAGTTTCCATCCTTTGCCCCGAAGGTATGGATACCATAGTGCAAAAGCGATGCCAGCAAACCTTCCAACTCCGGACGCCCACAGTACAGATGTGCTGCATCTACAACGACCAAGACGTCCGCTTCTCCGTTGGCGGCGGCATGCAGCAGCTCCACCATGCCCGGTCTGAGGGACAAAGGCTGTTCCTCTGTGCCGGCCTGCGCAAACAGTTCCAGCACGCACGGCCACCGAAGTTTGCGCAGCGCTCTACGGCACACCAGCATCTGTTCACGGATGGTCAGATCGCCTTCCTTGACTTCCTGCATAAAACAAATCGCTTTCATATCAGTTGTCCTCCGTATCGTTTTGGGGCAAAAAGTAATCCGGACCTTTATGTATCCGGAAGAAGCTGTGTATATCCTCAATCGTTTCCGCAATCGGCATATCGGGCAATGCTTCCAACACCACCTGATGATATCGCTTTCCTGGTGCTGCACGGGGGTCGAGAATAGCAACCACGCAGCTGTCGGTTTCAGTTCGGATGGCACGGCCAAAGCCCTGCCGCAGTTTGATCTGCATTTCAGGCACGACTTCAGCCTGGATATAACTGTGCAGATTGCTGTACTGCTTCCGCATGGCTTCTCCCAGCGGGTCGGGTACCTGAAATGGCAGCTTCACAATGATGAGCAAGGAGACCATATCTCCGGGGAAATCCACACCTTCCCAGCACGCTCCACTGGCGAACAGGACGGCGTTGGGAAGTTGTTTGAAGCGTTCCAGATAGATCTGTGGGTTGCGTTGTGCCTGCAGCACAGGCACCGGGAACTTATCTTTCAGTTTTTCATAGACACGGCCCATCTGATCGTAGGATGTGAACAGCACCAACGTGTGTCCGTTGGCGGTGTTGATCAGCTCCTGGATCTGACGGGCCACGCGGTCCGTATTCTGTTTGTAAGGGGCCTTCTTTCTGTGTGTTGCTGGAAAACAAAGCAAACAGTTGTTTTCGTAGTGGAAGGGGGATGGGATGCGAAGCGTGCGCAATGATGTTCCTCGATCCAGCCCGAATTGCTGTTCCGTATGCGTGAAATCCTCTCCCACCGCCAGGGTCCCTGATGTAAGGATGGCTGGTTTCTGCTCCCTCCAGAGCGCATCATACACGCACTGGGGCAGATCAAAAGGCACTGCACACAGATCAATGGCCAGAGCCCCATTTTCCTGATGGTATTCCACATAGCGAACAAAAGTGGTATCGCTGCGAAGGAAGAGCGGAATGAGTTCGTGAACATCACTCAGTTTGTTGCGCAAAACGGGCGGTACTTCCTTATTCTCCAGCCTGAAAATTTCCTGAATAGCTTTGTCCAAATGCTGCAAGGCGGCGGATTGCTCAGCTGTCAAGCAGAACAATTTTTCCCTTTCCGATTCGTTCTCTGCAGGCGCAAATGCTGTCAGGAACGCCATCCTTACACCACGGAGCTTCTGGGCTCCCAATGTGCAGTGGCTGGTGGTCAGGATTCTTTCAAAATGAAGCAAGTCTGACGAACGAATCCGCCGGGTGTTCATTTGGCGAACTGTTTCCGGCAGTTTGTGTGCCTCATCGATGACCAGTGCCTGGTAGTCTTTCAGCAGGGGCTTCCACCCGTTTTGCCGGTGGGCTGCGTCTGCCAGCAGGTAATTGTGATTGCAGACCTGAATGGTAACCGATGCACCGTTGGAATCTTTCAAATACTGTCGATACCGGCAATCGGAGTGCAAGATGCAGCTGCGGCTGCAACGCTCCGGAACACAGATCAGACGGCGATCATGACGAGATATTCCCGGCAAAAGATCCAGGTCCAGGCATTGGTTGGCAGCGCGCAAGGCAGCTGCACGCCTGCGGAACCGTTCGCCACGAATGCCGATCTGCTTTTGTCGAATCAAAAGCCGCCGATCACAAGCGAAACGTTCTTTTCCTTTTCTCAGCACAGCACAAATAGGCTTCTGAATGTATCCATTTTGTATTAAAATGTTTGATAAAAACGGTATGTACTCTGTGAGAATAGCGCTTTGAAGGGCGACACTAGCAGTAGAAATCACCACCGGACGTTGCATCTGTCGTGGCCTTTGCAGCTGCCACAGCACGCAGGCAACCAGGTAGGCATAGGTCTTTCCCAGCCCCACACCGGCGTCACACAGGGCCACATCCAGGCCAAACAGGGCGTCCAGCATCATGTGGCACAGACGGATCTGCCCTTCGCGTGTAACCATCCCCCTGGCTGGGAAAAATTGGCGGAAGATCTGCTCAACCTGACGATGAGCTTTTTCATAACCGGTTTCCGGATTTGTCATAGAATCATCTCCTCGTTTGAGTTGATGGCAAAATAATACGGCGCAGTGGCTTGCACTGCGCCGCACGGGTTCGACATCAACACATGGAGCTGTTGATGTTCAGAAAAAAAGAATAACATACAGAAATGCCATATTTGCTGCTCGCCCCCTGGCATTGGGGAACACGGTTCACTTTCGTTCGGCAAGCCACTTTCGCAGCTTTCACTGGTGTTCCAGGGGTCTAAGGATTTCAACCCAAGGTCGGCCACCCCGTCTGATGTGCGGGGCAACAGGCGTATCATTATCTCCCTTGCAGATCATGGCGAAGCAGTTGCCGCTGCTTTTTCAGTAGAATGGATCGCTCGGTACAATCTCGCCCATCTTGCTGGGTGTTGATTTTACGTCATGGCGCTTCTCTGATTACGCTTCCTGCACTAGGAACGTGCCTCCGTGCTGGGTATTCAGTTGTCAAGGTAAGGCACGTTGCCTATTAGGAGCCAAAATCATGAAGAATGGACTGAATGATAAGACGCTTTTCCTCTGATAAAGAAGGCAAAAGTTGTTCAAGTACTTGAATCTGAGATGAACTAAGCGATTTACGAATGGGCCTCTTTTTTTCTAAAAGGTAGATTCCACCATTCTGACCGCGTTCTGTGTAAATATCGCAGTGAAGCGATAAGACAGTTATGTCTTGGCAGATTGTTTGACGTGTCACATGAAAACGCTTGGCTAGTTCTCGAGCTTTCACCTTTCCTTTCTGGCGAAGGAGCTCAACAATCGCATCTCTTCGCCAGTTCGCGTCCACTTCCTTTCACCACCTCATTTTGGCTCTGACAAAATTGTAGATGCCAAATGTCAAATAGACCTTTACATTAAACACAAAAAAATTTTGAAATAAAAAACGCCCGCCGCATACGGGATGCGACGGGCGCGATGGGGGGGACCTTGCGGTCACTGTTTACTTCTTTTCCTGCGGTTTGGGCAGGGGCTTTTCGGGGCGATGAGGCTGATAAACACCGCAAGGCGAAAACGGCGGCCAGCCGTCATAGGTACGGCGGATCATAACATCAAGGGCCTTCCGGGTTGCTTTGTGCATCATGGATTCCTTCTCATTCATGGTTTTGGATAACCTCCTTTTGGTTGACGTGTTCTTTTTTGAAACGGTGTATCTCACCGTCATCAACATGCGCAACCGCCAAAAGCACTGCTACCGCAAAGGTGGCCATCGCAATGCAGCTGGCAACCATCCCCTGATGCGCCAGTAGCGCTACAACATAAGCCAAAAACATAGTGGCTTGACGCACATACATTCTGGGTTTTACCGCTTTCAATTCTTTGGCGCTTAAATGCAACTCGGGATGGTTTGCTGGTCCCAACAGAAAAATTGCTACTTCGGACAAAAGAATAACCGTTGTCAAAACGTAGAGATCTTTTGTTGCTGCTGCAAGTAACGAAAACAGAACCTGCAACACGAATGAAACCAAAAGGCATCCATGCGGTGTACGAGCATGATAACCGCCTGTGCGTTGACGCAAGATACGGAAAGTTGCTGTATAAAACACAGACCCCCATACACCAACAATGGCGGCGCTTACCGGGAGTAACAGGCAAAGCGAAAGAATGCTCATCGTGGATTGCATCAGCATATAATGGCACCATTCCGACTGTTCCGGTACGATTAAATGCTTTTTCAGTAACCAATGGGTCATGTGTTTGACCACCTGCTCCATCTGCCGCCCACCTGCCTTGCTCTTTATGTTATGTAGAGTATATCATTATCCGAGTAAAAATGCCCAAAAAGTTGCGCTAAGTGCAAGATTTGCTCTGTAACTGCAAACTTTTAGGGATTCTGAAGAGCTACCGGCATCTTGCGGTTTTCATCATTTTCAAGTGCGACATCCGGCCATTCAACGGCAAACAAAAAATGTCTATCCTCGCAGGTCATCACATATTCGGCATTATACGATTTCAGGATGGATAGAACATTCGACAGACCGTAGCCATGTAATTCAGGCGGATGCTTAGTACTTGGGAGATGATCACCTACGATCGTAAGCGGCAAGCTTGAATTCATTACTGAGAAGAACAGTGAATTTGGCTGCGCCTCCGTGTAGATTGCTTTGACCAGAATCCGGCGCTTTTGATCTGCCGGAAGTCTCTGACAGCCTTCTATCGCGTTATCCAACAGATTGCTCATAACAACGGTAAGATCCACCACAGGGATACCCACCTTTGATAGATCGTTCAAAACAAACTGAATATCGATGTCGTTTGACTGCGCTTCATAACCTGCTTGGTTGAGGATAGCGTCGATCGTCGGATGATGAGAATTGACGAGCAAGATTCGCTCGGTTTGTTGAACTTTCAATTGTTCCAAGTATTTGCTCGCATCTTCTACTTTACCCAGCGCAAGCATATTGGACAGTGTAAAAAGATATTTGCGAAAATCATGGGTCAGACGGCGCTGGGCTGAGTAAGAGTCTGTTAGTGCCTTGATGTTCGACGCTTGGGTTTCGGCGCGCTGCCGAGTGACGGCCAACATCTCCCTCGACTGAATCCCGCTTTCTAACTGATCCAACAGGAACAACAGCGAAATATCAACGATGCACATGGCAGCGAGACAAACAAGCCAGGCAGTATTGGTCGGGTCTCCGACTTTACTCATGAAAAGGATAAAAAGCGTGCATCCCGGGAAAAATACGCCATGTGTTACCCAGGCATGCGGCTTGGCGCGTTCCGTAAGCGGTGAATGGAAGCGGCGAAGGATGAGAGGAAGGCTGAAAAACTCAATGAGGGTTATGAACAGCACGCCAGTGTACAAAGCTCTTTGGTTCACCAGTTCTTCCCATGAAATGGACATAACAAATGCAAACAGCAGCTGTGTGAGGTAAGAAATTGAAAAAGCGCCTGCATACTGTGTGACTGTCACAAAGATTCGCCGGTCCCAGGAACCCTTGTACAGCGTTACATTCATCAAATAAAAGGCAGCAATCTCACATAAAAACAACAGAGCGCCGATGCGGTTTTGGAGGATGTTGGCTTCCACAATTATAACCGCCATCCAAAGGGCCAGCAAAGCATAAAACTTCTTTCCGGTGTACCGCCGCTCAAAAAACACGTCGAATAGCAGCGAAAATGCCCATACCTGTAGGCTCGTCAATATAACACTCAAAGCGTAACCCATTTCATCCGAGCCCCTTCCATTCCAGATATTTTTTCTTAATCTCGGGGTAATTGTGCTGGCTGACCATCAGGAACTTCCCGTCAAGTAGAGTAACACCGCTAGACAGCAAACGCTCAATGTACGCCATATTTACCAAATAGCTGCTGTGGATACGCAAGAATCCTTCATTGGCCAGCATTTCTTCCAATTTTCTCATTGTCATTCTGCTTTTTCGTTCCGGCCGGTCTGTTTCATCCATGTGAAAAATCAGTAGGCCAGACTTTGTTTCCACATAAATGATCGTATCAATGGCTAAAGAGGTTTCTTCGCCATCACAGATCAGATTCAGCGTTCTCGCGTGTGCCTGGCATGCAGCCACTGCCTTTTCAAAATAGTCCGGCAGCTTTTCGTCCAGGCGCAGCTTCGGCAGAAAACGGAAAGCGTTCACTTCGTATCCTTCCGCCGCATACTCGCCATAATTGGTGACAAAAATCAGAATACTGTCTTTGCGTACTTCGCGAAACTTGGCAGCCAACTGGATTCCGTTTACGCTTCCCATATCAATGTCGAGGAAAATCAGGTCCATATCGCGCGCCATCTGCACCGTGATGCTCCGTAGGTCCGTAACGCATTCGATGCTCATTCGCCGCCGTGAGTAGGTGGGCAACCCTGTTATCTTCGCTTTTAACAGCGATGCAAATTCCGGCTCATCGTCACAAATCAGGATATGTAACATGGATATCCCTTCCTGCGGATATTGATCCGCGTCTACTCGTTTTTTTATCACAATAGCTGACCCTCCTTTTTCTGTCAAGACGTCTCCAAGTAAATCGGACAAATGAATAGATTCAAATCATTTTATACGTCTTTTTGTCTGCTGTCAACTTGTAATATAGATGTATATAAGCGGGAGGGGAGACATTTGCATGCTGTTTGCATTCGGTGAGCGGCTTCGGCAGTTACGACACGATAAGAACTATACAATGGGCATGGTGGAAGACCGCCTTGCGCAAAAGAATGTGTCGATTGGACAATCTGCGCTGGGAAAATATGAAGCAGGCCGAACCTATCCCAACTTGGAAACGGCTGCGGCCTTGGCAGACATATTCGATGTCTCGCTAGACTACCTTGCAATGGGATCAAAGTCTAAGACATTGACACTTCAGGATTTAAGCGAGGAGCAAATCAAGCTGTTGACAGAGTTGGCGGCTTTGCTGCGCCAGCACAACCACTCAAGTGTTTCTCCGTCCCCAACCCCTACATCGGAAGAACAAGATGTTCTATTTAGATTGATCTCACAATTCATGAAATAGGAACCTGATCGGATGCGAAGATTTGCATCCGATTTTGCATTTAGCGACGCTTTCTTGCAGTTAGGCACGATTAGTGGCGAACTCGTGCACGGTGTGGTATCGTATAGCCACAGGAAAGGGTCAGCGAACCCGGGAACTGACCACGACTTGTAATGGTCATCACTGGCGCGCGGGTGATGACTAGTCTGCTCCGAAACCACCCCAAATCACAAAATCTCATGAGAAGGAGGATTTGTGCGATGAAAACTCTGACCAAAAAGATTTTGACCGTTTGCCTGACTCTGGCAATGGCCTGCACCCTGGCTATTCCCGCCTTTGCCGATTTCGATAATGGTTACAATGGATACCACATTCGTAACGAATCTATCGGCGGGAATAACTATTTGAACATGGAAGGTAGCGGAGGACCCTATAATAGCCGCAATGTGACGGTTTACTCCCGCACTGGTGATGGCGACCAGATTTGGTCTATTGCTAACCGCGGCAACGGCAAAAAAGTTTACAACAGCAAAACGGATAGTGCAGGCAATGCTTACACTCTCAACATCAACAGCTCTAATAACAACTGCAATGTTTATCGTGACCTTTCCAGCAATAACAACGATTCCGTCGTTTCTAACGCTGGGGATATGAGCGCGTTTACCATCCGCCTGGTAAATCACGGTAACGTCTTTGCCTACGTTAGCGGCAACAACGTTGTTTGGGGCAGTGTTGCACATGTATGGAATGAACTTGCCTGAGTAACCCAACATTTTTCTTGCCAAATCCCATTCACTGAATTGACAGATGCCAGCCCGAATTGTGAGCTTCGGGCTGGCTTATCGTGATATATGGGTGGTGTAACTACTATTAATAATTGGGCCCTAGCAACTCAATCAAGTAGTTCCTTTATACGACGCAATCTGCCAATAAACTATTTCCACTATTAAAACACTTTATGCGAGGTCATCTTATGCGAAGAAGAATTATTGCCGTCATAGCTCTTATCCCTGCCCTGCTATTTGGCTGTGCCGGTCCTACTACCAACACAACAGCACAAACAGGAAACACTTCTTCTCAAGAAGTGGCGCAAGAAGATTCTACACAGAATTCGGTTACGCTTACGGCCTTGCAACGCAGTGATGGCTGGAATTACGGCGGAAGCGGAAGTGACGGTTTTTACTATGTGAGTTCTTCCGTGCGCGATGACGGTTCCGCTAATCTCATGTATCTTGATTATGCAACCATGGAAAAAATTTACCTGTGCAACCAGCCAAATTGCAATCATGATACGGAAGCCTGCACAAGTTACTTGCCATACTCTGCGGGCGGGATTTTGCCTTGCGTAATTGGGCAGAATCTGGTACTTGTTTTTCCCGGCAACGTACATGCCTCTGCTGATACATCCTCTACCGTCATGCCTCACTTGGAGATGATGGGTTTGGATGGGTCTAACCGCAAAACCACATTTACATTTGAATCAAATCAGCAGATAAATCGTCCTCTGGTTACGGATGGGACAAACATCTACTGTGAGCTCGATACAGCAACGGAAGATGGCCAGCTAAAGGCCGAATTAGTGCGTGTAAACCCCGTCACCGGTACAAAAGACACACTTTGTGCCTTAAATCAGGAATGGATTAAAGGCAGTGCCGGATCTACAATCATTTTGCTAAACGCCAATGGTTGCTACTCTTCCTATGACCCTGTCTCTGGTGACAGGAAGGATATTGTTACTGTTGACAACGCATCCGTGGATTCACTGCTGCAGGGGACAACACTGGCATATAAGGACAATGGCTTTTTTTGCTTGATGGATTTGTTGTCTGGAGAGAAAACATCACTTAGTGGTTTCGCGGTTCCCAGCCCCGAGGAAGCTTTTGTAAACCTTGTTGATGCTGATTCAACACACCTTTTGATCAAGATTGAAACTGCTTCACATCAGAGTGGATCAAGCATGGAAGACGGTTATTACATGATAACCGGAAGCAGCACCCCTCAACAGTGGACTCTTCTGTACTCTTCCGGCGACCAAGACACCCCATTTGAAAGAGTTACTACCATTTCCAGCAATGAGTATCTTGTTATATCTGGTGAAGAGACTCTGCCAGATACAACTGCCAACAGTCACTATGTAGCGACAGGCGAAAAGCAGTATGTAATTATGTCCCAAGAGGATTATTGGAATAGCATCGCTCCCACAGCATCCTCTACACAATAATAACTGGAGAAATTATGCCAAATGCATTATTGACAATCCGAGATTTGAAAAAATCCTACTTGATTTCCGCACCCTTATTTCGTAAATCCATTGGAAGCCGTTCTAAACAAGCCCTGGCCGGGGTATCCCTGACCCTCGGCCCAGGGCTTTACGGCCTTTTAGGCCCCAACGGTGCAGGCAAAAGTACGCTCATCAGCATCATCACCGACACGCTAGCCGCGGATTCGGGCGAGGTGCTTTGGTGCGGCAAACCCGCTAGGGGCATTCGCTTCCGCCGCGTGCTCGGGTATATGCCGCAGCAGCAGGGGTTGTATGACAGCTATACCGGTCGGCGCTTTCTGGCCTACATGGCGGCACTGAAAGAGCTTCCCCGCAAAAGCGTCCCGGCTGAGGTGGATCGCGTGGCCGCGGCAGTGAATCTTTCGTCTGAATTGGACAAGCGTCTGTCCGCCTACTCCGGCGGCATGAAGCAGCGGCTGTTACTGGCGTCTGCCTTACTGGGCGACCCCAAGTTGCTGATTCTGGACGAACCTACCGCCGGACTGGACCCCAAGGAGAGGGTGCGGCTGCGCACACTGTTGGCAGAAATGGCCACTGACCGCATTATTCTGGTAGCCACTCATGTGGTCAGTGATGTGGAGACCGTCGCCACGGAGGTGATTTTGCTGTGCGCCGGAAAAATCGTAGACGCCGCCCCGGTGCCGGACCTCATCGACAAGTACGCCCCCGGCCAGGGACTTGAGGATGTGTACCTCGCAGTATTCGGGGAGGGAGACGGGAAATGAGCCTGCTCACTGCCGAACTGCGCAAGGTCTGGGGCAACCGTGTGTTCCCGATGCTGCTTGCCGTGCTGGTGACCGCTAACCTATTATTACTCTGGATGGGTACCCGTCCCACTTCCAACCAGCCCCCCGCTGCGGCCTACCGCGCCGTGGGGGCTGATTTGGCTGCCTTGGGTTCGGATATGGCCGCCAAGGGCGACTTGTTGCACAGCAAATTGGACGAAACTGAATCCTTGCTGCGGTTGGAAAACTACTTCCGGGATTCAGCGTATGGCAACAGCGTCATTCAACAAAATTACCGGGAGGAAAATGCCGCCCTGTTCGACCAGTACGAACAGATGTACCGCGACAAGAGCTACACGCTCTACACCGATAGCCTGACGATGGAATACCGTCTGCTCACTCAACTGGTGAATGAGTATGACACGGTGGCCGGGTACACCGACTTTCTGGAAAGCGTGCAAACCAAGGCAGGACAGTTGGCAGGCATCTCGATTTTCCAAAACGATGAGACCGGGTACGATCTGAAAAACATCGAGGTCACAGCAGCGGTGTATGCCGGTTTGGGCGAAACGGCCATCGACTACTACCCGCAAAAAGGGTTGTATACCGCCATCTCCTATGCTTTTACTGATCTGATTTTGTTGGCATCCATGCTGGTGCTGGCGCTTCTGCTCGTCCGGCAGGAACGGGACAGCGGGCTCCTCTCGCTGGTGCGCAGTCTGCCCGCTGGACGTCTGCACACTGCGCTGGCAAAGCTGGGCTCGTTTGCCCTCTCATTGCTGGCTGTGCTTGTGTTGCTCTACGGCGTAAATCTCGCCTACTGTGCTGCCACGTTCGATTTGGGTCCGCTGACCCGCACGATTCAGAGTGTGCCCGCCTTAATGCGCTGTACCATGCAGATCACGGTTGGGCAGTATCTGTTCCGCTTTCTGCTAGCCAAGTGGGCTGGGGCCTTTGTCATGGGGCTTTGGGTCATGCTGGCGGCGTTGGTTGCCCGCCGAGCGACTGCCGGATGGGCTGCCGCCCTAGTTGGGCCGCTCGTGATGTTCGGCATCCGTGCCACAATCCCGGCTACCAGCCGGCTGAATGCCATCAAATACGCAAACCTTGCCAGCCTACTGCAAACCAACGAGCTGTTGGGGAACTACCGCAATCTGTATTGGTTCGGTGACCCTATCGGTTTACCGCTGGTTGAGTGGACAGCAGCTGTTCTTTACGGCGGAGCCCTGGCCTTTTCGTTTTGCTGGGTGTTCGCCCGCGCGCAACTGCTGTCTGCCACCAAGCGTGGGTTTCTGCTGGGGTTACGGCACAAGACCTGTGCCACCTCTATTATTAAGGAGGAGGCACGAAAGCTGCTGCTTCTCAACGGCGCGGCGGTGGTGCTGGCCGTCTTTATTGGATTTGGCGTTTACCAGGGTGTAACAGCTGAAAGTTACATCGGGCCAGATGAAATCTATTACGCCTACTACATGAAACATATCTCGGGCCCCTTTACTCCGGAGACCTACGATTGGCTGGAAGAGCAGGGCGAGGAATTTGCCCCGATGCTCGAAGTCCAGCAGAAGGTAGCAGCCGGCGAACTTTCCAGCGACGCAATGCTGGCCTTCAGTTCCTTGCAGCAAAAGTACAGCGTCTACAGCCAAGTCATCAACCAGAACATCAACTACTATCTGAAAGAACACCCTGGCGCCTGGCTGGTATATGAAAGCGGATACAAGGAACTGTTCGGCTTCACTGGTCAGGCTGATGTGCAAGATGCGCTGCTGGCCGGATTGGCCTGTGCGCTCTGCTTTTCCGGGCTGTTCTCGATGGAGCGCCGCGGCGGCATGGAGACCATCCTCTGCACAACGCCGCTGGGCCGTAAACGAACGGTACGGGCGAAACTTCTAGTTAGTGCTGTCGTAGCAGTGGGCATCGCGGCAACTTCCTGCTTGCCACATCTCATTCAGGTACTGCGGGACTACGGTTTGCCTGCGATGTTTGCCCCGGCCATGAGCATTTCCGAATTTGAGAGCCTTCCGGCTATCTTTACCTTGTCTGATGTGATGTTATTCTGGTTTCTTTGCCGGGTAGCGGCTTGTCTGTGCATGGGCACAATGACTTTGACTTTGGGACGCATGTTCGGCAACTTACTTCCGGCCTTATTCACCAGTGCTGTGGCCTATTGCCTCCCCGCACTCCTGAGCCTCTCCGGGATGGAAGGGGGGATTGAATGGCTGGGTTTTTGGCCACTGTTTCATGCAGCAGCCTTTTTGACTACACAAGGTTATCGCGTAACTGATGGTGAGCCGTACAACTTTTCTTGGATTGTCATTCTACTCTTGGCAGCTGTTTTATTTATTTCCTGGTTTCTAGCTATATGTTTACAAGATTCTTATGCGATGAGAGGACGGAACCTGAAGAATGACAGATAATGCACAGGCATGGACCGTGTATAATTCGCTTATGGTGGATCCTTTAACCCATACTGTGTATTCCGCCGGGGAGGAAGTTCATCTACCAGAAATGGAATATCAACTTTTATATTATTTTCTTCAGCATCCAGGGCAAACACTTTCACGTAAAACTCTTATGCTAGCGGTGTGGGGAGCACCGCCGGGTTTGAAAACGCGCACGTTAGATATTCATATCTGCCAGCTTAGGAAAAAACTCAAACTGGGCAGTTCCTTGCAAACTGTTTTTAAAGTCGGCTATAAGCTCCGTTTGCCCACAAATAGAAATGAAGGAGAACGTTGTAACCCATGAAAACAGAAGAGAAAAGTGAAAAGATCAATCGTATTCTCGGGATCATTTCCGCAGTCATCGGTATTGTTGGTAGTATCTTTGGAATCTTTCAGGCTCAGCAGGCTGCTACGTTAAAAAACGAGGTGAACAGTCTTCAGACCGCATCACAACAGACAATTGTAAATGTTGTTTCCACCTTAGGGGATGATGCTAAGACTAGTGAACTAACCGAAACCGGTGACATGGTAGCTGCAACCGATCAGCTAATCAGTGTATATAGTTCGACAAAAACTCAAAATGCGCAGCTGACAAGTGAAGCCCAAACACTACAAAGCGAAAATGAAGCCCTTAAAGCACAGGTTGAAAACCTCAAGTCAGTACTTCTGAATACCTATTCAATGGATGAAGTTGATAAAGTTGTTGCCCAAGGCTACCTAGATGAAGTAGAAACGAAGCGGTTGGATAATTTGGAAATGCTGGATAGCGAACGCTGTGAACAAGTATCATCTGTAAAAGACCTGTATGGCACAACACACAGTGTTTCTTATAAATTTGATCCCTGGCAGGAAGCCTGGGCCAAATTCAAGCTGGATGGAAAGTATGATACGTTTGAAGCAAACATCGTAACCTCTGACGACACGAACCGTGACGCCAACATGAGCATTGAAATCTATGTAGACGATGTCTTGGTCGGACGAGTTGACGATATCGTTCGTGATGAAAATGTTCGTCCTATCAGTGTAAGTGTCAACGGTGGCAAAGTTTTGATGATCAAAGCAGTAAACACGAATTCTGCAGGCAACAGTTATTGCTACGTTTCCGACACAAACTTGGCTTTGCTGCAATGATGTCTTCTATATAGGTATATCAATCATAATTGCGCATTTCAAAATGCAGATGCGCTCCCGTTGCACGTCCTGTATGCCCCACATAGGCTATAACCTGCCCTGCCTTTACCTCCTGACCCACTGTGACACAGATTCTGGAACAATGCGCATACAGCGTAGTCAGTCCACCGCCATGGTCGATTTTGACGTAATAGCCATAGCTTCCACCCCAACTGTCGAGGGCGTTGGCGACGGTCACGGTGCCGTCGGCAGCGGCCAGGATCGGGGTACCCTCGGGCACGGCGATGTCGGTGCCGCTGTGGTAGCTGGTTTTGCCGGTAAGCGGGTCGGTTCGATAGCCTTGTGGCGAGGTGATCGTACCCGCCACCGGCAGCGGCCATTGTAGGGCCCCATCTGCAAACACTGTATCCATACCGGGCGCCATGAGTTCATCGCTTCCCTGAATCAAACCACCCAGCAGTTTACCCCAAAGGATTGCGGTATCTTCTCCTGAGAGCAATGTCAGGTATTCATTCTGCCTGTCTGTAAAGTGATAGGTTTCCCGCATTTCTTCCGGTGTATGGTGGGTCAGTTCAATGATCAGAACGGTTTCGGTGATGGTTGTGGTTTCTGTCTCACCTTCCTCATTTGTTTGTTCCTCCTCTTGGAGTTGGCTTTCGGTGCGCCAATCCAGCTCGTTCATATCCCAAAGAACGGTGCGCAGCCGATCTACATTCTCCTCGTTCAAATAGGCAACAGTAGTACCGTTGGCATCACCCTCCGTTTGAGAAGCAAAGACCGCCAGGACATCCTGCCACACAATGGCATAGCTACCATCGTTGGACTCGATTTTCTGGCGGTCACATTCTACGCTGTTTTCGATTTCTTCCAACCGGTCCCGATATTCTTCGGTAAGCAGTTCTACGGCCTCTTGCACACTGATAGCATTCTCATCAGGGGACTCTGCTGCGAAAAAGATGCCATAAGCGGACCCAGCTACTAAGGCTATCAAACACATCAGCAGGATGATAAACACGGATACCCAGCCACCAGCAATCAGTGCAGCCGCAAGGCTCTGCATGGCAGTCATCCAATGTCGAATCGCCGAGCGTATGACAGCAATCCCTTTCTTGGTTGCTTCTGCGCTTTCCCCAGCGGCTTGCTTGGCCCGGTAGATCATTCTTTGTGTACGTTGTGTTACTTGACCTGCCTTTTTCCCCTTGCGGGCAGTATTGGCTGCAGTGCGGAGTTGTTTTTGATCTATATCAACGCCACGTATTTCCCGAGCTACTTTTTTGACCTGTTGCTCTATTTGTTTCTGAGCAGTGCACCGTTGCTGCTCTTGCTTTGAGGTGCCTTGCGGATTGGTTTTCGAGGGCTCTCGAACTACTGTTTCCTTCTCTCTCGGTTCCAGAGTATTCCTATACAGGGAACCTTCCTGATGGGGTTTATGCAGTTCCCTTTTGCGGGCGATCCTGTCTTTGTAAGCGGCACCTGCCTTTTGCAGCGTTAAAAGAGTAGCATCTTCCAAACAATTTTCTACTTGTTGAACACTATCTTCTTCCATCTCCTGTGCGTAAGCGTAGTTGCTATCGGGATTTGTGCGTTTTGCTGGAATCAGGTTTTCTTTGCTTTTCACCCAAGCCTCCCGTGCAATCGTTTTCGGCAATCGGGATCCTGTCTGTATTCTTTCTGCCTGGCCCCATGGTTTTTGCCTAGGTTCCTTATGTCTATTATCTTTCATTGAATCACCTGCCATTGAAATGGTTATAAAAAAGCGATATCTGCTTAATTGGGCAGATACCGCTTCTGTCTATCCTGTTACGGATCACATTGCCCACAAGGTGTATATCCTCGGGCGATCAATTCTTCACGAGGCTCATCCGTAAAACTTTTGTTTTTTTCATTCATTTGGTTAACGCCTGGGCAAGCTGGAAAATGAAACTTTTTCGTGTGTGTATACAACAAAAAATCATAATCACACACCCTTTGCCTGTCACTGTGACAAAGTAGGTGGCCCTTTATTTTTTTGTTTCATTCATATCATCCTTTCAGTTGTTCATCGGGCTTGGTGGTCATCAGGCGGTAGAGCTGCGTATTCCTGGGGAAGCTGTTGGTAAAGGGCACCAGATTTCCTGCGCAGCGGATCAGGCCGCAGCCCGCAGGCACGTTGGTGATGTATCCCAGCTGGGTGTCCGAGATGTTCAGCAGCTTGGCCAGCTCCTCCCGGTCGGTGGCGCTCTGGTTGAGCATGATCAAAAACTCCGAGTTGGCAAGCATCAGGCGGGCCGTGTCGGAACGCAGCAGTTCATCCACATTCTGCGTCATGCCGGTGATCAGGCCGTTGTACTTCCGGATGCGCTTCCAGAGCTTGTAGAAGAAATTGGCGCTGTACTCGTACCGGAACAGGATATAAAACTCATCACAGAAGATCCAGGTACGGTGTCCCCGCTTCCAGTTCTGGATCACACGGTTGTAGATGGCATCCAGTGTCACCAGCATTCCGATAGGCATCAGCTGTTCGCCCAGTTCCCGGATATCGTAGGCGATAATCTGCGCCTTGGTATCCACGTTGGTAGGCTGGGCGAATGTGCCCAGGGTGCCGGTGATGAAGAGTTCCGAGGAAAGGGCCAGCCCCTGTGCTTCCGGTTCCGGCTGCATCTTGAGCAGACGGTAGAAGTCTTTCAGCGTGGGGACCGCCCCCTTGTACCCGTTGCGGACGTAAGGCATATAGACCTGTTCCGTGCAGCGGCCCAGGATGGACTTTTCTTTGGCCGTGACCAGCCCGCTGCCGATCAGCTGCTCAAACAGGCTCAAGACAAACTCGCTCTTGGACACGATAGGATTGCGCTCATCGCCATAGGCGCGGTCCATATCCAACGCATTGATGTGGGTGTCCGACGTAGCCGAGATGCGGATGACCTCGCCGCCGAAGGCTTCCACCAGATGTCCGAACTCGGATTCCACGTCAAGAATCAGGATATCATCCTCCGTGGACAGGGCGATCTGCGCGATCTCCTCTTTGGCGCTCATCGATTTGCCGGAGCCGGATACGCCCAAGCGGAAGCTGTTGCCGTTGAGCAGCTGCCGACGGTCCACCACGATACGGTTCTTACTGACGGCGTTCTGACCGTAGTACATCCCCTTATGCTGCATAATCTCCTGGGCGTGGAACGGAATGAGTACCGCCGTGCTCTCGGTGGTCAGGGTGCGCAGTGCTTCGATGCGCTGCAGTCCGTAGGGCAGCACGGTGTCCAGACCGTCCCGCTGCTGCCAGCGCAGCGTGGAAAGCTGGCACAGGTGCTTACGGGCAACGGAGAGCAGCGATTCGGTATCATCATCCAGTTGCTCTTTGGTACCTGCCATATGGACGAGGGTGACCAGCCCAAACATCATCCTCTGGTCGCGGGTGGTCAGATCATCCAGCATCTCCTTGGTTTCCTTGCGCTGAAGTTCCATGTCATAAGGTACAATGGCCGACCAGTTGTTGTTGGCGTTCTGCTTCCGCTGCCAGTTGGTCACGTTGGTTTCCACACCCAGCAGCGTGTTCTGCAACTGGCGGGCGGCCTCATCGGTGGGGATGGGCAGAATATCGATGGACAGCATCAGTTCCCGATCCAGGTCGCAGAGCTCCGACACAAAGCTGTCTTTCAGGTAGCTGGCGAAATCTTGGAGGTAGAGCACACGGCCCACGCGGTCATCGATCTTGAAATGGTCAGCAGTGAACTCCATGCTGCTGGGGCACAACCAGTCTTTGAAATGTTGGCCCCTCCGGGCCTTCTGGTGGATATCGAACTCGGCAGCAGGCGGGTCTGCAGGACGGAAAAAGTCGCGGAAGATCCGCAGGCGCTCATTGAGCGAGAGTTCCTGCGCCACCGAGGACAGTGCCGCCAGCTTGGTGGTCAGATCGGTACCGACGCGGGCAAAGTAGGTGCGGGCTTCCTCGATGTTGCGCTTGACGACACTGATGGTAAGATACCGCTCCCGGACGATGCTATTGTTGCTCTCGGTGACCTGAGCGCGCAGCATCTCGTTGAATTCCTCCCGGTAGTTGTCCAGGCCATCTTCCTTGAGAGGCAGCAGAACAGACCGCTCGAATTCCTCCTTGTTGATCCGCCGGTTGTACAGAGTGATCTTGGCCGAGGCTCCGGAGGCCAGTGCATTGAGCAGGTCACAGTAGTCCAGGAACATCGCCGTCTTATCATCCTTGCCGGCGATGGAATAGTTGATGTCGGTGAACGACCAGGTCTTGGAGAACTGGTGGCCCACCTGGAAGATCCCGTCCGCCCAGATGCGACGAATGGGAATGCAGTCCTGCACGCTGCGCGGAATGAGGAACTTTACACGCTCCTGTTTCCGCGCTTTGGACAGGGTCTTGATCAATGGCGCCTCTCCTTACGGCTGCGCTTCTTCTGTTTTGGTTTCTTCATACGCATCCCTCCCTGGATTGCATCGTAGTAATAGCTGTTGTAACGATAGACCAGCCGCTTGGGGCTCAGGAGCTCGGATTTGCACCACGCCCAAAACAACTGCTCGGCGGTCATACTGTGGTAGGAGAAGAATCCGCAAGCCGCGAAGGGCGCGGCGGCCAAGATGCAGACCCAGCCGACTTCCTCTGTTCCCAGCAGCGGACGGAGCAAAAAATAAACGCCCACTGCCACCCCGAGGGCCAACAGTGAGCAGATAAACTGCCGGGTGTTGAGACCGAAGAAGATGGTCTCGTGATAGTCCCGGACTTCTTTGGGAATTTTGATTTCGATAAGCGTCACCTCTGATTCTAATAGGAAAAGGGGCAGCCATGCCTGGCTGCCCCTTTCGGTTTACTCTATATCTTCTTCTGTTTCCTCTGGTTGGAACGAACATCCCAGCAAGATACGGATGGTATCACGTCGACCATACAGCACCCGTACCACCTGTGCGGTGGTATGTGTTCCAATGTAAAATGTCACATAGTTACCACTGGTCACATAGCGATACCCGGTATCTACTCCGTTATACTGCAAAGGTGTCCCGGACAGCGGAAATTGCTCCAACTGGCGAATTGCCTTCAGAATTCGCTCGACAGTACGCCGGGCGGCTACTGGATTGCCCAATTCCGTTTCGATATACTGCCGGATATTCAGCATATCCTGCTGTGCCAACGGAGAAATCTGTACCTTCGCCATATTTCACCCCAGCAGTGTCTTTTCCACATCGTCCAGTGCGAGCCAACCTTCTTCCTGCCCGGATCGAACGCCACGGGCCAGTTCGGTCAGCAATTTGACCATTGCCTGGCTTTTCTCGTACTCCTGAATATCCACCACGGCATAACGACCGCGGCCGTTTTTGGTCAAGAAAACCGGTTCTCCGGCCGTAACATCCCGCAAGACTTCATTGTAATTGCGCAAATCAGAGATTGGTTTGATATTCGGCATGGAGAACACCATCCTTTCTGCCATCTAGTATAGCAGAATTTTGAATCAAATTCAACGAACAATTTTAAGAATTATCTTTCACAATCATAGCCCCATAATTTCCTTGACGATCCGGTCACACCCCTTCACCGCGCCGACCAAGACCAGCAGGTTGAAGGCCAGTTCTCCCACGTAGGTCCAGACGGCGGTCACCACCGAGACGCTGGTATCCACAGCGGGCGGGCTGGAGGACACGGCGGAGAAGATAATGCAGGCCAGGGCGATGACCACGCCCTGCAGACAGACTCCGGCGTAACTGCGCAGGAAGTTCTTGCCCACATTGGACGTGGGTTCTCCGGCAAAGGACGAAAGCGGAACAGGCGCAATGGCCGCATACATCCAAAGGGAAAACATCCGGCCATACACGGTCAGGATCATCACGAAGGATAGTACGGTAATGAGCAGCCCGCCGATCAGCGTCACAGCCCAGAGCGGGATGGAGTCCCAGAAGCCCACCTCATTGATGGCGTCGATCAACTCCTGAGGTAGTGTAACGGCGCTCATTCCCAGCACACCAGATTGGTTAATAACCGTGGAGACCATCCCCTGCACGATCTGGAAGATGGCCAGCATCAGATCCAGGCCATAGGTCACAGCAGCCTTGGCCAGGGCGAAGCGGATAAAGAGCTTGAGAGCCTGTTCGGGGCGTTTGGCCTCCACGAAGGTGCCACAGGTCTTGACCACACCGGCTGCGAAGAAGAGCACCAGCAGCCCGTAGCCAATGGCCTGCAAGGCCCCGTGAATCCCCACCATCACAGCCCATACCTGGCCATCCTTGAAGGTCTGCGGACTCTGGGTCAGAAGCTGCCAGATCTCTCCCAGCTTGTCATTCCAGGTGGTCAGAGCAGCGTTGAGGTTGCTTACGATCCAGCTGTCATCCACGGTGCATCACCTCCCTCCTGATATATTCCGGCGCATCAAACTCCGGTGCCAACGATCAGGTCCAGGATTTCTTTGGCGAAGGTGATGATGATACCGCCGGCCAGCGTCAGGAAGCCCTGGCTGCGCTGGCTGGGGTCATGGCTCTGCAGCGACAGGCCCACCTGCACAATGCCCCAGCCCAGCAGGATCAGGCCGATGGCCCGGATGATGGAAAAGATGAAGGTACTGAGGTTGTTGACAACAGTCAGCGGGTCGCCCTCGGCCAGCACCGGCGTGGCGGCGCAGCAGACCAGAACCAGAGCGGCATACAGCGCGAAGGCGCGGCGGGTCAGACGTTTGGTGCGGGGCATATCAATCTTGTTGCGATGCATGGGCATTCCTCCTTGGATAAGTAAACATGGGTTTCGGTTGTTCGGCTGCCGGCAGGAAATCATCCATGTCCAGCAGTTCGTAGTTTTCGGCATTGCCCGCCAGATCCTCGTGAGCATCCGGTGCGACGGTGTAGTCATAGGGCGGTGCGCCGCCATCTTCGGTGAATCGGATGTTCGGGTGCCGGAGCAGATTGTACTTCCAGTCCATGACCGGACGTTCCCCGCGCACAAACAGCAGCGCCTTGTCATTGGAAAGCAGGCGCACTTCGTCGGGGGTCATCAGGTCGCGGGCCGTTTGCTGGTGGCTGGTACTGCTGCTTCCGCTGCGTCCTCGGGAAAGGCTTCGACTGGTGGTTTCCACTGTTTCCTTGCCGATCAGCTCGGACACATACTTGTGGGTGCCTTGCTCATTGCCGCCCAGGTAGAGAAACTCATCGCACAGACCTACCAGCGATTCCCAGCTATCCTTGTACATGGACTTCAGCTGGGCAATGTTCTGCACAATGATGGAGCAGAAGATACCGCGGGAACGCATGGTCGCCAGTGCTGACTGGAAGCTATCCTTGGGCAGTGAAATGTTGGGGAATTCGTCCATCAGGCAGTGGACCGGCACCGGGAGCCTTCCCCGATGTACACGGTCCGCCTGGTAGAAAAGCGTCTGGATCAGCTGGGTGTAGACCATACCCACCAGATAGTTCAGGCTCTTGTCGGAATCTGGAATGCAGCAGAACAGGGCCACCCGGCGTTCTCCCAAATCGTCCAGATGCAGTTCATCGGTCATGGTCAGCCGGGCAATCTGCGGCAGGTTGAAGGCAGCAAGCCGGACCCCGACACTCACCAGGATGGACTTTGCGGTTTTGCCGGCGGCCTGCTTGTAAATGCCATATTGCTTGACCGCAATGCTTTCCGGGTCACGCATGGCCAGACGCTCGAAGAGGATATCCAGAGGCGACTCGAAGTTCTCGTCCTTCTCCTTGACCTGGGCACTCCCCAGCAGTTCCATAACCATGCCGAAGTTTTGTTCCTCCGGTGGAGCCTCATGCAGCAGATACAGCATAAGAGCCTGGAGCAATGCAGTCTCAGATTTTTCCCAAAACGGGTCGGAGCTCTGCGCATGGGGCGGCGTGGTGTTTTGGATCAGGTTGGTGATCAGCTGCAACACCTCTTTGTCATCCCGCACATACCGGAATGGGTTATAGCAGAAGGACGCATCCGGGTTGAGCAGATCGAACACCCGTACTTCATATCCCGCTCGTTTGAGAAAGCCGCCAGTCTTGCGCAGAATTTCTCCTTTGGGATCTGTGATGACCATGGAACAGCCAGCTTCCAGCACATTGGGAACTGCATACGTCCGGGTCTTGCCGGTGCCGGAGCCGCCCACAACGAGTACGTTGGTATTGTGCTTGTGCTTATAGCCATCCACACCGATGCGGATGTTGCGCGTCATCAGGAGGTTTGGGCCTTGGGTATCGCGGTAACGGCGGTTGAGTTCTTTGGCGTTCCCCCAGCGGGCAGAGCCGTGTTCCTCCCCGGGGCGCGTGTTACGGTGTTCACTGGACGCGGCCAGGACAATCACGGCATACAGGCCGGTGAAGATCAGCAGGAAGCGCGGGGTCTGGTTGCTCCACTCAAAGGGAAGCGGCTCTGCCAGCATCTCATTGCAGGCGTTCAGCAGACCGGACAGATTCATACCGGGCTGCCAGCGCATGGCCAGAGCAGCTGCGACCCACCAAATCAGCGGAAGAGGCAGCAGCCAGATCCACCAAGGGGTTGGTGTTTTCTGCAATCAGCGTTCTGCCGGTTTGTGGCGGGCTTTGCTGCTTTGGTGCGGCATCTGATCAAGCAGGTTCCAGAAATCATCAGTATTCAGAACACATCCCTCCTTATCAAATAAAAATGCCAGGGAAAACTTCCCTGGCAGGATATAGATGGTAATTCAGCGCATATGGCCGAAGAGATGGAACGGCACTTTGGCGCGCAGCAGATTGGCAAGGGCCGCGTCGGCGGCATCGGTGTAACCGCCGCTGGCAATGCGCTGGTTGCGCAGGTCATTGAGGGCATTCCTTGCCAACAGGTATTCGTCATCCCCCAGGCACAGACGTCCGGGTGCCGTGGCATCGATGCGCAGAATCAGCTGGCCGATTTCGGTATAGGATTTGCCCTTGGCCTTTCTCTCGCGGTACTGCGCATGGAGTGCGCGAATGAGGATGCTTTTGTCGTTCCGGTCTATCTTCATAACTCGTTCGCTCATTGGGGTTCCTCCTTTGGTTCGTTTTACCGAAACAGTATCACGCGCCAGCACAAATAGCCATCCCCCAATTGAAAACAATCGGAAAACTTTTACCCGCGTACCAGACCGTCACGACGGATTCGGATGGGCGATCTGGGCATGGGAGAATGTTCCTTGCGGGCGGCCAGAATGGCGCGGATCTCGCCCAGTTCCAGCCGAACGCTGGGGCGCTTACCCCGGGCCCGCACCTGGTCGGCGTGGAATCCGGGCCACATAGGCGGCGATTTCTCGCTGCTGTTCGAGGAAGGCATGGACGGAGGGGCGGGTTCCGGCTCCGTCTGGTGACGGGCCGGGAAAGGAAAAACCGGTGCTTCTTCCTCCTTCCGAGGGTCTTTCTGCGGAGTGTCTGGTGCTTCAGTGGGCACAGCCTCCATGTCCTGCGCCACCTCGCCCACCGCTTCTGCTATGCCGGTGTCCACCACATCCAGCTGCAGGCGGTCAAAGATACGATTGACCTTGGAGGCATCGTCAGCCAGGATTGCAATCTCGATATGGTCGGGATCGGTCTTGTCCCGCATGGGGACAAACAGCAGGCCGTGCATTTTCGCTTCGTGGGCGAACTCCCGCATCCGCTCTTTCTCCACCGAGAAGAACTTCAGCGGCTTGCCTTCCCGCAGCAGGCGGACCAGCCTGGTTTTGCCGTGGGTCTTTTTCTGATCCTGAAGCACCGCGGCCACAAACTTGGCAAAGGTGACCGCTGCCCTGCCCGAGAGCCGCAGAGCAACCTCGGTGCCCTCCAGCGAGTAGCGAACGACCTGATCTGCCGGTTCTGCTCCGTAGTTCATCTGGCTTCTCCTTTGCGCTGATGAGTTTCTTTGGCCTTCGGACGGCTGATCACCTCAAAGGAATCCGTTCCGGGCAGAAGGCTCAGTGACCGGCCGTTGTCCCACTTCATAAGAAGCTGCCCCGCATCATCCACGCCCATCACCGTGCCTGTCGTTCCTGGCGGGATAGGCTGGGGATCGTCGGGCATAGCCAGCAACCGAACGCGGGTGCCGGGCGGATAGTGGTCACGGGCGTATTGGAGCCGATGTTTCCATTGTGTTTCGTTCATAAGCGTTTCTCCTTTCCTGTTCGGCACGGCGCTTCTGTTCTTCTTCCTGGCGCTGCGCTATTTCCAGAGAATGTTCTTCGATTCGTTTGCACAATTTGATGGTCTTGCGCAGTTCCCGCAGACGTTGGGTGAACAGCGGGATTTGGTCGCTTTCCGGATTGGTTTTGTACAGGCGATTGCGCTCTGCGTTCAGCTTCCGCACCTCTGCTTCCGTTTGGGCACGGAGATCCCGTAGCTGCGCCAGAGTGCGGGTATCCCGGTTCATCAGAAATTCGTACTGCTCAATTCGTTTGTCGAGCTGACGGATTTCCTCCCGCACGGCCGGGGATGGATGCCAAGGTTTACGGTGAAAGACCCCCAGCATATACAGTTCCCGATAATAGAAAACGCGCAAGCCTTTGAGCTTGCGCACTTTCTGATAGGTCCCGTGCAGCCGGACATGACGGACGTGTGGTTCGGCGGGGTAGGTTTTCTGTGAGTAGAGGATACGCTGTTGGATAGCCTCCGGGGTGTACTGCTTTCCCAAGGTTTTGAACCGAATCGGACGAGGTTTTCCGGGCGGCTTCAGCGTAGGATATTTTCGATTAAAACGGAAGGTGTATCCTTTCTGACTTAAACACTGCAGAAATTGCCGCCAGGTCAGAGCCTGTGAGATCGCTTCATCCACGTCCTGGCGCACCATAGATGTCCAGTTTGGACGATTCTCCTGTTCGTCCAGCCAAACGTGGTACGGCATGGAGGACTGTTCGCTTTCTTTGGTCTCAATGATGGAAAGTCCATATTTTCTGCATAGCGCATCAGAACGTGCCCGCACTTCAGTATAGTAGGACTTGGCATTGCTGTGGTATTTCCGGCCATTATCCAAAGCCACCGAACACCACACAATGTGATTGTGATAGTGTTTGGTGTTGAGGTGGGTGGTAACCACCGTTTGAAAACGGCCTTGCAGCAGTTGCTCGGCCAGCTCGACCCCGATTTGGTGAGCCAATTCCGGCGTGACTTCTCCTTCGGCAAAACTCTGGACAAGGTGGTATCCTTGCACACCGGCTGTTTGCTGCCACCGTTGTACCGTGTCTCGCATATCCTCAAAGGCGGTTTCGCACACACAGCTGAGTCCCGTTTCAAAACAATCCAACTCCGTCTTTTCTCGGTTTATGGCATAGTCCACTGCGTCCTGCAAAGACTTGGGACCGCGTGTCGTCTTGGTTTTATCCCGCACATAGTCCACCGCTCGGTCCAGGCAGCGGACGGGGATAATGGATGTATAAGCCATCCCGCATACAACCTCCTTATGTTATGTAAATTGTCGCATATAGCCTCTTGTGCTATACTGATACCAGATATTTCATTGAGTTATCGATTAAAGGCATATTTTTCAAAGACTTGGCATGGGAGGTTGAACATGGATAAATATTTGAACGAAGATGCAATTACTGCGGAAATCATGTCCTATGTAAAGAACAGAATATACAACTATGCAGTTCTCATCGATGGTGATTGGGGAACAGGTAAAACATACTTCATCCAGAAAAGTATTATCCCAACCCTCGAAGGTTCTGGCTATATGCCTATATACATTTCTCTATACGGCGTCAACTCTACGGACACTGTTTCGCAAAAGATTGCGCTTTCCATTTTGACAAATAAGCTTCCCTCTGATAAAAGGACTGTTGCAAAGCAATGTTTACCAGCTATCGGTTCTTTTGTCCTTCCAATAGGCCAAACTCTACTAAATGCCACAGGCATATCCATTCTCGAACCATTTTTCAAATCTCCTGTAGAAGATATTCCTTGGGATACCATTTTCAAAAAATTTAATGATTCAAGAAAACGTATTTTTATCTTTGATGACTTAGAACGTTGCTCATTGCCTATCAATGAAATACTAGGTTATATCAACAGTTTGGTTGAACACGAATCTGAAAAAGTTCTTATTGTGGCCAATCAGCAGGCTATCGGAAAAATGTCTTTGCGTAATGATTTGGAAGCCAAGTATCAGGTAGTACTAAACCCCCAACTACATCTAACAGAAAAAGTACGAAAAGTCTCCCAGTCATACTTTACATCACAGGACAAACTTGCTGATCAGCACATCACTGAATTTACACCAGATCAGTTAAGGCAGCACACTGCAGAGTTATTCAGTGAAAATGTGTTGTATAAAGAAATCAAGGAAAAACTGGTGGGACAAGAACTCTATTTTCGCCCCACATTGGAAAAAACGCTTCCTTGCATCATTGACGAGAGTTCCTTGGATGACGAAGTCAAAGAAGTCCTGACCCAGTCTCTTGATAAAATCTTGAACGTTTTTCAACAAGAGAATTGTTTGAATTTGCGTTCTTTCCAAGCTGCTCTTCTAACGCTTATCCGCATCTGGAATCTTCCATTTGACAAAAGCATTAACCCGCTCGATAGACAGCAATTGTTAGAAGACTTATTTGTTGCTATTTTGCATAGCACAATACAACAAAAGAAGGGAGGTCATCGGTACAAATGGGACGATGGAAAGTCTTATGCTCAATGTTCCTATTCTAAAAGGGCGCTTGCCTTTACCGGATATTTTCTTGGCTTTAAGTTCGTTGAGGACTACATATTTGAGTCCACCCTCAACAGTGAAAATGTCGTATCCACCATTAATACGTATGTTCAAAACGAAATTACTAAGCCAAGAGAAAAAAGTTATGATCCCATTCAGAAAACAACTCAATTTTGGTTAATGACGGACTCAGCGGTTGAAGATCTCTATAATCAACTCTATGAGTGCATCGGAACTCACGACTATACCCTTGTTGAGTTATTCAAATTACTATCCTTTGCTTACAAACTTTCTGAAATTGGTTTTGCAGTTGACATAGACCAGTTTTTTCAAAAAGTCTATAATGCTGTAAACAATATGGAACCTCTCTCAAAAGAGGATCTGCGTTACTTGGAATTATCAATGTTCGATGGAAGCTTCCTATCATCAGATTCTCCTAATTATCCAATCTTCAGGCAACAATGTGATGAGCTAATGACCTTAATGAAAGAGAAATCTCACGCTAGAGATGACACCCAGATAGCTGTATTGCTTAAAGAAAATGATGGTTGGGGTAAAAAATTCTACGAGTATGTTTCTAGCAACCGAAACATTTTCCCATCTGAAAAAGCATTTCTTTCCAAATTCAACATAGACGCTCTCTTCGAAAAGCTCCGCTTTTCACCTCCTGATGATTGGCTAGCATTTAGACACAGTATAAGCTTAATTTATAATTTTTCAAATCTAAGTGACTTTTACCAAGATGACTTAGAACCCGCAAAAATGTTAAAAGAAAAGTTGGAAAATGTCGTTTTGCCTTCCAAAATTGTCAACAACACACATAAAGCATGGTTGATTGAAAGCCTTCAAGATATAATCGAGAAGCTCGCTCCCTCAAAGCCTCAGCAATGAATTGTTTCACACTATATGAATGTCAATACAGCTGGCAATTCGTCTTTCCTTGAAAGATGATACACATTTTTTCAGCGTACACTCTCCCTTCTGGATTTTCCCGGAATTTTCCGTTTGGGTTGCGGCGCTTCTTCCGACAGACACGGATGGCTGATGTTGCGGTAGTCCATATTGAAGAAGATGCCTCGCAGCTTGCCCGAGAAGTGGTTTTCCTTGGCGATCTTTTCCGGCGTTCCACGGCTCTCGATGTAATCGTGGGGGCCACCATACAGGCGGGTCACCATCTCGTCCTTTTCGGAGTCATATGACATAAAGCGCAGATCAAAGCACACCGTCGAAAGCTGCATCCCCACAAAGGACGCAAAGTGCTGTTGGCGGTTTTCCTGCTCCGTCATCGGGGGATGGCCTTCTGCCGAAGGCTGCAGCTGTAGCGTGGTGGTACAGACGTTGGTCCAGAACTCCACCGGCAGATCAGACGGCAGGTTCAGGGTGGTGTGGTCAGGGACATAGGCCATATAGTATCGCTCAGCGTCCGGCTCTTTTCCCACCAGAATGCCGTCTTTGCTGATTTCGCTCACCACCAGCAGGCAGTTCCAAGCTTTCTTCTTTACGTCAAATCCCATGTACCGTTGTTTGGCGCGGATGACGACGGGCGGTCTGCGAAAGTCATCATTCACAAACAACTGGTAGTCAGCATCACTGAGCACCAGCACCCGCTGTATGGAGAACTTTTGCGGCTTACTCATGAACGGCGAAATATTCTGAAGTTCAGTAACATCCAGTACACCGGATACAAAATTGGCGGTTTCCTGATATTTCTTTACCATTGATTTTTCACCTCCTTCCAGATTTCCCGGGAGATTTGAATCATTTTGTTAACACTCTCCTGACCGGCCACACCCGTACTGTTTGCCCGATGGGCCAACCATGGTTAAGCAATTTGATGTCGTTTTCTTCACCTGATATAATTATTTCAACATCCTAGGTTATGGAAAAGGTCTAAAGACAGAAAAAGAATTCAGGATATAGGAGGTCAAAATCAAAATGCTTTTAAATGGAATGTTCGCTTTCAGAAAAACAATTGTACAAATAAAAAGGAATCCCGATACAAGCACGGAATCCATTGCAGACCAGCAACCTTCTACGTATCCTCAGCACTTATACAAATATGTTTCACTTACGACCGCTGTTCAAATTTCTCGTCTATTTGATATTCTTATGTCTCATAGACTGTATTTCCCTAGATATACTGAGCTAAATGATCCCTTGGAAGGAGCTGCAATTGATATTCCCGTAGGTGGATATGCGGGAAGTTCTATATACAAGCAAGAAGATAGAGAAGACCCCTTCATTGGAGGACTCAAGGCCCAGTATAGGATTCTTTCGCTTTCTGATGATCCATGCTCTCCCCAACTATGGGCGCATTATGCAGGGAATTATACCGGCGCATGCTTATGCTTTAGGACAGATGGGAAATTTAGTTCCGCAAAAAAGGTCCAGTATTTCCAAAGGAAACCCAAACCGAAAACCGAGACAATGGAAAATCAGCTTGAACCCTCAGTAGAAGATTGTAAGAAAATGGTGTATTCCAATTGGTTTTTAAAACAAAAAGGCTGGGAATATGAAAGAGAGTGGCGAATTGTAGAAGAATCAACATCAAATTATTTCGACTATAATCCTGGCGAGTTGGTTGGAATTATACTCGGAACCAATTTGGATTCTCATATCGGCGATGCTATTAAGCATTGTGTGCCTTCGTCTGTTCGGATACTCAAAGCTTGGCCTGGACAACGCACTTTTGAAATATTAATTACAGATGGTGAGTATCAGAAATTAGGCGATGGGTCTCCAATACCTAAAATCACAGATATAGATTCCTTTTTGTCCAGCAACGTATAAGTCATTTGGCCATTATATTTATATATCTTTTACCAATTTATCTTGACAGCATTGTAGACCTTTCGTGTTAGCTCTATCATTTTTTCCACGCTTTTTTGCTCTGCTCTTCCAGTAGAATTAGCCTGATGAGCAAGTTGGTTTGCATTATTACAAAGTCCGGACACTTTTCGCAGCAGGTCCTCATGATGGGTACAAGGACGCGGACGAATGGTTTCACCCATAATCAGCGCCCGCAGGAGTTTTTCACGAGATAACCCGCTTTGCGCTGCCAGCCGGTTCAGATGCTGCAGTTCCTTCTCGGTCAGCCGAAGGGAAATAACACGGCGGCGCTTCCGTCCGGTCACCGGACGGCATCCGGATGCCCGATGTGAATTTCCGGGTTGTGGCACGACTCAAGGGTCACCTGCTTCTTCGGCACCCCCGTAAGATCCAGAAGTGTCTTGTCCGGCAGATAGGCGCCGAATATCTGCGCGGCCACCCTGGTCAGGAGAATTGCTTCTTTTTCGGATACTGCAGTAACCAGAGAACAATGGAAGGCCCCGTACACCGTATCGTACCCTTCCTTGGGAATGTCGGTTTCAAAGGCATACCGCTGACCCAGGGCGCTGCAGAACTGCCGGTAGTCTTTGGGCGAGAGCTCCAGCAATTCTTCCGTAACGAAGGGGTACGGCACGCCTTCCGCAGCTTCTTCTTTCAGCCGTTCCAAGTCGGTCACCAGCGGGTAAAATTGTGCCCGCATTTCAAATCCACTCATGATTTCACCTGTTCCTTTCCAAATGTAACACGGCACTGTTCTCGTAGGCCGTCGGGGGTTTGGGGCATGCCCCAAGGATCTGCGTTTGGATATCCAAACGCTATGCTTGCAAAACACGTTCCCGCCCAAAGCATGGCAATCAAGTCGGATACACATACAAATTCGTATATGCTCCAGAGTGAATCAGTTCTGATTCATCCAAAAATCTTGACTCGAAAAAGTGAATCAGTTCTGATTCACGGTTATGATATTAGCAATCTTTAAGGCAATACCGCATAATTCTAAGCACCGCTCCGGCGGCTGCGGCACTTAGAATTATGCGGTACCGCCCTAGGATTCTTTGAACGAACTCCAGATATGGTGTTCTCACCGGAACGCAAAAAAGTCGGAAATAAAGTCCAGTAGCCTCCGATGATACATCATAAGTAGGCAAAGCCACCAGACGGTTTTCCGACTGGTGGCTTTTTCGTGCTTAATCCTCTGTACCGCATGGATTCGCCGCACTGTGCGGTATTTGTCTATATTTACCTTTCTGACAGTGCCAATCAAAATGGAAAGTGCCGGCCTGCGATTCCCGCCGTTGGCAAAGAGCTGAAATTTTCCCGATCCACGGTGCGCAGCGCCCTCCGGGATCTCTGCAAGGCAGGGCTTCTGGAAACGGAGCAGCGCTACCGCCAATCAGAAAGATCGTTTACCGGCGCAGACCAGCAGACATAATTGTTCTCACAGTATATCTTTCCATTGAATCGGTCATGACTGCCGAACAGATAGAGCCTGTCCCCAAACACATGGGGTTCCCCGTCGGGAACATACTCATAAGAAGGCAGATAAGGATTGCGTACTCTTTTTTTATTGTCTGCCTCGATTCAGCCTGACCAGCGCCCCAAGCAGGCGGCGCACATTGTCCTGAAGCCGGGCGAGGGGAAGCCGACCGTCAGAAACCGCATCCTCAATTTGCCTGGTGAAGGTATCGTCCGAGCTTCCGGGGGTGATCCAAGCGTTGCCGGCGATTGCCATTTGCGCGACATCGGCGGAATCGTAGCTCGTCCAGTCGGTCATCACAAAGCCCCGGAAGCCGCATTCCTCATACAGAAGTCCCTGAATCAGTTCCGGGTCGCAGGAGGTGAAAAGACCGTTGACCGCATTGTAGGCAGTCATAACGCTCACCGGCTCATATACCTCCAGGGCATACTGGAACGCCCGGAAATACAGCTCCCGAATTGCCCGTTCCGAAACGACACTCTGATTGTGCTTTCTTCCGCTTTCCGCGTTGTTGGTAATCAGATGCTTGTAGCAGCCGCCCGTGCCGGTGGATTCCAGCCCCTTACAGAAGGAACCCGCCATAGCGCCCGCCAGATAGGGATCCTCCGAAAAATACTCCGGCTGGCGACCGTTGAGGGGATTGCGGTGGAGGTTCATTCCCGGAGCAAGAATCAGGTGGATACCCAGTTCCTTTGCTTCTTCGCCGATCACCTGCCCTACACGCTCCATCAGCTCCCGGTCGAAGCTGGCACAAAGGGTGGCGCCGGAGGGAAAGCCGATGTTCCGGTTATGCAGGTTCACACCGCTGTTGCCGTCCGCTACCACAAATTCCGGCAGATCAAGCCCTTCAGGACGGTAGAGAACGCCTGCCTCGCCCCGACCTTCCACGCCCCAGCCATCCCGGGCGCAGACCGAAATCCGGGCAAGGGTGGCTACATCCAGATTGCCCACAAACTCCGGCAGAAGGGTTTCGTCCGAAAGCACATCGTCAAAGGATATTGCGCGGTCTGTTGCGGGCAGGGGTTCGCAGGGGAGCTGCTCGACCTGTTCCCGCTTTGGTTCGAGGCTGCGCACACCCGGCTTCACGCCGGAGCGTTTGCCCGTCGGCAGATGACCCGATTTTCGCGTCATTAGGGAAATCGGCACAATGGGGGCAAGGCGGTGCTTCACCGGCTGCACCACAGTCAGCGCATCTCGCCGGAAGGCGCCGACCTGCCCTGCAGAGCGCACCGAGCCGCCGAGAAATACCCGGTATTCTCCGACGACCAGCACCCATGCGGAACGCTCGGTGTGGAAGCTGACCATGCGGCTTTCGGGGATGGTGAGCGTCAGAAGCTGCTCCTGACCGGGGGCAAGAAGAATGGTTTTTTCAAATGCCACCAGTTCTTTTTCCGGCTGCTCCAGCTCCCCCTGGGGCTTAGAGAGATAGATTTGCACTACCTCCCGCCCGGGGATGGCGCCCGTGTTCCGCACTGCCACGACAACGGTGAGGGTACCATCCTCATAGGTGCAGCTGCGGCACTCCCGAGCAAAGGTGGTGTAGGACAGACCGTGCCCGAACGGATACCCACCCCGCGGAGCGTTCGGAAAACTCTCAAAATAGCGGTAGCCCACATAGATGTCTTCCTCATAGACCGTATCCAGCCAAGTTTCCGGGTCGTCGGTTCGGATGCGGGGCTTGCCGCCAACGCTGTTATAGAAGTTGCGGGAGGCAGGAATGTCCTCATAGCGCTCCGCCCAGGTGTCCGGCAATCTGCCGGAAGGATTGACCCGTCCGGTGAGTACGTCCATCATGGCCTGCCCGGCAAACATTCCGCCGAAGCCGCCATACACCAGCGCGTCTACCTGATACCGCTCCACAAAGGAAAGACCCACAGGGTAGCCCACGTCCAAAATGACCACCAGACGCTTGAAGCTTCCGCGAAGCGCAGAAAGTAGCGCCTCCTCATCCTCCGTCAGGCAGTATTCGCCCCGGCGGGTGGAATTGTCCGTACTTTCGCCGGAAGCTCGGGAAAGTACGAAAATCGCCGTGTCAGACCGTTCTTGTGCTCGGCGCAGCAGCGCTTTCTCCGGAAGAAGGTCTTTTCCGCAGGCGTAGAAGGACACAAGTTCCTCATTGACTGGGTGGTTTTGCTCCCTCCGCGCAGCCTCCAGCAGACCGACAGCATAGCGGGGCAGGATTTTTCCCGCACCCACAGCGCAGATGCGGTACTCCGTCAAACCTCTGCCGAAGAAGTTGAGGACTTCTCCCGCAGGAAGCGGCAGTGCGCTGTTTTCATTTTTCATCAGTACAATGCCGTCCTGCGCTGCCCGAAGGGCGATTTGATCGTGGCTGGCATAGTTCCGGTTGGGTTCCGCTTTGGGCAGCGTTTGCAGACGCAGTTCCACCGGAACCATCTCGTTCCCGTCGGTATCTCGAAAGCCGCTGACCTTCACAGTCAAAGACTTCCCATACTCATACAGAAGCCCCCCTACCTTTATCCCCAGCCACCATTCTGTGCGATTTCCGAACTGCAGCGGAACCACCATACATTTCAGCTCTGCTCCGTTCGCCGTGGTCTTTCCCGGAACCGGCGACATAGTCTTGGTAAAGGGGATCACCACGCAGCCCTCCAGCTCTCGGTTGAACATCACCATCTGGCTGTCCGGGTCATTGAAATCGTACATCAGAGTTTCTGTCGGATTCCACGCAAGCATGGGAGGGTCATTCTTCCCCCGGGGAATGGAATCCACATAGTTTTCAGACATTGGGTTCTCCTTTCAGCCCCGGCTGTCCATTGCAAAAACCGGACCCGGTGTGATTCCGTTTTCGTTGAATGCATCCACGGCAAACCAATACGGAACGCCCGCGTTGAGGGTGATCAGACGCACATGGTTCTCGCCGTAGACCTGGCAGCAGTTGTAGAGCTTGTCCGGCGCGATGCCGAAGCGGACGTTATAGCCCATTGCTTCGGGACTCTCCGGCCAGAACAGTTTACAGGATCGACCTTTATCCCCGCGATTGGCTTTGGCCTTTTTCACGGCAGCAGGCTTTTTTCCGGATCCCTTGCCGAATACCCGCAGACCGGATACCGCCAGGCGGCTCCCATAGGGTCGTTCCACCCCTGTGAGCCGGACATAGCGCAAGCGTGTATTCTTCGGCAAAACCAGATACGGGTGGGGCAAATCCGTGTCCGCCGACGAACGGTCGTCCAGCGTGAACCAGTTTTCTCCATCCAAACTGCCCTCCAGCAGATAGCGCGTATGCAGCTCCGTCCCTGAATCTACGTATCTTCCGCCGCCCACACCCTCCGGAGCGCACTGCTCCGGGGGCATTTTCATAGGTGCCACGCTCTCGTCAGCGAAATTGACCTGAATGGAATGGACAAGGCATTCCTTCTCCAAATCCACCTGAAGCCACTGCCCCCGGCAACCTTCGGCGCACCACCACGTCCGGATGCTCTCGTCCACCGCCAGCTCCGCCGGATGACCATCAATTGCGGAGGATACCGTTACCGGCTTGCGGTAGGAAAGGAGCATATACTGCGGCGCGATCTCGCTCGTGTCGAATTTCCCGTCCGGCACGGTTATGGGGTAGTCGGCAAAGTCCAGTCTGCAATAGAGCAGACCGTCCTTGTCCAGTCCGGCAGGAAACAGACCCACGCGGCGCTCAAAATTCCGGTTCACGCAGATGCACATAGTTGCCACGTGCCAGAGATTGCCGAACGCGTCCTCAATGGTACTACCGTGACCTGCACCCTGGATAAAGCCGCCAAGACGCATACTGAAAGGCGAGTTGGGGGCGTAGGTAAAGGGACCGAGGGGGGAGTCGCCAATATAGTAACCGTCGGAATAGATTGGCTCCTCCGTTGCGGGACCGGCGTACTGGAGGTAATATTTACCGTTCCATTTGTTCATATACGGTCCTTCCAGGAAGGGTTTGCCGGGACGGCTGAAATAGTACCAGTACCAGAAGCTGTCCGGGAAGTGCCGTTTGACTTTGGGCTTGCCGGGATAGTTGAAGCGCTCCCAGCCATGGCTGTCCTTGTTTTCCGAAATAAGCCCCCGCTTTTCCCCGATGGGGGTCATGGTTTTCCGATCCAGCTCCACGCCCCGGATGGGCTCCTGATTGCTGCTGCCCCAGTATAGGTAGACCCGCCCGTCATCGTCGAAAAAAAGGTCGGGATCCCAGAAATCAAAGGGCGCAGAAACCTTCTCAAATCGGTCAGACAGGGGGTCTTCGGTGCGCCAGATGGTGCTGGACTCCCCCTTGTTGGAGGCGCAGAAATAGAGCCACTCCCCCATTTGGCGGACATCCGGGGCATAGTGGTATATATCCAGATTGCGGTTCTCGTGCCAGTTCCAGTGGGTCAGGTCGTCGGAATAGTAGAATCCGGCGCTCATGCTGACGAACAGGTAGTATTTCCCCTTGAAGAAGATCAGGGTTGGATCGGCGCCCTCGCGGTGGGCATTTTCGCCGTAGTGCTGATATTTATAGTTCAAATCCAGCGGATTACAGTATTCTTTCACCATAATTGTCCTCTCATTTACGATACAGTAGCACCGCCTGCCCCTCTTTGGCAGGCAGCGGGATTCTTCCCTTGTCCGTGACCGTTCCGGCGGGGGAACGTGTCATATTCCAAACATCAATGACCTCGACGACAAATTCCCCTTCGTCGGGGCAACGGACGTCCTGCCATGCCGGGCAGGTTCTTCCCAGATAATAAATGCGATACCGGTCGTTTCCGAACACCATGGGCAGCATCTCTGCGATAAACGCCTGCTGCGTATCCTCCTGCATCCTGCGAATTGCCTGACCGATCATGCCCATATCATCCCCGCCGTTGGGATTCATAGGCGTGGACGCCGCGCTTGCTTCCGGCACGCCCGGCAGGGATTCCAGAAGCCGGCGCAAAAACGCGATACGCGGAACACTTTGCCCCCGCAACTCGCCGCCCTTGCCCCACCAGAGAATTTCGTCCTCCCGGTAGAATGTTTCGCCGTGGGTGCACCAGCCGCCGCAGGCGACGGTCGTCCAGAAACGGTGAACCATTTCAAAGGCGGAGAGATTTCCCCAGCTAAATTCGATGTTGCCCTCATAGCCGCACTCGTCGATGAAAACGGGCTTGCGATACTGCCAGCCCCAGGTCAAAGTCCTTCGGCAAAGGCTGGACTGAATGGAGCAGTGGGTCATCCAATCTCGGTCAGGGTAGACCTGACAGCAGTTGTGGATGGACAGCAGATGCCGCCCGCCGTCCAGCTTGGATACCAGTTCACCGAAGGCATCCCAGTCTGCTTCGGTCTTGTTGGGCGTCATGTCATACTCGTTGGCAAGGCTCCACCAGATGTTTTTATACGCTCCGAGGCGGCTGACGCAGTAGCGCAGGTAGGTAAGGTTTTCCTCCCGGCTCATTGCGTCAAAGCCCCAGCGGTCGTAGGGGTGAAAAAGAATTAAATCCGCCTCGATGCCAAGTTCGTCCAGCGCAAGAAGCTGTGTGTCCAGATCGTCCCAGAACGCATAATTCGGCTTCGAAACGTCCCATTCCCCCGCCTCGTTCTTCTGAAAGGGGAACATAACCGGCTCCGTGTTGTTATAGGGCATGAATTTTGGGAAAAGGAGCATTCGGATTTTGTTAAACGGGCTTGCCGCCAGACTGCGGAGCGTCTGCCTGCGCAGCTCGTCCGGCTGATGAATCCACCCATAACAGGTGGTGCCGAAGGAAAGGAACCGCGTGCCGTCGGCATATTCCATGTGCATCCCTTTTGCCCGCACCGGACCGTGATTTTCCGGGGCGGCAGGCGTACACAAAATGCTGCCCACAGTTTCCCCACCGTCGAATACAATGCGGTATTCCCATCGGCCCGTTGTTTCCGGCATAAATCGGACGGCAATTTTTCCGTCGCCGCAGGCATAGCCCGAAACGGTTTGCACCGTGCCTTCCTGACGGAATGTTCCCTCCGCCCGGGTTCCGGGCATGGTATATTCAAAAATCCGGTATTGCTCAACCGTTTTCATGTTCGTTTCCTCCGACAAAAGCTTGTTGCCACGCCTTTTTTCCGCACCTTGCTCGCCGTATTGGTACTTTGAATTATGCGGTATTCTCCTAAATTAAATCGGCGGCCCGCCGCCGATTGAAAATCTATTGCTGAATTTTGGTTTTAGTTGGCGCGGGCCATAAAGCTGTCGTAGGCAGCCTGCTTAATGCTCAGATAATCAGCCAGACCCAGAGACTCGATCTTAGTCTGGTATGCGGCGAAGGTCTCGGGGGTCAGTTCTTCCTTGCCCATGATGAACTTGGTGATCATGCTGTTGGCATAGTCCTGAATGTTGGTGTTGATGGTGTTGGCAGTCTCAGCGTCCTCGGGGGGAAGCACAATGGACAGCGGATAGGTGTTGCTGTTTCCGTACTTTGTCCAGACCTTGTCGCCGATGTCCGCATAGCTCACGCCATCCACCAGCTCAAAGTCGCGGGCGGGTTCGTCAATGGAGATACCGGGCATACGATCCAGGTTGGGATAGCCCACGTCGGAGCCTGCGGTCTGATAAAAGTCGGTCCATTCGCGGGTGCCGGGTTTGCGCGCGCCTTCGGTGGCGCCCTTGTCCGTATAGATGGCGTAGTTACCGGCGCCCTGTTCAGCACTCAGACCCATGGTACGGGTAGCGGCACCCTCCTCCGTGAAGAAGTAGTCCAGCGCGGTCAGAATGCGGGCAATCTTCTCCTCGGGGCAGGCGGTGGAAATGACAAAGCCGGAGTTGGCGGTGGTTCTGCCGGAATCCAGCAGAATGCCCAGAGGCTTCTCGATGCCGTTGGCGGTGTCCGCCGGGGAGGCCATGGGCTGCACGTCCATGGTCAGACCGTAATCAGGCATGGACATGGCGCTGCCCAGGTTCTGGGTGATGCCGTACCATACGCCGGCCGCGCCGCCGTAGGTCAACTCGGTGTTGGGCAGGAAGAACATATCCTGGGTGCGGCTGGCAAAGTCGGCATACAGATAGCCCTTGTCGTACCATTCCTTCATCTTTACCAGGTAGTTATAGAAATTATCCTCGGCCAGACCGTAGCGAACCGTGCCGTCGTTATCCACATACTCCATGCCGCCCACACCGAAGCCGCTCAAAAACTCGCCGGTGGGGAAGTAGCCGCAGGCAGGGATGATGATGGGGGCATTCACGGTCATGCCGGCGGCATCGAAGTACTGCTTCATCAGCTCCAGCATATAGTCCATATCCTCAACGGTGGTGGGTTCATCGTTGCCGGAGGGGAAGGCAATGTTGCCGTTCGTCATGGTTTCCAGAATATCCCGGCGATAGACCAGACCGCCCCACGCCTTGGGATGCTCCTGCACCTGTGCAATGTTGTAGATATGACCCTCCTCATCGCAGATGATGGATTTCACATCCGCGTTGGCGGGGTCATTGAGGAATGCGGTGTAGTTGGGCATATACTTCTCAATGTAGTCCGACAGCTCATAAATGACGCCGTCAGCGCACAGGGATGCCAGATTTTCCGTGCTGAAGCTGGCGTTGATGACATCGGTATAATCACCGGTACCCAGCATCATAGTCAGCTGCTCCTGCTCGCTGCCCTGAGGCGGAAGCTGCCAATCCACCTCCAGGTTAAACATATCCTGCCAGTAGAGCAGCACAGGGTTGCTCAGATACTCCTCCATGGTCACATCGTCTGCCTGCTGGAAAATGGACACGGTGATCTTCTCGCTCAAGTCCACTTCGGTCGAATCGGACTGCGCCTCACTGTTCTGTGCAGGCTCGGAAGAATCCGAACCTTTGGAAACCGCATTCCCGCTGCCGCAGCCGGCAAGCAGACTCGCCAGCATCGTCAGCGTCAGAAGCATTGCAATCAGTTTCTTTTTCATTGTTTTCCTCCTAGTATTTTGGATTTTATTTTTTTGGTCGTACCCGACCATGGAATACAAAACAGAAGCTACTCTTTTACACCGCCCATGGTCACGCCCTTGACAAAATATTTCTGGGCGAAGGGATAGGCTAACAGAATTGGCGCCGTACCAACCACCGTGACGCAGTATTTCACCAAATTGCCGGTCATATTGACCATGGCGTTGGCTTCGCCTGCAGTGGTAACCAGCTTGGATGTATCGTTGTTGATGAGCGCCTCCCGCATAAACAGCTGAAGCGGCCACATATCTCTGGCTCTTGGCAGATAAATGGATGCGGTGTACCAGGAATTCCACTGCATGATGACCGTAAACATGATAATGACCACCAGCGTGGGCTTGACCATGGGCAGCAGCACCTTGAACAGGATGGCCAGAGGACCGGCTCCGTCCAGCCGGGCCGCCTCCTCATAGCTGGGGGAGAGCTGGTCAAAGGCGGACTTCATCATGATGACATAGTAGGCGTTCATCAGGGACGGGACGATGATGGCCCAGCGGGTGTTGAGCATTCCCAGGCTGCGCACCACCATATAGGTGGGGATGGTGCCGGCGCTGAAAATCATGGTAAATACGATGAAAATCGTCAGCGGCTTGGTCAGCTTGAAGTTCTTGCGGGAAATCAGGAAGCCTGCCAGAGCCGTCATAAAAGTTCCCAGCAGCGCCGTGGAAAACACATAGACAAAGGTGTTCCCATATCCGGACCAGATATCCTTATTTTGCAGCACCATCTTGTAGCCATCCAGAGTCGGCTTTCCCAGGGGCCACAGCACCAGACCGGAGTTTGCCATCAGGAGCCTCGGCTCGCTGATGGAACACATCAGCACATGCCAGAAAGGGAGAAAGCAGACCACCGCGAACAGAAGCATGCAGCCATAGTTCAGAATATTGAAGCCGATGCGAGACGGCGTGTTTTTTTCAACCATAATTCTCCGCTCCTTTCCTTATACAATCGAGCTGTCCGTGTACTTTTTGCTGAGATAGTTGGAGAGGAACAGCAGGATGGTGCCTACAACGGAATTAAGCAGACCCACCGCCGTGGCGTAGCCGTACTGCCCCTGCTCGATGCCAAGACGCTGGACATGGGAACTGATGACGTCGGCCGTCTCGTAAATGCTGCTATTGTACAGAAGCAAGATCTTCTCAAAGCCCACATTCAGCAGGTTTCCGCAACGCAGGATCAGCATCGTGGCTATGGTGGGCATGATGGAGGGAACCGTAACGTGCCACACCCGCTGCAGTCGGTTGGCTCCGTCCAACGCTGCTGCCTCATAATAAGTCCGATCGACAGAAGTAATAGCGGCAACGAAAATAATCGAACTGTAGCCAAGATTCTGCCAGATGTCCGAAACCAGGTTGATGGTCCAGAAGTAATCCGGATTGGTCAGCAGGTTCTCTCTCGGGATGCCAAATACGGCTACAAGAAAGTTGGTTATCACCCCTTGCGTGGAACAGAATTCCGTGATAAGCCCGCACAGCACCACGATGGAGATGAAGTAGGGCATATAACTGACGGTCTGCACCACCTTTTTCGCCCACAGACAATTCATCTCGTTGAGCAACAGGGCGAACACGATGGAAAGCGGGAATGCGATACACAGATTCAGCAGGCTGATGACCAGAGTGTTCCGCAGGATGCACAGGAAGTTCGGGCCTGTGAAGAAATCAATAAAGTGCTTGAAACCCACCCATTCGCTGCCGAAGATTCCCCGCTGGGGCTTGAAATTCTCGAACGCCATCGCCAAGCCGCCCATCGGAACATAGTAGAAGATGATGAAATACGCGATCACCGGGATTGCCAGTAAATACAGGGATCTGTTCACCTGCAGGTCGTGCCGCAGGGAACCGGGTTTCGACACCCGCTTCGGCTTTCGCTCCTTTTTTTCGGAAAGACGCCGTGTTCCCTCCACCGCAATTATTTTGTTCTTCACGAATCATTCTCCTTTCAAGAAATGAATACCACATCATCGCTGTTCAAAGCGAAACGGATTACAGGGTAAAGAAGCAAACGCCTTGACAAAACGGCGTGCAATCTCCTACAATGAAAAAAATTAAGGGGGTAATTCTATGCAGCAGGACAAACGAACGGTCAAAACAGAAAAAGCCATCCGGGAGGCGTTCTTTTCGCTGCTTCGGAAAAAGAGTATCGAACAGGTTACTGTGAATGACATCTGCGAGGCGGCGATGATCAGCCGCAACACCTTTTATGGTCACTATGCGGATAAGTACCTTTTGCTGGAAACCCTGTCCAAGGAGTTTATCCTCCAGATTTTGAATAAGGTGATTTTTGCGGGTACCAGGATTGCCTATCAGAATGCCATTCATACTGCCGCATGGGCATTTTTTCAGCACCTGGATGAGAACAAGGAAATGCTGCAAATCCTCAGCCGAAACGATCCGCATTTCTGGCCTATCTTCTCAAGCGAAATGCAGGAGTTCATGCTGACCTTTTCCGGCGCCAGCAACCGCCTGCGGGTATTTACCGCTTATTCCGCCAGCGCCCTCACAGGCTGCTACCGGGATTATTTTGAGGGAAAGCTACCCATGTCGCCGGAGGAATTTGTGCAATGTATCATCGAAATCGCCGAAAAGACCAACACGTTTATGGTAAAAACATAAAGGCAATACCGCACAATTCCCGCCTAACAGCTTAAGCACCGTTCCAACGGCTGCGGCACCTCGCCCGCCGTATCGGCACTTAGAATTATGCGGTATTGCCTAAAAGCTAATTTTATTTTACAGCTTTCTGCGCATTCCGCAATGCACAGTACGGCGTAAACGTTAGATAAGTGACATATGCTCAAAACTGTACACTTTATCTAGTTGAAAAGACGAAAGGCGAAAATTATTATTTATATTGACGAGGCGAATTCGGTCTGCGACCCGCTTTTGGTCGCAGACCTCTTTTTTTGGGGGAGGGACGCACATGAAGAACCGGCTGGAAACCATTTTGTCCGGCACGCTGGAGCCGAACATATTCCCCTTCCTCTGGCTTCACGGGGAGAGCGAAAAAAAGCTGCGGGAATACATGGCCGCGATCTACAATGCCAACATCCGAGCTGTGTGTCTGGAATCCCGCCCACACCCGGACTTTCTGGGACCGGGATGGTGGCGCGATCTGGATATTCTGCTGGACGAGGCAAGAAACCGGCAAATGAAGGTCTGGATTCTGGATGACAGCCATTTTCCCACCGGCTACGCCGCCGGGGCGCTGGATCGGGCAGACCCCGCCCTGTGCCGCCGGTTTTTGACCCGGACGGTAATCCCTGCCGGAGCGCCTGTTCCGGTCCATCCCTCGCCCTGGAAGCCGGGTCGCTATGAAAGCATGGAGACCTCCCGCCGAAATTTTGACGACGACACCGTGATTTCGGTGACGGAGTTGGCAGAGCGGAAAACAGCGGTCTGCCACCTGACCCGAAACCGGGGTCCGCACCCCAACTATATCAACATGGCAGACGCCGCCTCGGTGCGGGTGCTGATCGACACCGTATACGAGCCCCACTACCGGCGCTACGCCGCCGATTTCGGCACGACCATTGCCGGCTTCTTTTCCGATGAACCGGAGCTGGGCAACGACCACCTCTATGAATACGGAAAGCGTCTCTGGGAAAACGATGATCTGCCCTGGAGCGAAGAAGTGGAATCTATTCTCCGAGCCCGTTGGGGCGATAATTTTGGGCAAAATCTTCCCTTGCTCTGGGAACGGGATTTGGGCGCAGCGGCGCGGCTGGACTACATGGATGTGCTTACCGACTGCGTCCGGCGGTGTTTTTCCCGGCAGATCGGGGACTGGTGCCGCGCCCACGGTGTGGAATACATCGGACATATGATTGAGGATAACGGTCAGCACACCCGCACCGGCAGCAGCCTGGGTCACTATTTCCGGGGGCTGTGGGGGCAGGATATGGCGGGTATCGACTGCATCGGCGGTCAGGTCTACCCTCAGGGGGAGCTTTCCTGCCGGAACGAACAGATCGGCTGGCGGGACGGAGGCTTCTACCACTATGTTCTGGGAAAGCTGGCGGCAAGTCTTTCTACCCTCGACCCCAAAAAGCGAGGCAGGGCCATGTGCGAGATTTTCGGGAATTACGGCTGGGGTGAGGGCGTCCGACTGGAAAAGTACCTTGCCGATCACTTTTTGGTGCGGGGCGTCAATCGATTTGTTCCCCATGCCTTCAGCCCCAAGTCATTTCCGGATCCCGACTGTCCGCCCCATTTTTATGCCCACGGTCATAACCCGCAGTACCGCCACTTTGGCGCGCTGATGGGCTACATGAGCAGGCTTTCCACCCTGTTTGACGGCGGACAGCGAAAAGTGGAGGTTGCCATCGTCTACAACGCGGAATCGGAGTGGACGGGAGACTATCTGGAGCTTTCAAAGCTGGCAGTCCCCCTTTACGACCGTCAGATCGACTATGATTTCGTTCCGGCGGACGCGTTTTTCTCCCCGGAATACCGCCTGCCGGACTATAGGCTCTGGCTGGTTCCCGGTTCCCGGTATATTCCCGTCGAGATCGTCCGGGCTATGGAGGACTTACGCAGCCGGGGAAAAGAGGTCTGGTTCGTCGGATGCGGATCGGAGACGGTTCTGGGCGGCGAAGCTGCGGCGAACCTTTCCGATTATCCCGTGATCCCGCCGGAGGAGTTGGGGGAACGGGCGTGCGCCACCGTAAAAGACCGGGTTTGCCTGACACCGGAAAACGATCGGATTCGGGTGCTTCACTATGACGACGCTTTTTTCCTGACCAACGAGGGCACGGAGGTCTATCACGGCAGAATCCAATTCCCGGCTGAGGGTATACCGGTCGTATACAACGCCTGGGAGAACACGCTGGAGGAAGCGCCGAAAGAATTTACCATCTATCCTCTGCAAAGTCTTTGCCTGCTGTTCGGTCTTGACGATTGCGAAAGAAAGCCGTATGCCGACCTAGAGGCGTATGAAGAAATAGATTGCTCCGACGCCTGGCGGCGGTCGTTGTGCGAAAGCGCAGCGTATCCCTGTTTCCACGATTTCAAGGATGTGAATCTTCCCGACGTGCTGGCAGAGGAAAAGCCCGCCTTTTCCGGCTTCGTCCGCTATGATCGGGAAATTCCGGTTCCGGCGGACGCGAGGAGCGCGATTCTGGAAATCACGGATGCCCATGAGGGCGTGGAGCTGTTTGTCAACGGGCGGTCAGCAGGCATTCAGATTGCCCCGCCTTTTCGCTATGACATTACGACGCTGGTAACGGCGGGAAAGAACCGTTTGCGCATTGAGGTCGCCACCACATTGGAGCGTTCCCTAACGGCGGGTCATCCGACCGAAAGCTGCCCAAGCGGCATCACGGGCGTGGTAAAGCTGCTTGTAAGAAGAAAAACAGACGGGAAGCAAAAGGAGTTTTAAGGAATATGGAGAAAATCAGAGGCGTAAACCTGGGCAACTGGCTTGTGCTGGAAAAGTGGATGACACCGGCCCTTTTCGACGGCGTTGACGCGGAGGACGAAACCTATCTGTGCGCCCGTCTGGGGCACGACCGGGCGGCGGAGCGGCTGAAGGTTCACCGGGACGAGTTTATCACCCAGCGGGATTTTGAGGACATCGCTGTCAAGGGCTTCAACGCGGTGCGCATTCCCGTTCCCTTCTTCCTGTTTGAGGATGTGGGACCCTATATCCACTGCTATGAATACTTGGATAAGGCCTTTGACTGGGCGGAAAAGTTCGGTCTGAAAATTCTGGTGGATCTGCACACCGCCCCCGGCGGACACAACGGCACCGACAACTCCGGCATCATCGGCATCTGCACCTGGTCTACCAAGCCGGAGTATGTGAACTATACCGTTCGGGTTCTGGAAAAAATCGCACAGCGCTACGGCAGACGGGAGGCCATGTGGGGCATCGGCGTACTCAATGAGCCTATGTGCAGCGACACCCCGGCGAGCAAAATACTGAACATTCAAAACTTTGTCCATTTCTACAAGCCTGTGGATCAGGAGCTGGCCAAAAACAACACCAACTACACACTGGCATTTCTGCGGCAGTTCTACCGGGACGCCTATGCCGCCATCCGCGTTCACATGGGACCGGAGAAGTATGTGGTCTTTGCCGACGCCTTTGAGCTGGACATCTGGGACGACTTTATCCGGGAGTTTGAGGGGGCTGTACTGGACACCCACAACTATCTCATGAGTGGAGATATGGGGCTGTTCCGGGAGCGCAACGTGAAGGTCTACGAGACTTATCTGAAACAGCTTGGAGATCGGGTGAACGCCGCCGCAAAGCGGGTTCCCCTGATCGTGGGCGAGTGGAATATGCAGAATCAGGCGGACGGTCTGGCGGACATGACGAAAGCGGAGAAGGATCACCTTTACTCCACTGTCTCCCGGTGCTTCCAGGAAAGTATGAAGGACACGTTGGGCTGGTTCTACTGGAACTATAAGATTCACGCGGAGGGACCGGATGAGGTATGCGATGACGGCATGCGCTGTGTGAACCACGGATGGTTGACACTGAAATGAAAGCCAATTCGGCACGAATTCGAGGGAAAGACCATGAATACTACCAAGTATCCCGCAATCCTTACCCGCAGGGACCTGAAAAAGGACGCCCCTGAGGTTCTGGAAAGGAAAATTTCTGCCCTGCTGCGCGCCATGACGACAGAGGAAAAGCTCTCCCTGCTGGGCGGTGCGAAGGAGCCGGAGGGCAAGGGCAAAATCGGCAACGCCGGCTATCAGTGGGGCATTCCCCGGCTGGGCGTGCCGGAGGTTGTGATGTATGACGGACCTGCGGGGATCACCGGCATTGTGGAGACCACCGGACTTCCCTGTCCCGCACTGCTGGGCAGCACCTGGGACGATTCTCTGGCTTACGCCTTCGGTAAAATAGCCGCCACCGAATGCGCAGCCTGCTCCGGCAATTTCCTCCTGGCCCCTCAATTGGATGTGATTCGCTCCCCCCATTTCTACCGAAATAAGGACATGAAGTCAGAAGACAGCTATCTTTGCGCCCGGATGGGCGCGGCAGAGGTCAAGGGGGTACAGGAAAACGGCGTTGTCGCCACAGTGAAGCACTTTACAGCCGCAAACCTTTTCGGGGACGACCTGAGCCACTTTCCCGGACAGCTTGTAGATGAGCAGACGCTGCATGAGACATATTGCCGTCCCTTTGAAGCGGCCGTCGGTGCGGGAGCCGGAAGCGTGATGAACGCCTACAATAAAATCAATGGCAACTTTGTCTCCGCCAATCGGGAGCTGCTGCAGGGGATCCTGCGGGAGCAGTGGGGCTTTTCCGGCAGCGTTATGTCCGACTGGGGCTCTGTCCATGAATTCGCGCTGGACAAGGGCTTGGATCTGGAAATGCCCTTCCCTGCTTTCCACAGCGCAGATCGGGTGAAAAAACGGTTGGAAAGCGGTGCGCTCTCCCTGCAGACGCTGGACGGCGCTGTCCGCCATATTCTCGCCGGCATGGCGTCCGTTGGGCTGCTGGGGCTGGTGGAGCTGGACGAATCGGGAGAAATCCGGGTGGAGCCGGGTCGAACAGCCCCCATCGAAATGGAGTGGCGTTATGACCGGATGGCGGCGGAGGGCATGCTGGAGCACCATGGAGAAATTGCCGCCGAGATTGTCCGAAAGGGCATTGTTCTGCTGAAAAACGAAAAAAACGCCCTGCCGTTAACGGGACACGGAAAAACCGTCCTGATTGGTTTGGGGGCGAAATACCCCATTTGCGGCGAGGCGCAGGAACGGAGCTTCGGTGTTCTGCGCCGGATGCACTCCGGGCAGGAAGCACTGGAGGAACTGACCGGGCAGAGCTTCCCGACCTATCCGGGCGTGGACTACATGGGGCAGACGATTCCCGCCCACTGCCTGTTTCAGGACGCAGACTGTACCAGATCGGGGCTTGTCAGAACCTATGGGATTCTGGACGAGGACAGAGATCCCGTGGGGGCGCAGACCGCCCCCGGTGGAGGAGGAGCTGCCTTTGAAGGCGGCATCGTGCTTGACGAAAACGGCGAGCAGGTGGACACGGGGCTTACCAGCTACAACAGCCGCGCAAGCGTGTATCCGCCGGACTATCCGCTGGGGAAGCGCTGCGCCGTGGACGCACAGATCGACTTCACCTGCGGCACCAAAACCTACCGCAACGGTGAGAGCGGCAGCGCCTTTGCCCACGGAGAATGCTTTACTTGGAAGGGCTTCTTGAAAGCCCCGGAGACGGGAGAATATTCCCTGATCCTGCAATGCGTGGGCGGCGAGGCCAGCTTCTTTATTCGGACGGAGGAGGGCTGGCGCATGTCCGGGCAGAGTCAGATCCGGGAGTGGACGCAGTGGCCATGGGAATCCATCGTCTGCACGCCGGAGGGCATGGGCGTGACCTCGCAAAGGGTTACACTGCAAGCGGGAAGGGCATATCCCATCCTGCTCCACGCCCGGCACTGTGTAAAAAATAAGGATTTACAGCTTCGTCTTGCCTGGGCGACCCCCGGCTTTGCCGAAGAGAATCTGACAAAAGCGGCTCAAGCGGCGGCAGAGGCGGACACCATTGTCTTTTATGCCTGTGATTCTACCATCGGCGCAAGAGCCAGCGACAAACGCTTTACGGAAAACCGTTTGGAGCTGAGCGAAGAACAGACCGGTCTTTTACGACGGGTCATCGGGGAAAAAAGACCGGAGAGCAAGTTGATCGTCATCCTGCAGACCGCCAATGCCAAGGCGATCGGCGGCTGGGCGGAGGCCGCCGATGCAATTCTCGCCGCCTATATGCCCGGGCAGGAGGGCGGCAGAGTCCTGGCAGAGATTTTGCTGGGGAAGGTAAATCCCTCGGGAAAGCTCAGCCAGAGCTGGCCACGCTGCCCGGAGGACACTCCCCTGACGGACACGGCTGCCCATACGCGCGAGCGTCTGCTGGGAGAAAATGGTCTGGTCGCCATGAGCGAGGGGATCTTCACCGGCTACCGCTGGCATGACAAGACCGAAATCCGACCGCTGTTCCCGTTCGGTCACGGTCTGAGCTATACCCGATTCGCCTATTCCGATCTGACCGTTGACGGTATGACGGCGATATTTTCTATCACGAATGTGGGCTCTGTTGCGGGAGACGAGATTGCCCAGCTCTATCTGGGCGAAACGGCAGTGCCGGCACACATCCAAATGGCAAAAATGCAGCTGGCAGGCTACGTCCGTGTGCCGAATATCCTACCCGGTCAGACGCGGCGGGTATCCATCCCGGTGGAGGAGCGAATGCTATGCTATTGGGACGCCCGAAAGCCCTTATGCCGGCAGTGTGACGGAACCCTGGGCAAATGGGTACGTCCCACCGGAACACGAACCATCTATATCGGCGCCTCCGGCAGGGATATCCGGCTGAAGGGCGAGATCATCGTAGAGGAGGAAACAAGATGAACAAGCAAATTTGGAACACCGGCTGGGAAATCGCTCCCGGCGTACCCAACCCCTTCGGGGCAATTTTCGGCACGGACGCAAAGCCCGTACCTGTGATGCTCCCGCAGGATGCCATGATTCAGGAGGAGCGCAGTCCCAACGCGCCCAGCGGCAATCAGACCGGATACTATCCCGTGAAGTCCTACACCTACACCAAGACTTTTTTTGCGCCTGCTGCGTGGGAAGGCAAGCAAATTACCGTGGAATTTGAAGGGGTCATGGCCAAGGCGGCGGTCTATCTCAACGGAGAACTGGTGACAAAAAACAGCTACGGCTATTCCCAGTTCTTTGCTGACCTGAATCCGTTCCTGCGTTATGGGGCGGAGAACAAAATCGAGGTGCTGGCCATTTCCCACGAATACGGCTCCCGCTGGTACCCCGGTGCAGGGATTTATCGGGACGTGTGGCTGCATGAGGGCGATTTGACCCATGTGATCCCGGAGGGTGTGCGTCTGACCACCGAGCGGGTGGAGGACTGCGCTGTGATCCGGACGGAGATCACGCTTCGGAACGGGGCAAATACGGCAAAAAAGCTCCTTGTGTCCGCCAAATTGCTGGACGGTGAGCAGATCGTCGCCTGCTGCGAAAACACGGTGTCCCTGCTTACCGGGGAGGAGACTGTCACCCGGATGAAGCTCTATGTAGACGCGCCGAAGCTGTGGAGTCCTGAAAACCCCGCACTCTACACCTGGCAGGTGGAGCTGCTGGACGGAAATACGGTAACGGATCGTGCGCAGGGCAGCTTCGGCATCCGTGTTCTGACATTGGACGCCCGACACGGACTGCGGATCAACGGGGTGGAGACCAAGCTTCGGGGCGCCTGCATTCACCACGACAACGGCATCATCGGTGCCACCACGTTGCCGGACGCGGAGGAATTTCGGCTGAAAAAGCTGAAGGAAGCAGGCTTCAATGCCATCCGCAGTGCCCACCATCCCGCCGGGAAGGTCCTGCTGGAGACCTGTGACCGATTGGGCATTCTGGTGATGGATGAGGTCACAGATGTGTGGGAGGCTCCAAAAAACAGTGCGGATTACTTCTTTGACTTCATCGACGAGTGGCGGGAGACCATACGGCGTGTGGTTTCCAAGGACTACAACCATCCCAGCGTGATTCTGTACAGTGTGGGAAATGAAATCGGCGAGATCGGTCGCCGCAACGGAGGACGCAGGAGCCGTCAGATGACAAATCTGTTCCACGCGCTGGATGATACCCGTTTTGTTACCGGTGCCATCAGCGGCTTTCTGGCAATGAGCGACCGGGTCCCGGAGATGGTGGACACCATGGATCGGGCGGAGAAGGAGCAGAAGGCCTCCATGGGCAGCGAAGCGCTGAACGCCGCCATGAGCAAGATCGCCCAGGCAAAATTAGACGCCTTCTCCTGCTCCGAGGGTCTGTCCGAGACCATGGAGGAGGTTGTCTGCGAGTGGGATGTTGCGGGCTATAACTACCTCACCGCGCGTCACGAATTTGAGCATACCCGCCACCCGGAGCGTCCGGTGGTAGGCAGTGAAACCTATCCTACGGAGATTGCCCGGCTTTGGGATATTGTGGCGCGCAACCCTCATGTGCTGGGTGATTTTACATGGACCGGCTACGACTACCTCGGCGAAGCGGGAATCGCCGGCTATCACTACACGCCGGAACGGACGGAGCAGGGCTGGTATCCCGACCGTCTTGCCTATTGCGGAGACATAGACCTGAATGGCTCCCGCCGCCCGGTGAGCTTCCTGCGGGAAATCGCTTACGGTCTGCGGAAGTCGCCCTATATTGCCGTAGAACGGGTGAACCGCTTCGGTCAGCCGGATAACACCAATGACTGGAAGTATTTTGACGCCATAGAAAGCTGGACATTCCCCGGCTATGAGGGCAAACCCACCGCAGTCCATGTACTCTCCCCCTCCGAGGAGGTGGAGCTGCTGCTGGACGGTGTGAGCCTCGGACGCAAAGCGGCGGGGCGTGCGGCGGGTTATGACGTGACCTTCCCCGTAACCTATCAGCCGGGTGAGCTGGTGGCGGTGGGCTATACCAACGGCAAGGAGGACGGTCGCTTCGTCCTGAAAACCGCCGGCATCCCGAAAAAGCTGTCTGTAACCGCCAGCAGGAACACGATTTCCGCCGACGGTCGGGGGCTTTGCCTGCTCACGGTTGATCTGCTCGACAGCACCGGCTTACCCAGCCGCTGGGAGAGCAGAATCGTGACCGTTCGGGTGACGGGCGCGGCGGAGCTGGCGGGTCTTGGCTCGGCTGATCCGTCCTGCGAGGGTTCCTATCAAAGCGCCGCCTGGCCCACCTATGACGGACGGGTGCTGGCGGCAGTGCGCTCCAACGGAGAACCGGGGGAAATCACCGTTTCTTTCACATGCGAGGGGTGCGAAGAAGTTACCGTCCGTCTGCGGGCAGAGGGATGAGAAGCTGATTCCGTTCCGAATTTTACAGATGATGCAGGAGATAATGCCATGGATTTTGAAAAGAAAGTGTGCTTTGTTACAGGCGGCGGAAGCGGCATCGGAAGGGCGGTGGCCCTGGAGCTTGCCAAGCGGGGTGCGTATGTGGCAGTTGGAGGCCGCACCTTAAAAAAAGTTGAGCAGGTTGCGGCTGAAATGGGAGAAAGAGGACTGGCAATTCAAATGGACGTGTCATCCCTTTCTGATTGGCAGGAGGCGGTGAAGCAGATCCATCAGCGTTTCGGCGACATCAGCGTTGTCATCAACAATGCCGGGATTGCCGACCAGACGCCGCTGGAGTACCTTACAGAGGAGGCCTTCCGCGCCTCCATGGATATCAACATGATGTCCGTATTCTATAGCTTGAAAACCGCGGCCGAGGACATGAAAAAGAACCATTGGGGACGGATTGTGAATACCTCCTCCATTGCAGGCATCCGAGCCTGCGGTGACAACGCCGCGTATGCCGCCTCTAAGCACGCGGTGGACGGTCTGACAAAAAGTGCCGCCTTCGCACTGGCAAAATACAATGTGCTGGTGAATTGCGTTCATCCCGGTGTGGTGGACACCCCCATGATGGATGATGTCCGGGAAAAATATCCTGAGGCCATCGCGCAGATCTGCGCGATGATCCCCTTGAAACGGATGTGCAAGCCGGAAGAAGTTGCGAAGCTGATTGCATTTCTTGCCAGTGAGGACAACACCTTCGTCAACGGCGAGGGCATTACCATCGACGGCGGTCAGTACGCCTAAGGCAACACAATAATTGCAAACACGCAGGGGGCATCCTGACTTTCGTCGGGATGCCCCCTGTTGGTCTATTGCTCATGGAATGACATAGCAGCTCTGTTTTCCGCTGCCCTTTTGTATCAGTTCGCCTGCATCGCAGAGTTCTTTCAGCAGACGATATGCTTTTGTGGTTCCGGCGCCAAGCAGTGTTTCGGCTTGTTTCCGTGTAATGCTGCCGTTTTCCTTCGTGTATTGGACAAGGCGCTGCTTTTGGTCGTTCAAGGGTGTTCTGCGTCCCTCGCCGGGCTGCGCTTTTCCGCCTGTTTCCTGTACTTTATGATCACAAATAAGCTGGCTGCCATTTGCGATGGAACGATAAATATACTTTTACAGTGAAACAGGGAACAAGCTGGAAGCGTACACAAAGAAAGACGGTTGCCACGGTGCAGTTGGACACTTGCGTTGAAAATCTTTCAGCGGTCCTTTCAAACGAATACAATGATTGCCATGCCACTTGCAAACGTATAGACAACAGCAGCTGGGAATTGACATTTGTAGATCCTCAAATTGATTAAAAGAGAATTTCGAGCAGATGTATTATGATTGATGACTACCGCGCTGACATAGTGTGCGGGGATACGAATAGGATACGATTAGTATCTTAGTATTTATTTGTGCGGGCTTTTCCTGTACAAGAAAATCCCGTCCAGGTGAATGCTTTTGTGGTAAAATAAAAAATCCCCGGAAAGCGGGAAATTTAGGGCGGTATTTGGCTGGACGGACACCGTGCCGATGCGTTGCGAACGCGCCCAAACAAGGGCGTTTCTCGCGGCGACAGGGGCGGTGTGCGGGGCTGCTGCGGCGTGGTACTTGCGTACAACTTCTTGCCGGAGAGTAAAACTTATATACTGGCTCGTTGGGCTTTTCCTGCGTGGGAACTCTGTGATACTGGTATCTGATTTTCTCAATGAGATAAAAGCTGCGCATTTATTTGAGCGATACTGACGAGAATCCGTCCTGCCGATTTGCCCCCAAAACTGCCCCCAAAAGGGTTTGGAACGGGTCAGCACGATGCAGCACTCCTTTGTACACATGGGACAAAATCTATTTCGAGCCTTGGTACACAACACCACCAAACCCAACAAAACAGCACTGTAACGCACGATTTTTAGATTTCTCATAACCCGGAGGTCGCAGGTTCAAGTCCTGTCCCCGCAACCAACAAAAGCTCGTTGAAACGATAAGTTTCAACGAGCTTTTTTCTGCAATATGGCAAAAGTGGTAACAAGCTGGTAACTTCGACCCCAAAATGACCCCAAAACGGCAAAATGACTGCGCCCGGACGGCTGAATTTTTCAACCGTCCGGGCGCTTTTTGTGAATAAATCTTGCTGAGTTTGCAGGTAAAAACAGGAGTGGTCAGACGGATTCAACGGGTGCCTTGTGAAGGTTTCTGTTTGGCACTTTTGCGGTACTCATTGGGACTGGTGCCTTCGACCTTGCGGAAGCATTTGGAAAAATAGGGTAGTGAGCCGAAGCCAATCTGCTCAGCAATCTGGGTCAGGCTGAAATCGGTGCTGGTCAGTAAGGCTTTTGCCTCGGTGATGCGGCGCTTCATCAGGTAGTCGATGGGGGAGACTTTATACTCGTTCTTGAACGAGTGGGATAGATAATATTTGTTTACGTGGGCAATCTCCGCAAGCTTGTCCAGGGTAATACTTTCACTATAATTTTCATCGATATAGCGCTTTGCGGCGGCACATTCCTTACTCTCGGAGGGCGGCGCAGTGAGGCGCAGCGAAACCGATGCCATGCGTACGATTTTGACTAGCAGCACCTCGGTCAGATCCTGGCAGACCATTTCGCAGCCGTCCTCTCGGGCATCGATCTCCCGCAGCAGCATCTTCATCAGGCTCAGCAGCTCCTCCCGCACGGAACTGCATTTCAGCATGGTGTAGCCGCGATCCTTCTGCTCAAACAAAATTTCAATGCCTTCAATGCCCAGCACAACGTATTCCAGTGGGTTTGCCTGGTAACTCAACTCAGTGTGCAGGGTGCGGGGGTTCACAATGACCATGTCGTCTGGTGCGACGTCCAACATTTTGCCTTCGACGTTGAATTGACCGCGACCATCTACGCAATAGAACACCTCCGTGCAGGAGTGGGTATGCGGCACTGAGTTCCAGTCCCCGCCGAAGCGACTTTTGCTTACGTACAGCAGGCGGATGGCCTCCCGTGGGGGAACGTCCATATTGAATTCATACCGTGTGTTCATAAGCGGTGCGCCTCCGGATGACAAAATATTTACAAAAAGCCAAAAGTATGCGGAGCAATATCGTTACAAAATTAAGCAAGAACGGAAGAATAAAAAGGCATTGGCAGTTTTCGGTGCTGCTCTTATTATATACGCATTCGGGGTGTATGACAAGAGCCTTTCTACAAAAAGTCACGATATAAAATAGAATATAAGCGCGATTTCGTTGCAAAAAGCTTGAAACCAGCAAGCTGCACAAAGAAGAATCTTACTTTTTGTGCAGCTTTTTCTTTATTTTCTGATGTTGGCGGCAACATGCAGAAATAAAGCAAGATAATATAAATGCGCAACAACATCTATACTGTTCAATGCAGGCAGAAACAAGTATGATGTTGTCAATGAAACGATGCCTGCTGCGGCAGACAAAACGGACAGAGAAGGGATAACGAAGATGGAGCAGACCGGAAGATTGACACTTCCCACAGACGCAGATGTGGTTGCGGAGACCCTGCGGCTGAAGAATCTGTTGGGCGCGGATGCCCTGCGCGACTGCGACGGCACCGAAATGCCGAAGGAGCTGCTGACGGACCCCGCCAAAAAGTACGCTACCTATTATACGACCCGCAAGGACAACGCCTGGGCGGAGGCAAACCCCGACGAGGTCCAGCAGGAGTATCTTATCAGTGACCGCCATACTGCGCGCGGCACGAAGCTGCGCATTCATCTGATGGACGGCTTCCACACCCAGCAGCTCAAGGTCAACACGCTGGATGACCCCAAGCGCTGGTGGGAGGTCATTGACCGCACAACGGGCGAGGTCGTCCCCACCGACAAGTGGTTCTTCGACGAGCCGACGGGCGAGGTCGAGATCGAAACCGTCCCCTATCACGAGTACACCGTCAGCTTTCTGGCGTTTTTGATCTGGGACCCCGTACACATGTACAACTTCCTGACCAACGACTGGAAGGACACGCCGCACCAGCTGACCTACGATGTGCGCCAGCCCAAGACGCAGGCCTATGTAAAAGAAAAGCTGCGCCGCTGGTGCGAGGCCAACCCCCACATTGATGTGGTGCGGTTCACGACCTTCTTCCACCAGTTCACGCTGACCTTCGACGACCAGAAGCGAGAAAAGTTCGTGGAATGGTTCGGCTACAGCGCCAGCGTCAGCCCCTACATTCTGGAAAAATTTGAAAAGTGGGCAGGGTACAAGTTCCGCCCCGAGTTCATTGTAGATCAGGGCTACCACAACACGATGTTCCGCGTGCCCAGCAAGGAGTTCCGCGACTTCATCGAGTTCCAGCAGCAGGAGGTCTGCGCTCTTGCCAAAGAGATGGTCGACATCGTCCACTCCTACGGCAAGGAAGCGATGATGTTCCTCGGTGACCACTGGATCGGCACCGAGCCCTACGGCAAGTATTTCGCCTCCATCGGGCTGGACGCCGTGGTCGGCTCCGTCGGCAGCGGCGTTACGCTGCGGATGATCTCCGACATCAAGGGCGTCAAGTACACCGAAGGCCGTCTGCTGCCCTACTTCTTCCCAGATGTGTTCACCGAGGGCGGCGACCCGATCGGTGAGGCCCGCACCAACTGGATGAAGGCCCGCCGCGCGATCCTGCGCAGCCCGCTGGACCGCATCGGCTACGGCGGCTACTTAAAACTCGCCAGCAACTGGCCCGGCTTTATCGACGAGATTCAAAACGTGGTCGGCGAGTTCCGCCAGATCCACGAAAATATGCAGGGCACCAAGTCCTACGTTGCCCCGTTCAAGGTGGCCATCCTCAACTGCTGGGGCGGCCTGCGCAAGTGGATGAGCAATCAGGTGCATCACTCCATTTACCACCGCGAGACCTACTCCGCCGAGGGTGTTCTCGAATGCCTGAGCGGCATGCCGTTTGACGTGGAGTTCATCGACTTCGATGACATTCGCAGCGGCATCCCCAAGGACATCGGCGTCATCATCAACGTCGGCGATGCGTACACAGCCTTCAGCGGTGCCGAGAACTGGATCGACGAAAAGGTCGTGACCGCCATCCGCAAATTTGTGGACGAGGGCGGCGGCTTCATCGGCGTAGGCGAGCCCACCGCCTGCCAGCATCAGGGGCGGTACTTCCAGCTGTCCGACGTGATGGGCGTGGACCGCGAGATGGGCTTCTCGTTAAGCACCGACAAATACAACACCTGCGACCCGCACCACTTTATCCTGGAGGATATTGACACCGCCGTTGATTTCGGCGAGGGCACGAGCCGCATCTACGCGCAGGGCAAGCACTATCAGATCCTGGCGCAGGACGGCGAGTACAGCCAGTTGGTCGTCAACGAGTACGGCAAGGGCCACAGCGTCTACTTTGCCGGGCTGCCCTACTCCCCGCAGAACTGCCGCATTTTGCTGCGCGCCATCTACTACGCCGCCGGTATGCCGGAGGAGATGAAGCACTACTACGTGACCAACGTCGATACCGAGGTCACGGTATTCCCCGAAACGAAGCGCATCGCCGTCATCAACAACGCAGATGCCGAGGAAAAGACAGACCTGTACATCAAGGGGCATCTGATCGACAGCCTGACGCTGGCCCCGCGCGAGATGCGCTGGGTAGACGATGCCGAATAACACCCGATAATTTATGCCCCGCCGTGGGACATACGTTATACAGCCAAAGAATGGAGAAACATTTTTAAGGAGGAAATCCCCATGAAAAAGAAGAATGCAGCAGCCCTTATGGCGGCAGCTATGGCAGCATCCCTGCTGGTCGGCTGCGGCGGCGGTGCCGCTTCCAGCAGCGCAGCTGCCTCTACCGCCGAGAGCACCCCTGCCGAATCCACCGCAGAATCCACTGCCGCCGACACCACCGCTGACGGCGACGAGACCCTGACCGTATGGGCATGGGACCCCAACTTCAACATCTACGCCCTGAAGCAGGCGGAGGCCATCTACCAGAAGGACCACCCCAACTTCAAGCTGAACATTGAAGAAAACGTCTACAGCGACATCGAGACCAAGCTCATCACCGCTGCCACCAGCGAGGATTACAGCACCCTGCCTGATCTTTTCCTGATGCAGGACTACTCCTACCACAAGATGGTCGCCAACTTCCCCGGTATCTACACCGACCTGACCGATTCCGGCTTGGATTGGGACAAGTTCTCCGGCGGCAAGCTGGCTGATTCTACCGTCGATGGCCACCACTACGGTCTGCCCTTCGACAACGGCGCTTCCGTCATGGCGGTTCGTTCCGATATGATCGAGAATGCCGGTCTGACCGTCGACGACTTCAAGGATCTGACCTGGAGCGAGTTCGAGGAGAAGGCGCAGAAGGTCGTGGACGCCAACGGCGTGCCGATGCTGACCTCCTCCGGCGGTTCCGAGCTGATCATCGAGATGATGCAGTCTGCCGGTGCCTCCCCCGTGGTGGACGGCGAGGTCAAGATCGCCGACAATGCCGCGCTGAAAGAGTCCCTGACCGTCTACAAGGACATGGTCGACAAGGGCATTCTGGCCGAGTACACCGACTGGGACCAGTACATTGCTTCCATGAATGACGGCAAGGCTGCCGGCGTCATCAACGGCTGCTGGATCATGTCCAGCGTGCAGGCTGCCGCAGATCAGTCCGGCAAGTGGGCTATCGTGAATATGCCCAAACTGGACGGTATCGACGGTGCCACCAACTACGCAAACTGCGGCGGCGCAAGCTGGGCCGTTTCCTCCAACTGCAAGAACACCGAGCTGGCCTTCGACTTCCTGAAGAGCACCTTCGGTTCCAGCGTCGAGCTGTATGACGATCTGCTGCCCAACGCCGGTGCGATCTCCAGCTACCTGCCCGCTGCAGAGAGCGACGTCTACAACCAGCCCTCCGAGTTCTACGGCGGCCAGACCGTTTACAAGGACATCGTTGAGTTTGCAGGCAAGGTTCCCGCATTCGACTGCGGCGCTTACTACTCTGACGTGCGCAGCGCCCTGACCGATGCCGTCACCAACATCGTCCAGAACAACGCCGACATTGACAGCGAGATGCAGAACGCCCAGGATACCGTGGAGTTCAACATCGCTGGCTAAGCAAAACATGACACACACTGTGTCCGGTTACAACTGAGAATTTGCCAAGGGCACGGTTTGCATCTGATACGTCCGCTGCAAGCCGCGCCCTTGCTTTTGTGGCAAAATAGGAGACACTACGATGAAGAAAAAAGGACTGAATATGGAGCAGAAGCGCAGCCTGACGGGTTGGGCGTTCTTGCTGCCGGCAGCACTCCTGATATTTGTATTCTGCTTTTACCCCATGGTGCAGGCGCTGATCCTTTCGTTCCAGAAAGGCACCGGCAGCGCTGTACAGCCTGCGGGCTTTGCCAACTACGTGCGCATTTTAAAGGATGCCACGTTCCAGCAGTGCCTGTTTAACACGATTTTCTATTTCGTGATCCAGGTGCCCATTATGCTGATCCTGGCATTGATCCTGGCGCAGCTGCTCAACAGCCCGGACATCAAGGGCAAGGGCATCTACCGCACGATGATCTTCCTGCCCTGCGCCACGTCGCTTGTCTCCTACTCGATGATTTTCAAATCCCTGTTTGCCAACGATGGTCTGGTCAACCGGGTGCTGTCCACCGTGGGCATCCCCACAGTGGATTGGTTCCAGAACGCATGGGCGGCACGCTGGGTCATCGTTATTGCGCTGGTCTGGCGCTGGACCGGCTACAACATGGTCTTTTATCTTGCCGGTTTGCAAAACATCGACTACTCGATCTACGAAGCGGCCCGCATCGACGGTGCCTCCCCGCTCCAGCAGTTTGTTCACCTGACGATCCCCCTGCTGAAGCCCACCATCCTGCTGACTGCCATCATGTCCACCTCCGGCACGCTGCAGCTGTTTGATGAGTCCGTCAACCTGACGGCGGGCGGTCCCGGCAAGGCGACCATGACACTGACCCACTATATTTACAACATTTCGTTTGTTGAGACGCCCAAGTTCAACTATGCGGCGGCGCTGTCGGTGTTTATCCTTGTGGTCGTGGCAGTGCTGTCTGCCATCCAGATGAAAGTAGGTGATAAGCGTGACTAAGGGTAAAAAGATTCTGGCGCACGCTGTGCTGATTTTGGCCAGCTTCCTGTCTGTGTTCCCGCTGTACTATATGCTGTGCGGCGCGACGAACACCAGCATTGATGTTGTGCGCGGCAAGCTGATCCCCGGTACCTATCTGGTAGAAAACTTCAAGTCGCTGGTTGCCAACCAGAATCTGGGGCTGGCCATGGCAAATTCCTTCCGCAACGCCATCCTGATGACACTCATCACGCTGCTGGTCTGCTCCATCGCGGGCTACGGCTTTGAAATTTACCACGATAAGGCGAAGGACGCGCTGATGAGCGTTCTGCTGCTGGCGATGATGCTGCCGTTCGTGGCCATTATGATCCCCCTGTTCAAGATGATGTCCCACTGGGGGCTTGTCAACAGCTGGGCGGCGTTCGTGCTGCCGTCCATCTCGACACCGTTTATGATCATGCTGTTCCGGCAGGCATCGCGTTCCTTCCCCAATGACATTATTGAAGCGGCGCGTCTCGACGGTTTGAGCGAGATCGGCATCTTCTTCCGGATGTTTGTCCCCATCATGCGCTCTACCTACGGCGCGGCGATGACTGTCACGTTTATGAACGCATGGAACAGCTACCTCTGGCCGAAGATCGTATTCCAAAGCAACGCATCCATCACGATGCCGATGCTGGTTGCGAACCTTAAGAGCGGCTACAGTGTGGACTACGGTATGCTGATGCTGGGCGTTCTGATCTGCACGCTGCCCACCGCGATCATCTTCCTCTGCCTGCAGAAGAGCTTTGCCAACGGCATCACGGGTGCAGTCAAGTGATGGACGAACGAACCTACTGCCTGACGCCGGAGGAGTGGCGTCACGCCAAAGCCTGCCTGACGCTGGCAAAGCGCTGGGGGCTGATCGGCGACGACAGCCCCGAGGCGCTGGAACGCCGCCGGGCGGCCAAAAACGCGCAGGCCGAAAAAGCGGAGCAGGACGGCAAGCCCGTGTACGGCACGCGGCGCTTCTCTGCCCCTGCCTACCTGCAATATGAGCTGACCCGCTTCAAGCTGGATTTCGCGGAGCCGTGCGAAAAGATCCGTGCGCTGGGTATCTGCCCGGATTTCACCGATGCACAGACCCGCGCCTGGTATGACGCGAATCCGGATCTGTTCACGCGGTACGCCGGCGACAGCTTCCCCTATGAGGAAGTGAAGCAGATCATCGAAAAACGGATGCGGGAGGAGGTGTACGACAGCCTTGTGCAAGACCTATTACGTGGACCCGCAGACAGGCCGTGACACCAACGACGGCCTGACGCCGGAAAAACCGCTGGCGACGCTGTTTGCCGTCAACCGGCTGACGCTGACCCCCGGTGACACGGTGCTGCTCAAACGCGGCAGCGTGTTTGAAAAGCAGTTCCTGCACCTGCGCTGCTGCGGCAAAAAAGACAGCCCCATCACGGTTGCCGCCTATGGCGAGGGGCCCGCGCCGCGCATTGACGCCGACGGGCAGGGGCTTTGGTATCAGGACTATGGCTGCGCACTGGACGCACCCACCCATGTGTACCGCGGGTATGTATCCTCCGCCGTGCTGCTGTATGATGCAGCCTATGTCACGGTGCGTGATCTGGAACTGACGAACCGCGCCGACGCTGTCATTGGCGAGCAATATTCCCAGCCGGATAAGCTGGAGCGCACCGGCGTGGCTGTGGTGGCGAAAGACCGGGGCACGCGCTGCGGCATCACACTGCAAAACCTGCTGATCCATGATGTACACGGCAACGTGTACGACAAGCACATGAACAACGGCGGCATTTACATGACCGCCTTGCAGCCCGCAGATGAGACTGCTACCGGCGCGGCACGCTTTGCCGATGTGCTGGTCGAGGGCTGCTATGTAGCCCGCGTCAGCCGCTGGGGGATCGCGGTGGGGTATACCTACGCCCATGCGCAGTTCCGGGGTGCCGAGCTGGCAGAAAAAGCCTTTCTGCAGTACGGTCACGAGAATGTCGTTCTCCGTGATAACTACGTGAAAGCGGCGGGCGGCGACGGCCTGACGGTCATGTACGCCCTGCGCCCGCTGGTCGAGCACAACACGGCAGACTCCGTCGCCTGCGAGATGAACGACCGTGTTTATCGGGAGCCGGGCAATCGCATGGGCAAGGTGGCCGCCGCCATCTGGCCGTGGAAATGCAAGGATGCGCTGCTGCGCTGCAATGAAGCCGTTGACACGCGGCTCAATCAGGACGGCATGGCCTACGATGCCGACTCCGGCGACGGCACGGTGTACGAGCACAACTACAGCCGCATGAACGAGGGCGGCTGCGTGATGTTCTGCTTGGAGGAGGCCATCCACAACACGTTCCGCGACAACGTCAGCTATGACGACCTCGGCGGCACGATCAGCCCCTCCCAAAACCCGGATGCCCTTTTGGAGCATAATACCTTCTATGTGCGTACGGGTGTGCCCTTCGTGCGCACCCGCATGGACGGAGGCAACTACACCGAGAAGGATGATAAAATCATCCTGATACCCTAAAAAGCACAAAAACGATACCGCCCGGATGTTGAGTTTTTCGACATCCCGGGCGCTTTTTGTGGATAAATCTTGTAGAGTTGGCAGGTAAAAAACAGGAGCGGTCAGCCAGCTTGGACCAGTACCAGCATGCTGTTCTGCGGTACGATAATTTGCTCTTGTTTGGTGGGGATAGGCGGGTTCTCGATGGAAATGCTGTACCGCATGCTTATTCCGATATGTTTTCGGAAATCGCGGATTCACATCATGCAGAAGTAAACGAAAACCATAAAACCGGAGGCCGCCGCAAAGCCCCCGGTTTTATGCGTAAACAGCAGCGATTTTCGTTGCATTGCCTGCCCGGCTGCGGTACAATAGCAGTGCTGCGGCAAGGAAGTACAACGATGAAAACAACAGCTATGACGGCGGAAGAGCGCGTGCGCTATATGACACAAGCACCGGTGTGCCGCCTGATTTTGGAAATGTCTGCGCCCACGGTTATCAGTATGCTGGTGACAAGCTTTTACAATATGGCCGATGGCGTGGCAAGCGTCGGTGGTGGCCGCCGCGCGGCAGGGATTGTTTTTGATCCCGGTCGTCTTTATCCTGCCAAATCTTTTAGGGCTTGCAGGCGTGGAGTACGCCCAGCCCGCCGCGGATCTGCTGGCCTTTGCGCTGGCGCTGCCTATGGGGCTGTCCGTGCTGAAGACGTTTCGCAGTGATGCGCCGACATCGGCGCACACTTTACGCGAAGAATAGAAACATGGAGGAAAAGTATGTTAGTACCTGTTTTACTTTTTATCGTCGGTCTGCTGTTCCTGATTAAGGGCGGCGACTGGTTCGTCGACGGCGCATCTGCGCTGGCGCGGCGCTTCCACCTGCCGGAGCTGCTGATTGGCGCGACGGTCGTTTCCATCGGCACAACGCTGCCGGAGGTCATGGTTTCCACGATGTCGGCGGTTTCCGGCCACGGCGAGATTGCCTACGGCAATGCCATCGGCTCGGTCATCTGCAACTCGGCGCTGATCGCAGCCATCACGATTGCTGTGCGCCCTGGCAAGGTTGACCCCAAGACGCTGAAAACGCCGGTTATCTTCTTCTTTATCGCCGCCGCCATCTACTGCGTGGCTGCCTACGGCTTCGGTGAATTTACCCGCCCGATGGGCTTTATCATGCTGGCAATGTTCGTGGCCTACATGGTCGCCAACGTCCGGCAGATGAAGAACGCCCCCGCTGAGGAACACGCCGAAGAGGAAGAGCTGATCCCCTTGTCCAAGACGCTGATCCTGCTGGTCGCCGGTGCGGCGGTCATCGCCGTTGGCGCAAATCTGCTCGTTGATAATGGTACGCTGATTGCCCAAGCGCTGGGCGTGCCCGAAAGCGTCATCGCCCTGACCTTTGTCGCGCTGGGTACTTCTTTGCCGGAGCTGGTCACGGCCATTACTTCACTGATTAAAGGTCACAGTGATTTGTCCGTTGGCAACGTCGTCGGCGCAAACGTCTTCAACCTCGTGCTGGTCAGCGGTGTTTCCGTTACGCTGGCTCCGTTCACCATCCCGCAGAGCTCGACGCTGTTCGGAGTAAACTCCAGCCTGGTGTTAGACCTGCCGGTCATGCTGGCCGTCATGCTGATCATGACAGTACCTGCCCTTGTCAAAGGTAAGATGAACCGCGCACAGGGTATTATTTTGCTGGCCATTTACGCCGCTTTCTGTGCAATCCAGTTTACGATGTAAACGCTAATTACAATAATCACTGGGGCGCTGCCGGGAAACGGCAGTGCCTTTTTTTGCGGGGAGAGCCGTCTTGCGCGGTGCTGCCAGGTAGTTTGCCGGGCACGCTGCTGGGTAAAGTCCTGCCCAAAACGCGGAAAGAACAGCTGCCCACGATGTTCTGGCTATGTTCCATCGGCATCAACTCAGTCATCAAGGCGTCGGGCATGACGGCGGTTGTGCTGGCACTTTTGGTGGGCTTATATTTTTTGATATCTGGTCTGCAACACAAGTCGGCGACAATACATTGTCAAAAGATTGCACAAACGCCCCCGCCCAAACAAGACTTTGTTGGGCGGGGGCGCTCATTTTACTCTTTTATTTATGGCAACACCGCACAATTCCCGCCTAGCGGCTTAAGCACCGCTCCGGCAGCTG
>OMDF01000008.1_pt1 | contig 222023 bp, 204 predicted proteins | sample 1673631 | NCBI WGS metagenome assembly OMDF01 (sample SAMEA103958117, study PRJEB25191) | human gut metagenome | biome: human-associated habitat [ENVO:00009003]; feature: intestine environment [ENVO:2100002]; material: feces | place: Germany | collected 2013/2015 | reverse complement strand
GAGCAGCTGATTTGTAATCAGCAGGTCGGGGGTTCAAGTCCGTCCACCAGCTCCATTTTACGCATCATAATTTAATATGGGAGAGTTCCCGAGCGGCCAAAGGGAACAGACTGTAAATCTGTCGTCACTGACTTCAGTGGTTCGAATCCACTCTCTCCCACCAAAATCGGTGAGTATCTTTTGATACTTGCCGATTTTTATTTTCCGATGGGTTTTGTAAATGTTATAAAGGCTGTGTCTCCGACGGTTGCAAACAGAAAAGAATAATGGTACAATATTTCATATTTTTTCTTCGGGGAGAAGTATTATATGATAGCAATAATAGATTACGGCGCCGGGAATTTACAAAGCGTAAAAAAAGCTCTTGATTTCATCGGAGCCGAGAGCCTTGTTACGAGTAAAGCGTCCGAAATTGAAAATGCAAGTGCTTGCATTTTGCCGGGTGTCGGCTCGTTCGGCGATGCCATGAATTGTATGACCGAAAGCGGACTTTGTGAGGCCGTTAAAAAGGCGGCACTCGGAAGCAAGCCGTTTTTGGGAATTTGTCTCGGGCTGCAGCTTCTTTTTGATTCCTCCGAGGAAAGCCCCGGCGTTTTGGGACTCGGCATATTAAAAGGAAGGGTGAAGCGTTTTCCGCCGGATATGGGGCTTAAAATTCCACACATCGGGTGGAATTCCGCAGACATCAAAAAGCCTTGCCCCCTATATGACGGCATTGCAGACGGCTCGTTTGTCTATTTTGTTCATTCCTATTATCTCGACGCCGAAAATCGCTCGGACGTCGCTACGAAAACGGAATACGGAATTTCGTTCGATTCTTCCGTGGCGGTCCCCGAAATAAACCTCTATGCTACGCAGTTTCACCCCGAAAAGAGCGGCAGAGTAGGACTTAAAATACTTGAGAATTTTGCAAAGCTCGGAGGTGACGCACTTGTACGCTAAAAGAATTATCCCGTGTCTTGACGTTAAAAACGGCAGGGTTGTCAAGGGTGTCAGCTTTGTAAATTTACGCGACGCCGGCGATCCCGTGCAATGCGCTGTGGAATATGATAAAAAGGGCGCAGATGAGCTTGTGCTTCTCGATATAACCGCTACCAATGACGGCAGAGGCACAATGCTCGATATAGTCTCACGAGTAGCAAATTCTATATTCATTCCGTTTACGGTGGGCGGCGGAATCCGCTCTACCGACGACTTTAAGGAGCTGCTAAGAGCCGGTGCCGATAAAATTTCGGTGAATTCAGCGGCTGTCAGAAATCCCGACCTTATAAATGACGCGGCATACAAATTCGGAAGTCAATGCGTTGTCTGTGCCATTGATGCAAAGCGTACCGACAACGGAAAATGGGAGGTCTATTTAAACGGCGGACGAATCCCCACGGGAATTGACGCGGTCCTTTGGGCGACTGAGGCGGAAAAGCGCGGCGCAGGCGAAATACTTTTGACGAGTATGGACTGCGACGGTCAAAAAAAGGGCTACGACCTTGAGCTTACAAGAGCTGTCTCCGAAAGCGTCGGCATTCCCGTTATCGCATCGGGCGGAGCGGGTGAGCTGAAACATTTTTACGATGCTTTTACGGTAGGCAAGGCGGACGCTGTTTTGGCGGCGTCGCTTTTCCACTTTAATGAAATCCCGATAGAATCGCTGAAAAAATATCTCAAGGAGAAAAATATTCCGGTAAGACCCGTCTAAAAACGGCCTTTTTAAGGTCAAAATACGATAATTTACGATACGGTATTCGGCTATTATGCTGAATACCGTTCTTTTATGCCCAAAAATCATGTCGAAAATTCATTTAAATTTAACAAAGTTTTTTTTGCTTTAGTTATTGCAAAATGGGTGAGTATGCTTTATAATTACAGTCAATAGGTGAGAAATGTTTAAAAAACCCATATTTGGGGAGTAAAAACCCACACTTTGGAGCAGAAAGGAGGAATGAATAAAGTGGCTGACGAAAATGTTAAAGAAAAAACCACCGAAACATCGGCGGCGCAAAAGCGTACCGAAAGCTTCGGCAGCTATAAAGAACACACCATAGACGCCAAAAACCGCCTTTTCATTCCTGCCAAGATGCGTAATAAGCTCGGTTCTACCTTCAGAGTGTTCTGCCCGATAGACGGCAGCGATTGCCTTTACATCTATTCCGACGAAGAGTGGAGCAAGATAGCCGAGTCTGTTATCAATACTCAGAATTTTGATATGCAGCGTCTTTTCTTCGGCGGTATGGTTGAGGTTGAGCCGGACAAGCAGGGCAGAATTACCATTCCTACCGAATTTTGCGACTTTGCCGGGCTTAAAAAGAATGTTGTCGTTGCCGGCGTAGGTAAGCGCCTTGAAATATGGGATGCAGATAAATATTACAAGACCATGGAACGTGCGAGAAACATTCGTCAGACCTTCGACTATTCGCAGATTCAGTTCTGATAGGTATTTAAAATGGATTTTGAACACATTCCCGTATTATTTAACGAAACTGTCAATTCACTCGAAATAAAGCCCGACGGCCTTTACGTCGATTGTACCGCGGGCGGTGGGGGGCATTCCCACGCTGTGGCTCAAAGGCTTTCCGATAAGGGTAGGCTCATAGCCATTGACCGCGACCCTGAGGCTATAGAGGTATTGAAGGCGCGTTTTGCGTCTTTTCCGAATGTTGAGATAGTTCACAATACATTTGATAATATATCCGCAATATTAAACGGCAGAAAAGCCGACGGAATTATGGCGGATCTCGGCGTCAGCTCTCATCAGATAGATACTGCCGAGCGCGGATTTTCGTTTCATATGGACGCGCCGCTTGATATGCGTATGAGCAAAGAGGGCAAAAGTGCCGCGGATGTTGTTAACACTTATTCCGAAAATGAGCTTTATCGTATAATCAGAGACTACGGTGAAGAACGGTATGCAAAGAGCATAGCTAAAAATATAGTAAAAGAACGTGAAAATAAAAGAATTTCAACAACATTTGAGCTTTGCGATATTATTAAAATGTCAATGCCTCAGCGTGCAATGCGAGACTCGCATCCGGCACGCAGAACTTTTCAGGCGATCCGTATAGAGGTAAACGGTGAGCTTACAAAGCTTGATTCGGCACTTGATGATATGTTTTCGTCGCTTAAGGTCGGTGGAATCCTTTCGGTAATAACATTCCATTCTCTTGAGGACCGTATGGTGAAAAAACGCTTTGCTCACTTTTGTGAGGGCTGCACTTGCCCAAAGGATTTTCCGGTTTGTGTTTGCGGAAAAACGCCGCGTGGTGAGATTACCGTAAAGGGTGTTGCGGCAAGCGACGAAGAGCTGGCACGTAATCCTCGTTCGCGTTCGGCGCGGCTTCGTTCAATAAAAAAGATTAAAGATGATTAGATTTTAAGATAAATTTCCCGGAGGAGAAAAAATGGCAGGTAATTACGACAAGTACGGTAATTATGATTTTTCCATGTTTGAGCCGAAACCCGTCTCATTCGATCATAATGCCGCGAGAAAAATAGCTACCCTGCCCGGCGTCGGAGAGCGTGCGGCCGACTCCGGTATGCGGCTTGTAACACGAAAAAAGAAAACAACAGTCGAGGCAAAAAACGAAATGCGAGCCACGGCTCTGCGTGCGGCAAAGGTGCTTACGGTTGCCGCTGTTTTGCTCTCACTTTTTGCGGCTCTGCTTTACAGCAAGTTGCGTGTGGACGAGCTTGACCGTCAAATCGCCAAGACTGAGTCAAATCTTACGGCGGCGCAGGCCGAGACCGTCAGACTTAATATGCAGCTCGATTCGACAATATCTCTTGAAAAGGTCGATGATTATGCACAAAATGTTCTCGGAATGGTAAAGGCGGAAAATTATCAGATAGAATATATAGACCTTTCCGGCGATGATAAGGTAACTGTTTCCGGAGGAAAAGCATCGTCCTCCGACTCTAAAGAGTCAAAGTCGCTTATAACCAAACTTTTGGAATATATACACGTAAAATGAAATAAAATAAAACGAGGGTTAAGGTAGCTATACTTAACTCTCGTTATGCTATTTATTTTGTCTGAATCGCGCGCCTTTTGCACCTTTTTCGCTCCTCGTGTATCAAAAATACAAGTCGTCGCAAAAATGCACAAAATGCACACGATTCAGAATAAGAGGCGGAGAAAGCGCGCCTTTTGCACCTTTTTCGCTCCTCGTGTATCAAAAATACAAGTCGTCGCAAAAATGCACAAAATGCACACGATTCAGAATAAGAGGCGGAGAAAGCGCGCCTTTTGCATCTTCTTCGCTCCTTGTGTATCAAAAATACAAGTCGTTGCAAAAATGCACAAAATGCACACGATTCAAAATAAGAGGCAGAGAAAGCGTGCCTTTGCACCTTTTTCGCTTTTCAATTCGACAAACGGAAAACAAAATCAGACTTAAATTTAATGAAAGGAGAAAAATATGCAGACCGGACCTTCAAAGAGAATGGGTAAAAGAGCTGTTACGGTGCTGTGCTTCATCGCCGCAGCTTTTCTTGTATGTGTCGGCTCGCTCGCATATATTTCTCTTATTCACGGCAACGAATATAAGCTTAAAGCCGAGCAAAATCAGCTTTCGGACACCACGGTTTCGGCTCAGCGCGGAACGATTTACGATTCAAATATGAAAGCTCTTGCCAAAAGTGCTTCGGCGTGGCTTGTCTATATAAATCCGTCAAAGATAACAAGCGACGAGCAGCGCGACCTTGTGGTTACAAATCTCAGTACCATGCTCGGTGTGGACGATGAGACGGTTCGCAAAAAGGCGGAGCGCACAAGCAGCGGCTACGAAAAAATAGCCGGCGAGGTTGAGACGGATGTTAAGGACCGTCTTAAAACGTTTATTTCCGAAAACAAGCTTTCCTCAATAATCGGTGTTGATCCCGATACAAAGAGATATTATCCTTACTCGTCGTTTGCTTCCACAATAATAGGCTTTACGGATTCCGATGATTCGGGCAGGCTCGGGCTTGAGCTGAAATACAATGACGAGCTTACCGGCACCGCCGGCAGAATAATAACGGCTAAAAATGCCAGACAGGGCTCTATGTCCACGGATTATCAAACCACATATGACGCTAAGGCAGGCTACAGCCTTGTGCTTACAATAGACGAGGTAATACAGTATTACCTCGAGCAGTCGCTCGACCAGGCACTTACGGACACGGGCGCGAAATATGCTTACGGCATAATAATGGACGTCAAAACCGGCGCTATACTCGGTATGACGTCAAAGCCCGACTTTGATTTGAATTCTCCTAATAAGATTTCAAACAAGGTGCTTGCCGAGAGCATATCCGCAATATCATCTCCCGACGAGCAAAAAAAGGCTACGACGGACGCTCTTTATGCTCAGTGGCGAAACCGCGATATAAGCGATACATATGAGCCGGGTTCGGTATTTAAGACGATAGTCGTTTCGGCGGCTCTTGAAGAGGGTGTTGTGGACCTCAATACAACATATACCTGCACCGGCGGTATTCAGGTTGCGAATAATTATCAGAAGTGCTGGAAGCCGGGCGGCCACGGTACGGAAAATTTGACGCAGGGACTTATGAATTCCTGTAACCCGTTCTTTGTGACAATAGGGCAAAAGCTCGGTAAAGATACTTTTTATAAATATTTTGAAGCGTTCGGTTTTACCGAAAAAACAGGTATCGACCTGCCTGCGGAGGCGACTCCCGTAGCCGACGTGACATATCACTCTCTCAATAAAATGGGTATTTCGGAGCTGTCTTCAAGCTCGTTCGGTCAAACCTTCCAGGTGACGCCCATTCAGATAATAACGGCGGTTTCGGCGATAGCAAACGGCGGTAAGCTTATGCAGCCGTATGTAGTATCATCTATGCTTGACGGTGACGGCAATGTCATGAAAAAGACGGAGCCTATAATAAAGAGGCAGGTCATATCCGAAAAAACCGCTTCCATAGTATCTAATATGATGGAGCAGGTCGTATCCGTGGGAACAGGTAAAAACGCATATGTTGCGGGTTACCACGTGGCAGGCAAAACGGGTACCTCCGAAAAAATCGGACACGAGGGAGCATATATTGCCTCCTTTGCCGGCTTTGCCCCTGCCGATGATCCGCAAATAGCAATACTTGTAGCGATAGATGAACCGACAGGTGCTCACGGTGGCGGTGCGGTAGCAGCTCCCATAGCAGGCGATATACTTGAAAAGGTGCTGACCTACTTGAATGTTGAGCCGAGATATGACGATAAGGAAATGGCAAACGTATCGTCCGTAGCTCCGAGTCTTGTCGGATTGTCTCCTCAGGATGCAAAGACAAAAGCCTCGGGCTATACCGTAAAGGTTGTCGGAGACGGTACTAAGGTAGTTTCACAAACGCCTGCGGCAGGCCAGCAAATGAGGTCGGGCGGAGTAATAGTGGTATATACCGATTCTTCGTCGCAAAAGGCAGTTGCCACCGTTCCGAATCTTTGCAATATGTCAATCAGCGCAGCCAATAAGGCCGCTGTTAACGCAGGCTTTAACATAAAGGTAGCCGGCAATTCTTCTTCAAATGACTTTGTGTCTTATAAGCAGAGCATTGCGGAGGGCACCGAGGCAGAGCAGGGCTCTGTAATTACAGTTTACTTCAAGTCGTCCGTAAACGTACAGGACGGTCCCGCATAATATTAAAGTAAAAAACAGGAGGAAAAAACCGATGCTGTTATCAGAGCTTTTAAAGGGCATTGATACAAAAAGCAATTTTAATGACACGGAAATTACTGATATTACCGATAATACCGCAAAGCTTTGCGAGGGCTGCGTTTTTGTGTGCATCAAGGGCGCACATTTTGACGGCCACTCTGCCGCCGAGGAGGCTGTGAATAAAGGAGCCCGTGCGGTAGTGGCGGAGTATGATACCGGTGTTAAAAATCAGATTTTGGTTAAGAACACAAGAGATGCATATTCTTTATTGTGCGCCAATTTTTACGGTAATCCGTCCGAGAAGCTTCATCTTATAGGCATTACCGGAACAAACGGAAAGACTACAACAACCTTTATTTTAAAAGGAATTTTCGATAATCTCGGAATAAAATCCGGACTTATAGGCACGGTTAAAAACGTAACGGGCGACAAAGAGTACCCGTCGTCGCTTACCACTCCCGACAGCAAAGAGCTTCAGAGACTCTTCAGGGAAATGGTTGACAGTGGCTGTAAATACTGCGTTATGGAGGTCTCTTCCCAAGCACTCGCGCAGGGGAGGGTAGACGGATGTCATTTCGACATAGCATTGTTTACCAATCTCACGCAGGATCACCTTGACTATCACAAAACCTTTGAAAACTATCGAAACGCCAAGCGCAAGCTGTTTGAAATAGCGGACACGGCTGTTATAAATATCGATGACGAGTCGGCACATTATATGGTAGACGGACTCCCGATAAAGGTCGTGACATTTTCGGTTAAAAACAACGAGGCGCAGTTTGTGGCAAAAAATGTTGTCTGCACCTCCTCCTCTGTGCAGTACGAACTTCTTTGGAACGATAAAATCGGCAGAGCAAACGTAGGCATACCCGGTCACTTTACCGTTTACAATACCATGGGTGCCGCAATTTGCGCCATACTCACGGGACTTGATTTTTCCGATGTCCTTTCTTCGCTCAAAAAGAGCAAGGGCGTGCCCGGCAGAGTTGAGGTAGTTCCGACGGATACGGATTATACCGTTCTTATAGATTACGCACATTCTCCCGACGGCCTTGAAAATGTAATATCATCGGTCCGTGAAACCACAAACGGCAGAATTATAGCCGTATTCGGCTGCGGCGGCGACAGAGACAAGACCAAACGCCCTAAAATGGGCAAGATAGTAGGCGACCTTGCAGATGTTGCGGTTGTAACCTCTGATAATCCGCGAAGCGAAGACCCGCAGCTTATAGTTGACGATGTTTTAGAGGGTATGCATAACTGCAAAGCGAAAATCAAGGTTCTTGTCGACCGTACCGAGGCCATAAGATATGCACTCGGCGAAGCGAAGAAGGGCGATGTCGTTCTCCTTGCCGGCAAAGGGCACGAGACGTATCAAATATTAAATACCGGCAAAATACACTATGATGAACGTGAAGTTGTGGCAGGTATATTAGCAGAAGGAAAAGATAAGTAATGGAATTAACTCTTTCGCGTATTGCAAAAGCCGTAGGCGGCAGGCTCTCGGGCTATGATTGTATTGTGACATCGGTTTCGACCGACAGCCGCGACATACCAAAGGGGTGCCTTTTCATATGTCTTGAGGGAGAAAAATTTGACGGGCATGACTTTGTGTCGCAGGCGGCTCAAAACGGAGCTGCGGCGGTGCTTGTCCGTAAAAAGGTTGACAGCCGCATACCCGTAATCACAGTTAAGGATACCGGCAAGGCTCTGCTTGACCTTGCGGGGTATTACCGCGGTACGCTTGATAATTTGACGGTAGTAGGCCTTACCGGTTCGGTCGGCAAAACGACGACAAAAGAAATGACCTACGCCGTGCTTGCCGAGCAGTTTAAAACGATTAAGACCGAGGGCAACCTCAATAATGAAATCGGAATGCCCAAAACTTTGCTTCGCCTTAAAGATGATACCGAGGCGGCGGTTATTGAAATGGGTATGAATCATTTCGGCGAAATCGAGAGAATGACAAAAAGCTCTCGTCCCGACATCGGTATAATAACCAATATCGGCGTTTCGCATATAGAGTATCTCGGCTCGCGTGACGGAATCCTAAAAGCGAAGCTTGAAATTCTCGAGGGTATGAAAAAGGGTGCGCCGCTTATATTAAACGGCGATAACGATAAGCTCGTTACCGTAAGGGAGCCCGACTATAAGCTTGTTTTCTTCGGAATCGAAAATCCGAATGTTGATTTCAGAGCGAAGGATATTGAAGAAAAAAACGGTTTTACATCCTTCACGGTCGAATTTTACGGCGCATCGCAGCGCGTCACCGTGCCTACCGTCGGTATTCATAATGTATACGATGCTCTTGCGGCGTTTGCCGTGGGATATGAAATGAGAATGGAACCGCGGAAAATAGCGGCAGGGCTCAAAAGCTTTGTCCCGTCCGGAATGCGTCAGCGCATTAAAAAAGTCGGCGGAATAACGGTTATAGAGGATTGCTACAACGCAAGTCCGGATTCGCAAAAAGCGGCTCTGGATGTGTTGTCCTCGTTCAAATCAAACCGCAGGATAGCAGTTCTCGGCGATATGCTTGAGCTCGGAAAATACAGCGATGTTTCTCATGAAAATGTCGGAAAATATACCGAAAACAAAAATATCGACATTCTTTTTACATACGGCGCAAAAGCAAAACACATTGCCGAGGGAGCAAAAGGATTTGTCGATGAAATAAAATCATTTGACGATAAAACCGAGCTTGCAAAAGCGCTTCTCGAAACGCTTAAAGACGGAGATGCAGTTCTTTTTAAGGCGAGTCGCGGAATGAAGCTCGAGGATGTTATAAACAGCTTATACAGAGAGTGGGAAGAGTAAATGAAAATTTGGGTTGCGTTAATATTCGGCGTTCTGCTTAGCTTTTTAATAGCTTTTTTGCTCGGATTTGTTATAATTCCGTGGCTTAGAAAGCTTCACTTCGGGCAGACTATTCTTGACATAGGTCCTGCATGGCATAAATCAAAGCAGGGTACTCCCGTAATGGGCGGTCTTATGTTTATAATAAGCATAATTGTATCGTTCGCTGTCGTCCTGATAACCGATAAGCTGCTCGGCGGTCATATTCTGACTTCGGGAAGCGTTGTCATAGGCGACGATATGAAGGTCAAAATATTCGCGGGACTTTTAATGGCTGTCGCTTTCGGTCTTATCGGCTTTGCGGACGATTATATTAAGGTTGCCAAAAAACGTAATCTCGGCCTTACCATAGCGCAGAAAACCGGCGCGCAGATCCTTGTGATGCTGGCGTATCTTGCGGCGCTCTATATGTCGGGAAACACGTATATGTTCATTCCGTTTGTCGGAAATGTCGACCTTAAATTTTTCTTTTGGATATTCGGAATTGCCGTTATTTATCTCACGGTAAATGCCGTAAACTTCACGGACGGCGTAGACGGCTTGTGTGCAAGCGTTACCTCCGTGGCGGCAATTTCATTTATAGCGGCGGCACTTATCAGAGGTTTCTTCGGTGTAAGCCTTCTTGCAGGCTGCCTTCTCGGCGGATGTCTCGGATACCTTATTTGGAACTGGTATCCCGGAAAGGTTATGATGGGCGATACCGGCTCAATGTTCCTCGGCGGTATGGTTGTAGCCCTCGCTTATGCCATAGACTGTCCGCTTATAATCTTGCTTTACGGAATAATCTATGCAGTCGAAATGTTCTCGGATGTACTTCAGATATGCTACTTCAAGGCAACACACGGCAAACGAATTTTCAAAATGGCGCCCATACACCACCACTTTGAAATGTGCGGCTGGAAAGAGCGCAAGATATGCGTCGTGTTTACACTCGTTCAGCTTTTCGGCGGAATTATAGGAACCGCTCTTTTGTATTACGGAATGAAATAATTTTATTTGCCGATTTCGGCAGATGTCCGTTTTAATTTTTAGGAAAAGGAGGAAGAATTATGGCAGGGAACGCCCAAAATGCAAAACCGCGTCCTCAAAAGGCAAAAAAACGCTCGCGAAGACCCGATTTTCTCGCACTCGGCGGAATTGACGTATTCTTCCTTCTTCTTGTAATCGCAATACTTACAATAGGACTTGTAATGCTGTTCTCGGCAAGCTACACCTACGCCTTTTACAACAAAAAGGGGGACAGCACATACTTTTTTAAGCGTCAGCTGATTTTTGCCGTTGTCGGCGTTATTTGTATGCTCCTTGTTTCAAAGCTCAGGTATGATTATCTTAAAATACTTGCTGTTCCCGGTCTTATTGTCTCATGGGGTCTGCTTGTTATAGTTCTTATACTGCCGGCGTCGTTCGGTGAATTCCACCGATGGATAAATCTCGGCTTTTTTACCTTCCAGCCGTCGGAAATAGCAAAGCTTGCCATAATTTTGTTTTGCGCATACGAAATGGACAGAAATCATAAAAAAATAGTCGGAAAGTCAATAAACCGTTCCAAATTTGCAGACGGAGTAAAGGAACTGTCGGGCGGACATATCGTCGTGTATAATTCGTTTTTGCAGCTCCTTTTCTATGCCTTGGTTATAACTGTTACGGCGGGTCTTGTCTATCTTGAAAATCACCTTTCCGGCACCATTCTTATTCTCGCCATAGGAGTAATTATGATGTATCTCGGCGAGATAAAGAGACATTGGTTTGTGCTTATAGCGGTAATTGCCGCCGTGGCAATTATCATATTCGTGCTCAATCCGCAGCTTCTTGAAAAATACGCGGGCGCGCGAATTACGGCGTGGCTCGATAAAAGCTACGACCCCAAGGGAGCAAGATGGCAAACCAACAACTCGCTCTATGCCATAGGTTCCGGCGGACTTTTCGGAACCGGTCTCGGTAACTCAAAACAAAAGCATCTGTATGTTTCCGAACCGCAAAATGACTTTATTTTTGCGATTGTCTGCGAGGAGCTCGGCTTCATCAGAGCGGTAGGAATAATTTTGCTGTACGTTTTGCTTGTTTGGCGTGGGGTCGTTATAGGACTAAAGGCAAAGGACCGCTTCGGTGCCATGCTTGCAATGGGCATCGTCTTTCAGGTGGGACTTCAGACGGCGCTTAATATCGGCGTTGTTACTGATACATTGCCGAATACAGGCATAAGCTTACCCTTCTTCAGCTACGGCGGTACCTCGCTTATGATGCTGCTTGTTGAAATGGGAATAGTGCTGTCGGTATCAAGGTATTCGCGAATAGAAAAATAAAAAGCCTAAGAATAAGGAGTAAACATATGAAAGTCATATTCGCTGCCGGCGGTACCGGCGGACATATAAATCCGGCGCTTGCGTCCGCAGGCGAGCTCAGACGCCGCCATCCGGATGCCGACATACTTTTTATAGGTACAAAGGAGCATATGGAGTCAAAGCTCGTACCTGCGGCGGGTTTCGCCTTTAAAACCATTGAAATTACCGGATTCCAGAGAAAGTTTTCCGCTAAAAATATAGCTAAAAATATTAAAACACTCTTTCTTATGATAAGCTCATCGAGAGAGGTCAAAAAAATAATCAAAGAATTTAAACCGGACGTTGTAGTAGGCTTCGGCGGATATGTCAGCGGTCCCGTTGTCAGAACGGCCTGTAAGCTTGGCGTAAAGACAGCCATTCATGAACAAAACGCATATCCCGGCGTTACAAACAAGGCTCTCGCCAAAACGGTGGACAAGGTTATGCTCACGGTTAAAAAGGCAGAGGAACACCTTGAATGTAAAAATGAGCCTGTAGTTACGGGGCTTCCGGTAAGAAGCGAAATCATAGAAGCGGACAGGGAATTTTCACGTGCAAAGCTCGGTGTCTCGCCCGACAGCATAATGGTGCTCTCGATGGGCGGCAGTCTGGGTGCAAAGGCGATAAATGAAAATATGACTGCCTTGATAGCCGAGCGTTGGCAAAATAAAAATCTGTTCTTTATGCATTCTACCGGAAAATACGGTAAATGGGTTCCCGAAAAGCTAAAAGAGCTCGGCGTGGACGAGAAAAAAGCAAGCAACGTGGTAATACGCGAATATATAGATGATATGGATGTCTGTCTTGCGGCAAGCGACCTTGTTATCGGCAGAGCCGGTGCGTCGTCACTTTCCGAGATCGAAGCAGTCGGCAGAGCGTCAATACTTATTCCCTCACCGAATGTTGCCGAAAACCATCAATACCATAACGCCATGGCTCTTGTGGAAAACGATGCCGCGCGCGTTATTGAGGAAAAGGATTTAACCTCCGAAAAACTCATATCCGAGTTTGACTCACTTGTTGCAGACCGCGAGACTCTTGTAAGACTCGGCAGGAATGCAAAAAAAATGGCGGTTGAAAACTCTTCTGCGATGATTTGTGATATAATAGAAAAGTTAGCGGAGAAAAAATAACAGCTGTCGTTTCCAAAACATACAGCCCTGCATAATATGAAAAAGGGTTACCTTTTTCTTTAAGGGGTGTGTATGTATTGGATAAGATAATAATAGAGGGCGGACGAAGGCTCTGCGGAGAAATTGAAGTCCACGGCTCGAAAAACAGCGCGCTGCCGATTTTAGCGGCTACGGTCTTGACCGGCGACAAATGCGAAATACATAATTGCCCGGCTCTCTCGGATGTGGACGCCGCTATTCAAATACTTCGGCATCTCGGCTGCAAGGTGATACGCGACGGTCACACGGTAGAGGTGGACTCGTCCGTTATTACCGTAAGTGAAATTCCCGATGATTTAATGCGTGAGATGCGCTCATCGATAGTCTTTTTGGGTGCTGTGCTCGCACGTACGGGCAAAGCGGAAATATCTTCGCCGGGAGGCTGTGAAATAGGCCTCAGACCTATTGACCTGCATTTATCGTCGATGCGAAAGCTCGGTGCCGAAATTACCGAAGAACACGGCAGACTGTACTGCTCGCTCGGCAAACGTCTTCACGGTGCCGATATTACGCTTTCTTTTCCGAGTGTCGGAGCCACAGAAAACATAATGATAGCCGCCGCCGCGGCGGACGGAACCACTGTTATTACAAATGCGGCGCGAGAACCGGAAATCAGCGACCTTGCCGATTTTTTAAACGGCTGCGGCGCTAAAATTTCCGGCGCCGGCGACAGCACGGTAGTAATAGAGGGCACTAAAAAGCTTCACGGCACATGCCATACCGTTATACCCGACCGCATAGAGGCGTCGTCTTATCTTATAGCCGCATCGGCAACCGGCGGCAGAATTTGCATAAAGGACGTAATTCCGGCACATATCGGCGCGCTGATTCCGGTGCTTTCCGAAGCGGGCTGTGATATAACGACGAGCGGCAGGTGGATATGTCTGTCTGCACCGCCGAGACTTAAAAGAGTAAAAATGATACGCACCATGCCGTATCCGGGCTTTCCGACCGATGCTCAGGCAATAGTCGGAGCTATGCTGTCTGTGGCGGACGGCACGAGCGTAATAATTGAAAATATATTTGAGAGCAGATTTAAACACGTAACTGAGCTTATGCGGCTCGGCGCAAAAATAAGCGTCGAGGGCAGAATGGCGGTTATAGAGGGTTCAAAGTATCTGACGGGCGCAAATGTTGTAGCTCCGGATCTTCGCGGAGGCTTTGCGCTTATAACGGCCGGTCTCGCCGCAAACGGCAAGACGGTTATTACAGGTACGCAGCATTTGGACAGAGGATATGAAGCTCCTGAAAAGGTGCTGAAACTGCTCGGAGCAGACGTGAGAAGGATAAATGAAAATGACGGGACCGAAAAACAAGAGACAAGGCAGCTCGCCGAAAACATCGGGAAACCCGCGGGGGAGTCGGCAGAAGACTGCACCGACCGGCACTCGCAGGAGGCAGACGACCGATGTAACATACGGCGGGGCAAATGAGCGCACGCAGGGCGGCAGGCAGCAGCTCTCGCGCGATGAAATGCGCCGTCGCAGCAGGCTCATTAAAATGAAAAAACGCAGGATAAAAAAGCTGATTGCTCTTATCCTGGGTATTATAATTATAATTGCCGTCGCAGTAACTCTTTCGCTTACGGTCTTTTTCCGTATAGACAATGTTGCGGTTACCGGTGACGAGATATACAACAATGAGGATGTTATAGCTGCGTCGCAGATAAATATAGGCGACAATATGTTTATGACAAGCAAGAAAAAAACAGCCTCCGGAATCGAATGTACACTTCCTTATGTTGAGTCGGCCGAAATAAAACGCAATCTTTCGGGAACAATAACGATAAAAATCACGGCTGCAACCGCCAAGCTTGCAATAGACAACGGCGACAGCTTTACGTTGGTTTCCGACAAGGGCAAAGTACTTGAGGACGGACTTATGACTATCGGCGACGGTATTATCATAATTGATTCCTCACCGGTGATTTCGGCGGTACCGGGGGAAACCGTGGAATTTCAGGATAACGACGACCTCGGCATTATAAAAAATGTGCTGACATTGCTTGAATCAAATGAACTCAGCGGAATAACAAGTATAGATGTGAGCAACCATTCCAATATTAAATTGGTATATAAGGAGCGCGTTACCGTGCTTTTGGGACTTTCGTCCTCCGTGAACGATAAAATGGACTTTGTAAAAGCTGCCCTGACAAGGCTTGACAGCGATAATCCCGATTTTACGGGCAGCATAGATTTCACAATCGATAAAAAGGCGTATCTCAGTCCTCAGCGTGAGGATAACACAACGGTTCCGTTTATATCTCCGTAATTATATACAATATAAATGCAAAAAAACGTTGAAAATAACGGGATAATATGATATACTAACCTAAATAGGTATGAGTTTAACTTTATTTAGGTGTGAAATAAAAGACTTTACATAATGGAGGATGTTCTCAAATGGATTTTGAAATGGACAACGAATTTAATGACGTTACTAATATTAAAGTTATAGGCGTTGGCGGAGGCGGCGGAAATGCTGTCAACAGTATGGCAAACAATGACTTCGGCAGAGTTCAGCTTATAGCTATAAATACCGATAAGCAGACGCTTGCTTTTTCAAAAGCCGGTCAGAAAATTCAGATAGGCGAAAAGATTACGCAGGGCAGAGGCGCCGGGGCAAAGCCCGAAATCGGTCAGAAAGCTGCCGAGGAGAGCCGCGACGCAATTATTGAAGCGCTCAATGATACACAGATGGTGTTTATTACCGCAGGTATGGGCGGCGGAACAGGCACAGGCGCAGCTCCCGTTATTGCCGAGATTGCTAAGGAAAAGGGAATACTCACCGTAGGTATAGTTACAAAGCCATTCGATTTTGAGGGTAAGGTACGTATGCAGCAGGCAGAGGCAGGTATTGCAGAGCTTGCAGGCCATGTAGACAGCCTTGTTGTTATTCCCAACGAAAGATTAAAGCAGGTATCCGAGCAGAAGATTACTCTTCTCAATGCGTTTGATATAGCAGATGATGTTCTTCGCCAGGGCGTTAAGAGTATTTCCGACCTTATTATTAAGCCGGCTCTTATAAACCTTGACTTTGCCGATGTAACCGCAGTTATGAAAGATGCGGGTCATGCTCATATGGGTGTGGGTACCGCCAAAGGCAAGGATAAGGCTGAGCAGGCGGCTCAGAGAGCTATTTCAAGCCCTCTTCTTGAATCCACAATCGACGGCGCTAAGGGCGTTATAATAAGCATTTCCGCATCTGAGGATATCGGACTTGACGATATCGACACCGCGGCAGGTATAGTTCGTGCAGCGGCTGATGAGGATGCTAACATCATCTTCGGCGTAGATCTCGATAAAGAAAAAGAAGACGAGATGACAATTACCGTTATCGCAACAGGCTTCGGTACGGATGAGAACGGTATGCCTAAAAAGCCCAACAAGACCGATGATTTTTCGTTCGGCGGCAAGGATGACGGCTTTGAGGATGTAAGCAGCACTACTGACAACGGCAAGGGCTTCGGAAGCGACGACGGATATATGGACGTTCTTGACATTTTCAACGGTAAAAAGTAATTTTTTACACAGTATTTTTTCTTATTAAATCCCTTAAAAAACGGGCTGTAAAAATTTTACGGTCCGTTTTTTGTCGAAAAAATATCCGCACTCGATATTTAACGAATGCGGATATTTTAGTTGTGCCATTCTTCTCTTTGTGTGGCTTTACGATATTATTACGGGCTCGGTCTGTTTGCCGTTTAAAGCATCCAAAACGGTTATGGGTATTTTTTCAAAATCCGCAACTATGGAATTCGGCTTGTTAATGCAGTCATCCTGCCTCATCGGTACGAAGTAAATATATTTGCAGTTCATTAAAAGACCTATGTTTTTAGCGGTGGCACCGAGCGCGTCATTTGTGGAAACGGCTATTACCACCGGACGTCTGTTGCGAAGGTGCGCTTTAGCTGCAAGCGTTACGGTCGTATCAGTTATGCCGTTCGCCATTTTCCCGAGAGTGTTTCCCGTAGTCGGCGCGATAATAAGTAAGTCGAGCAGCTTTTTTGGGCCGATCGGCTCAGCCTTCGGCAGAGTACTTATAATATCATTTCCCGTTATTTCGGTTATTTCGTCGGCGAAGTCTTTAGCCGAGCCGAAACGTGTATCGGTTGTAAATGCCGTTTCAGACATTATGGGCACTACGTTAAACCCGTCGCTTTTAAGCTTAGCCATAATCGGGATTACCTTTTTAAACGTACAGAACGAACCGCACATTGCAAATCCTAAGTTCAGCACATTTTTCCCTCCTTACAGAAGCGGTTGAGCTTTCTTAAATATCAGCCTGCCGGCTTCTTCGGGGGCGTATTTTCCGGGGAGCCCCAATGCTCTGACAGCGTTTATCCCGTAAGAGTCGGCAAGCCCGATATCCACTCCGAACGGGGGAGAAGCTATATCTATAAGCAGAACGTCTTTTCTCAATCGACTCAAAATATTTTTATCTATTATTTCAGCGGGAACGGTGTTTATTAAAATATCCGCGTCGTGTGCTATGCAGTCATAATCTCTCAGCAGGCATATGCTGTATCCCTTTTTGACCGCGTCTGCGAGTGCGTGAGGGTCTCTTGCCGTTATCAGTACCTTTGCGCCGTTTTCCTTCATGAATTCGGCAATAGCCTTCGCGGTTCTGCCGTATCCGGTAATCGCCGTCTTTTTGCCGCTGAAATCATATATTCCGTTTTCATTTAACACAAATTTAAGACATTGCGCGGTCAAACGGGCATTGTCCGTAATAAATTCCTCATCATAGTAATCATATACTTTTGTGCCGTTTGCCGACAAAACAGTGCGGCTGTCGTCGATGATTCCTCCTGCTACCGTATCGCTTTTTCCGAGACATTCGCCGATTTCCGATAGCCTGACGTCTTCGAACGCTTTGCCGGTGTTCAGGTGAATTTTATCGCGGCTTACGGGGAGCGGCAGTATCAGCAGTATATTATTGTTTTCGCGCAGATAACAAAGAAACTCGTCTTTGGTAAGACCGCCGTTTACCGCATATGACGCGAAAGAATACCCACTGTTAAAAAGCAGCTCGGCGAGACAGCTCATCCTTTTGTCTCCGCCGGCAATAACGATTTTTTTCATTTATTTCCCTCCTTTTTCGGATGGATATCTATACACTATAATATGAATGCCGAAAATATATTGTGAAAGATAATTTTAGGGTTTAAATTTTTGCCGAAATGCAATATAATATATTTTAGTCGGAAATACTGACACAATAAACCGAAAGGTATGACTTTTATGAAAGACATAGATACACTTTTAAAAGAAGTAAAGAGAGTACACTTTATTGGGATAGGCGGCAGCGGTATGTGCCCGCTTGCCGAGATACTTCACAGCTGGGGCTATGAGCTCTCCGGTTCGGACAATAACGAGAGCGATACGCTTGACAGAATACGTAAGCTCGGTATCCCAGTTACCATGGGTCAAAGGGCGGAAAATATAAAAGGTGCCGAGATGATAGTTTATACCGCGGCCTTGCTTAAAGATAATCCGGAGCTTGTAGCTGCTAAGGCAAGCGGAATACCGACCTTTGAGCGTTCGAAGCTTTTCGGCGCAATTTCGAGAATGTATAAAAACTGCATAGGCATTTGCGGAACTCACGGCAAGACCACAACTACATCTATGACTACGCAGATAATGATAACCGCAAAGCTTGACCCGTCTGCCGTAATCGGCGGAAAGCTTCCGATGATGGGCTCAAGCGGCAGAGTGGGCAAGAGTGAAAATTTTGTCTGTGAAGCGTGCGAATTTGTCGATACATTCCTTGACTTGTCACCGGATGTTGCCGTTATACTCAATATAGACGAGGATCATCTCGACTATTTCAAAACACTTGATAATCTTATTAAAAGCTTCCATAAGTTCGCTTCTATGGCGACAAAGGCGGTAATTTACAACGGCGATGATGCCAACACATTAAAGGCTATGGAGGGCATTTCCGGCAAGGATCTTATTACCTTCGGCATGGCTGAAGAAAATGATTATTATCCCGAAAATATCGCTCCCGTACATGGCGCTTATTATGAATTTGACGCTATGCACAAGGGTGAATTTCTCTGCCACATAAAGCTCAGAGTTCCCGGGCTCCACAATGTCCTTAATGCACTTGCGGCCTTGGCGGCTTCAATGTATTCCGGCGCGGACGCCGAGTCTTGCCGCGGGGGACTTGATGCATTCAGCGGTGCTCACAGACGTTTTGAGCTGCTCGGCAAATATAAGGGCGTTACTTTTGTAGATGACTACGCTCACCACCCGGCTGAGCTCAAGGTTACCATTGACGCCGCTATGGAGATGGGATATCACAGCGTTTGGGCGGTGTTTCAGCCGTTTACCTATTCGCGCACATATATGCTGATGGATGACTTCGCAAAGGTACTCAGCATACCCGACCATTGCGTTATGACTGAAATAATGGGCTCGCGTGAAGTCAATACCTATAATGTATACACTTCTCAGCTTGCCGCTAAAATTCCGGGTTCCGTGTGGTTTAATACATTTGAGGAGGTTGCCGATTATGTTGTTAAAAATGCCGAAGACGGCGACCTTGTCCTGACTCTCGGCTGCGGTGATATATACAAGGCGGCTCATATTATGATAGATAAGCTTAAATAAGTTAAGATAAAATACAATATAAAACGGGGTTGTAAAAACGAGAAATTTTTACAGCCCCATTTTTATAGCTTTTATCAGTGCCTTTGCGACATATCGTCGTAGATTTCGCAAAACCGCGCGGCAAATGCGGGCTCTTCGTTCCCTGCGTACAGATGAGAAATATCTCCGAATGAGCTGCAGCGCCATACCGCTATGCCTTTTTCTCGCTCCTCGGTGTACAGCGTAGTGACCGAGGTCGGAGCAGCGCAAAAGCCCTGCCACAGGCATACGGGCGAAATGTTGAGAAGATGTGAAAGCATTACACATTCCACGCCGAAATGACAAAAGAATACTATTGTGTCTTTGTTTGCATTTACGGCCTTGTAGTATTTATCTTTTCTCTCGTATCCGTGCGCTTTAAGTACCTTGTCAAGACCCTGAGAAACTTTTCTGTACTCCTGCTTTACTCTGCCTTGCTTCATAAACTCTGTGTCCGCCCATTTTTTCACATCGTAAAGGTCATCCTCTTTAGTGAAAAACGAAGGCATAAGATCCCACGGACCGCGGAGCTTTTTTGTCTTTTTGTCATATATCGGCGCGTGAAATTCCCTGAGCCAATGATAAGTTTTTGCGCTTCTTCCGAGCCTTTTAAGTGTAACGCTTGCAGTGTCCTGCGCTCTGCCGAGCGGAGAGACATAAAAAGCCGTAACGTCGGTCTTTTCCATTTTGTCCGCAAGAAGCTCGGCCTCGTGCCATCCCTTTTGAGTCAACGAATCCTTTTCGTAGTCGGGGTCACCGTGTCTTATAATGAGAATCCTCATTTTTCGTCACCGTCAGCAGCTCTTTTTTCAGTAATATAGCTATGAATTTTTTCGGCAAGCTCGCCGTGAATTTTAAACTTGCTGCGGAAAACTATCATTGAAATTATTATAAGTATTGGCGGTATTCCGAAGGCTATTGTGCCTATCGCATTTTTGGTGGCGTTGTTTATAACGCCCTCTTTAATTTGCTCGTTGTAGCCGAATATACCAAGACCGCCGAAAAGAATAACAGTCTGAATGGTGTATGCCATTTTTTGTAAAAAGCCCTTCATAGAGAAGGTTATACTCTCGCTTCGCGAACCGTTTTTGTACTCGCCGTAATCGACTATGTCCGCAAGGAATACAGTTTGCGAAACAAACATCGAACTTATGCCCACCGAGGCCAAAATATAGCAAATATCAAGTGCTATTGCGATTTTAAGCACCGGGCCGAAGAGGAACATCAGGGCGTATCCCAAAATAGTCATCGAGAGCGATATGGTGTATATTGAGCGCATGGTAAATTTTTCCGAGAGCATGGGTATTACCAAAAGGCCGACTACCGAGCCGACTGCGCCGATTGTTTGGAAAAGCGATTGACCCTTAGGCTGACCCAAAACATCGGTGAAATAGTAAACAGCCGTGGAGCTTGTCAGGTACCAGCCTGCATTTGAAAGCATGGCGAATATCATAAATACGACGAGCTGATCGTTGTGAGCCACGGTTTTGAATATCTGCTTGAAGCTGAATTTTTGCTTTTCGTTGTAGACAACGTTTGTCTCTTTTGTATTGAATACGCATGTAGCCGAAAAAAGTATAAGTGCTATTCCGCATATCATAGCCCAACGCGAAAATCCGGTTGCGCTGTAACCCTTTTCTGTGGTCATGCCTGTTGAGAGCAGAGGAAGAATTATGGGAGTCAATATTGTTATGATTCCCTGGCCGAGACCCGAGAAGGTTCTCGCAATTGTTGCTACTAAGCTTCTCTCTTTAGCTTCGCTTGTAAATGAGGGAATCATCGACCAATAGGGAATATCCGCCATGGTGTTGGTCATTCCCCAAAGAATATACATGGCGGCTATATATATGTAGAGCTTTGTTCCGCTCATACCGAAGGATGTAAAGAGGAGTGTAAGAACCACCGCGTTCGAGAATGCACCTATGAGTATCCACGGGCGGTATTTACCGAATTTTGTGCGCGTATTGTCAACTATCGTTCCCATCATCGGGTCGTTAATACCGTCCCAAATACGTGCTATCGGGGTGAGTATCAAAAGAAATGCGGGTTTAAGTCCGAGTACGCTTGAAAGGTAGTAAGACAAAAACGAATAGAACATTCCGTAGCTGAGGTCAAGCCCCACGGCACCTACGCCGTAGCCTATGTACCCCGGTAATTTTTTCAGTAAACTGTTTGATTTTTTCACGCCGTCATCCTCCGATTTCAGACAAATACAAATAATTATACTATATATAATAAATGTTTAAGAGAAATAAGTCAAATAGAAATATGCGGTTTAACCGCCAAAAAGGGCATATCATTTCCAAATGTGAAAAAATAACGGTCACAAACGAGTTTTGTGTCTTTAATCAAATAAAGATGAAAAATTTGTTGTATTCAAATTGACTATTTTAAGTTTCTGGATTATAATATTTTTTATGACTTTTGAAGTTGTATAAAGTTGTAAAAAAGGAAAAGGAGTTAACTTAATGGAAAATCAATCTGTTAAGAGAGGTTTTTGGCATAAGCTGTTCGGCACCACGCCGAATGACGGTAATTTGCAGCCGCGCGAAGCTATTGCGTACAGTATTACCGGTATAGGCCAAAACTTTATCTGCACCATCATCGGCTCATATCTTACCATATTTATGACCGATGCACTTTTAATGGCGGACGCCAAGATCGGCAAAACGACAGGCGCCACCGCAGTAGCGCTTCTTATGCTCTTCACGAGGGTGTATGATGCTCTCAATGACCCGATTATGGGCTCTATTGTTGACAGAACAAGAACCAAATGGGGCAAATGCCGCCCGTATCTTAAATGGATGGCTGTTCCGATAGGCTTGGTTACCATAGCCTGCTTCCTGCCTGTCTATAACAGCACGGCAAAATCATTCATCATTATTTCGGTTATCTATGTCATTTGGTCAATGGTATTTACCGTAGCCGATGTTCCTTATTGGGGCCTTTCAACGGCTATGACAAATAACACAACCATTCGCGGCAATCTTCTTACTGTTGCGCGTCTTTGCTGCACCATAGGCGCAGGCGCCGTAACGGTATTTGTACCCGTAATTACTTCGGCTGTAACCGCAAAATATAAGGATGCCGACGGTGTGCTTATAGCGGCTAATTCCGTAGCAAACGCAAACACACTTAAATGGACATATTTTATTTGCGCAGTTGTTCTCGTTATTGTGTCAATGCCGATGTTCTTCTATGGCTTTAAAAACACAAAAGAGAGATATACCTCCGACACAACTCCGCCTTCACTCGGCCATAACCTTGGGCTTCTCTTTAAAAACGATCAGCTTTTGCTCATACTCATTTCCGGTATTTTGGGTGCGGCAAGAACCGTTTATATGTACACGGGCTCGCTTTATTTTGCAAAGTATGTTCTCGGAAACGAGGCAGTATACAGTATTCTTACAATACTTGTTGTTCCCGGCGGAGCAATTGCAACCGTGCTTATTCCGTGGTTCACAAAGCATTTCGGAAAGAAAAATACATATATCTATGTACATGTACTCGGCGCCGTAGTTATGTTCGCTATGTACTTTATAGGCAGAAACGGCGGCTATAACAATTCCTCAAATCTCCTTTGGCTTGCCATAGGTTTTGTTCTCCTCGGACTTCCGCAGGGTATCAATAACGTAATAACCTACGCTATGATAGGCGATACAGTTGAATATCTTGAGTGGAAAACGGGCGAGAGAGCAGAGGGTATCTGCTTCTCAATGCAGACCTTCATAAATAAAATCAGTATGGCTGTCGGCGCATTCATAGGCGTTATGGCATATGGAATTTCTGGCATTTCTCCGTCAGACCCGTACAATACCGTAACTCCGGAGGGCTCTGAAAAGCTTTGGGCTGTGCTCATACTTTCGGGTGCTATTTCGATGGTTGCCACAATTATCCCCATGCTCTTCTACAAGGTTACCGAGAGTAAGCAGAGAGAGTATGTAAAAGAAATAGAGGAAAGAAAAGCCGCTAAGGCTGCAAAAACCGCAGAATAATTCATTCGGAAAAATTCAGGAAGCCGTTACCGTTTGGTAACGGTTTCTTTTTTTCTCCCAAAAGGGCAAATTTTTTCTTCGTATATAGGTGTAAGTAAGCAAATCACCGCAGCGACTGTCTTTCTCGTCAGACGAAAAATGCAATATTGAGACAAAAGGCTCATATATGAATTATTACTGTAAAAAAACAGACCTTGTGAATTGTACCGACAAGGTCTGCTTTATCTATGCCTTTAATTTATAAAAATACCGCTTGGTTATGAAACGCTTTATGAACATTCGGTAAAAGCAATTTTCCGTATTTCAGTCTGTCAGAGTGTAACGCCTCAGCCCGATTGAATGCTTGCCGTATTCAATGGCATTTGTGGGACAAAAGTTAATACACGCCATACAGTGTGTGCAGTTTTTGCCCCAAACAGGCTTGCCGTTCTTAAGCTCAATGTTGTTCAGCACACAGCTTCTTACGCATTTTCCGCAAGCTATGCATTTGTCGGTGGCGTAGAATTTGTCTGCGGATACGATGAATTTGTAAAAGACCGTATTTACTATGCCGCTTTTCAGTCTGTCCGCAATGCCGACTTTAATATCGGGGAAAGGCTTTTCGGCTTTGATGTATTCTGCTGCGTCAAGAGCCGCTTTATCCGCTTTTATTATAAGCTCCTCCGCGGTTTTTTCATCAGGTGCGCTGTAAAGTGCCGTGTAATTTTCGGGCATTACAACCTCGTAAACACCCATAAATTCGAAACCCTTGTCAGAGCAAAGCGCTTGTAATTGTTTCCTTGCATTTCCTATTTCGCCGCCGCAATCCATTATGAAATATGCTTTATCGGAGCCGTGAAACACGGATTCCCTTATGAGCTTTTCAAAAATGTGCGGTATTTGCCAAGCGTAAGTCGGGCATACAAAAACATAGGGGGTATCGCTGTCAAAGCTGCCTTTTTTACACTCCTTTATATATTCAAATGAGTTGACCGGGATTTCGTTTATTGCTTCTCCGACCTTTTTTGCTAAATGGCGGCTGTTTCCGGTGCCTGTAAAATATATTATCACTTTTATCGCTCCTTCAAATATGTTTTGAGGCTTTTATTACTTAAGCTTTTTGCCGTTTTTTCCGAGCAGGCGGTCAATAACAAACGACAGATAACCGAGAGCCAAAAACGCCGCCGTAATAAAGACAATTATAAGCGCAACCTTGTTTTTGCCGTAAAGGTCTGTGTCGAGAAACGGATACGGATAACGGCTGCTGCCGCCGAAGCCGGAAAAGATCTTGCTGCCGAATTTAGCGCAAATCATTGTAAATGCAATATACAGATAGGGCAAAATCAGCCAGCAAAGCGGGTGCAAAGCCTTGTATAACCCTTTCGGGAAAAACAGCAGATAGTCGAGGATCACCATGAGAGGAACTATATAGTGCATAAGAATATAGCCTGTGTAAAAAGCCTTATCGGAGGCCGTTGCCTCTTTGGCACCGTTCGGCATAAACAAATAGGCTATTGCGGTCACGGCTATACACATGGTTACGGCACCTCTGATAACGGCCTTTTCCTTTTTCGGGTTGAAAACAGCGAGAAAGAAAAAATATAAAAAGCAGAGTATGCCGCTTTGTACCGTGTAGTAATATAAAAGCGTGTCGGCGTTGCCGCGTCGCAGACTGTCAATATACTGTAAAATCATCCCTGCCTCACAGCACAATAAAAAAATTATGCGGTAGAGCTGTTTCAAATTCTGACTTTTTATATACATAAAAAATGCCACCCCGAAAAACTATTGATATAAACTCCATTTTAACACAATAAGTCGTTTGTATCAATGTATTTCGGAGCGGCAAAAGCAAAATGTACTTTGGTGATTTTAGTTATCGGTCTGTCTTTTTCGCTTTTAGCTTTTCCTCGAACGGAATGTATTTGCTCTCGTGATTTTCAACCTTTCTGTTGAGTCTTGCGAGAGTGCTTTCAAGCTCTGCGATTCTCTTTTTGCGCCCTTATTCTTCAAAAGTTTTTGCAACTTGAGGCATAAGCTCGCTTACCTTAATGTGCTGCGGACACGCTTTTTCACATTTCCTGCACTTTATGCAGTCCGAGGCTTTTCCGTATTCCTTAGCGAGATTTTCGTAGTATTGGCCGTTAACCGAAAAATCTTTATATGTAGCGCGTTTTTCCTCGTTATAAAGAGCAAAGTACTTTGGTATCGGAATGTGCTTCGGACAGCCTGCCGTGCAGTAGCTGCAGCTTGTGCAGGGCACGGTTATAGAAGCTTTTATAATGTCTACTGCCTTGCCTATGATTTCGAATTCTTCCTTTGACAAGGGCTTGAAGCTTTCCATGTATCCGGTGTTGTCAAGGAGCTGTTCGTATGTGCTCATTCCGCTGAGTACCGTCATAACGCTGTCGTGACTTGCTGCAAATCTTACCGCCCAAGAGGGAATTGACGCGTCCGGAGCATAGTCTTTAAACAGTTTTTCGGCTTCGTCAGGTATTTTTGCGAGTGTTCCGCCCTTTACAGGCTCCATTACAATTACCTTTTTGCCGTGCTTTACCGCCGTTTCATAGCACAGGCGAGACTGAATACCCGGATTATCCCAATCGAGATAGTTTATCTGAAGCTGAACTATCTCAATTTCGGGGTGCGCGGTTAAAATTCTGTCGAGGAGCTTCGCGTCATCGTGATACGAAAATCCGACGGTCTTTATTTTGCCCTCTTCCTTCATGCGAGCCACGAAATCAAAGCAGTCGAGCTTTGTTGCCGTCTCGTAATTTGATACGTTCAGGTTGTGAAGAAGATAGTAGTCAAAATAGTCAACACCGCAGTTTTTGAGCTGCTTTTCAAATATGCGGCTGTTGTCCTCCTTTGTTTTCAACATCATAGTGGGCAGCTTTGACGTGAGTGTGAAGCTGTCACGCGGGTGGCGGTCAACTATGATTTTCTTTGCGGTTTCCTCGCTCTTGAAATCGTGATACATATATGCTGTATCAAAGTACGTGAAACCGCGCTCCAAAAATTTATCTACCATTTTTTCGGCTTGCGGAATATCTATTTTAGAGGGGTCGTTACTGTCAAGAACAGGCAGTCTCATAAGACCGAATCCGAGCTTTTTCATATTATTCATCCTCATAGTTTTAATTTTTTCTTTTATGGCTTTTAATGCCGTGTCGGCGTCGTCTATGCCTTCAACGGTTTGCTCCATCGGACAAATCCCCGTGCCATATCTGTTTTTTATGCTGTCGGTTACGGTACCGAAAGAATACTTTATACCGTATTTTTCGAGTATCGGTATGGCTTTGCGGCTTAAAACCTCACCGTACACATTTTTGATTTTAAGCAGCGCAAAAAGCAGGGCAGCGGCTTTTCCTATGATTTTGTCGGCGGCGCAAAAACGCGATAAATCGTTTTTTTCGCTGAGCAGCTTCAAAAGAGGGGACAGCCCCTTGCCGTTTTCTTCGATGAACTCTTTGCCGTCATACAGCACGAGCGAAGCACCGTTTTTAAGACGCTCCTTTGCTTTTTCGATATTATTCATAGAATTTGTTTAACCCCTTAACGCGGTATATAAGAAGCGGAAGCAGCGCCCATTGTAAAACAAGACCCGGCAGACCCGAAGCGATGCTTGAAAGTATTATTGTCGGTGAAACCGCCGTGCTTTTAAAGCCGTAAAACGCGATTAAAATAGCAGCTGCGCGTATGGCTCTTCCGAGTATTTGAGCCGTGAGTACCTTTAAAATGACGGGCATTTTTTTGTTTTTGAGGAGTCCGCATACAAGACCGTATACGGTAAGCTCTATCATCATAAACGGAAGAAGAGCAGCCGACGGCATACCCGTGAGCGCGAAGCTCAAAAGGGGACTTACCGCTCCCGTTACGGCACCCACCGCGGGACCTGCCAAAAGAGCTGTGAAGAATACGCCGAGATGCATCGGCAGAAATGCCGAGCCGGGTAAGCTGCCGGTACCGCTTACGATACCTATAACGTGGAACAGCTGAGGTATGGCAACCGACAGAGTTATTCCTATTACCGTCGTGAGAGCTTTAGCTGTTATGATTTGCTTTTTTCTTGTCAAGGTGTTTTCCATAAATATCGGTCTCCTTAAATTATTTTAAACGTTTTTGCCCATATTGTAGCATTCTTTGTATTCCGATTTGTCTTTGATTTCGCCTTTTTCAAATACACCGGCACCCCTGATTATTCCTTTTTCCTTTGCACCGTCAAGGCAGTCGAGCGTAAAGCCCCTTATGCATTCTATCGACTTGTCAAATGCCGATTTATCGGAATCCGCCGCAGTCAGGATATAATAGAAATCCTTGTCCGACATCTCTGTGTAACGCGGCACGCACCTGTCTATAAATGTTTTAAGCTGTGCGTCAACAGTATAGAAGTACACGGGGGAAGCCAAAGCTATAACGTCGGCTTTGACCATTTTGTCATTAAGCTTCGCCATATCATCCTTTTGAACGCATTTATGCGTAGAATTACATATTCCGCAGCCGCGGCAGTAATTTATGCTTTTGTCGGCGAGAAAGACCTTTTCGACCTCGTTTCCTGCGTCTTTTGCTCCGCGTGCGAATTCATCGCAGAGTAAATCCGAGTTGCCGTGCTTTCTCGGACTTGATGAAACAATGAGAACCTTTTTATTCATTGCAGTCAGCTCCTTTTGCAGTATCGTCATAGCCCATTGTGGGCGATGTTGTTAAGTGTGCTTACATTTAAATATAATTTAACACTTGGAGTTTACTCTAAGTCAAGCCTTTTTTTGAAAAGTTTTGCCCAAAACAAAATAATAGAATTTTGTCTGTTAATATGTAAACTGTTTATTAACTCTGTTTGACTTTTCTTGACTTTTAATTTTGCGGTGATATAATATTATTACTCTTTGAAAAAGGGCTATTTTTATGGAAACAGGTGATTTGTATGCGTACAAAACAGTTTAAAGCCGAATCAAAGAAGCTGCTTGATTTAATGATAAACTCCATATACACGCATAAAGAAATATTTTTGCGAGAGCTTATATCAAATGCAAGTGATGCCGTTGATAAGCTGTATTTCCGTTCACTGACCGACCAAAATGTCGGAATGTCGCACGGTGATTTTGAAATCAGAATTACTCCGGATAAGGAAAACAGAACTCTGACAATATCAGATAACGGTATAGGTATGACCAAGGAGGAGCTTGAAGCAAACCTCGGCACTATCGCAAAGAGCGGCTCTCTCGCTTTTAAGCAGGAAAACGCCGACGCAAAGGATATAGACGTTATCGGTCAATTCGGCGTAGGCTTTTATTCGGCATTTATGGTGAGCGACTGTGTAACCGTTGAAAGTCGCGCTTACGGCGAAAGCGAGGCTTACCGTTGGCAGTCTAAGGGCGTTGAGGGCTATACCGTTGAGGAATGCGACAAGCCCGACGTCGGCACTACGATAACCCTCCATATCAAAGATGATACGGATGAAGAAAAGTATTCTCAGTTCCTTGAGGAATACACTATCAAGACAATAGTTAAAAAGTATTCGGATTATGTTCGCTATCCTATCAGAATGACGGTAGAGAAGAGACGTCTTAAGGAGGGTACCGAGGACGAATACGAATCTGTAAAAGAGGACGAGACATTAAACAGTATGATTCCTCTTTGGAAAAAGAATAAAAAAGAGATTAAGCCCGAGGAATATGAAGCTTTTTATAAAGATAAGTTTATGGACTATGAAAAGCCTCTCAAGGTTATTCATTATAAAACCGAGGGTCAGGCAACATATGACGCGCTTCTTTTCATTCCGTCACACGCTCCGTTTGATTATTATACAAAGGAATACGAAAAGGGCTTGCAGCTTTACTCAAAAGGCGTTTTGATAATGGACAAGTGCAAGGACCTCTTGCCCGACCATTTCAGCTTTGTTAAGGGTCTTGTAGACAGCGAGGATCTCTCGCTTAACATTTCGCGTGAGGTGCTTCAGCATGACCATCAGCTAAAGCTTATTGCAAAAACCATAGAAAAGAAGATAGATTCCGAGCTTAAAAAAATGCTCGAAACCGACCGTGAAGCTTACGAAAAATTCTTTAAAGCGTTCGGTATGCAGATTAAATTCGGCGTATACAGCGATTACGGTATTCACAAGGACAGCCTCAAGGATTTGCTCTTGTTCTATTCGTCGAGCGAAAAGAAGCCCGTAACCTTAAAGGAATATGTATCCCGTATGAAGGACGGTCAAAAGGACATTTATTACGCAGCAGGCGAAACAACCGACAAAATAGATATGCTTCCGCAGGTGGATTCGGTTAAGGATAAGGGCTATGAAATACTCTATCTCACCGATTATGTCGATGAATTTGCCCTTCGCGCACTCAGCGAATATGACGGAAAGACCTTTGTTAACGTTTGCACGGAAGATGTTGACCTCGGAACCGAAGAGGAGAAAGAAGCCCTCAAAAAGGAAAACGAGGATAACGCCGATATGCTTAAAGAAATGAAAGAGGCTCTCGGAGAAAATGTTCATGAGGTTAGATTTACTGATAAGCTTAAGGACCATCCCGTCTGCCTATCGAGCGAGGGTGCTATTTCTCTCGAAATGCAAAAGGTGCTGAATGCGATGCCCGACGGTAAGGACGCCAAGGCTACGGTAGTGCTTGAAATAAATGCAAATCACCCCATAGCCGAAAAGCTCAAGTCCCTTTATAAGGACAATAAAGACAGTCTTTGTGATTACGCAAAGATTCTTTATGCTCAGGCGCGTCTTATAGGCGGTATGTCGGTTGACGACCCGGTGGAGCTTTCAAATCTTGTTTGCAATCTTATGACGAAGTAATGTCGGAATATTAAAGTCGCCGCAGAAAGGGACACTCCATAAGGAAGTGTCCCTTTACACTTCTGTCAGCGGGCCAGAATACATGATAACTTGCCGAAGCAGTATTGTTTCTATTATGATTATGTGCAACACTTATAATATGATAAATAGAAATTTTTATTAGGGGAATATATGACTGAAATTTATTGCATGACCCAAAAACACAAATATTGGAACGAAACCATTTGTTTAGCTGAAAAATGCCCGTGGAAAGCGGGTCCCTATTTGGCTCAAAAGATGAAAAACAATGACTTTAATACATGGGAAAGGGTGTTTGTTGCTTGCGTAAATGGAAAAGTGGCGGGATTCTGCACATTTGCTGAAAAGGACGGGCTGCCGGAGGAATACAAGTTTACACCATTTATAGGATTCGTTTTTGTTGATGAACCATACCGTGGTAAGAGATTATCAGAGTTGATGATTCAAAGCGCAATTTTATATGCGCGTGAGCTGGGATATGAAAAAATATATATCATGAGCGGAGAAATCGGTTTATATGAAAAATACGGCTTCGAAAAATTAGGTGATTATGAAACAATATATGGCTCAATTGACCAGCTATTTGTTAAGTCAACAATATTATAGTTTTAGGTAGTTGGCTTAGAGGTTAACATATGAGCTCACTCTCAAAATAACTGTGTCCACAGGTTTAGCAAGCATCGGATTGTGACACCGTAAAAGTAAGAGTCCGTACCCTTTTCAGGGTACGGACTTTGCTGTTTCATGTATTTTTGGGTAATTTCCTTATGTAGGGGGCCCCGAGGGTAAGCTTCTGCGGCGACTTTTTATAATTGATAGTATCTAAAGTCTATGGTAAAATAATTACAGTATCTGACCGATGGAGGATAAAAATGGATATAAACGAAATATTATCGCATTGCGACCACACAAATTTAAAACAGACCGCCGTTCCGAATGACATAAAACGTCTGATTGATGAGGCGGTTAGGTATAATACCGCAAGCGTTTGTATTCCGCCGTGTTATGTAAAGCTTGCTTCGGAATATGCCGCCGGTAAAACGCGTATCTGCACCGTTATAGGCTTCCCTAACGGGTATAACACGACCGAGGTTAAGGCATTTGAAACAAAACAGGCGCTGCTTGACGGTGCGGACGAAATAGATATGGTAATAAGCATCGGCGCGCTTAAAAGCGGAAATGCAGACTATGTGGAAAATGAGATAAAAACGCTGAAAGAGGTTTGCGGCGACAAATGCCTCAAGGTAATAATCGAAACTTGTCTTTTGACCGAGGACGAAAAGAAAACAATGTGCCGCATTGTAAGTGCGGCCGGAGCGGATTATATAAAAACCTCAACGGGCTTTTCCAATGCCGGCGCAACGCATGATGACATAAAGCTTTTTAAAAAGTACGTGTCTCCGTCCGTAAAAATAAAGGCGGCAGGCGGTATTCACACGCTGGAGGATGCCGCGGAGTTCCTTTCGGAGGGAGCCGACAGGCTCGGTACGAGTGCAATCGTCGGAATAGCCGAAAAAGAGTTAGATAAAAATTGACTAACGCTTATGTAATAGCCTGATATAAAAAGACGGACCGTATGTTTTACAGTCCGTCTTTTATCTTTTACGCTTGATTCAAAAACTGTTTATCAATGACCTTACCCACAAAGTCGTTTATATATTTAATGCTGAAATCGTTTTGCTTGAGTCTCGAGGCTTGGGCTTTTGCGAGCGAATCGGTGTATTGCGAAAGGGGATAGATCTGAACATCGTGGCTGCCTCGCACATAGTGGGTCACGATAGGCTCAAAAACCACATTGTCAACCGTTGTTTTTCCGGTGTCATAGTCCTTTGTCAAGTCGTAGTGAAGCATACCGCCTATAACTCTCGATGCCGTGTTTTGCTGCGAGATGAAATTGCCGAGAGAATATGCCACAAGTGTTTTTGTGCCGTTCCCGTTGTCTATCCATTCTACGGGCTGTATGACGTGAGGATGATGCCCTATAATTACGTCTGCACCCCACGACGCCATTTTGCTTGCAAGCTCGCGTTGGTCGTTGTTGGGGGTTGTCGTGTACTCTTCACCCCAATGAACGTTTACCAAAACAATATCGCATTCGGCCTTGGCTTTCTGAATTTTTGATTTGATTGTGTCCTCGTCTGAGGTGTATATTATTTTCAGAGCACTGTCTTTAGGCAATGACAGACCGTTTGTATAGCGGGTTATGCCTACAAGGCCTATCTTAATACCGTCTTTTTCTATGTATTCGAGGCGGTTCATATCGTTTTCGTCCTTGTAAGCACCGGTCATTGTGATGCCACCTATATTGTTCCAAAAATCAATAGCCTCCGAAAGTCCCTTAGCACCCTTGTCAAGCATATGATTGTTTGCGAGGTTTACAACGTCAAAGCCTATTTTCTTAACTTCTTCGCCGACCTCCTGAGGAGAGTTGAAAAGCGGATAGCCGGATGGCTCATAGCTTTTTGCTATTATCGTTTCCTGATTTATGGTAGCCAAATCAGCTTTTTCCACTGTGGAGGCAATATTTTTGTATGCGTATGAAAAATCATAACCGCCGTTTTTTGAACGCTTTTTTGCCTGCTCGTAAATTCCGTCGTGTATGAGATTATCCCCAACGGAGAGCATACTGATTTTAACCGGTTCTTTTTTCTCCGCAGTCACGGTTTCATCGGAAACCGCGGCAACAGGTGCCGCTTTTTTTGTTTTCGGCTCTTTGGTTTCTTTAACAGACGGCTCCCAACCGTTTTTTGAAGAATTTACTATTGCCACTGTGCCGAATATGGCTACGACCGCCACAATCAGCACCATGAAAATTTTTACAGCCTTGTTTTTCACTTGTTCACCCCACACCAAAAACTACTTTTCAAATACCTGTGTATAGCGCTTTATTGAATCCTCGACAATATCAGCCGCTGCAAAAGCGCCTTTTGTCTCGTCAATAACCGTCTTTTTGTTTTCGAGTGTTTTATAAACTGAGAAAAAGTGCTTCATTTCATCGGAAATGTGGGCAGGAAGCTGAGTTATGTCGGTGTATGAGTTATACATCGGGTCATCAAACGGAATCGAAATGATTTTATCGTCCGGAAAACCGTTGTCAAGCATGGTTATAACGCCTATCGGATAACATTTGACGAGGGCCATCGGCTCTATCTGCTCAGAGCAGAGAACAAGCACGTCAAGAGGGTCGTTGTCCTTTGCGTATGTTCTCGGAATAAACCCGTAGTTGGCAGGGTAGTGGGTAGATGTATACAAAACCCTGTCAAGCCGCAAAAGACCGGTTTCTTTATCAAGCTCATACTTCATTTTACTGCCCTTGCTGATTTCTATAACCGCGTCAAACGAGGTTTTTGTTATTCTGTCCGGGCTTATGTCATGCCATATATTCATAGTGAACCCTCCGTTAAATTATTTAATGCCCTTAAATTTCTCTATAAGACCGTTTCTTTCCGCCCAAAGGTTTTTTGAGAGATCGACATAGTATTTGTGAGGATTTTCAAAACGCTTTACTTCGTCCCAAAGTGTGTCTGTCTGTCTCAGGCAGTAATCGCGTATTTCTTTGAGTGATGGCTCCTCGTAGACTTTTTTGCCGCCCTTAAATATCGGTACGAGAAGTTTTCTCGTTACAAAGTTTTCTATTTCTTTTCTCTTCCAGGTGAAATCCGGATCAAAAAGAATATACGGCTTTGTTTCGTCGATTATTTCGTCATCAAGAGTAAGTACGTCCGCTATCGCTTTGCCTGAATCCTTGTCTATAAGCCTGTATACCTGTTTTGATGATGGAATGGTAATTTTTCTGACGTTTTCCGAAAGATTTATTTTCGGCACCGGTTTGCCGTCCTTTTCTATCGCGGAGAGCTTGTAAACGCCGCCGAAAAGGGGAGAAGAAGCCGAGGTTATAAGTCTTTCGCCGACTATAAAGCAGTCCACCTTTGCACCCTGCGAGACCATATCGCTTATGAGGTGCTCGTCAAGCGAATTTGACGCCATAATGTCGCAGTCCGGATAGCCTGCAACGTCGAGCATTTTTCTGACTCTCTTTGAAAGATATGTGATGTCGCCCGAATCTATTCTTACGCTCTTCGGCCGTTTGCCGAGCGGAGCCAAAACATCGTCAAAGGCCTTTATTGCATTTGGAATACCGGAGCGGATGGTGTCATATGTGTCAACCACAAGAGTGCAGTCGTCGGGGTGACGTCTCGCATATTCGCAGAATGCGTCATATTCGCTGTCAAAAAGCTGTACCCATGAGTGTATCATTGTATTGACCGACGGTATGCCGAATTCCTTTTCGGGTATTACGCCTGAGGTTGCGACACAGCCGCCGATGTAAGCGGCTCTTGCACCGTAAACCGCTTCGTCAACGCCCTGAGCGCGCCTTGTGCCGAATTCCGCGACCGCTGTTCCGTGCGCCGCTCTTACAAGCCTGTTTGCCTTTGTGGCTATAAGACTTTGCTGATTTATTGAGAGCAAGAGCATTGTTTCAATAAGCTGAGCCTCTATTATCGGGCCTCTTACCTTTATGATAGGCTCGTTCGGAAAAATCGGAGTGCCCTCGGGTATTGCCCATACGTCACAGGTGAATTTGAAATCTTTGAGATAGCTTGCAAGCTCGTCGGAGATGCCCTTTGATTTGAGGTATTTTATATCTTCCTCGCGAAAATGCAGATGTTCAAGATAATCGATAACCTTTGATAGGCCTGCCGCGATGGCAAAACCGCCGTTATCGGGAACGCGCCTGAAGAATAAATCAAAATATGCTACGGTATCTTTCATACCCGCGCCCATAAACCCGTCTGCCATGGTAAGCTCATAGCCCTCGGTCAGCAGAGCAAGATCGGAAGCCTTTATATAATCTTCCAAAATAATCACCTCTCATATAAGTTATAAATATTGTATCATAACAGCTTATCTTGTGCAATTAAATATTGTCCGCACTTAAAGCTTTTTTACTGTTTTATTTTTCGCCTCGATATGTTACAATAGCGATAGGATTTTTGAGAAAGTATGAGCGAAAACGGGAGTGCATAGCCAAATGAGCTTTTCTGGATTTGTCACGGTAGAGGTATTAAGCTTTGTGCTGTTTTATTTTTTCAGCGGCAAGGCACGTCTTCACACGTGCGTACTTGGCCGAAACAAAAAGAGTACAAACATCGCCTTTGGTTTTCTTTGGCTGTTGTGTATTTTATTCGGAGTTTTCATATATGCCGGTATTTTCAAGCCCGCGGCAACGTATCCGTTTGAAACGCTCTACAATAAAAATGCTTATGAGCAGCAGTTCGACGCCTTTTTAAAGCATCGGCTATCTATAGATATTGAACCGGCAAAGGAACTATTGGCTCTTTCAAACCCATATGACCGAGCGAGCAGAACGGGTATACGTTTCCTGTGGGACAGAGCACTGTACGACGGTAAATATTATTCTTATTTCGGAATAACACCCATTATAACGGTTTATTATCCTTATTACTTTATAACAGGAAAGGTGCCGTCGGCGGCGACGGTGTGCTTCATACTGTTTACTGCGGCTGTAACTGCTGTCGCGCTTACGTATTTAAAAGCAGTCGGAATATTTTGCGAAAAACCGAATAAAGCTCTTGTGTTTTTCGGATTTGCCGCGGTAGAGTCGGGAAGCCTTTTGTTTATGCTTTTAACAAGTGCCGATATGTATTATACGGCTGTGATTAGCGGAGTTTGCTTTTTATCTCTGTTTATGATGTTCTCGCTTGCTGCTTACGAGAAGAAAAAGACGGCGGCAAAATGTGCCGATTTCTTTTTTGCGGGTATTTCGTTGGTTCTTACGGTTATGTCAAGACCCAATATGGCACTTATGTCTGTTGTTATGGTGCCGCTTTATTTAAATGTCCTTTGCCGTAAGGATATAAAAACGAAAGTGAAGCTATTATCAGTTTTGTCTTTTGTGTTACCGGTTTTTGTCGGAGCGGCATTTCAGATGTGGTACAATTACGCGCGCTTTTCGTCGGTGTTCGACTTCGGCTCTGCATATCAGCTGACCGTTGCCGACGTTTCAAAATATGCTGTGACTCCGGTCCTGTTTTTGCCTGCGATTTATCATTACTTTCTGCAATTACCGGACTTTAAAACCGAATTTCCGTTTTTTCACCTCAGCGCGAGTGCGTACAAAGGCGGCTATAAAGGATATATCTATTTGACAAGAACTATGGGTATATTTAATTTGCCCGCTTCACTCGGCCTTTTCGGATTTCCGTGTGTTCTTACGAAAAAAACGGAGAATTGGAAAAAAGCAACGTTTTTGCTCGGCGTGATAATGCCTGTTGCGGTGGCTTTTCTCGATATGTGCTTGGGAGGCGTCAATATACGGTATCTCGCCGATATTGCGTTTATTGCCGTGCTTTTCGGAACTCTTATAATTATAAATCTCTATTCGGCTGTGCCGGATAATCAAAAGGCTCTTAAATTCACGGCTTATATTATATTTACTCTTATTCTGTACGTTTCGGCACTTGTAGGTTTTCTTACTGTGTTCGAAAACGAGCGGTACAGCAATTTTTCAATATTGAGTTAAAGGTTCGGAGTGTTAAAATGGAAAATCATTCTTTCGGTAAAAAAATAGCGACCCTGCAGAAGCAGCATGGCATAACCAAAACCGCTTTGGCTGATATTCTCGGCGTCAGCGTGAATACCCTCTCAAGTTGGGAAAAGGGTGAGACATCCCCATCGTTTGATGCAATATGCAATCTTTGCAGCGCATTCCATCTGTCACTTGATGATTTTGCATTCGGCTCGGGTACACAAAAAGCCGAAAAAGAGCTGCCGAAGGGGCTTCAGTCAATTAGGCAGATGTATAAAATAGGCAGAGGACCCTCAAGCTCGCATACTATGGGACCGGAAAAAATCTGCCGTATTTTTAAGAAGAAAAACCCTGATGTCGATAAATTCAAGGTGATATTATACGGCTCTCTTGCCTTAACAGGCAGAGGTCACGGCACCGACCGCATAGTCAAGGAAACATTATCTCCGATTGACACAACCGTTGAATTTGATTTTGCAAAAACCGACCTTCCGCATCCAAATACCATGGAGCTTTTTGCCTATAAGGATGATAAGCTTTGCGACAGTATGCTCGCCTGTAGCATAGGTGGCGGCGAAGTCACAATCAAGGGTATGAAAATGGCTGAGAACAAGCCGATATACGAATTCAGCACATTTAAAGATATTGCGGAGCATTGCCGCAAAAACGATATACGTATATGGGAGTATGTCGAAAAGACCGAGGGGAGCGATATATGGGATTTTCTCGGCGAAGTCTGGGATTGTATGCGTGATTGCATAAAAGATGGACTGAGTACTGAGGGAATTTTGCCGGGAGGACTCGGCGTGTCGAGAAAAGCGGGATTTTTATTCAGGCAGAACCATATTGACGAATCTCCCGAAACTCGTGAAAACCGCATTGTTTGCGCGTATGCTTACGCTGTGGGTGAACAAAATGCCGCGGGCGGCCGCATAGTTACCGCGCCCACGTGCGGTGCAAGCGGAGTCTTGCCTGCCGTAATGCTGTATTTCCAAAAAAAGAGGGGATACAGCGACAGAGAAATAGAACAAGCACTCGCTACGGCGGCGATTATCGGGCTTTTGGTAAAAACAAATGCATCGATAAGCGGTGCAGAGTGCGGCTGTCAGGCAGAAATCGGAACGGCGTGTGCCATGACCGCAGCGGCTCTCGGCGAGCTTTTCGGAATGAGCCTTGAGCAGATAGAGTATGCCGCCGAAAACGCCATAGAGCATCATTTGGGACTTACGTGCGACCCGATATACGGCCTCGTGCAAATTCCGTGTATAGAGCGGAATGCCGTAGCCGCAATGCGTTCCATAAATGCCATTAACCTTGCCAATTTCCTTACCGCAACGCGAAAGATCTCGCTTGACCTCATAATAGAAACAATGTATGAAACAGGCAGAGACCTCTCCGCTAAGTACCGCGAAACAAGCACCGGCGGTATGGCTAAGCTTTATCATCCCAACATAAAGTGCGATTAACGGTATTTTATGATGCGGCGGTTATCTGTACTTAATATTGTTTCGGCGCGGCACAGCAGTACCAAGATTGATTAAGCCTGCCGTTTTCCTCTTGGATTTTACGGCTGCCGCCCTCTGCTTATATTTTCCGATGTGTCCTATTTAATCTTGCAATTTAGACAATTTGGATTTTTTAAAATTACCGTAAAAAAATGTTGACTTTGTCTGTGCCTCATAGTATAATATCATTCGCAACGAAAAAGAAGTTGTCGCTATTGGGGAATTGTGTAACGGTAGCACGACAGACTCTGACTCTGTTTGTTGGGGTTCGAATCCCTATTCCCCAGCCATCAAGAGGCTACAAAAAAGATATAGCCTAAGAAAACCCCGATTTTATCGGGGTTTTCGTCATTTATACGGCAAAATTTCACTAAACAATTTCGTAGATATAAAACCGCTGTTTTCCATTTGTGTATGGATTCGAACTCTAACATAACACCTCGTAATTATTACATAAACGCACAGATATTAAATTCTGTGCGTTTTTTCATATCTATTTTGGTAAAGGAGAATATATGCTACAAAAAGAATTAGCCAAACGCCTCAAAGCCTGGTACGACACCAAGATGGACGGAAGCTGATGGTTAGAAGTGTCCTCGGACGGCATCCCCCTCTGCCGGATAAAATACAACGGTCAATATCTAAGCAATATGAATTTGAAAAGAGCTCAACTAAAAAGCTCTCTGAATTATTAAATAATACGGTTGACGAAATACGATTATATACCGATAGAACCGTGGCTGTTGTTCTTCGAAACAGACAGTACATAGGAAGAAAGGAAATATATAATGGAACAGATTATATCTGCAGCTCCGAAAAAAACAGTACGAATAATTGAGCCGACCATCCCGATTAACGAAAACATAAAATTAAATTATCGCCTTCTTCGAGTTGCCGCTTATTGCCGAGTATCTACCAAGCAGGAAGAACAACTCAACAGTTACGAAAATCAGGTGGAACACTACACGCACCGAATCAATTCCGAAAAAGATTGGCAACTGGAGGGAATATATGCCGATAAAGGCATCTCGGGCACAAGTGTAAAAAAACGTGATGAGTTTAACCGAATGATTCGCCGTTGTAAACAAGGCAAAATAGACATGATTATCACAAAATCCATTGCACGATTTGCAAGAAATACTGTTGACTGCTTGAAATATGTACGAACGCTGAAAGATTTGGGCGTTGATGTGTACTTTGAAGAACAGGGAATCCACAGTAATTAACCCGGTGCAGAATTCTATATAACAATATACGGCAGCATTGCCCAAAGCGAGTCGGAAAACATCAGTGCAAATGTTAAATGGGGTAAGGCACAAAGTGCAAAGGAAGGCAAAGTAAACTTTCACTATCAAAATTTCCTCGGATACCGTAAAGGAACAGACGGAAAACCTGAAATTGTACCTGAGGAAGCAGAAACAATACGCCTCATATATGGTTTATTCCTTGCGGGTTATAGCTTGAACGGTATAGCTCACGAACTTGAAAAACGGGGAATATTAAGCCCGGCAGGAAAAGAGAAGTGGCAGTTTTCAACGGTTCGGTCTATTCTCTCTAACGAAAAATACAAAGGCGATGCAATAATAAACAAAACATATATAACCGATTGTATCAGCAAAAAAGTCAGGGCAAATAACGGAAAACGACCAAAATACTATGTTGAAAACAGCCACCCGGCAATTATTGATTCTGCAACATTCGGCAGAGTTCAGGAAGAACTTGCGAGACGCTCAGGAAAGCATAAAGTAAAACAGGTCGGCACGAAAACCGAGCAGGGAAAATATTCAAGCAAATATGCTTTAACGGAACTGCTTATTTGCGGAGAATGTAAAACGCCGTATCGCAGATGCACCTGGACAGCAAGCGGTAAAAAGAAAATCGTATGGAGGTGCATTAACCGCCTTGATTACGGAAAGAAATACTGTCACAACTCACCTAGTATTGAAGAAAGCGTACTGCAAAAAGCAATTATGGAAGCAATAATGAAAATTGCCATACAAAATACGAATGTTATGAACACGCTAAAACTGCATATAGGCATGGGTTTAACGGGTGAAAATGAAGAAGATAACATTCTTGACATACGAGTGAAAATTGCCGAAATCGATGCTGAATTTAAAAGGATGCTTGACTGTGTATCAGCCGAAACTATGGATGCGTTAGATGATGAAAAGGCAACAAGACTTATGAATGAAAAAAGCGAATTGCAACAGCAGCTCGCCCATTATGATAGTTTGCAACAGCAAAGAGAAAATACAAAATCAAGGCTTGATGACATATGTACAATACTTGACGGATTAAAAAATCACCCTATGAAATATGATGACCAACTTGTTCGGCAATTGCTTGAATGCGTGGTGGTAGAGTCCAAAGGAAAGATAAAAGTTATTTTCTCCGGCGGAATGGAAGTGGAAGAAGAACTGAATTAGATATATTAACTGATTTTAAGTCTTCTATATATTTTATCAATACGAATAATCATCACTTTAAATGTAATTGGATATATGATATAATGAAAATAATATTATGTTATTTCGAGGTATACAATGAAGATTTTAATGCTTTCTGATTTCCATATAGGAAATGAAAACTTTGATATGCATAAAAGTTTTCATTTCATTGATAGAGCCTATGATGCTATTTCAGGAAAAATAGATTATGGTGAAACTATTGTTGTGCTTATTTGTGGAGATATTATTGACAAAGGTAACTCAGCACTGTTTAGTGAGGCTGAAAAAATATTCGACCATATAAGAAACAAATTCTCAACACTCAATATTAAAATTAGATTTGTTCCCGGAAATCATGATATTTGTAATAACGGTTTTAAGGAATTTGATACTTTTACTCATAAATACAATGACTTAGAATTCAATTATTCTTCGAAATCGGTTTATCAAGAACTAATAGAAGATGTAAATTTTATCTATGCAAGTTCAGTTAGAAACGGAAATTATAACTATGGTCAGCTTGACTATGATCAAATTAGTGCATGTATAGATGAAAATCATTGTAATTATTTTGTATTTCATCATAGTCCTTTTAGCGAAGATAATCAAGGCGAAAAAGATGCTGTAATACGTGAATCCATTAAATTGTTTGATGGTTCTTTCTGCAATGCCCCTTATCCTTATTATATATTGCACGGTCATTATCATGGAGATAGTATTATTCCTCTTTATGGTGACGGATTAATTATTGAAGCGGGCTCAATATTTTACTCAAGGGAAAATGTTAATAATCAGTTTAATTTACTTTACTTACAGGGCGGACAAGTTGAATTGGTATATCGTTTTACTTTTGAGGCAAATCATGATAGCTTCAGAGAAGAAACGGTTTATCCTCAAAAAAACAACAAGCGAATAACTAATATTAAAAAAATACAATACAAAGATGTGCCCAATTATATCAATCGAAAAGTAGCGCTATTTTCACTGGTACAAGAAAGAAGCATTAAGCTCTATTTCGACGACAACTTAAAAAGCACATTATTTGAACTTTGCATGAAAGAAAAACATATCGTTCTTCTGGGCGAAGCCGGATGTGGGAAATCCATAGAGTTATTGCATTTAGCATTTCTACTATCTCAGCCGGATTGTATGTATTATCCCGTATATATTAAGTTGAATACATACACAAACGAGAATATAGATGATTTTATTTCTGAGCAATATTCTCACTTAAATCGTCAAAATTTATTCTTTATTTTTGATGGATTCGATGAAATAGAGTATCTCAACTTGAATAAATTCTCAAGAAAATTAAATGCTTTCACCAATTCACACCCCAACACCCACTTTTTAATTTCGTGCCGTACCAATTTTTATAAATTTGAAGATAAAGAAAGTGAATATAGCACAGGTACTTTTACAGGATTCAAAGAATATGGACTTTGCCCATTATCATCAAGTGATATAAACAAATATATTACAACACAAAATTTATCACAAACTCAATTATGGGATTCAGTAAACAGTAACAATCTTAATGAATTATTACAAAATCCATTTTATCTTGTAGAAATTTTAAGATTATATAAAGCCAATTTTAAATTACCAAATAAGCTTGATTTAATGAGTACATTAGTTAAAAGCAAGTTTTACTGGGATAAAGAAAAATACAAAAACACAAAAGATATAGAAGATGCAGAACTTGAATTGTTAAATCTTCTTCAAAAGATTGCTTTTTCTTTACAGTGTTTACAGAAAGTAGGCATAACAAATACAGAATTTCAGCAATTAACTACTTCTACTGAAAGAGAACTCCTAAAATATTCTGGCGTTTGGTTAAAAGATGAATTAGGTGAATGGTATTTTGAGCACAATAATTTTAGAGAATATCTAACTGCTGAGTACCTTGTTAATATGCCAATTGAAACAATCAAAAATCTAATAACATATCACGATGACAGAACAAAAATCAAAGAGTCTTGGCAAAATGTTTTGTCATTTCTGGCTTTATCATATCAAAATTCAGAATTATTGGACTGGATACAGAAAACAGATCCTTCTTCTGTTGTTAAGTTTGAAACTTCACGAATAAATGAAAAGATTAGGGCACAAATCTTTTGTAATATTTATAACGAATATAAAGATAAAAACAAATGGATATCATGGAATTTAAACAGCGGAAAAGATCTTGCAAACTTTGGACAAACCGCAGAAACCTTAGAGTTTCTATTAGCTGAAATAAAAAAGCCTGTTCATTTCCGCGCACAAAGTAATGCTATATATTTATTACAAAATTTTTCAAACCTTTTTGGAAAAGATGAAATTGTCAAAGAGGTTTTATTGTCATGTTGTAAAAATGATACTACCCGCTCTTATGAGAAAAAAGGAGCTATCATTGCACTATCCCAATTAGGATTATCCTCAACTGATATTACCAATGAATTATATTCGCTCTTTGGAGAATCTGCTGAAGATGAAATACGCTATGGATTATACACATATTTTTTAAATACAGAATTACAAGATGAATTCGTAGAGTATTTTATTAAAGGACTTAAATTGGAATTAAAAGAAAAAAATTCTGATTGCTTATTCATTTTGAGAAAAGGTATAAAATCACTCAAAAAATCAAAATCCATTAAATTATTCATTGAATTTTGCTCGGTTAATGATATTACTCATCTTTATCATTCAAAAGAAATTTTCGCAGATGCTTGTAAAAAAATGGAAAAATTTTATGAACAAAATCCTGATGATACATTCAACACAGCTTTTAATTGCATGATTCTTTTAGCTAAACGGTTTGAACGTGATTATATAAAGATATTAAAGCAATTTTTTGAAAACACAAGCACAGTAACACAAGTAATATATAAAATTATTGATTCAAATATAGCTACTCATATACAAGAGTTTATATTGACACAATTTGAAGCACAAGACTATATGGGCATTATTTTAGTCAGGTACAAAGATAATTCCGTACGATATAAAGAATTGTTCAAATTTCTTGTTTCCGAAATGAATGAAAATTCGAACGAGTTTAAAGAATGTCAAAGACTTATTTTTGAAAATGAGGGTATAAAAATTTCAGGACGAACATATTTAGATTACGAGGAATTGCAACAAAATGGTAGACAAAAGTATTTTGATTGTTTGTTTAGCAAAGATAAATTTGAATGTTTGCTGAAGGAATTTATATGTTTAACAGGCAGCAATAATATTACATATGAAGAATTACAAAATCAAGTATTTGAATTTACTCACCAACGGTATGATTTACAAGAACTTATTTGGGGAATCATTAAATGCAAATTTAATGATCAACATGTAAAAAGTTTTTTGGAATATGTTGATTGGGAATCTTTCGTTATTAATGAAATTTACCGCATATTGGATAAAACAGCTGATATTTCAATTTACATTAATTCGGAACAAAAAAAGTTTATCTATCAATATTGCAATGAGACAATCAAAAAAATAAATTTGAATACAGTTGTGCATTATAATGACAATGGTGGTTATTCTTGTTCGTGGGATGTAATTTATATTACTTTTTTTTCAGAGTATTTTAACTTTGATTACGATGAAACTGTTTTATTGGATATGCTAATGCTACCTTCCTATTTCTTTAAAGAAGAAAAAACAGATCAATATAATTTTCCAAAATATATAATTAATAAGATTTCTGAAAAATCAATCAATGACCGTGTTAAACATAATATTGATAATTTAACTTTAGTGGATGATGTTTTATGTACTCATATTAAATACTGTATGAAAAAGCACCTTCCGTACGCAATAAAACTTGCAACAGAAATATGTTTAACTTCAGGCAAAGAATGGGAAAAACGTACGGCTTTTGAATACTTGCTTAATATTAGAGGAGAAGACTTCATCTATCAAATAATACTGCCTAATGCGGATGATATTATGATTGAGATTATAGCTAACGCTTTATATAACAATAAAAATATTGAGTTGGAAAATAAACTAATTCAAAAAAACAAATTATCATTCGAACATACAAAATATCTGGGGATTTTAATAAAGATGAACAGTATGTATGGTCTTCAAACATATTATGATTTGGCTTCAAAGCAAAAATCAATTCCGGATTATAGCGAACACAATAATATTTGTCATATAACAGAAGCTATTGGAGAAATATATGAGCCGAAATTGCTACCGTTGCTTCAAAAATTAGTTGAATTGCGATTTGAAGCTAAATTTAAGGATAAGGATAGTTTTGGACTTTACAATAGCTTATGTAAAGCATTAAGAAATGTTGCTTTAAATGATTATATGAAAGTAAAAGTGCTCCTACAATCATTATTTAAGCAATGTTTACAGGATTCGGAATTACGATGCTTTTGCAGTTATCTTTTAGATGATATAGAATCTCAATATTATAATAATCATGATATTCCCTGGACAATTAAAGATGTTAAATCTTTTCTTGATAATAATTCAATGCAAAATTAATCCGTAAAAACAATGCTATTTATTTGTATTAATTTTTATTAGAACTTTTTTGATATTTAGAACAATATTATCCGCAACATCAGAGATTTACTATTGAAAACAATAATCCTTTAACATTCTATAAGCTCATCTTATTTCTCGGATGGTTTTCCTCAAGGATGTGGCGGATTTTGTTTGTGCTGATGTGAGTATAAATCTGCGTAGTCGTAATCGAGCTGTGCCCAAGCAGCTGCTGAATGTATCTGATGTTGACATTCTCATCCATAAGTGCCGTTGCAAAAGTATGCCGGAACATATGCGGCGTAATGTGCATCCCCGCCCCTGCCGCTTTGGCATAATCGTTTATCATACTTCTTACGGATTGCTCGGAATACCTGTTGCCTAATTTATTGACAAAAACACAGTCATTCTCCGAACCGCAAATTTCAATATATTCTTTTAAAAGTCTTGAAACTTTATCATTGGCAATACACATTATGCGTTCCTTGGAACTCTTCCCGGAAATGTAAATCGTGTTGCTTTGAAGTTCGAGGCTTTTTCTTTTTAGATTGCTCACCTCCGACACTCTCATTCCGGTTGAAAACAATAACTCTATGATAATAACATTCCTAAGTGCGGATTTATACTGATGGCTGCTTTGGGCACTGTCAAGCCGGGAATACGAATATCTTAAAATATCCTTTACGGTCGCAATCGGGATTGTTTTTGGAAGAGTAATCGGCTCCTTGTATTTTAGCGTAATTTTATGAAACGGATTTATTTCGATAATCTCCTCAATCTCCATATACCGATAAAACGCCTTTAAGCAGGCAATTTTGCGCTTGGCGGTTTTCGGTTTGTAATGTTGATGAAGTGAATTTATATATGCACTCAGCTCGTTTTTATCAAAGCAGCCCCTCCTTTTCATATACAGGCAAAACTGTTTCAAATCGATTTTGTATGCTTTTATTGTCAGGGTACTCAGGCCTTTTGAGTCGCTGCAAACCGTAAGATAATTCTGTGCTTCTTTTTCAATATTAATCATAATTAAACCTCCGAAATTTGTCTGTTTTAATTATGATTACTTGTCATTCAAAAGTCGATAACATTCGGCTCTTTTTTATAATATTTATGCATTTTTGCACGTGTAATGTGCATTTTTTCATTTTCTATTGACAAATTGTGAAAAACATGCTATTAGAGTGTAAAGGAAAATATAAGTAAAGGATAACTAATAATTATACTAAGGAATGACTCAAATGATTAATCGCAACGATTTTATAAAAAAGTTTTCAAATATTTGCAAAGATAATAATGCTGCTATATTTTTAGGTGCTGGTATGAGTATAAATGCTGGCTTGCCATCATGGAAAGCATTATTTGCACCATTAGCTGATGAATTAGGTATTGATATTGAAAAAACGACATATCAAATATATGATATTGCTCAATTTTATGCAAATAGATTTGGTAAAAATGAACTGTATAAAAAAGTAGGAAAAGAAATCAATAGAATTTTAAATTCCTCAAAGGCACTGGAAGAATTGTGTTCTATGCAATGTAATTCGATATGGACAACTAATTTTGATCAAGTTTTAGAAAATAATTTAAATAAATTAGGGAAAATAACAAATGTAATAAGTAAGCAGTCAGACTTGATTAGTAATGATCTCAATAAGAATATTAATATATTTAAATTAAACGGAGATATTAGAGATATACAAAATGCTGTAATTACAAAAGGTGATCTTGAAAAATATGGAGATGATCATGATTATTTTTTAGCTTTTTTTAAACGAGAGCTTATAACAAAAACATTTCTGTTTTTAGGTTACAGTTTTACTGATTCTCTTGTTTTGCCTTGCGTATCAGAATTGGGACGTGCTTTTAAGAATAACCAGCCTCATCACTATACTATTATAAAAAAATCAAACTGTAGTGATTTTCAAAGTTTTATTAAAGATTTGGAAGAAAGATATCAAATAGAAGTGTTGTTAGTAGATGAATATGATGAAATTTCTGACATTTTAAAGGAAATAAATTATTTTACTAACCAAAAAAATGTTTTTATATCAGGTTCTTATAAACACTATAATGAAGATAAACTGGTTGAAATTGATAATCTTTGTAAAAAATTAACTCAAAGCCTTTACAAAAATGGATTCACTATAATAAATGGTTATGGTTATAAAGTGGGTTATTACATAGCTGCAGAAGCAACTAAACTAATGATTGAAGAAAATGTTATAGATTTTAAAAAGCATATAATGATGTTCCCATTTGACGAACATTTATCAGATTTAGACAAAAAGAAACATCGAGAATTTATGATTTCAAAGGCGAATGTTTCAATTTTTATGTATGGCTCTGGAAATGAAGACAGCGGAATGATTGAAGAATATGAAATTTCAAAACTTGACAACAACCGAATTATAATTCCTATTGGTAGTACTGGTGGCTCGGCAAAATTAATATCTAAAGATATTAAGAAAAATATTATATCATATCCCTATTTAGAAAAATATATTGAAACTCTTGACAATGAAACAGATCCCAATATTCTATCAAAAACAATTATGACAATTATAAATGAAAATTTACGAGATAGCTTTGATTAATAACAATAATGAAAGTTCTGCGATAATTAACTCTTTATGATTATACATTATATTCAAGTTTGTAAATTTGAACAAATAATTTAGTATAGCAATTAAGTATCTGTTTTCATTATCAATCATATAGTTTGTTTCAATATATTTAGCTAAACAAAATAGAGTACTAATACGAGCGTTGAAATTTTCTTCGTCAATTTGGCAATAATTACTGAGAACCCTTGATAAATATAAATCATGTATATTATACATATTCGTGTTTTTTATGGTTGTCGTTAAATCATATGGAGAATTAGTGATTTTATCAATTAAAATTTTTGTTATTATTTGATTAATAGAATTAATACTGCCTGTAGCATCATCGATTTCGTTATAAATTAAGTTCTCTAATTTATTTTGATATATCTTCGGCAACTCTTCAAATTTCATATTATAAAGCAATGGGAATATTACTACATTTCTAGTTTTGGCTTGTTCAAAAATCAATTTTTCTTCTTCAACAGCACATGGACTATTAAATAAGTTTTTACTATATATTATAATAAAATATTTGTTGCTTTTTATTGCATTTTCAAAGTTCTTTTCTCTTTTTTTATCGCCTAAAATCAATTCATGATAATCATACCATACTGTAAATCCGTAATTTTTTAAATGATATAAACAGGATTTGACAACAGTATATCTATCTGCACTTGAAAAACAAATAAACATAATTTTTTGACCTTTGATAATTATTAGTTATCCTTTATTGAGCACCAGAGAAAAAACGCCAACCGAGTTATAAATCGATTGGCGTTTGGCATATTTAACACATTATGTACATATTAGAGCTATCTCATTTAATTACTTGATTTACTAAATTCTCTTGAAAATTCCATAAAAAAGAATTATAATTTAATAAAAACGGCGATAGCGGCAAAAATATTAAATGAGGCGATAACATGGAAATTAAAAGAGATGTATATTTAAATCGACTGATTGCAAGAGAAGGAAATGGCTTTATAAAGGTTATCACAGGCATCAGAAGATGCGGTAAATCATATTTGATGAACAATATATTCTATAACCATCTGCTTTCAAACGGTATAAACGAAAGCAACATAATAAAGTTTGCCTTTGATTCGGCCGAAGACTTAATGCAGATTGATGAGGATATTATTGAAATCAGCGAGCAAAATCGAAAAGTTGACCCCAAAAAGTTTATGAAATATATCGCCGAAAAAATAGATAACGGTCAAAAATACTATCTCCTTCTCGATGAAGTTCAATTGCTGGGAAGCTTTGAAGCTGTGCTAAACGGATATATGAGAAAGGACAACTTAGATATTTATGTTACCGGCAGTAATTCTAAATTTCTTTCAAGTGATATTCTGACTGAATTTGAAGGTAGAGGGGATGAGATTCACATTTTGCCTTTATCATTTTCAGAATTTTATTCTGCATACGATGGCAGCAAGGACGAAGCTTTTGACGACTATATGGTGTATGGCGGCCTGCCTGCGGTTGCTTTAATGAAAACCGACGAACAAAAAAGCAACTACCTTATTACGCAAATGAAAAATGTATATATTAAGGATATTGTCGCTCGAAACAATCTTAATTCCGATCAGGAAATCAGCGAGCTTGTAGACATTTTGGCTTCGGGAATTTCGTCTTTAACAAACCCAAGAAAATTAGAAAACACATTCAAATCCGTTAAAAATTCTACGCTCTGCGCCTCGACTATCGATAAATATATCGGTTACTTAAAAGACTCTTTCTTGCTCAGCAAAGCAGAGAGGTATGATGTAAAGGGTAAGAAATACATCAGCACACCTTATAAGTTGTATTTTGAGGACACCGGACTTCGTAACGCAAGGCTTAATTTTAGGCAAATAGAAGAAACTCATTTGATGGAGAATATCATTTATAACGAACTTAGATACAGAGGATATAATGTTGATGTCGGTGTAGTTGAGTTTAGAGAAAAAACCGCCGAGGGCAAAGATATCCGAAAGCAAGTTGAAATTGATTTCGTAGCTAATCAAGGCAGTAAGCGATACTATGTTCAATCTGCATACAATATTCCCGATGAAGAAAAATGGGAGCAGGAAACCCGTCCTTTTGAAAAGACCAACGACTCTTTCAAAAAAATTGTTGTGGTGGAAAAAAGCATTAAACCCCGAAGAGATGATAAAGGGTATGTTATGATTGGGATAAAGGAATTTTTGCTTGATAGTGATAGCTTGGAAATATAGTAAGCCATAATTTGTTGAAAATATATAATGTTATAGATATGATGAAAGGAAGAAAATACTTAAATGAGCAATACAGACAAGGTTAGAAATAATATTAAAAAACAAATTCGTGAAGAATATGGAAAACTAGTATACACATATACTTGCCATAATAAAGATGCTCAAATTGTTAATAAACGCACAAAAATATTAAAAATTGTTAAGTTAGTATTATCGGGGTTATCAACTGCTGGTTTTGTTAGCGCAATTTTTTCTAATGCAAAGATTGTTTCTATTTTAGGTATTATTATATCTGTTGCATTATTTGTAATAACTTCAATTCTCAATGAGGAGAATATGGCTTGCAGTATAGCTTCTCATAATAATGCGGCTAATCAATTGTGGTTAGTTAGAGAAAACTATGTTTCATTGTTATCAGAATTTGATAGTTTAAGTACAGAAGAAATAGTAAAAAAGCGAGATGAGCTATTGCTTCAAACCAATAAAATTTACAAAAATTCGCCAAAAACAAGTAGTAAGGCGTATGAAAAAGCCCAAGAAGTATTAAAGAATAATCAAGAACAGTTTTTTGAAGATTGGGAAATAGATTTGATGTTACCAAAATCTTTAAGAGAAGGAAGTAAGGAGAATGGCGAGTAATTTTAATAGTTTTTGTGATAATATTAAAATTAAAAATTTTGAAGATATAACAACTACGACAGGAAATATTGCTAAAAAATTGAATAGTGTATATTATGATATAAGCGATGATAGTAAATCTCATATGTATATTGTAGGCTCTGTAGGAAGAAAAACCGCTGTTAATGGTAATAGTGATCTAGATATATTATTTGATTTGCCGTCTGAAATATATACTAAATACAACAATTATGAAAGCAAAGGTCAATCGGCTTTGTTGCAAGATGTCAAAAGTGTATTGCAGGAAAAATATCCTAATACTGATATCAGAGGAGATGGACAAGTTGTTGTAATAGATTTTAACAAATATACTATTGAGTTAGTTCCAGCCTTCAAGCAACCAGATAGTCGGTTTAAATATCCAGATACTCATGATGGTGGTTCTTGGAAAATAACAGATCCATTAAGTGAACAAGCAGAATGTCTTGACTGTGAAAATCAATCAAATAATAAATATTTTGATTTTTGCAGGATGATTAGATGCTGGAAGAATAATATCGGTTTTAAATTCGGTGGGTTGCTTATTGATACTTTGGTATATAATTTCTTTTGTGACAATGATTATTTTGCCAATAAGAACATTGAAAATTATACCGAAATTTTATTACAACTGTTTGATTACCTAAAATCTCAAAATAAAGATCAAACTTATTGGTATGCTGTAGGAAGTAATCAACAAGTCTATAATTCTGACAATGGGAAATTTGTTTTAGAAGCAAAATTAGCATTAAAAAAATTAAATGAAGCAATTAAAATTGAATCAATAGACGATACCTTAAGCGAACTGTTTGGAACAGTATATTCTAATAATTCATCTACATATGTATCAAAAGTCTTCGAGTCAAAATGTAATAATATAGAAGAATTTATTGAAAATAAATTTCCAGTGGACATCAGGTATTCTTTGAAAATAGATTGTATTGTTAGTCAAAACGGCTTTAGAGATAAACTGTTATCTTTTATATTATCTACAGAAGGATATTTGGCCTTAGATAAAAGGCTAACTTTTAAAATAGTAAATACGGATTGCACGGAGCCATATGATATCTATTGGAAAGTAAGAAATGTTGGAGATGAGGCTATTCGTAGAAATATGATAAGAGGAAATATTGTGAAAACAAATTCAAAAACAAAAAAGGAAAGCACAAATTTTAAAGGCCCTCATTATGTAGAATGTTTTTTGGTAAAGAATGGAGCGTGTGTTGCCAAAGATAAAATTGATGTTCCAATTAAATCTTATTAAAAAATTTCAATATTAATTTTCATTATAAGCATTATCTCATTGTTTATATAAGCGGTTAGTAAATAAACACAGCTTTTGGAGTTCGTTTTCCTATTAAAAATAAAGAAAAAATCTATTTTATAGTGATTAGCCAATACCTCGGAACAATTTGTTCCGAGGCTTTTTTATGCCCGAATTCCGCTTTTTACGGCGGCATTAGGGCATTTTTTCTTTGCTTCAAAATATTCCGAGAGCTTTTAAGAGATTTTAAGAGACAGCAGATTTCAAAATTCCAAGGCCATTTTAGTGCGATTTAGGGCATTTATGACTGAGACTTTTGAGAGACATCGCTTAAATCGATTTTTTCATTTTTAGGTCAAAATAATTCGGTAATAATGTCCACGCACTTATCAATTCCGAGGACTCCGCTGTCCAAAGTCAGATGATAATTTTGAGCGTGTCCCCACTTCATATTGGTGTAGAAACGGTGATATGCCGCACGGCGCTTATCCTTATCTCTCAATCGCTCCTCGGGAGACTGCTCTCGCTCGCCGTACACTTCAACAATCCGCTTTGCTCGAAAATCTATATCAGCGTGAACAAACACTTTCAAGCAATCTGCATTGTCCTGCAAAATATAATCCGCACAACGACCGACAATTACGCACGGCCCTTTTTCTGCAAGCTGTGTGATGATTTTATACTGATATTCCCACAGAATATCCTCATTTGTCGGTCCGAACATTCGATTAGAAAAAGCATTAGAGAGAAAGCCACCGGGTGCGTATTCTCCTGCCTCTTTTACATAATCGGGTGCAAAGCCCGTTTCTTTAACCATTTCTTGAATAATTTTTGCATCATAGCACGGAATTTCGAGCTTTTCTGCAACCTTTTTGCCGATTGTGCGTCCGCCGCTGCCAAACTCACGGCTGATGGTTATAACTCTGTTTTTCATATGCTCTGCGCTCCTTTCGTATTCAATTCTTTATATGTTTTCACGATAATAATTGCCGAGATGATAAAGGTTAAAATATCGGACACAGGCATTGAATAAAGCACTCCGTCCAAGCCGAAGAACACAGGCAAGAGCAATGCAAAACCCACACCGAACACAACCTCTCTGAACATTGACAACATAGTTGAAGACAATGCCTTGCCGACTGCCTGCAGGAAGATGAAGCAAGCTTTGTTGACGCAAGCCAAAATCATCATACAAAGATAAATTCTGAATGCCTTGATTGCGAATTCGGTATAATAAACACTCTCATTTTTTGCACCAAAAATGGCGATAAGCTGATGAGGGAAGCCCTCTGCCAACACAAGTGCAACAGCACCCACCAACGCTTCGGCAACAAGCAACTTGGTAAACAGTTCCTTTACACGCAATTTTTTCTCTGCACCCATATTGTATCCTATAATAGGTATACAGCCTGCCGCCATACCGACTACTATTGAAATGACAATCTGGAAGAATTTCATAACAATTCCAACTACCGCCATTGGGATTTGCGCATACTGTTCCTGCTTGAAAACAGGGTCTTGCGCACCGTATTTGCGAAGCATATTGTTGATTGCAGCCATTGCCGCAACAAGACTGATTTGAGACAAAAAACTTGTAATTCCGAGCAACAACATTCTTCCGCAAATGTTCCATTGCAAAGCAAAATCTTTGCGTGAAGGCTTGACTGTTTTCATATGCACAATATACCAAACGGCAAGAATTGCAGTCACTACCTGACCGATTACCGTGGCAACAGCCGCACCCATCATTCCCCATTTGAAGCAGAAAATAAAAATAGGGTCAAGAATGATATTGATGACCGCACCTGCCAAAGTTGAAGCCATAGCAAATTTTGGATTTCCGTCTGCACGAATTACAGGATTCATAGCCTGACCGAACATATAAAACGGAATACCCAAAGTGATGTAGAAAAAATATTCCTGCGAATGGCGAAATGTTTCCTCATTGACCGTTCCGCCAAACATAGCAATGATTTGGTTTGCAAAAATCAAATACAGTGCCGTCAAAATAACACTGCCTGCAACGGTCAGCACAACAGCATTGCCCACGCTACGCTTTGCTTTGTCTGATTCTTTTCTGCCAAGCGCCATACTTACAAAAGCACAACAACCGTCACCCACCATTACGGCGATAGCGAGAGCCACAACCGTCAACGGAAAAACGACTGTGTTGGCAGCGTTTCCGTAAGAGCCGAGGTAACTTGCATTTGCAATAAAAATTTGGTCAACAATGTTGTAAAGCGCACCAACCAACAATGATATGATGCAAGGGATTGCGTACTGACGCATAAGCTTGCCGATACGCTCCGTCCCTAAAAATTGATTTCCTGTTTCCATATTAAATCACCTTTCTTTCAAGAAATAAAAACACGCAAGCCCTAAAATCCGGACTTACGCATTTCTGCTACTCGATTTTTAATGTAATTGCGCTTTATTTATCGTTTCTCACACGATTTCATAAAAAAAGCGTGTGACTTCTGCAACTGGATTTACGCAGAAATGCCACACGTTATATTTTTATTATAGCAGGAAAAAATCGCAATTTCAAGTGATTTTATTTCAACCTTTTAATCCATATGCTATCCCGTGATTAAAACCAACAATAGACATCAATAAAAAGCTAAAGCGGTCTGTAATAAACAGCCCGCTTTTTATTTGCAATTCATATTAGGTCAACTAATATAAATGTTTTAGTTTTTTCTATCAAATACAGTTAATTTATCTCAAAACAATTATGTGAAATTTATTCTTATTTTAAAGTGAAATGAGTAAAGAAGATGTCCAAATACGGAAGCAGTATTTATAAACGGAAAGACACAGATGGGAAGGTCGTTATGTTGTAGGTTATAAAAACAATCATGCCGTTTGAACAAACAATATGTTCACGCAAGGAGAAAGTTTGGTTCTATTCGGACGAATACGACAGCAAAACTTTGTAGGACGCAGACGAAATAGCCAACATCTACCGTATTCTCGAAAAGACAAACAATCTTATGGCAATCTTTCTGCCTCCGATCAAAAACGGCAGGCTCGTCTAGAGAGACGTGAACAATTTGATGCTCATTGCTGACAAGCCGGGAATAAGAAAAAAATCGGCGGAGAGCTATAATTTTGAACTGTCTCGTTTGGCAATTATAGATTTTTTATACTCGTTTGGGCTGATATTGAATTTTCGTCTAAACGCAGCGGCAAAGGAACTTAGGCTCGTATAGCCGCATTTTGCGGCACATTCATTTATAGTAATGTTTTCGCTCTCAAGGAGCGATGCTGCCATAGCCATCTTTGATTCATAGCGCAGCTTTCTGAAAGATGAACCGTAATAATCTTTGATAATTCTTTCTGCCTGACGGGGTGACACACCCATACCTCTGGCAAAGTCATTAAGGGTTACATCACTGCAATCCTCCAGCAAAAGAGTATCAAGTATCCATGAGCGATTTTCATTCAGGTCGCAATCTTCAAGAGGGAGCAGAGAGCTGGCATTGTCGGGATAGTAGAGGCGTGTCATCTCCGTAATCATCTGTAGGGTAAGGGAGGACAGAATGCTTTCTCTCCACAGACCTGTTTTTGAATTTTCGGAGACGAGCTGATTAAATATCCTACGCAGCTGAGGACTGCATTTTCCTATCCAAAAAAACTTGGAGGCAAAAAATCGTATTGCCGCATCATCGGTATTGCCGAGAATTTTCAGATAAACACTGATTTCAAACACCGGGGCATCCTTGCTGGAAAGTTGTTTGTGGAGCACATTGGAACCGGTAACATAGAGAGAATCTTTCTTTATGTCATACCGGTCTTTTTCTGTTTCGAGTACACCTTTGCCCCTGGCAATATAATGAATCTCGTACCCGTTTTTTGCGTGAGAATGCATCTGAACCACGGAATCGAGCGTATCGGAAAATATTTTGAAAAGCTGAATTCGGCAGCCGTTATAATTAAATGATAAAATCATATTAAAGTCCTCTCTGTCTATACAAACAATATAATACAAACCGAAATTTATTTCAATAAAAACTTTATATAATGCGACACAATATTTAATTTATTGTCGTATTATATTCTTTTATTGGCGGCACAACAATACTATAATTATGTGTATAGAACAGCAGCCGGAGGTATATGTATATGAAAATAACAGTCATCGGAGGGGGCGGAGTCCGCTCAATGTTCCTCGCAAAAAGCATAGCACAAAAAGCAGAAAAGCTGCGGATAGACGAGCTTTGCTTTATGGATAACAACAAAGAAAAATTAAGAATTTACGGCGGTATGGCGAGTCATGTTGCAAATCTCCTTTGTCCTAAAATGAAATTTATGCTGACGACGGACAGCATTGAGGCAGTAAAGGATGCCGACTATGTTATAACCACAATCCGTGTAGGCGAAGATGAAATGAGAGCAAAGGACGAAAGAATCGCACTCAATCACGGTGTCCTCGGTCAAGAAACAACGGGAGCGAGCGGACTTTCTTTTGCAATGAGGAGCGTACCGGCTCTTGCCGAATATTGCGAGCTTATCAAAAAATTTTCAAAACCCAATGTAAAAGTTTTTAATTTTACAAATCCTGCCGGTGTAGTGAGCCAAACTCTGCGTGATATGGGATATGATTTTACATACGGAATATGCGACGCTCCATCGGGAATGCTTCGCTCCTTTGCACTCATGTACGGCGAAAGTCCCAATGACATAACGGGCGAATGTTACGGCCTTAATCATCTGTCATATTTCAAGAGTATAAAGCTAAAGGGCAGAGAAATAATGCCGGAACTGATCGAAAATGACGAGGCATACAAAAAGAGTGATATGCGTTATTTCGAAAATGAGCTTCTAAGAGACAGAGGCTGCGTTTTGAACGAATATCTCTATTATTTTTACTATCGTGAAAAAGCTGTTGAAAACATACTCAAAGCCGACCAAACCCGTGGCGAACAAATACGAGATATAAATAAATCCATGACGACGGAACTTTCGCAAATGGATATAGAAAACGATTTTGAAAACTGCTTAAAGATTTTCAGCAAATGGTACGGTATGCGTGAGGGCAGTTATATGGCAAGTGAAACAGGTGAAAAGCGTACTCAGCCATGGCACTTTGACATTTACGAAGAAGATGACGGCGGATATGCCGGCGTTGCACTCAAGTTTATCGAAACTGCTCAAAGCGGAACAAAGGGTACTATGATTATGTGTATTCCAAACGACGGCTCTATTGACGGTTTAAGGAACGACGATGTGGTCGAAATCACCTGTGATGTCGATAAAAACGGTTGTACACCGCACCGTATCGGCAAGGTAGACGAGCAAAATCTCGAGCTGATACGCAGAGTCAAAAACTATGAAAGACTCTCCTCCAAAGCAATAAGGGAGCGGAGCCGCTCTGCCGCAATTCAGGCGCTTACACTTCACCCTCTCGTAAACAGTTACTCGATAGCGGTAAAACTTATAGATGAATTTATAGAGCACAATAAAAACTATTGCGGCGGATGGAAATAAAAAATCAGATAAAAATTATTGAATGGAGCAATTTTTATGGATAAAGAAACAAGGTATGTAGGCGTTAAAGAAACGCTGTCATACGGTCTTGCAAATGCAGGTCAGGTGTTCGGATACAATCTGATAGCCGGCGGATACCTTTCGCTGTTTTTTACAAAGGTTTTTGAAATTCCTCCTGCTGCAGTGTCAACAATGATTTTGTTTCTGGGCATTTGGGACACAGTAAACGATCCGCTTATGGGCGGAATAATTGACAAAACGAGAACGAGATACGGCAAACTGAGGCCTTATCTTTTGTTTGTGCCGCTGCCTCTTGCAATAACTACGATTATGTTGTTTGCCGGTCCCGAAATATTGGCAGATGCAAAATCGACAACCGTAAAAATCATTTATATGTATGTTTCCTATTTTATATGGGAACTGTTTTATACTCTCGGTGATGTTCCGTTTTGGAGTATGAGTGCGGCTATTTCGCCGTCGACGAGTGACAGAACAAGGGTTATTTCAACTGCAAGATTTTTGTCAGGCCTTATCGGCGGCCTTTCGACAACAATGCTTGTGGTTATGATGGATTTCAGTAACAAAGGTGTTTGGAATATCACACTTGCACAGGACTTTTTGATTCTCGCTTGTATAGCAGGCGTGTTCGGTATGGGGCTGTTCTCTCTTGCAGGACTGAAAATAAGAGAAAGAGTAAGTCAAAGCGTAAAGGAGCCGTCACTGCTTGATAACTTCAAAGTTCTCATTAAAAACAAGCCGCTGCTCCTGATTATTGTTGCGAATGTGCTCGGAAGTCTCGGCGGTATATCAAATGTTTTTCAGACCTACTACTATTCGGAGGTACTCGACCTGAACTCTGCTGTTTTGTGGATAACACTGCCGGGTACTCTGCTTGGCTTTATATCATATTTGCTGATACCAAAGCTGAAAGAAAAAATGGACAACAAGCATATAGTTATGATGAATATTATTTTCAACGCTGTTTTGGGCACGGCAGTATTCTTCTGCGGCCTCGGATTTTATAAAACAAATGTTGTTGCCATCTCTGTTCTGCTTATGCTCCAAAACTTTTTCTTTGCCTTTTTCCAAACTGTCAACAATGTCATTCCTACTGAGATGATAGGCGACACGGTAGACTATATGGAATGGAAAACGGGAAAAAGAAATGAGGGAGTCAGCTTTTCCGTACTCACCTTTGTAGGCAAGCTGACCGGTTCTCTGTCCACCTCTATCGGTACTGCACTGCTGCCTCTGATAGGTTTAACTTTCACTAAAGACACAGTCGGTAATTCGGTAGCCGTAAAAGGAGAACACACTGACTTGTGGATATGGGCGCTGTTTATTCTGATACCTAAACTGTTAGGTCTCATTACTCTTATTCCGTACGCATTCTACAATCTGAATGGCGAAAAGCTAAAGCAAATTCGTGAAGATTTAAAAAACAGACGAGAAGAAAAAGCAAAAGTTCAGGCGATAGGAGGCAACGAAAATGAGTAACAAATGTCCTAAATGCGGTGCCAAGTTAAGCCCGTTTTATCTCAAGCCAAACTGTCCGAGCTGCGGCGTGAATATCGTGCAATACGGCTTTGACGAAAGGCTTGAAAGCGACAAAATAAGGGCAGAAAAAGAATGGGAACGATTCGATAATTTTTTGAACGGACTCAAGAAGTCCTCCATCGGCTCGCCCATAGCAATCGTCAGACTCATATCGTTTTTTCTGCCGATAGTCGCACTGCTGATACCTGTATATAAAGTGAACGGTGCAGGCATAAATCTTATATCAATAATTAAAAGTATCATTTCGGATTCCGCATCGGTGTTCCAAAACAAAGCGATGCTGCTTTGCTTTATATCATTTGCGGCAGTTATTTTGACTTCGCTGGTTTGTGCGGTTATATCCCTGTTTTCTTATACAAAAAACGGATATAAGCGAAATATAATCTTGTCTGGCATACAAATCTGCACATTTATAGCTTTAGGCACAGCCGCTGTTATAAACGGGGCAAGCATTTTTGCAGGGGCGGCAGCAGTAATTCTGCTCCAAATACTCACATTGTACCTACACAAAAAGTATAAAAAAAGTATCGAGGAAAATAAAAACAATGAGCAATAAAAAGAAAATCTATACAGTCGCAACCGCACATCTCGACACCGTTTGGAGTTGGGACTTTGAAACTACTGTAAGCAAATATATCTACAACACACTTGTTGACAACTTCAAGTTGTTCAAAAAATATCCTACATACACTTTTTCATTTGAAGGCTCATACAGATACGAGCTGATGGAGGAGTATTATCCGGAACTTTTTGACAAAATGAAAGAATATATAAAAGAAGGAAGATGGAATGTTTGCGGTTCATCATTTGAAAACGGAGACGTAAACATTCCGTCACCTGAGGCTTTGTTTAGAAACATTCTTTTCGGCAACTCATATTTTGACAAAAAATTCGGGAAAAGAAGCGTTGATATATATTTGCCGGACTGCTTTGGCTTCGGCTGGGCATTGCCGAGCATCGCAAGTCACGCCAATCTGCTGGGATTCACCACCCAAAAGCTCGCTTGGGGCAGTGCCTACGGAGTGCCGTTTGACATAGGTCGATGGAGAGGCGTAGACGGCAACGAGATATATGCGAGTGTAAACCCTCACGACTACTACTTTACGCTCAAAAAATTGCGTGACTGGGATTTTGTCCAAAACAAACTGAAAGAAAATGAAAAATACGATCTCGATATGACTTATATTTTCCACGGAATCGGTGACCGTGGCGGTGCACCCAAGGAAAAAAGCGTAAAATTTGTTGAAGAAGAAATAAGCAAAAACAACAGCAGTGATATTGAGGTTTTGGCATCTTCAGCCGACCGAATTTATCACGATATTGACGAAAATTTCACACCGGAGCAAAAGGCGAAGCTCCCTGTCTGGAACAATGAGCTGGTCATGAAAGACCACGCAGTAGGCGGTTACACTTCCAGAGCGGTGGGAAAACGCTGGAACAGAAGATGTCAGGAACTGGCTGACATTGCAGAAAGAGCAAGTGTAACAGCCTCTTATCTCGGCATCAAAGAATATAACAAGAGTGCTATCGACATAGCCTGGAAAAGATTCATTGCTCACCAATTCCACGATGATATTCCGGGTACAAGCTGCCAAAGAGTTTACAAGCGTTCATGGAACGACTATGCCGTGTCAATGAATCAATTTGCAAACGAGCTGGAAGCTTCTGCATCGGCACTGGCACTGAATATGAAAACAGATTTTTGCAAGGGTACACCTATTATGGTATACAACCCGATTGAGTCCCAAAGGCAGCAGACCGTAACTGCCCGACTGAGCGGTATAGGCAATAAAAATGTGAGAGTGTTCGATGATGACGGAAACGAGATTAAGAGTCAAGTTATAAACCGAACCAACACTTATACCGAAATTCTGTTCATTGCAGATGTAAAGAGTCTCGGTACAAGAATTTATGATGCGAGAGTAAGTGATATACCGTGCAACGCAGAAAGTGCTGTTTCCATCTCAAAGAACAGAATGGAAAATCAAAAGTATATCGTCACCCTAAATCCAAACGGCGATATTGAGTCAATTATTGACAAGGAACAAAACAATTTCCAAATTCTGAAAGAGCCTGTTTCTCTCGGGCTGCTCAAGTACAACGGCTCACGCGTTTGGCCTGCGTGGGAAATGAATTATAACGAAAACAAAAATGCGGCAGACAGAATCCCCGTTAAATCTAAAATGCAAATAATCGAAAACGGCCCATGCCGTGTCGCATTCAAGGTTACACAGCGTGACAAAAAGAGTACCTTCACAAATATTATTGCACTTTCGGACGGCGGAAAATGTGTAGAGGTATATTCCGAAATAGAATGGCAGTCTCTGCGCACATTGGCAAAAGAGCAATTCAGCTTTAATGTAAGCAACGGCACAGCCACATTTGACCTGGGACTCGGTGCAATAAAAAGGCAGAATATGTGCGACAAACTCTATGAGGTACCTGCTCAAAATTGGGCAGACATTACAGACAAAAACGGAAAAAGCGGTGTGTCCGTAATCAGCGAATGTAAATACGGCTGGGACAAATTCAACGACAACACGCTGAGATTTACCGTTCTGCACACGCCTAAGCACAACTATCGAATCGACTCTATGCAGTCAATGATGGACTTGGGGCTCAACAGATATTCATTCGCAATTTTCAGCCACAAGGGAGATGTCGGCACAGACACACAGCTTGAGGCACGAAAATTCATTACTCCTATGACTGCATATATTTGCAAAAAGCACAACGGAGCTTTGGGTACAAATTATTCTTTCGGCGGTGTTTCTTCCAATGATGTCATTGTTCGTGCTATCAAAAAAGCCGAAAACAGCGATGAAATTATCATAAGGCTCAATGAGGGCGCAAACAAAACCATAAACAAATTTTCGCTCACACTCGGAAACGGCATAGAGGATGCAAAAGAAGTTTTTGCAAGTGAAGAATACAAGGGCAAGGCTGAAATAAAGGACGGAAAACTTATTACAAGCTTTAAACCATACGAAATCAAAAGTTTTGCACTCAAGCTAAAGAGCGGTGAAAAGGTAAAAGCGGAAAAGGCTGTACCGATTGAACTGCCTCTCGACAAAAATATTATCACAAAGCAAGGCAATTGCGGCGACTATGACTACACTGTTCCGTTTGAAATTGTGCCTGATGAAATCAATTCAAACGGATACAAATTCATCATTAACAAGAATGGAAACAACGCTCTTACTGCCTCTGCACAAAAGATAAATACGGGCAGTAAAGACAGCAAAATTGCATTCCTTTGTGCCTCATTGGTCGGGGATAAAGACGCCGAATTTGTCATAAACGGCAGAGAAGTAAAGGCAAAGGTAAATTCCTGCTTTGAGCGTTTTGCAAGATGGGATTTGTACGACTTCGGTGAAACCGCATATATCAAAAAAGGCAAAATCGCATATGAAGCAACCCATTGTCACAAAAACGGCAAGGATGAAATTGCAAAAAGTATGTACTTTTACATTGTCGAATTTGATGTGCCTAAAAACAGCACCGTCATTTTGCCTAATGACAGCGACATTGTAATTTTGGCGGCTTGCTCACTGCACGACGGAAAAGCAACTCTCGCCTCTCCTGTCTATGACGAAATCCAAAACAACAGACCTTTTACATTCAAAATGAGCAAGAAAGAAAAGGCTGAATACATCTTAGGTAAATGTGTATGGAATCTAAACGACAAAGACGAGTTCATAAAAGCCAATAACAGAGGTAAAGAAGAATGAATGATGAACTGAAATTCACGGTTATCAGCGACATCCATTACTATTCAAAAAAGAATTTTGTGGACGGCTTTGACAAAAACAAAAAGCCAAAGCCGGGCCAGCTCTTTTTCAGCAGGAGCGAAGAAATCGTTGAGCACACCTTTGACTGTTTGTGCAAAAATGATACGCCGGACATTGTTCTCATAAGCGGTGACCTTACATATAACGGCGAAAGGACCTCTCACGACGAGATGAAAGCCGCTCTGAAAAAGCTGCAGCAAAAGGGGAAGAGAGTGTATGTCATAACCGCAACCCACGACTATACCACTCCTCGTATGCCCACATACGGCATAGACAAAAACGACAAGTATATAGAGGTTGAGTCAGTAAAACGAACACAACTTTTGAAATACTACGGCGATTTTGGCTATAACAACGCCATCGCAAAGCACAAAAGCACAATGTCGTATGTGGCACAGCTTGCAGACGGATACCGCCTGTTTGCACTCAACGATGACTACGGCGATCCCGATTGCGGATTCAGCGACGAACTGATGAACTGGGTCAAAACAGAAGCGAACAATGCAAAAAGAGACGGTCAATACATTATAGCAATGACACATCACCCTCTTGTGCCGCCGTCGCCTATATATACGGCTGTTGCAAAGGGTGATATGCTGAATGACTATGAGCTGCGCAGTAAGCAGCTTTCCGACTTAGGCTTTGATTTTGTGCTTACCGGTCACACGCATATGCACAACATTTCTTATTGCAAAATAGGAGACAAAAAGTTTTATGACATTTCTACAGCGGCATTAACGGGATTTCCGCCGTATTATCGCCAAATAGTGCTGAACAAAGAACAGAAAAAAGCAGAAATAAAAACCATTTGTGCAGACTGCGCAGACAGCATCGATACAAACGGGCTTGCCCTCGAGGAGTACACAAAAGATTTGTTTTTTGGCGTTGTATCAAAAGCACTGTACGATGCCGAATATGACTACGACAATTTTGCCGACTTTGCCGTAGGCATGAGTATCTCTAAGGAAACGAGTAAAAAATACAAGCCCATTATTCACCGTTTTGCTAAATTTCTAAATCATCTTACATTCGGAAAGGTATGGCACTTTGTTCGTTTTTCGAGTGGTGTAAGCAAGAGCGAAATAAGCAAAATCAGCTCAAAAAAAGTAGTCCCCTTTGTTATCAACATTGCGGCAAATCTTTACAGAGGCGACGGAAACATACCTACTTCCTCCACAGAATACAAAATGATATGTTCGGTGTTGAAGAAAGCCGACCGTCTTGCAAAACCGTTCGGTAAAAAGCTCAATTCAATCGGCCTATCGAGTATTAGTGAGGCTGTTTTGCCGCTGGTAAACAGAGGTGCGGACAGCGACAGAAACGCTACTGTTTATTTTGGAGAATAAAAATGGATAATCATTCAAAAACAAACAAAAAATTCGGAAGCATATTAAAAGATTCCGAGGCTAAAACCCCGTGGCACATAATGCGGCTGCTCTCTTTTTTAGCATCCCTTGCTGTGTTGTGCCTGCCGATGTTTTATGCAGGTCACAAAAATGTTTCGCTAATCACTTTTGCGGCAAGCATACGCAACCACGGAATAGACCTAACCGCCATATTTAGCGACAGGGCATATCTGTTTGCTGTGTCGGCAATACTCTGTGCTGTGATTTTTGGTATTGCAGAAATAATTTGCTCCTTCTTCACTTCTGCCAAAAGCGGATACAAGCGTGATATTATTGCATTCAGCGTAAATTTCGGTGTGACGGTACTGATGTCATTTTGCGCTGTCGGCTTTGGCGCAAGGGTAAAGGCAGGATTGATTTTGACTCTTTTGATATATTTCATTAGATTCATTTTGCAGAACGCAGTTCACAAAAAGGGAGTCAATACCTACAATACCGTAGTGGCTCTTATAATCGTCGGTGCTGTTATCGCTTCTTCTTGCTTCGTTTATCGCTCACCTAAAGTGACATATACACCTCCGAAAAACGCTGACTGCGACATAAGCGCAGTAACATTCAATGTTGCTGCCGCTTTTGGTGAAAAATTAGACGGCACTTCAAGTGCAGAACGCTGCGACCGATTTGCAAGCTATATGAACAGTATAAAACCGGACATAATCGGCACGCAGGAAATGAATTCTATTTGGCTGGAAAAACTCAAATCTACTATGCCGGATTATGAAAACTACGGAGTAAAGCGAGGCGGCGACAGCGAAGAAAAGAACAGCGAAATGAATGCTGTATTTTGGAACAAAACCAAGTTTTCCGCTGTGGAAAAGAACACAATCTGGCTCAGCGAAACTCCCGAAAAGGAAAGCAAATACACCTACACCGACAAAGACGGTAATCACTGTGAAGCCGGATGCTACAGAATTTGCAGCTATGTTGTTCTGCTGAATAAGCAGAACGGCAAAAACATCATTTTTTTGAACACTCATCTGGATAACGCATCGGAGCAGGCAGCTGATTTCGGTGCAAATGTAGTTATGAACAAACTCAATGAGCTAAAAGAAAAATACAACAATACCGACGGCACCGTTTTGACCGGCGATTTCAACGAAACCCAAGACGGAACGGCTTATAAGCTCGTTGCGTCCAAGCTGAACGACTGTACGAACCGAGCAAAAAAGACAGCCACATATCAAGAGTGGGGCTATCGCTCTACCGGTAATGAGCCTATCGATTTTATATTTACAGACGGAAAAGCAGTAGATTATACCGTGCTGAACGACCTGAACAACGGGTATGTGTCCGACCACTACGGAGTATATTCAGGTATTAACTTTTAAATTGACTGACAAGAATAATCTTTATATAATAAATTCGAAAATTTATTCATTAGGAGCTAATACAGTATGAATATCAGAAGAGCGGAAGAAAAGGATATACCGAGGATTATCGAGTTATTGAAGCAGGTGCTCCAAATACACGCCGACATACGCCCTGATATTTTTATATCCGGCACCACCAAATACACGACTGACGAGTTGGTGAAAATGATAAATGATGACAAAAAGCCGATTTATGTTGCCGTAAACGGCAGTGACATCTGTGTAGGCTATGCCTTTTGTCAGTTACAGGAACAGTCTGTTTCTAACAATACAGTACCGTTCAAGTCACTGTATATCGACGATTTGTGCGTAGACAAGGAACAAAGAGGAAAGCATATCGGCGAGGCTCTGTTTGATTATGTCAAAAAAGAGGCAAAAAGGATGGACTGCTACGAAGTAACACTGAATGTATGGACAGGGAACACTCCGGCAGAAAAATTCTATGAAAAAATGGGGATGAAAACAAAGAAAAGAATGATGGAATACATACTGTAACCGAACGAAAATTATCTCAATCGCAGGTGAATAAAGTGTTGAAATACGGAGTATACGCAAAGGCTGTGGAGCTGCTTTGCTTTAAGCCGGCGTTTAATAACAATGGTACTTTTTCAATAGAGATTGCAAAATAGAAAAATAAAGTAGTAGACTTTGTGTTCGAACGACACCTCATTGTAAGGTTTGCAATTTCTCATACGAATTTGTTGAAAACTTGTGATACACAATTGGCAGAGATTTTTGAGAGACATTGCTCAAATCAAAATCGTAATACGAATTGAAAAGAGCAAAAAACTTGAGAGACATTTCAAAAAATAAAGAGGGCTTAAAGTAATAAAACTTTAAACCCTCTCTTTAAGTTTGCCCTTTTATAATCTTGTGTATATTGAAAGCAAGGCTAATATCAATATGGACAGTTACAAACTTTTGATGATGAATCAGGGTAAGGCTTATGGGGCAAAGGCTGCTGAGGAGGAAATTATTTCAACTGCTAAAATTGAGAGCATTGATTACAACAGGGATAGTGTTCGCAGTATCCTTAAAGGCTATGCACCTAAAGATGATGAAGAAACTCGCATTTTCGGTATAAAAAAGGCTTTGATTTCATTGTTGATAAAAATAATATCATTACAGAAGAAAATATCTACAAGCTATATATGATGACAGTCGGCGATTTTTTTGATGAAGAGAACAAACTGCTTAAGGGTAACAGTTATCGTTACGACTGCGTGCATATTCAAGACCTTGCAGGCGAGATTGCGCATATGGGAATTAACTGTGATAATTTGCCGAATGCAATGAAAAATTTTGTTAAATTTATCAATACAAATGACGGTATGAACGAGCTTGTAAAAGCTTCGATTATTCACTTTTATATCGCATATCTGCACCCGTATTTCGACGGAAACGGTCGTATGGCTCGTTTTGTTCATTTGTGGTATTTGGTGTAGCAGGGTTTTAGCAATACACTGTTTATTCCGTTTTCGAGTTATATAATGAAAAGCGTTAAAAAATACTATGAGGCATACACTTTGATTGAAGAAAATCAAAAAATAACAGGTGTAATTGATGTCACTCCGTTTATAATCTATTTTGCCGAAAATGTTTACGGCAAGTTTGAAAATCGGGAAATTTGTGTTGACGTTTTCGATTTGTTCAAACAAGCATTGTCAAAAGGTGAAATAACCGCAAAAGAGGAACAACTGTGGCAGTTCGTTGTAGCAAATTACGGCATATCCGACTTTTCAACAAAACAACTTGAAAAAGATTTCGGTAACGCGCCTACGCAACCATTCGCTCTTTTGTGCTGAAATTTGAAAAGCTGGGATTATTGAAATCTAAAAAATATGGTAATATGGTTAGGTTTGCAAATCATACTTGCAAAATCTATTGTAAACTGATATATTTAAAATGAAAAGAGAGTAATGGAATGAAAAATAGAATAAAAGAACTTAGGAAAAAAAGAATTACACAAGCAAAGCTTGTCGAAAATATGGATATTTCAAGGCAATATATAAGTTTGCTTGAAAAAATGAAATAGAACCATCAATGAAAGTTGCAAATGAAATAGCAAGAGAACTGGGGACTTGTATTTATTCGGTTTTCGACTTGGATGGAATAGGAACTTATAAGTGTCAGAACTGTAAGTGTCAGAACTGTAAGTGTCGATAGTAATCAATAATTTGTTTCACTGATTAAAATGAAAAAGAGAGATGAGATTTTATGTATTATAGTAATCCTCAGAGGTACAAAAATGGAGATAGATAATTGGCAGACTATGATTCTAATTTTTGAGGTAGTGTGTAGAATTTTCAAAAAACAAGGAGGAAAATATGGAGCGGTTTATTCGGAAATTATTTGGTTTAACCTTTAGTGCATTATTGGCAGTTGTGCTTTTAGTAGGTTGTATTTCGAATAATTTAGGAGATGAAAAATCTATGAACATAAAGATAGATGGGATAGAACAGATTACAGTATCAACTCAAACTACTGGACAGAAACAAGATGTTATAATAGAAAAAGAAAAATTTGAGGATTTGATAAGTAAACTTAATTCGTATTCGTTAAAAGAAATAACAGATGAAAAAGATAAAGGATGGCAGTATTTGATTAAAATAGAAAAAAAGGGGGGAGAAATTACTCTAATATCTTTTATGGATAATAAAGTCAAAGTGAATGACATCGTTTATGAAGTTAGAGATTACAATATTGATGACTTTTCATATCTGTTTGAGTGAATTTTGAAACGAACGTAAATATGCTGTAATGGTATATTTAAACGATGTATATCTGGAATAACATGAAGATTTTCAATAGGATGAGCTGAAAGATTATCAGTAAAAAAATGATTTATTAAACAATAAGATAAGAAAGGCTACATATCTTTTGGATAATCAAAGTTCTTTAGGGTTTGTCGATAGGGTCTGGCATTAAAAAAAGCATAGTTTTTTAGGGTTCTTCGATAGGGTCTTTTATGAGGGTCTGGCTGGGTAGCCAGACCTTTTATTGTTAGGGCAAGGCCCTGTTGAGCAAAGCTCAACAAATAAACCACTTGCTATGCGAGTGGGTGAAGACGCTTTAGCTTACAGTAAAAAACCTCCAGTGATATAGTAAATGCAGGTTCGCCAACCGCATTTAATCACAGGAGGTATCCATAATGGACAATAATAGTTTATCACATACAAAATGGAACTGTAAGTATCATATTGTATTCGCACCAAAATTTCGTAGAAAAATAATATATGGGAAGTTACGTCAGGACATAGCCAATATATTAAGTGTTTTATGTAAGCGAAAAGGTGTCAAAATAGTGGAGGCAGAAATGTGTCCGGATCATGTTCATATGTTGGTAGAAATTCCGCCAAGTATAAGTGTATCAAGTTTTGTGGGATACTTGAAAGGAAAAAGTACACTAATGATATTTGCCTAATGATATTTGAGATGCATGCAAATTTGAAATATAAATTTGGAAATCGTCATTTCTGGTGTAGAGGATATTATGTTGACACGGTTGGAAAGAATGCAAAGAAAATACAGGAGTATATTCAAAATCAATTAAAAGAAGATTTAGAATATGATCAAATGACGTTAAAAGAGTATATAGACCCGTTTACGGGTGAGCCAGTAAAAGCAGAGATAATTTGCGACAAGCCGGAGAACAACAAATTTATGATATTATCGACCAAGTGAATTCTCGATTATATGATAATCCAAAGATAGAAGCTTTGTTGGTTTCTTTATCGGAGTACCTTTCTGATTATGAAGGTAAAAAGGTATATGGCTATTTCAGTACAAAAGGTAAACGCTTAGTAAATTCCATCGTAGACGAAATGAAAAAGATCCAATCATTTCTGATTTGTATGATACATGGTATTCATATAAAGAACAGATTATTGATATTTACAGCAATCAAAAGCTGGTTCGTGTTCCCCTATCGCAGAATAAGGATTTCAAGACGATAAAGAATGCAATTATTGAGGTTAAGTCATAAAAACGGAATCTTTGCCAAAAGGTAAGGACTCTCAGACTGTCGATAAAGTGGCTAAAACGCGCCGCGTTATAATAATTGTCATAGAGGCTATATCTTATAGCAAAGATGACTCTTGCCAAAGCAAAACGCAGAATTCATACCACCTTCTCAAAATCTACCGGCGTGTAGAAATTTAAAATTCGGTTTCCCTACCTGCTGACGGCACTTTGCTAAAAGTAAAGCGCTGTTTTTATCTGCCGGATTCTTCTTTTATTTCTCTAAAGCTTTTGCCATAGTATTTTTTTAAAAGTCTTTGTGTTTGCCTGTCACACAAACCTATCATCTGCGAAAGCTTTGTAAGAGTAATTTCGTTTTCGTACAAAAATGCTTGCTCTATTATTGCAAATCTTTTGTCATTCAAGTTTTCTTTATTAGCAAATTCTTGAAAATCTTTTGGCAAAAGCAATCTTGTAATCTGTGTTAAAATAATTATCATCAATCCCGATATCACACTTTTATAATCAGGATTTTTATTTTTCCATTCGCTTAAAAGCATTTTTGCAAATTTGTTGTCAACATTTTCAAGATAACAAAAATTATGCTGTGTAAAAATACTTGAAAATACATTTTTGCTTTTATCGTTTTTAATTTGTATCAATACAAATACATCTTCAATAGGGCTTTGCTCATCATAATTTTGGCTATGCCTAATATTCGGCCCTGTAATGAAAAAATCGTTTTTCTTTAATTCAATTTCTCTGCCATCGGCTATAAGCGTGCCTTTACCTTCGGTTATAAAATGCAGTTCATAGCAGCCTTTTGCGTGAACGTGCATCGGTATTTTTTCGCCGAGTTTGCCGCCACCCAAATCTGTTATTACAAATTGTATTTTGTTCCAAATGAAATCCATTTAAATCACCTTGCTTATTATAACATAATACGACATTTACATAAATATAATGTCGTGTTGTTTTTTTATGCCTGTATGTTATAATTTTTACGAGGTGAGTTTATGAACAGATATGTAAAAAAATCACTTTGTGTGTTATTAACTGTAACTTTTGCTTTTTCGTTGGCATCTTGTTCAGGGGGCAAAGTCAGCGAAGGTGATATTAAATCTCTCTTTAAAGATACTTCTAAAATTTCATTTTCATATGATTATACCGAGCTTAAAGATTCGAGAAAAAATAAAACTAAATCTTGGAGGCAGGGGATGGTGTCCGGAAACGGACTTCAAGGGTTTATTACAAGCGGCAGTCCGTACAGCGACACATTTATTTTTCAAAATATGCATTTTATAATGCCTAATGAAAATCAGCGTACTTGTCCTCAAACTTATGATGAACTTGAAACAGTAAAGCAAAGTATTATTAAATGTAAAGATATTACGGATAATGCAAACTATGATGACGTATACCGTTATCACCCGGGCGGCCAATTACGGCTTGATTTTGATAAGAAAAGCACTAAAAAATATATTCGCTATACAGATTATGAAACATCGCAGGTCGGTGTTGATTTTACGGATAAAAACGGCACTTGGAAGCGTACATCATTCACTTCAATGGCAGATGATGTTGTGATTACCAAGCTTAATAAATCATCTTCCGGCAGTAAGCTTAATTTAACTTTATCATTTGATAACCTTTCCACTCTTGCAAATTTCGGCGACAGTGACGAAGCTAATATGAAGTATAAAAAATTAACTGATGATAATGCAAACTACCTTGCGCTTGTTTCACACTATCCTGGTTATGAAAAAAGTGAACTTAAAAACGGCGGTTATGCAACAGTAACTTATGTAATTACTTCAGGCGGAAACAAAGAAAAAGTTTTGCTAGATAAGAAAACAGACGAAACACAGTTTTTGGGTGAAAATACAGGCATTAAAATAACCGATGCCGACAGTGTTTATCTTCTTACCGTAAGCGACAGAACTTACGATATGGGAAAAATTGAGGATTTTGAAAAGCAAAATGGTTTCAAACTTGTCGAAGATTGTATAGCAAAGCTTGAATGTGTAGCTGCAAAATATGCAGGTAATAATGATTTTGATTATGATAAAGCGTTAAATAATCACTTGGAAATTTATCAGCCGCAATTCGACAGCGTTACACTTTCGTTGGGTGATGATAATTTTGAGTCGAATGAAACACTTTTAAAAATGCAAAAGGGTAAAAAGAAAATAAATTCTGCTCTTGCCCAGCGTACATATTATGCCGGAAGATATGCGTATCTTTGCTGTTCGGGTTATTCCACAAGCCGACTTTACGGTATGTGGACAGGTGAATTTAACACCGGCTGGGGCAGTAAATATACAATGGACGCAAATGTTAATTTGCAAACTTCTTCAATGAATACGAGCAATATGTCACGCAGCCCTATCGGCTATGCATATTTCATTTTGCGACAACTTCCTGATTGGGAAGAAAATGCATATGCAACACATGGGTTTAAAGACGCTATTCAGGCTCCGGTCAATACCGACGGTGATAAAGCAGTAATCACCGAAACCTGTTATCCTTATCCTTTCAGATATTGGAACGCCGGCACATCTTGGATGATTAACCCGCTTTATGAAACTCTTCTTTCATATGGTAATATCAATATTCCTTTAAGTGATGAATTTGACCTTGAAAATCTTAAATCGGTTCTCTCCGTTAACGAAAAAGACTTAACAGAAAGTCAAATTGAAGAAATTAAAAAGCGTGGATATTTAAGGCTTGAAGAAGATATTTTATATCCGCTCTTGTTGAAAAGTGCAAATTATTGGAGTCAGCTGATGAGCCCTGAATATTATACCGCAAAAGACGGTTCTATTCATTATGAAGAGGGCAAAACATCATTAAATGACGGTGAAACATATTGCATTTTGCCAAGCTATTCGCCTGAAAATAATCCGTCAAATTATAACAGCCCATCTGATGCTAACTGTGCTATTGATATTTCTGCCTGCCGTGATAATCTTAATATGCTTATTAAAGTTATGGGCGACGTTGATAAAAGTGCTGATACTTCTAAATGGCAGGAACTTGAAAAAAATCTTCCGCCGTATCTTTATGATGAAACAGGCGCTCTTAAAGAATGGGCAACAACTTCATTTGATGAAAATAATAAACATCGTCATTTAAGTCATCTTTACGGTGTATGGCCGCTTTTTGAAACGCAGGGAAATGATGAACTGTCAAAAGCCAGCGAGCAGGCAATTGCAAACAGACAGAGTGAAAATGAAGCGTCACACGCACTTGTTCACCGCAGTCTTATTGCTTCAAGGTTAAAGGATTCAGATTCTTTAACAGATGCCCTCGTTAAACTTATGAACCATAAAATCAGGTACGATTCACTAATGACTAACCACGATTATGACCAAGGCAGTTGCTATTGTACTGATTTTGCGATAGGCTATCTCGGTATTATAAATGAAGCTCTTGTTTATTCACATAATAATGATATTGAGTTTCTTCCGGCCCTCCCGAATTCGGGTTTTGAAAACGGAACGCTTAAAGGGATTAAAACCCGTAACCGTGCTACCGTAACTGAATTAAAATGGGCAGACGGCGGTAAAACAATAAGCGCAACCGTTACTTCGGATATTGACCAAAAGCTTAATATTAAAGCCGGCGGTAAATCACAAACAGTTGAATTTAAAGCAGGGGAAAGTAAAACATTTAGGTTTTAAGTGTTTAAAAGGATATAGCCAAAGCTATATCCTTCAGTTTGTCGAAAAGGGTTCGAGAAATCGAACCTTCCGAATTTTTGTTGATGGTGAAAATTGCGATCCTTATCGCTTAGTTGCTATGTTTGATAGCCTTAATGGTTATGAAATACAGAAGATTGATAAAGTAGTAGACTTTGCGTTTCAAACAACACCTCTTTGTAAGGTTCACAATTCATCATACGAATTTGCGGTTCTAAGCAAAAATAAAATTCTGAGAGATTTTTGAGAGACGCAAAGTCTGAAAAACGGCGGCACAATGGCACATCCGTTTATTGCTTGCGATTTTGAAATGTGGAATGATATGCAGTTTCGGTATGAAGTGATAAAGTATTTTATGAGTTCACTAGTCGAGATAGAAGAAGAGGAATAAAGTTATAAAAAATAATAATCAATTGTATAATAACCGTGTCAATAAAACATACAGTCAAAGGAGAAACAGAATGGAAAAAGGCATTTGTTGTATTTGTGGACTTTATAAAAATTTGACATACGAACATATTCCGCCGCAGGGAAGCGGAAATTCTTCAAATGTTAAATCATATGAAATTAACTATATAAATGAGAGTAATGAAGAAAAACTTCTTGAAAATTTAGACAAACATACTTTTGTTAATCTTATTGAGGATAAAAAGTATAAACAACATCAACGGGGATTTGGTATTCATGGAACCTGTGAATGTTGCAATAACACTATTAAAGCTATATATGATAAAGATTATAACAATTTAACAAATTGGGTATTAAATTTAATTCAGAACAATCCAGAACTTATTTCTGAAAACTCGAAATCTGTAAGAATACAATGTCCCTTTGAATTTATTCCAATACACTTTGTTAAATGTGTTATATCAATGTTTAGTGTTCTTTATGGCAAATCATTATTTGAGGAACACCGTGATCTACGGGACTTTGTAATGAATCATGATTCATTAGAATTTAATCGAGAGCGATACAAGTTGTATATGTACCTGCTTAAATCACCAGTTATTTATAAATGTGAACCAGTAGCGACAGGAAATATTTCAACATTTGAAGGCAGAGAACAGTTTTTCGGTATTATAAATGAGAATATCCAATGTCCGCTTACTCTTGAATTTGGAGCTTATCCATTTGGTTTTGTTTTAGATATTAATAATACGATTTGTCGAAGCGAGTTATCTGATATGTCCCCGTGGTTTACTTTAAATAAATACATGAATTTAGAATTTTGTTTAAATGCGTTTGAGAAAAATAGTCCTGTTGCATGTCAATTTGAGTAATTTTAGAAGCGATGATTCAACTCAATGAAAACGCCTTATATCTCCGCTGAATAATAGAGAAAAACAATATTGTTTTGTAAAATGCGTGAGTTCGAAACTCTCTGCCAAAAACACAAAAAAATCTTTTTCGTAGTCTCTTGATATATGTATCCAAAAAGAAAAAATGATTTTAGGGTTTATATTCCTATTGAAAATAAACAAAAAATCTATTTTATAGTGATTAGACAATACCTCGGAACAATTTGTTCCGAGGCTTTTTTATGCCCGAATACCGCTTTTTACAGCAGCATTCGGGCATTTTTTCTTTGCTTCAAAATATCGTGAGAGTCTTTGAGAGATTTTAAGAGACAGCTAATTTCAAAATTTCAAATCCGTTTTGGTGCGATTTAGGGCATTTATGACTGAGACTTTTGAGAGACATCGCTTAAATCGAAATCGTAACACGAATCGAAATGAGCAAAAAATTTGAGAGACATTTCAAAAAATGATGAGGGCTTAAAGTAATAAAACTTTAAACCCTCACTTTAAGTTTGCCCTTTTATATTGTTTATCCATCAAAAATAGAAAGGTAAAATTATATTTCTATCAATTTTCTGCCGAAAATATATTTAATTATCTTTTTTCTTCCGAACAAGCAATACCGTTGCAAAGGAAAGAGCCGCCAAGGCTGTGAAAACACCTGTGTAGGTTTCACTGCCTGTCATGGGCGAAATAACGCTTTCGTTTTTGCTTGGTTTATCCGGTGTTGTGTTGCCGTTCGTTTTATCTTGTTCGGGATTGATAATCGGCTGTTCCTGCGGCTTTTCTTCAAGTGCATCTATCGCCGCAAGTATCGCCTTTGTTTGGAGGTCTACCTCCTCCTGCTGCGTGATATTTCTGCCGCCGACATCAACAGCCAATTCCTTTTCAACCCGTGAGAAATCAACATATTTCTCTTTGTCAAGTCCCTTTGCTTTGGCAACCGCTTTGTCGTATTCGGTGTAATCCGCAGGCTTGTATTCAAGTGCATCTATCGCCGCAAGTATCGCCTTTGTTTGGAGGTCTATCTCCTCCTGTTGTGTGATATTTCTGCCGCCGACATCAACAGCCAATTCCTTTTCAACCTGCGAGAAATCAACATATTTCTCTTTGTCAAGTCCTTTGGCTTTGGCAACCGCTTTGTCATATTCGGCGTAATCCGCAGGCTTGTATTCAAGTGCGGAAATTGCGTTTTGCAGCTGCTCGGCGTAGGAGTCTACTACTTCCTGCTTTGTAATATCCAAGCCGTAGTCAATGCCGTTTAGTATTTTGTTTAGGGCGTTCACGGTTTCATCTGTGTAATATTCCAAATGCTCGGGAACGGTATTGATTTGCTCATTAACCCGTGAATAATCGGCAGGCTTCAAAACAAGGTTATCCAAAGCGGCTTTGATTTTTGCCGTCTGCTCGTCAACGATGTTTTGCTGTGCATTTGACAATCCGCCTATGTCAGCCGAAAGGGCTTCGTCAAGCTCGGTCAAATCCGTGTACAAGCTGCGGTCAAGTGCCTTTGCCTGTTCGACTGCTTTGTTGTACTCGGTGTAATCGGCTGACTGATATGTGGTGTTCTCCGTTATATTCGTACGGATTTCAATGGGGTCGTAGCCAACATCTGTACTTGTTACAACACAATAATAGTATGGGTATGCAGGATAATCGATAGGGTTAAAGTCCTTGTCCGTTGCACCGTCAATGGGTGCACCTGCATTATTGTCCGCTGAAAAACTGCCGTACCACTGATAAGTACGGTTAAAACCGATGACATCTGCTGTTAAAACGCCGTCCGCATCGGTATATTTTTCGGGCAGTTGAGTAAGCACGGCAGTTTCCTGCGAAATCTCAATGAATGTATGCTCGTTTTCATTTGCCCACTGCTCCGCATATGTTCCTTTAGTACCGTAAACCTTGTAATTCCTGCCCTTTGTATCTTCGGTACATTCTCTAAATGTTGAGGGCATAGAAATTATACAGCCTTCCGTCTGTGGCAGACTTTTTGCTGATTCAAGATGAGAGAACTCAATTCGTGAAGTTGGATACACTCCAAAAACATTTTCACCAATCATTTTAACATTATCAAAAAAATATGCTCTGGATTTTGCTCTTGGATTAGAAGATGTACTGCCGCCGAACGCACTTTTAGGGATTTCCAAAAGAGAGGGCATATATATTTTTTCCAAACAAATACACATTTCAAATGCTGAAGTTCCCATTTTTTCCAAAAACGGAAAATACGCTTCTGTAATATTGGAACTGCGGAATGATTTTAAAGGCAATGCAGTTTCTGCAGGCATTACAACTTCACGTAACAAAGAACAATCCTCAAATATTCCGTACACAGGAATACCTGTATAGAATGAAACTTGCGGAAAATATACACGTTCTAAAGAATTGCAACAACGAAACGTCGCTGGAGCAAGTTCCTTAACCTGCGGTCCGTCAAAGCTTCGGATTTTTGAATATTGAAAAGCTGCACGTTTAATAGTTTCAACAGAGGAAAAATCGCCACCGTAAAATTTACTTGCATATGCAAATGCACCGTTTTCAATTACCTTTGTATTGGGAAATTCTGCATACATCAATGCCGAATTACAAAAAGCGCTCATTTCGATATTGGTTACACCTGCAGCCCTGATAAACTCTAAAGATGTATCTTCATAAAAAGCGTTAGCGGGTATTTCCGTTACGGTTTCGGGCAATGTTAAACTCAGTAAAGCACCTTTTCTGAAAGCGCCCGCAACAAATCCGGTTACTTGAATACCGTTAATTTTTTCTTGAACATACAAATCGGCAATGCTGCCCGTATATTCGTGAATGATACCGTCTGCATCAATTTTAAAGGCAGAATCATCGTCGATATACTGTATTCTCGGCGTAACTTCTGTTTCTTCACCGTGATAACCGCTGTCCGCATAGTATGCAACTGCACGAATACGAGTACGTTCGGTTATAGAGAACGGTTCGGTATACATCGTAGCATTTTGTAAATCGGGATAGGAGCCGTCGGTTGTATAGAGAATTGTCGCATTTTTATCCGCACAGGTAATTTCACATTTCTGTTCCCCGACATACACTTTAGTTTCCATGTGTATTTCAGGGACTGCACATTCATCCTCTAACCCAAAAGCATCGCAAAACTGAACGATTCCCGAACCAATATACAGCGATTCCACATTGTCAAAATATTCTCCCTGCGAAGAATGATAAAAATTTTGATACTTTACCGGCAATGCCGTTTCTTTTAATCGTGTTTTCAAGGCGTCCACTGACATATTCGGGTTCACGGACAGAAGAATAGCGCCTATTGAAGCCACACACGGAGTAGAGAATGAAGTTCCTCTCCAAGTTTCATATTTGTTATGAAACGCTGCGACTTTAATATCCTCACCGGGAGCTGAAATATCAGTATTTGGCGTTACAATATTCCAATCTGCCGCTGTGTTATCCAAATCTGTAGCTGCAACTGCAATACACTCCTTTTTATTTGCCGGTAAAAAGTACATATTTGCTCCGTCATCATTTCCGACACATGCAAATACAGGAATGTTTTTTTGATAAGCATAATCTAAGCTTGCCGATATTACATCCGCGCTGTCATAAGCTGTCCAACTGGCGTTAATTAAATCGACCTCTTCATCAACCGCTGCAATAACAGCAGCAGCTAATCTGGCTTCTGTACTTTTTCCGTTTTCATCAAAACCGTTATACATAATAATTTTGACATTTTCGGGGGTGTTGTCTACAATAACGCTGCTCACGGCAGTACCGTGACTTTTATAGATGCTTTCTTCATCTTCTTCGGCATTGCTGTTCTTAGGAAAATCAAATTTCGGATGTATAAGTCTTCCCTTAAGAAATTCATGGTTATAGTCAACACCTGTATCAACGACACCGACAATAATCTCTCGCATTTGGATATTGTTTGCTTTAAGATAATCCTGAAGTCGCTTAGACTGTGTTCTGTCCGTACTCCAAGCACAGAGATAATCTTTGGATACGTCAACTGTATTTTCGGATATCTCACCCTGTAACCCAGCAACAACCTCGTCAGGGGCGATTTTGGTTATGTTTTTTTCATCTTTTATCTGCTTAAAAGCCACCATAGCCGCTTCGGGACTTTCATATTGCAAAATATGAAAGTCCTCAAAGCCGCTAACGTCCTCTAATGCGCCGCATTTGTCAAAGTTACCATCAGCACGAATAATCAATCGGGCTGTTTGAAAGTCCTGTAAAGTATATTCAGTTTCAGTGCTGTCTGTGTCTTCTTCTGAATTTTGAGCGGAAAAAGCTTGAATTTGTGCCGTTTCATTTTCTTCGGGGGTAACAAACTCTTTCTCCGAATCATATTTCCTTGCCAAGTCTGCAATCCCGTTTGTAAATTCAGTTATCTTTTTTGATTCATTTGTATCTGCTGCACAAATCGTAAATGAGGGCATAAATAACATAATTATAATAATTGCAGACATTATAATACAGATTAACTTTTTCATAAAAAGCCTCCTATTTTACAAAAACATATAATCATTTATTCGCATAAATAATTATTGTTGTATTGTTTAACGAGATTTACAATACAGAAAAAATAAGAAAATAAAATCATAATGAGCGGCGGAAAAACGCCCAAAAACAATGCTGAAATTTTATTAAACCCTGCTATGTAGGCATCTGCTTCCCAATGTATAATATCATAGATAGCGAGTCCGCCAAAAACCGTTATTAACAAAATAAAATAAATTGTCCAAATAACCATCTGAGAAAAATAAAATTTCTTCTTCAAAAGCTTATTATATAATACAGAAAATTCCTCTTTCTGAACTTTTATATTTGAGCTTTGAACAATTACGGGATGCAAACATTTAGCCCCTATATAAAGGAAATTATTATAATAGCTTGTTTTAATGGTAATTTCCAATTTTGCATTACGATGAATATGCAGCATGTATATTACTTTGAAACAGGATAAATCATATCTGAAAGCAAACAAATGATTCAATATTCTCTTTTGAAATGATTCGGATAAAAACGAAAATTTCAATTTTCCTAATTGATTTTTCTCAAAAGGAATGCTTTCAAATGTTAAAATATGATTTCCGACTTCTGTTTCAAATACATAATTGATTGCTTTTCCCGTATTTTCAAAGTTCATAGGTTCTTTCCCGTCTAACAGAAGCCGAAATTTATTATACTCGTTAAAGTGCAAGGTCAATGACAATTTGACCTTACCATATTCCGTATTTACCATCGAAGCTACAATCCATTCTGCACATTATTCACAATAGTCTTTAAAATACATATGTTTATTTTCCTAAATATTTATCAATGAAGCTCTCAACCGTGTTCCAATAAAGCTCCGGCTCAACCGAGGAAGAAAGCGCGTGCCCGGCACCATTAACGGTCAGACATTCCTTTTCGCAGGCCGCCGCCGAATACAGCTTATCGAGCATACTGTATGGAACAAGCTCGTCATCGGAGCCGTGAATAAACAGAGTCGGAATACGGCTTTGTTTGACCTTCTCAAGAGCGCTCGCTTGCTTGAAATCATACCCGTCGCGAAGTCTTGACATCACAGATGCGGCGTTGAGTACGGGGAACCACGGGATATGCAGAGCGTTTGCCTCGCATTTGAATTCATCCCATTCCGAGGTGTAGCCGCAATCCGCAATTATAACCTTGACATTTTCGGGCAACTCTTCACCGGATGCCATAAGCACCGTCGCCGCTCCCATGGATACGCCGTGTAGTATTATTTGCGCATTTGGCTCCCAAGAAATAATAAGCTTTATCCATTCGATAACGTCAAATCGCTCCGGCCAGCCCATTCCTATTTTCGTGCCCTCGCTGTCGCCGTGTGCACGTGCATCTGCTGCCAGAACATTATACCCGAGTGAGTAAAATTTGTTTACAAAACCGGCCATATGCTTTGCTTTGCTTGTGTATCCGTGGCAGACAAGTACATATTTTGAACTGTTGTTTTTAAATATCTTACCGTGCAGACGAAGAGAGTCGGACATAATGTAAACATCCTCACCGTGCTCATTGTACCATTTTTTCATTTCGGGCGTACCGGTAAGTCCGCTGTATTTTTCGCTCGCGTCTTCTTCGCTGCCGGATGTGTTCGTGACCTTTTGAACGAGATTGTTGAGCTTACTCATATGTATAGGTGATTTTGTGTTTATCGAGAAATCATAGAATATTTCCGCCGACATTGCGGTCAATGCCGTCAGTCCGCAGAGAGTGCCGAAAACCGCACCTGCATTTTTTCTGTTCATAGAAAATCCTCCGTCTTTTTTTAAAATTATACCATACTCACGAATTTTGTTTCAAGTCTTTTGCTGTTTATATATTTTATATGGCAATTAGAACTGTTTTTTTGTTAAAAAAGCAAAGAGGCTCAAGTAGACCGTTTCAAGCATTTTGCTTCGTATCGAAAATATTGTGCGGTATTGATTCCGATTTATCGCTTTGATATAATAAGATAAGAGTAATAGAGGTGGATTATGAAAATAACATACATTAACCACAGCGGATTTTTGGTTGAAACCGAGAACTGCTACTATGTTTTTGATTATTACAAAGGCGAGATGCCGAACCTTGACAAAAGCAAGGAAGCCATAGTCTTTTGCAGTCACTTTCACCAAGACCATTTCAATCCGAAAATCTTTGAAATTCTTGATGATATGGGTGTGAATTATCAGGCTGTTTTGGCAAAGGACATCGGCAAAAAGAAGTATCCTGCCGGTGTGAAAGTTACGACTGCTTATCACGATCAAACCTATATTCTTGACAACGGTACAAAGGTTAGTACGCTTCTTTCAACCGACAGCGGTGTTGCTTTTATCGTCAAGATAAGCGAGGGCTTAATTTACCACGCAGGAGATTTGAACGATTGGCATTGGGAGGGTGAGTCGGAAGATGACAACCGCCAAATGACCTCCATGTACCGTGCCGAGATTGACAAAATCAAGGGCGCTCATTTTGATGCTGCATTCGTTCCCCTTGATCCAAGGCAGGAGGAGCATTATGCCGACGGTATGCTCTATTTTTTGGAGAATGTCGATTGCGACGCCGTTTTCCCTATGCATTATTGGAACAAGCCAAGCGTGATTGATAGGTTTATCACCGAATATCCGCAGTATAAATCACGAATAAAAAACACAGAATCAGCAAAGGGAGAAGAAATATGAGCTTTAGAATGATTCACGAAAACTATAATGTTTCCGATTTGGATAGGTCGATTAAGTTTTACGGTGATGCGCTTGATTTGCACGAGGTCAGACGAAAAACGACCGACGCTTTTGGTATGTTATTAAATAATTTAGCTTCCAACATTCGTTCCCATTCACTTGTTGTCGGGTCAACCAAATACTGTTGTTAGACATTTATGGTACGTTTTTTTGTACATTTATCTTTAAATACAGATGCGTTGCGGTATTTCCTACCAAACACATATACCTTGATTTATAAATTGAATTAAGATAAAATGATATTATAATTTAGCGGAGGTGAGTGTCATAAACAAGATTTCAAGAGATATTTTCAAAGCGATTCATGAAGGTAAGTGGATTGCTGTGGAATACAGGAATAAACAGCAAAATGTTACAAAATATTGGATTGGAATTAAAAACATAAACCCGTATAAAAAATTGCTTATTGTTGATGGGCTCAATGTCGCTACATCGGAAATGAAAGAATTGAATTTGTATTATGATTCTATAATTGACGCCAATTTGATTGAAGGTTCGTTTTGTAAAATAAACTCTAAACTGCTTGAAGATATAGAAGAACACACCTCAAGGTATTCGTTTATTTTTAATAATGTCGCAAATTTGAAACTTCTTGATTATTATAGCGAATGTAATAAACTCGATAACACTCCCTATCGCAACGATTATAAACTTATTGATGAACTTGATGTTGATGTCATTGGTGAAGGAGATTACAATTTAAGCAATGAACAGTTTGATCATTTAGTAAAAGTTTATAATTATGATGCTAAAAATAAGAGACAAAACAAAATGCCTCGTTCAGTATCTTTGTGTATGAATATATGTAGTATTCATACTAAAAAAGGACTTTATGTACTTGCTTATAAAAAGCTTTTGTTTGATGTCAAAAATCGCACCCTTACACAAGACGATGAAGTATCTGTTTGTCGTGAGTTCACGGTTGACGGTGTAAAGATAAGTGCTCATTGGTTTCTTGATGCAGACGAGTTCCAATTACTTGATAAGTTTGAAGAAAATGCCGAACTTATTAAAGATTTAATTACTAAGAATAATCCTGAATACAACGGTGTTGATGATATGCCATATGTTATGGCTTTATCAAGAGATTTTACAATAAATCTTGATGAAGAGTATAATGCCATTCTTAAAATGTATGAAGATAACACGGTGACATATCCGATTAAAGCATTTTTTGGTGACTTAACGGATAAACCAAGGAGAATTAAAAATTACCCTTTGGCTTTATATAATGATAAAGTAAACCTTGACCAACTTTTAGTAATACATAATGGGTTGAAATATCCTGTTTTGTATGTTCAAGGCCCTCCCGGAAGCGGAAAAACAAATACGATTCTCAATACGGTTGTTACTGCGTTTTTTAACAATAAAACCGTTTTGATTTCATCGTACAACAATCATCCGGTTGATGAAATTTATCAAAAGCTATCACATCTTAAATATAAGGGAGATGATATACCTTTTCCGATTATTCGTCTTGGTAACGGTGAAAAGCTTAAGGATGCAATTAAACAAATACGACTTTTATTTAAAATCACTTCGTCAATGCAAGTGTTTGATTCGTCATTAAACAGGAAAAAAACCTATGAAGAACACAAAACAAAAGCTTTAAGCGATTTGCTTCGCAAATATGAAGAAAAACTTGATTTGAGTGAGCGAAAGGAAATGATAAAAACAATGCTTTCTTCTTCAAGTAACCTTCCTTTTCTTGCAAATTTGCAAGGTGAACAGCTTGTTAACGTAAATAATACACTTAAAGAAATCGGTAAAATTACAGATGATGATATAAAACCTTTAATCTCACATGACAGGCTGGAGCTGTTTAAATTTTTGAATTTTACATCTGCTAAGTTTATAAAGAGATTATCTGAGCCAAAATATAAAGAACTTACCGATATTATATTTACTAAAGACTTAAATGAAGCGGTAAGACAATTAAATCAGTACCTTTCAAATGATGAGAATTTTCAAAAATTTCTTAAGATATTTCCTGTTGTTGCAACAACAAATATTTCCGCTCACCGGTTGGGCGAGCCAAAACAATACTTTGATATGGTTATTATGGATGAGGCTAGTCAGTGTAATACTGCGGTAGCACTTGTTCCGATTATCAGAGGTGAACAACTTTTACTTGTCGGTGACCCACAGCAATTAAAACCGGTTATTTTGCTTGATGAGAGGAACAACCTGATTTTAAAGAAGCGATATAACATTACAGATGAATATGATTACAGAAATAAATCTGTTTATCAAACGTTCCTTTCCGCTGATGCTGTCAGTGATGAGGTTTTATTGAGTTATCATTATAGGTGCCATCCGAAAATCATTGGATTTAATAATAAAAAGTATTATAACAATAAACTTAATATTCGTTCTTCCGATAATGAAAAGCACCCGCTTGAATTTATAGAATGTCATTCAAAAGACACAACATTAAAAAATACAAGCGAAAGCGAAGCAAAAGAAATTGTTCATTATGTTAAAACTCACCCCGACAAAACGATTGCTGTTATTACACCGTTTGTAAATCAACGCAATGAAATTCAAGAGGAGTTAAATCAAAACGGAATTGCCAATGTCGATTGCGGAACCGTTCATGCGTTTCAGGGAGATGAAAAGCAAGAAATAATTTTTTCTTTAGCACTTACCGATAAGACACATGAAAAAACATATTCTTGGCTAAAGAATAACAAAGAACTTATAAATGTAGCAACATCACGCGCTAAAGAAAAATTAGTAATTATAGGCGATATGGAACAACTAAACAGACTTCATCATCCGGGGGATGATGACGATTTGTTTGAGTTATGTAATTATGTTAGTTCAAATGGAATAACAACCATTACAGAGCGTGCGCCGGAATCAAGAGCACTTGGAATTAAACCTTACAGCACCGAAACGGAAACTGCTTTTTTAGAGACGTTGAATCATGCAATAAACGCTATGATGATTACCAAAACCAAATATGTAGTTAAAAAAGAAGTGCCTATTTCTCAGGTGTTTAATTCCTCAAATCAAGTGAATGACTTATTCTATACGGGTAGATTTGACTATATAGTATATGAGCGTGACGGAAAAGAATGGTTACCGATTTTTGCGATTGAACTTGACGGTAATGAGCATACAACCGATCTTAGGGTGATTGAACGGGATAAAAAGAAACAGCAAATATGTGATGAACACAATTTCCAGCTTATTCGTGTTCCGAATAACTATGCAAGACGATATAATTATGCAAAAGAAATCTTGTCGTCATTCTTCGAAAAATCAAGAAGATAATCATAATTAAAAATTTTCGTGAGGGGGCGTATTATGTCTATAAAGAATAATGACGAATTGATTGCACAAGCTATATGTGAATATGAAAAAGGTATTGTTAAAATACTTCTTTTATGCGTTGACAATCTTGAATTTGGCTTAGGCATAAACAAACTTGTGCAGATATTAAAGGGGGGACAAACTCGGTTTATAACGGACTTTTCTTTGCAAAACAATATTGGTTTTTCGTTGTTAAAACAATTTTCAAAGAAGGACATTGAATACATAACCCAAAAAGCGTCGGAGAAAGCTAATCTCCGACGCTTTTTGCGAGTATATAATCAGGCCTTTACGGGAAACCCGTTGCCCGATTGCTTTTACAATTCTAAAATCGTATATATGAATTTGCCCATTTCGTCTATCACGTCCTCTGCTTGCGGAAAAACTCCGGTCGCGTTTAAATATCCGTGGCCTAGCCCGTTGTATACGACAAGCTTTGTTTTTACATTTGCGTTTGAAAGCTTATGAGCCCAAGCAACGGCGTCTTTTTTCAGATAGTCAAGCGCGCCTACTGTAATAAATGTCGGAACATTGCCGCTTGCGTCGAAAATGTACGGATTATTGTATTCGTCGGGCGAGAGTATGCCTATATGCTTAAAATTGCAGCGTGTAAGCATTTGCATTTGTTTTATTACGCCTTTTGAAACGGCCTTTTGTGACGGCTCAAATTTGTAGTCGGAATATCCTTTTTTATAATACTCGTCGGTAAAACCGAACATATTCAAGGTAGGATAGAGCAGAAGCTGCGCTTTGATTTTTCCGGTACCCTTGTATTTGGTAGAGCACGCTTGAGCAATATTTCCTCCGGCACTGTCGCCGCATACAAAAATTCTATCCTTGTCTATTTTGAATTCGCCACAGCTGCGGCTTATATATTCCAATACGTCAAAGCAATCGCTGTACGGTGCGGGATAGGCGTTTTCGGGCAAAAGCCTGTAATCTATGCTGATTACCTTAACGGCGAATTTATCAACGAGCATTTTTAAGCTCTCGTCATACGGTGCGAGCGTTCCGCCGACAAATGCGCCGCCGTGAATAAAAATCATTGCCGTCCTTGTGACTTCACATTCCGCATTTTCATATATTCTGATCGGAATATCAAATCCGTCGGAAGCTTTAATGTGTTTGTTTTTGATTGAAATGCCTTTTATATGACAGTTTGCATAAGAAATCCTGTCGCAGCCCTTTCTGAAAAAGCCGAGGCTTCTCTCGTTTATTTTTAAATGAATACTGTTTAGAACAAAATTCGGGACAAGCCTTAGTTTCCTTGCCATTCTGCCTATTGGTCCGCCGAGCATGCGCGGATCTATGCCGTATTTTGATACGGCGTCAGGCGCATACTTGGCTGTGTAAGTTAAATTTCCGTCGGCTTCTGCGTAGGCTGTTCTCTTTAATTCGTTCAAGAACTCCTCGCTGTACCATTTTTTATCAAAGCTTTTTTTATTATTATTCATAATACACCTTCTGCCGATGATATGGTATAACTATATCATAATAAGGACGGTTGTCAATAAAATAAGTAAAGTGTATAATTATTAATATAAAGATTATGCGAAAGGTTTTTTATGTCTCATATTATCCCAACTCCGTTATTTGAAAAAACAGATGAAACAAAAAGATTGTTTATAAAATCTTTGTCGCTTGACGAAAGAAATGTCAACGGTTCTGTTAAAGATGATTTTTATGATTTTATACGTAAACTCAAACTGCCGGTCGGGAATGATGTTGTTGTTAGTTTTACGCATGATTTTTCGCTTGAAAATGAAGAATACAGACTTGAAGTAAACGAGAAAATCACCGTGTATTCGAGTGGGGAGGCAGGAAAAGTATTTGCTCTGCAAACACTCAAGCAACTACTATTTGAATACGGCCGAACGATTCCGTTTATTGCGATAAAGGATAAGCCTAAGTATAAAATCAGAGGCTTTATGCTTGATGTCGGGAGATATTTCTATCCCGTTGACGATGTCAAGCTGTTTATCAGAAAAATGTCTTTGCACAAGCTTAATTTTCTGCATTTGCATTTGACGGAGGACCAGGGATGGCGAGTTGAGATTTACAAATATCCGTTGCTGACGCAAATCGGGTCGATAAGGAAAAAGACAAATTTTAATCATAGGCAACATAAGGGCTATTACACAAAAGCTCAGATTAAAAGTATAGTCAAATATGCGCACGATTTCGGTATTTCGGTTATGCCTGAATTTGATATTCCGGGACACAGCAGAAGTGCTCTGGCTTGTTATAATTACCTCGGCTGTTTTGAAAGAAATTTGCCGGTCGCCGACCATTGGGGAGTAAAGCATGATGTTTTGTGTGCAGGGAAAGAAAGCACATATAAATTTGTCGAGGATATAGTGGATGAACTTTGTGAGCTTTTTCCGGATAAGTATTTTCATATAGGCGGCGACGAGGTGCCGAAACACAGATGGCATCTTTGCCCGCATTGTCAGGCAATGATGAAGAAGCTTGGCTTAAATAACGAGGATGAGCTTCAGTGCTGTTTTATGAACAGAATCAATGATTATTGCGCAGGCAAGAATAAGCAGGCGTTTATGTGGAGTTGGGATTTGAAGGACGATAAGCTGCTTTCCGAAAATTTGGGCTTTACGAAATGCGGGGACATAAACACGGGCGGCAGACCGTTTATCGATACAAGTTCAAAAGCATATTATATAGATTTGCCTTACGGCTACATAAGTCTCAAAGATACCGCCAACCATAAATTATACGACGGAAATTGCCTCGGTGCGGAAGCAACGTTATGGACGGAATATGTTCCCAATATGAAAAAAGCGGACAAAATGACTTATCCTAGGCTTGGAGCTATGTGCGAAACTGTTTGGCGCGGAGAAAATTCATATGAGCAGTTTCATAATAAGCTTGATTATTATTACTCATATCTTGATAAAAACAGAATCGGATATTCAAAGCTGTATTTTGCAAATCCGAACAGGGTTCTTGGTTTTTTACAGAGGATTTGGTTTGAAAAACGACAGCTCACATGGGAAGGATTGGCAAATATTTTTGACGATTTAAAAGTTAAGTATATTGCAAAAAAGAACAGTAATTTATAATTTTATACGGATTCAGACGAGTGTGACGCTGATTAAAAAACTGTTCGCTTTTTCGCTTATTATGAAGACCGTTACATTTATTAAGCCGGAGGAGCGGCTCGACGAGATAACAGCATATCAAATAGGAAAAGCGGATAAGTATACATGGGGCATAGTAAGAGTTTAATAATTTAAAAAACAGAAATTGTATAAAGAAAAAAGCAGCGCCGAAGGATGAGGAGCCTCCGCCACTGCTTCCTATTAAGGTAATCACTGTTTAAGTATCAAGCAAAAATTTAATAATCAAATCCTTTTTTATGCACTGCCCGCTGTCGGACGGTGCTTTTTTTCTTTCGCGAAATTTACAAACCCTATTATGAGCGGATAAGGAACTTTACAAGGAATTATTCCTATGAATTGTCGCTCTATACAAATCCAAAACGATAAATCATAATAGGAGGCAGTAAAAGTGAGAGAGGTTTATATGAATATGAACCCAAGCGAAATTGAAAGCGAATATTTGAACGGCATATATAACGAAATAGCGAACGCTCTCGGTATAGAGGTAGCTATGACGCTGTATTCTACATATCGTGGGCAACAAATCACGTTTCCGGTGAACTTTTTTACACACGAATTTATTGCGTCAAGAATTGTCGCGGAATATGACGGCAAAAATATCAGACAGCTTGCTACAAAATACGGGTACAGCGAAAAATGGATCAGAAAAATGATTAAAGAACACTCAAGCGGACGGAAATAGCGGTATGAATGTCTCGGCGAGGGTGCTTTGCCTTCGCCGACGGGACATAACAATTAAAAACAAAGGAGAAAAGGAAATGAAATGTGTTAATTGCGGATCCGAATACGAGGGCAAATTTTGCCCCGAATGCGGAACAAAAACGCAGGAGCCGGCACCGACGCCGTCAACGACGGAGCAACAGGTGAATGTTCAACGGCAAAAGGTCAATCAGCCGCTTGAGGCGGGTAAAAAAGGGCGTAAAAAGCTGAATAAACCCAAAAAGCCGATATATAAAAAATGGTGGTTTTATGTGATTATCGGCATAGCCTTAATTTCGATAATCGGCGCAGCTGCAAGCGGAAAGAAAACCGAAAAAATCAAATGGAATGAAATGGTTTTGAGTGCACAATTGCCTGAGCCTGCTGCAAATAAAGGAAAAATTCACGAAAATACGTCTGAGACGCTTTATATCGAGGTTGAAAATATCTCCGGCAGCCAATATGCAGATTATGTTGCCGCTTCTAAGGAAAAGGGCTTTACAACCGATGCAAAATCGACTTCTTATTCATACAGGGCATATAATTTTGACGGCTACTGTCTGAACTTAACATATAATGACAGCTTAAAAAGCTTAAGTATTAAGCTCCAAAAGCCTATGGAAATGTCGGAAATATCCTGGCCCGCAAGCAACGCGGGAAATCAGCTTCCCGTGCCCGAATCTACCGTCGGCAAATTTTCTTACGAGCATGATGACGATTTTTATGTGTATATTGGTAACACGAGCAAGGAGAGCTATAACAATTATGTAAAGGCTTGCTCGGAAAAGGGCTTCACGGTGGATTACGACAAGGGCGATGATTATTACAGAGCCAAAAACAGCGAGGGTTGGAGTGTTTCAATTAAATATGAAGGCTTCAATATTATGAGCATAGACATTGATAAGCCGAGCGGCAGCTCGACCGACAGCAACGTCACGGCAACGGCTGCGCCCGAAACCGCAAAAGCCCCCGATGAAACCAAAGCGAACGACACGCAGCTTGTCAACGGAATGCGTAAGGATTTCAAAGAGGCAATGGATAGCTATGAGGCATTTATGAACGAATATGTTGAATTCATGAAGAAATATCAAAGCAATCCGAATGATACCAAGCTGTTGGCGGATTATGCAAAATATATGAGCAAGTATGCCGATATGTGCGATAAGTTTGATAAGTGGGAAAGCCAAAACCTTAATTCAGCGGAACAGGCTTATTATGTTGACGTTCAGGCGAGGGTAAGTAAAAAATTGCTTGAGGTATCAAATGCATAAAATAACAGCTGTTTAGCAATGCTGACGTGAAATATAGAAATATGTTGTTTGAGGGTAATATCTGCTTAATATGAGGTTAAATAAAGATTCTGCATTCACTCGCCAAAAGCCTATGATTAAATTCAGCAATTCTTCAGGTTTAAAAGAGAACAATGCTGTGAAAATTGATGCAGCTTGAAGTGAAATGAAATTTGCCGGAAATACAACTGTATAAAGCGAAGCGAAAAATGAAGCAAGACGATATTTAGAATATGAATTAGTTTTCTAAAATTAATCCGAGAACACCTGAAATAGTTCCCCCAAACTCCATCAAAATTTATAATTGTAAGTCAAAAAACAAAAGGTCATATCTGCAATAAGATATGACCTCTTGTTTTCACGCAATTAATCGTCAAATCAATTTTTCAAGCATTTCTTTGCAATATCTGATTTCGGCTTCGGTAAAAAGCGGTGCATACTTAGGGTTACAGACAGAAGCTTCCATAGATAAGTCTAAACGCCTGTGAGCCCACAGTGTGGAAAGTCCCTCTGCCGGATTTCCCCTTTTTTGCGCATTTGCTATCAGCCGCCGTGCAGTTTCAACACCGCCGTATCGTGATAACATCTGATTAAAGCGTGTCGGATTATATCCGCACGTTTTTTTCGCCTCAATCATTTTGGACCGTAATTCTTCTTCAAACTCTATTGCCAATTTATCCATATAATAACCGCCTTTTATATTTTTGTGAAATTCTTTATACGATTTTCTATTTGTTAAAGCAAAATATCCGCCTACGCCCAAATGGTACACAGTAGGATTTAATACGGATTTTTAAACAAAATATCATACCAAAATCTGAGAAAGAGAGTAAGTAAAAAACATATCATAATTTCTCTGCGTACTCCTTGGTAAGAATCAACTCGCCACGCCCGTTTTCGGCTATACCCGCCCACTCTAAAACCGCTGCTAAAACAAATACGGGATCAAAAACAGAATCGCCCGTTTTTCGTCCTCTGTGAAGTGCTACCGTTCCGACCACGGTGTTTTCCTCACAACCCGCTTCTCCGAGCTTGCAGTTTCTGCCGTTTCCTTTTTTGGCGCTGCCGCCCTGTCTGTAAAGCAAATCAACAATAACGTCAAACACCGTATAATCATACGCAGGCTTAATCGGGAGCTTATCGCTTGTAAATGTTGTTCCGTCCGGTTCTGCGTAAATCTCACAAGGAAGTCCTCTTGCTGTATATACGGTTACATGACCGCCGTGTTCTTTCAACTTTGCTTTGATGATTTCGGACGCGAGGTTGCTTGTATAATCTACATTCATACAACTCACATCGGGATCCTTGGGGAACGCATCATTCGCCGCGCCGCCGAGATTTAAGGCCTCAAGCAAGTTATCCAATTTCTTTTTAGCTGTCGGATATGATATTTGCATATCGGATTGTACCTCCTTCATATTTCCTCTGTTCCTTAAAAAAGCTGTTAGAAACTCAAGTTGATCGCTGTCGAGCAGATCAAAAGCGCTGATGTCAAATACATTTCTGAACTCCATTCCGCAATCGGGACACCGCAGGGTAGTAATCTGTAACGCTCCGTGGCATGCGGGACATTTTGAAATAAGTTTATTCATTTACAATCACCTCTTATGTTTACATTATATAATTAGATTGCAAATTTGTCAATATAGTATTTAATAATTTTAAATACTATTTTTAGATGTAAAAGGATATTTGTTTCTATTTTGCAAATCCAACGTTGCCGACCCGTGGTATTCGGGCGACTTTGACAAAGCATACAATGACATTGAAATGGGCTGTAATGCTCTTCTCAATTTCCTCCTCTTTGAAAATTCTTGACTTTGATTACAAAAGTTGATACAATACAATAGCTCACTCGGAGGGCTGGTTATCGTATGGAAATAACAAGCCGGATAAGGTGCAGGCTGAAATGCCCGTTCCATATCCGGTCTTTTTTAATATTCAAGGAGTAGGTATGGATCTTTTAAAGGATAATGTCGGTAAGCTTTACCGTAAATTTTTTATAGCTTCATTCGGAAGTGCACTGATAGCGTGCATTTACGGACTTGTGGATATGGCTATGGTAGGGCAGTATCACGGACCGGACGGCTCTGCCGCAATGGCGGTAATTGCCCCAATTTGGAATATTATATACAGCTTTGGGCTTTTGTGCGGTATAGGCGGCTCGGTGATTTATGCCGTCGCAAGGGGAGAACGCGATGACGTAAAAGAGGCAAACGGATATTTTACCTCTGCATTTATACTCGGAACCATATGGGCGTTGATACTTTGGGTCTTGGTGTGGGTCTGCGAGGAACCGCTTCTCAGGCTTTTCGGCGCAAATGACGCACTTATGCCGCTTTGCAAAGAATATATGGTAGCCCCAAAGATTACTGTTCCCGTATATGTATTTATAAATCTGCTCTCGTCGTTTCTCCGTAATGACGGTGACCCCGGCAGAGCCACAAAAGCCGTTATTTTCGGCGGTATATTCAATGTGTTCGGAGATTATTTCTTTGTGTTCACATTGGATATGGGAATTAAAGGCGCGGGAATTGCAACAGCAATGGGAGCTTCGATGTCCGTTCTTGTGATGCTTACGCATTTTATCAGCAAAAAGAATACGTTGAAATTCGTAAAGTCTCTCAGAATACTTAACAGCTTTAAAATGATAAGCGTCAACGGATTTTCTTCGTTTATAGTTGACGTGGCAATGGGTATAGCCACAATGCTGTTTAACCGCCGTGTAATGGAGTATCTCGGTACGGACGCACTTGCGGTTTACGGAGTAATAGTTGTTGTAGGCACTCTTGTACAGTGCTGCTCTTACGGTATAGGTCAGGCGGCACAGCCTGTAATTTCGCGTAATTTCGGTGCCGGACTTACAGACAGAATTAAGACAATGCTTAAGTACAATATCATAACCGCCGCCGTTTTCGGAGCAATTTGGACGGTTCTTTCTATGGCTATGCCGCAGGTGTTTATAAAGCTGTTTATGACGCCCACTCCCGAGGTGCTGTCAATAGCTCCCGGAATAATCAGAATTTATGCGATTTCATTTATACTGCTGCCGTTCAATATCTATTCAACGTACTATTTCCAGGCTATTATGAGAGCCAAGATATCACTTATCGCATCCGTTGCAAGAGGTATTGTAATAAGCGGTGCTCTGATACTTTTATTGCCTGTTGCTTTCGGCGGAAATGCAGTTTGGTGGGCAATGCCTATAACAGAAGCCGTTGTATTTGTGTATTCGGCTGTTATGATGAAAAAAGTGAAGCTGTCAAGATAGTATTCTGCTGTCGAGCAAAAACGAGTCATTGCAAAAGCAGTCAAAATGGTGTATGCTTATCTTGATTTTTACTGAAAAGAGGAGTTTTCGGTTGACTGTTGATGAAGCACTCTCAAGGCTTCAAAAATCTGCTTTCAGAGCTAAATTTCATCTGTCCGATGAGGACATAAATTATATCGACAAAAAAGGCTTGGATACCGTAAAAAGCCATGCGGAGGATTTTATAAAGAAACGTCTTGCACCGGCGGTTATACCAAACGACGGCAAGCAAACGCCGATGCGCGGTCACCCCGTGTTTAAGGCTCAGCATGCCTGCGCCTGCTGCTGTCGAGGGTGTTTAAATAAGTGGTATCATGTAGAAAAGGGCAGAGAATTGTCTTATGACGAGCAAAGGCGGATAGTTAATCTGTTAATGGCTTGGATAGAAAGAGAATACCGCAGTTATAAAAATAATACATAAAAGCAGTCCCGTGAAGGATAGTAAACTTCACGGGACTTTTTCTTTATTCAATTATTCGCTTACTAAGTTTTTAATGACCTCAACCATCTTGAGCATAGCATTTACAGGTATTGCTTCATAAATACTGTGGAAGTTCATTCCACCGGTTGAAAGGTTGGGGCAGGGCAGACCCTCAAACGAAAGCCTTGCACCGTCGGTTCCGCCGCGTATCGGTGTAATTTGCGGCTCCACACCGGCTTTGCGCATTGCTTTTTTTGCTCGTTCTACTATGTCTATATGCTCTTTAATGACATCAAGCATATTGTAATAGCTGTCTTTAATTTCAGCCGAAACCGTGTTTTCTCCGTATTTGCGGTTGAAAAATTCAACAAGTACGGTAATAAATTCCTTGCGCTTTGCAAAGCTTTGCTTGTTGTGATCTCTGATTATCATATGAAGAGTTGCCTTGCTCTCGTTGCCGTTAACCGATGAAACGTGATAAAATCCCTCGCGATTTTCGGTGTGCGCGGGAGTTTCGGCGGCAGGAAGCATATTTATAAATTCAGCAAGATACAAAACAGCGTTTTTCATCTTGTTTTTAGCCGTGCCGGGATGCGTGTTGACTCCGTTGAAGGTTATTTTTGCACCTGCCGCGTTGAAGTTTTCATATTCTATTCCGCCAAGCTCTCCGCCGTCAACGGTATATGCAAAATCCGCGTCAAAGGTTTCAAAATCGAACTTGTCGGCACCTCTGCCTATTTCTTCATCGGGTGTAAAACAAATTGAAATTTTGCCGTGGCAAAGCTCTGCGTCATCACAAATTTCGCGGCACGCCTCGATTATTTCGGCAACACCGGCCTTGTCGTCTGCGCCGAGAAGCGTTGTTCGGTCGGTAACTATAATATCCTCGCCCGAATATTTGGCATCTATCATCGGCGCATTTGTGCCGTCAAATTTTATTATTTTTGCTTTGACGTCTTTTCCGCTGACATCGGGGGATGTGTCCATATGAGAAATTAATCCGATTTTGGGAAGCTTCTCAAATCCTTTTGTCGCAGGTATATGTCCGTAAACATAACCGTATTTATCACGGTAAGCGTCACTTACACCTATGCTTTTCAGCTCTTTTACAAGGTAATCCGCAAGAACTGTTTGTTTTTCCGTTGACGGTATGCTCTCGCTGTTTTCGTTTGAGGTCGTTTCGAATTCGACGTATCTTAAAAATCTGTCAATAACACTCATCTTATTCATTCCTATCTGAAAAAATTATGCCTTTTCGGTACAAAATGATTTTAACATACGGCTATTATCTTTTCAAGCATATAAAAACCGCCCGTACCTTAAACGATACGGGCGATCTGTTTTTGTGCTTAGTGTCTTAAGAGAAATTACTTCTCAAGGGTAGCATACTGGAAGTACCAATAGCCGTACGGGCTGTGCCATACGCCCTTAAGCTCGGGCTTCTGGAGCCAGAAGTCATTGTAATAAGCAACGGGGATGCAGGCGTAATCTTCCATCATGGTCTTTTCAGCCGCGTGGAGAGCCGCAAAGTGAGCTGCGGAGTCTGCAACCTTAGAGTTAGCAATGTCAGCGTCAAAAGCAGCGCTGTTGTATTTACCGTCGTTGTTGCCGTTGGTAGAAACGAAGAGCTCAAGTATATTTGAGGCGTCGTTATAGTCCATTACCCAGCCGTTGCGAGCCATATCGTAATTGCCTGCACGACGCTGAGGAGTGAATGAAGACCATTCAACAATGTCAATCTTCATAGTGATACCGAGCTGAGCATAAGCACTCTGGAGATACTCTGCAACAGCCTTGTGGTAACCTGCATCGTTTGTTGAGTAGGTGATGGTCGGGAAGCCCTTACCGTCGGGATATCCTGCCTCTGCGAGAGCCTTTTTAGCCTCCTCGAGATTAGCCTGATAATCCTTGCTGATATAGGTCTCTCCGCCGTTTTCCTTAACTGCGTTATCGAAGAACATACCCTCGTTATCAACAACGCCTGGACCTGCAAAGTTATATGCGGGGGAGTATGTGCCCTGCATTATGGTGTTTGCAATGTAGTCGCGGTCAATTGCAAGGTTAAGAGCCTTGCGGACATTCTTGTTGTTGAAGGGAGCCTTGTTAAGGTTCATGCTGAGATAGTAGGTGCCGAGATTGGTGTCAACATAGAATTCTCCGCCGTCAGCAGCCTTCTTGAGAGTCGGGATTTCCTCGGTGGGAACATCCTTAATGAGCTGAGCCTCGCCGCTGTTGTATGCGGTGAAGGAAGCACTTGAGTTTTCGAGAAGCAAGAATGTGAGCTTGTTGTTAACTATGCGCTTTGAATCCCAACCACCTTTGTAGTTCGGGTTCTTTTTGCATACAATGCGCTCGCCGGGAGTCCATTCGGTAATCATGTACGGACCGTTGCAGACATAAGTATCGGGTTTTGTAGCCCAAGAGTCACCGTTAGCTTCAACGGTAGCCTTCTGTACGGGGCTCATAGTGCCGAATGCAACGATTTTGTCAAAGTAAGAGCAGGGGTAAGCAAGCTTGACTGTAAGAGTTTTGCCGTCCTCGCTTGCTACAACGTTGAGTTTGTCGGGATCGGGAGTAGTGGTGGGCTTACCGTCTTCATCCGGATTGCCGATAGCGTCCTGATAGCCCTCAACCATACCGATAACAGTCTCGGCATAGGGAGCGGCAAGCTCTGTGTTTGTAAGGCGCTTAAAGGTATACTCAAAGTCCTTGGCGTTAAGCTCGGTGCCGTCAGACCATTTAAGACCGTCACGCATTGTGAAAGTCCAAGTAAGACCGTCATCGCTTACAGTGTACTTTTCAGCCTGACCGGGCTGAACCTTGTTGTCCTCATCAATTATGAGAAGCGTCTCATAGAGCGTGATGAGCATATTGCCGCCGTCAACAGTACTGTTAAGAGCGGGATCGAGCGTTTCGGTGTTAGGTCCTATCTGAACCGTTATACCGGCGTCATCCTTTTTGCTGTTGCCGCATGAACTCAGGAGTGCCATTGCCGACAGACACATGACAACTGCGAGTATCGCAGCAATAAGTCTTTTGGTTTTCATTAAATACATCTCCTTCTTATAGCAACTCGCGCTGCTTAAAAATATATCCATTGTGCTCCAGATGCACAATAAACAACTATTTTACCTTGTCAAGGTGATGGCAAGCTGCAAAATGGCCTGCCGAGATTTCGCGAAGCTCCGGGCATTTTTCGGCGCAAAGTCCGTCGGCATACGGGCAGCGGGTCCTGAAACGGCATCCGCTCGGGGGATTCAGAGGACTCGGAACATCGCCCTCAAGAGGAATTCTGTGAGATGAGCGTGCAATTATCGGGTCCGCCTCCGGTATAGCCGAAATAAGACTCTTAGTGTATGGATGCGCGCTGTGTGTTATAAGCTCGTAGCTGTCGGCGAGCTCAACGAGCTTGCCGAGATACATTACGCCTATACGGTTTGAAATATGTCTTACGACGCTTAAATCGTGCGCTATGAAAAGGTAGGTGAGACCGAGCTCGTTCTGCAAATCCTCAAACATATTGACGACTTGTGCCTGGATTGAAACGTCAAGAGCCGATACAGGCTCGTCGCATACGATAAATTCCGGATTTACCGCAAGAGCTCTCGCTATGCCGACGCGCTGCCTCTGACCGCCCGAAAACTCGTGCGGATAGCGGTTGGCGTGCTCGCTGTTAAGGCCGACGGTCTCAAGAAGCGATATGATTTTGTCGCGTCTTTCCTTTTTGTTGGCGGCAAGATGATGAATATCAATAGCTTCGCCGACAATATCTCCTATCGTCATACGCGGGTCAAGACTCGCATACGGGTCCTGAAATACCATCTGCATCTTTCTTCGATAGGGGAGCATATTCACCGCGATTTTTTTCTTTTTGTCAAATATGACGTCTCCGTCATATATTATTGTTCCGTCTGTGGGCTCGTAAAGCCTTAAAAGAGTGCGCCCTACTGTGGTTTTACCGCAGCCGGATTCGCCGACGAGCCCGAGAGTTTCGCCTTTTTTTATATAAAACGAAACATCGTCTACCGCCTGAACGTATTTTTTCTTTTTGCCTCTGCCTCCGGCAGGAAAGTACTGCTGTAAGTGCTGTACTTCTATGAGCTTTTTATCGTCACTCACAGTCTTTCTCTCCTTCCTCAAATTCTTCTTTTTGAAGCAGCCAGCAATGGCTGTAATGTGTGTCGCTTAAAACCGTTTTCGGCGGCATTTGCTTTAAGCATATCTTCATGCATTTTGAACATCTCGGTGCAAACGGACACCCTGCCGGCGGGTTGAGAAGATCGACCGGCTGCCCTTCAATCGGTACAAGCCTTTCCTTACTTTCGACATTCAGTTTCGGAATGGATTTTATAAGACCCTTTGTGTATTCGTGCTTCGGCTCATAAAATATCTCGTCTGCCGTGCCGTATTCAACTATATGACCCGCATACATAACTGCAATTTTTTCGCACATACTCGCGACAACGCCAAGGTCGTGAGTTATCATAATTATGCTCATTCCGAGCTTTTTACGCAAATCCTGCATAAGGTCAAGTATTTGCGCCTGAATTGTGACGTCAAGAGCCGTTGTAGGTTCGTCGGCTATTAAAAGCTTCGGCTCGCAGGCAAGAGCTATGGCAATCATAACTCTCTGGCGCATACCGCCCGAAAGCTCGTGCGGATACTGTTTAAGTCGCTTGGTAGGCTCGTTAATGCCTACAAGCTCCAAAAGCTCCTTAGCGCGCTCATATGCCTGTTTTTTGTCTTTATCCGTATGCAGCCTTATAACCTCTGTTATCTGGTTGCCTATTGTGTAAACGGGATTAAGGCTCGTCATAGGGTCCTGAAATATTATGGAAACCTCGTTCCCTCTTATCTTTCTGAAATCCTTATCGGTCATCTTTTCAATTTCGTGACCGTTAAATCTGATTGTTCCGCCTATAAGCTTGCCAGGGTAGGCGGTAAGCCCCATTATTGAATATGCCGTGACGGATTTTCCCGAACCCGATTCACCGACTATTCCGAGAACCTCGCCTTCATCCATCGAAAACGAAACGCCGTTAAGTGCTTTGACTTCGCCTGCGGGAGTAAAGAACGACAGCTTCTCGTCTTTTATTTCCAAAAGTTTTTCACTCAAAATATTTACCCTCCTTTAGTTCTTGAGCTTCGGGTCGAACGCATCGCGCAGCCCGTCTCCGAGAAGGTTAAAGGCAAGTATGATAACGCTTATCAGTAGCGCCGGTAAAAACAGCAGATAGGGATAAGTGTTCATACCCTTTACGGCCTCCGTGGCAAGAGAACCGAGCGACGGCATGGGAGCCGTAACGCCGAGTCCGAGGAAACTCAAATAGCTTTCGGTAAATATTGCGGAGGGTATCTGAAGCGTGGTTGTTACTATAAGAGTACCTATGCAGTTCGTCAAAAGGTGCTTTCTGATTATACGTGAATTGCTTGCACCGAGGGCTCTTGCCGCGGTAACGTATTCGGACTCCTTGAGTACAAGTATTTGAGAACGTGTTATTCTTGCCATACCTACCCAGTATATCAAAACGAATACAAGGAATATTGCTATAAGGTTCGGTCCCATTCTCTGCATCCAAGTAAAACCCGGATTTGCAGAGAGCGCTTCGAGTCGCGGCTTTAGGGAGGTTGCAAGCAGAATTATTAAAAGTATATCGGGAATGGTATATAAAATGTCGGTAAAACGCATCATTATATTATCGACCCAACCGCCGACAAAACCGGCTATTGCACCGAACAGCGAGCCGACTATAAGAACCAGCGCTGCGCACACAAGACCTACCGTAAGGCTTATTCTTGTGCCCATCATAAGGCGAACGGCAAAGTCTCTGCCGAGCTTATCCGTTCCGCAGATGTGAGGAAATACCTTTTGACCCGCGTCTATTTGCGCCTGTTCTGTTTCGCTGTACTGAAACGGGGAGAGGTTCTCGCTGTATTTTATTTGCTGCTCATAGCTGTACGGCCAAAAGCTGGGAAGAATGTAAGCAAAAACCACTATCAGTAAAATAAAGACAAGACTTATCATGGCAACCTTGTTTTTACGCAGACGTCTGAGGCCGTCCTTCCAAAAGTTGACGCTGTCTCGCATTACAACAAGGTTTTCTTTTTCCGTCGTTGTAGCCGGTATAAAATCGTCTGCCTTCAAATGCAGACTCGGAAATTTTTTGTTCATCGGCGATGCCGCTCCTTACTTAAGTTTGATTCTCGGGTCGATTATTTTATACAGTATGTCAACTATGACGTTTGCAACTATAATAAGTGTCGCAAGGACAATCGTTGTTCCCATTATCATGGTGTAGTCACGGTTGACTATGGCCGAAACAAATTCACGGCCGAGACCGGGTATTGCAAATATCTGTTCTACTATAAACGAACCCGTCATAAGGCTTGCGAGCATTGGTCCGACGTATGTTATTACGGGGAGTATTGCGTTTCTGAGAGCATGCTTGAAGAGTATTTTGAAGTTTGAAAGGCCTTTGGCTTTTGCCGTTCTTATATAATCCTGCCCCATAACGTCCAAAAGACTTGAGCGCATAAGCCGCGTTATATATGCCGTCGGGTAAACCGACAGCGCCGTCACCGGCATTATATATGACGACAGCGTGTTAAGACCTACCGTTGGCAGTAGATTCAGCTTGCTGCCGAATGTATACAGTAAAATTACGCTGATTATAAAGCTCGGTATTGCGATACCGCACGTCGCGAGCACTATAATAAAGTTATCGGCAAATTTACCTCGGTTGTATGCCGAAAGACATCCGAGCGGTATGCCTACAAGAAGAGAGACGAGAACAGCTATTCCGGCGAGCTTTGCCGATACGGGGAATTTAGAAAAAATAATGTCCGATACGGTTCTTCCTCTTTGACGTAAGCTTACGCCCATATCGCCCTTGATAAAATCGGTAATATAGGTTATATATTGCTCGAATAAAGGTTTGTCCAATCCGTATTTTGCCGCGAGAGCTTCCTGTGCAGCCTTGCTTATGGATTTTTCCGCAACGAACGGACCGCCGGGAACAAGGTTCATAAGGAAAAACGTCAGCGTGGCAACAATGAAAATGCTGAGCAAGCCCATTGCTATGCGCTTGATGATGTACTTGGTCAAATGATAGACCCCCTGTTAATTTGTGTATTTTTTTCAAAAGACATAGAAGTCTTTTTATATTATTGTCTCAAATAACCAATTATTGCTAAATCACAGGTATTCTTGACGACATTATTTGTACATTTTAGCACAATGTCTCACTAAAATCAAGATTTTTGCCTTGTATTTATTTAATTATTCCGCAAAGCAAAGCATTTTTTCGTGATATGTACCGATATAAGACATTTTGCCCACTAAATAACGATTTAAAAATATTTGTAATTTTTTCTTGACAAAGAAAGAACGGCGTGATAACATTGTGGCAACATCTAAAAAACCTGTGATTAAGAAGAGTAGCTTTACTTAAAGCTTGCAGAGAGCGGTTGTCGGTGGAAATACCGCAGGGGAGAGTACAGCGAATGGACTTATGAGGGCGGCACGAAAGCGTTTGCGAGTAGCGGCCGACGGGTTCCGTACCCGTTATCAGAGCGGTTTATATGTAAGTATAAGAAACGAGCGGTCGGTTTATCCGGCAATTTGGGTGGTACCGCAGGATTCAAAGTCTTGTCCCATATATGGGATAAGGCTTTTTTTATTTGCTTATTAAGGAGAAAAGAATGAGATATTATTTAAGACGATGGCGATGGCGATTTTTAAAATATAACATTGTACACTGATTTATTTTAAAAATTAAGGAGTCATCATCATGAAAAAAGTAAAAATAACGGTAGCGGTAATTTTAGCGGCAATAACAATATTCTTCGTAGGTTGTACGGCGAAAAAAGACAAGGTTCCGGTAATAGGCATCAGTCAGTACGGTGAGCACGCCTCACTTGATAATTGCCGCGAGGGCTTCCTTCTCGGTCTTAAGGAGGCCGGACTCACAGAGGGTGAGGATTACACAATAGATTATCAGAATGCTTCGTTTGACAATGCCACCGCAACACAGATTGCCAATAACTTCTCTTCCAAAAACGTCGCGCTTATGTGCGCCATAGCAACCCCTTCGGCAACAGCTTGCTACGCTGCGGCAGAGGATAAGAACATTCCGGTTGTATTCAACGCCATAACAGACCCCGGTGAAGCAGGTCTTACAACAGGCAATATCACGGGCGTTTCGGATAAGCTTCCCGTTGACCCGCAGCTTGAGCTTATAAGAAAACTCCAGCCTGATGCAAAAACAATCGGTATCATCTACACAACAAGCGAACCGAATTCGGTATCAGCAATCGCCGAGTATAAAGAAAAAGCAGGCAACTACGGATTTACTATCGAAGCCATAGGCGTTGCCGATCAGGCGTCCGTTACACAGGCTGCCGATACTCTTATAAACAAGAAGGTTGATTGCATCACAAACCTTACCGACAATAATGTTGTAGGCGTTCTTCCGTCAATACTTGAAAAAACCAATGCCGCAGGTATTCCCGTATATGGTAGCGAAATTGAGCAGGTTAAAAAAGGCTGTGTGGCGTCTGCCGGTATCGATTATGTGGAGCTCGGCAAAATGGCAGGTAAGCTTGCAGCTCAAATTTTAAAGGGAGAAGCTAAGGCTTCCGATATTCCGTACGAAACAGTGACCGAGTACAGCACATATATAAATTCCGACGCAGCAAGCGCTATGGGAATTACCGTTCCGTCGGATTTAGCCGCAAAGGCAATAGAATGTAAATAAGGTAGTGTAAAAAAATGCTGGATCTTATTATAAGCACGTTAACTCAAGGCTTTATATACGCTCTTCTCTCCTTCGGCGTATATATTACATATAAAATATTGGATTTTCCCGATCTCACCGTAGACGGCAGCTTCCCTTTGGGAGCTGCCGTAACGGCTGTTTTACTTGTAAAGGGCGTAAATCCGTATCTCGCTCTTTTAATATCTTTTCTTGTCGGAGCTCTTGCCGGATTTGTCACGGGATTTATCCACGTCCGTTTGAAGGTACGCGACCTGCTTTCGGGTATTATAACAATGACGGCTTTATTTTCAATAAATCTGCAGATAGCCGGTTCGAATCTTTCAATCGCGCGTGAAAAAGATACTATATTTACATCTCCCGCTACAATGTCGGTTTTCGGGTCGATGTCGCTTATTTTAAGAAAACTTATCGTTTCCGCAATTCTGATGATAGTCTGTAAGGTGCTTCTTGACCTTTACTTTAAGACAAAAAACGGTTTTTTGCTTCGCGCGGTAGGCGATAACAGCGTACTTGTAACCTCTCTCTCAAAGGACAAGGGCACAATTAAAATAATCGGACTTGTAATATCGAACGCTCTTGTGGCTCTTTCGGGTGCCGTCGCCTGTCAGGAGCAGCGCTCGTTTTCCGCGACGATGGGAACCGGTCAGATAGTGTTCGGCCTCGCAGCGGTGATTATAGGAACAACACTTTTCAGGCGCGCAAACTTTATAAAGGGCACCACCGCCGTAATATTCGGCAGCGTAATTTACAAAGCTTGCATACAAATTGCAATAAGCCTCGGCTTGCCTGCGAATCTTTTGAAGCTTATAACGGCTGTTTTGTTCCTGGCAATACTTGTTCTCGGCAATCTTCAGAAAGGCTCGGTGAAGAAAAATGTTGGAGCTTAAGCATATTTCAAAAATATATAATCCCGGGCTCGTTACGGAGATGTGCCTTTTCGACGATTTTAATTTTACCGTAAATGACGGGGAATTCGTCTCCGTAATAGGCTCAAACGGCAGCGGAAAAACCTCCATGCTAAATATAATATGCGGAAGTATACCCGTAAACGCAGGCGAAGTTCTTATAAACGGCAAGTGCGTGAATAAGAAGAAGGATTTTGAACGCTATGCCTATATCGGCAGAGTGTACCAAAATCCCTCAATGGGCAATTGCCCGAATATGACGATACTCGAAAATATGTCGCTTGCCGACAATAAAGGAAAGCCCTTCGGTTTGTCATTTGCGCTCAATAAAAAACGATATGATTTTTACCGCGAACAGCTTTCGTCGCTCGGTCTCGGACTTGAGGATAAATTGCACGTGAAAATGGGCTCGCTGTCGGGCGGTCAACGTCAGGCGGTTTCACTTATTATGGCAACGCTGACACCGATAGACTTCCTTATCCTTGATGAGCACACCGCCGCACTTGACCCCAAGACCGCGGAAATAATTATGGAGCTTACCGATAAAGTGGTTAAGCAGAAAAAACTTACGGCTGTTATGGTAACGCATAATCTTCGCTATGCCGTGGAGTACGGCACGCGCCTTGTTATGATGGACAGGGGCAATATCATACTTGATAAGGCGGGCGAGGATAAAAAGAATACGTCGATAGACGATATTCTCGCAATATTTAATAAGATAAGCATTGAATGCGGAAATTAATATTTTTTATATAAATACGTATATCAAAGCAGCTTTGAATTTTAAAATCGGCTTCTCAATTAAAAATATATAAAAATGACCGAAAGCAGAGATTATTTTCCGCTTTCGGTCAAAATTTTGGTCGGAGTGAAGGGACTCGAACCCCCGGCATCCTGCTCCCAAACGAACCTATAAGGGCAATTTCCGCTAAAAATAACTTTTTCCGCCCCTTTCCGCTCGGAAAACCGCGCTCTTTAGCACTCTTGTATCCACTGTTTCCGAGTGCTCCGAAACGGTAAGTGGTCTGTTATGTGGTCAACAGGGATTTCTGCACAATAATACGCAATACACGCCTCTCGTTATCACGCGAGAGGCGATTGCTTTTGTGCGGTTGTTATAACTCTGAACAACCCCTGATTCAAGTCAAAATTTGCACCGCAGTAGACAAAGAAAAAGAGATCAAGTTTCTTCGGAGAGACTAAAAAGAATTTCCATCTCCTCAATAAGTGCTTTCATTTCCGTTAATAGCACGGGACCTTTCGTTATTACTTTTGAATCAGTTGGTGTTTCAATGATATAGGGAATGCCATCTTCTAAATCGGGTGCTTTCTTGGATGTATCAAAAACCACGGGTTCTATAGGGATGGGTTGTCCCTGCTTTTTATATGTATACCGATAACGATCTGCACCGATGTCTTTTTTTGTTTAGTTTTTCGATAGCTTTATTGAGAGAAACTACACTTCCTTCCGGAATGTGATAAAGCGTTTTAAAATGATTCCAAAGTAATCCTACGGAATGGGTTTGGTTCAATTTTCGGCCCCCAATGGTGATTCTATTTGCAGCAATTCTTCTTGCTTTTTGCGTTTCTCTAATAATAAGAATAATAAGTCCTTTCAGGAGCAATTCGATTGAATGTCTAAGGAGGAACGCTGTGGGGTTGTATAAGTACGGTGCATCGAAGATATTTACATGTAATGTTAATGCAGCGACGTGGTATTCGAACGCCATATCAAAATATTTTTGAGCCGTTTTATTCAAGTGGGTTCTCCTTCCGTTCTTGCCTATTTATCTCCATTATATCATGCAAAGTGCTTTTTCACAATACTGCAATGGTAAGAATCTGTGATGAAAAACCGAATAATACTGAAATCGCAGTATTTCTCTGCCGAAAACTGTTGCAATTTGGCGCGAGGTATGGTATAATGTGAATTAGTGATATAATGCACTGACTATAACTGCTTATGAGGTGTAATGCAATGGCTGCAAGCTATAAGAAATTGTTTAAACTTCTGATCGACCGCGATATGAAAAAGAAAGAACTTGCCGAAAAAGCCGGCATCAGCATCGCAACCATCACCAAGATGGGCAAAGACGGCGCTGTAGTTTCCAGTGATGTGCTTGTGAAGATATGCACCGCTCTTGAATGTAAGATGGACGATATCGTTGAAATAGTTCCTGAAATTGGGGAGTACTGATATGGGAAAGAAAGTGATGACAAAAGTTGAAAAGAGCATCCACGAGGAGTCCGAAAAGATCAGTGAAGCTAGAAGAGCAATTAAAGCTCAAAAAAATATAATTGACAATTCAGATATTATACCTGAAGAGTTGGATGATAAAGATTGGAGGGAAAAAGAATTCTCATTTCCAAATAACACAGTTAGAATAGGTACGGTCTTTAGTGGAATAGGTGCAATTGAGCACGCGTTTCAAAGATTGAAATTGAAGCATAAGATTATTTTTGCTGGAGATATAGATGCTAATTGCAAAAAAAGTTACTTTGCTAACTACGAAATAAATGAAGAAGATTGGTTTACAGATATTCGTGAATTTGATGCTTCAAAATATAGGGGTAAGGTGGATTTTGTTATTGGTGGTGCCCCTTGTCAGGCATTTTCCATGGTTGGCAAAAGACTTGGCTTTGAAGATGCACGAGGTACTTTGTTTTATGAGTTTGCAAGGATTGTTAAAGAAACTAATCCAAAGGTATTCCTTTTTGAAAATGTAAAAGGTATGTTAAATCATGACGGTGGGCGCACTTGGAGAGTAATCCATGACATTTTTGAAGAATTAGGTTATGATGTTCATTTTCGAGTGTTGAATAGCAAAGACTATGGTATTCCTCAGAATCGAGAACGGATTTTTTGTCTTGGTTTTAAAAACAAGACTGATTTTCGTTTTCCTGCTCCTATTAAATTGGAGTATAGAATGTACGACTTTTTGGAGGATTATGTTGATACCAAGTTTTTTCTACGAGAAAAAGGAATTAAATTCGTTACAAGCCAAAAAAACAGAGAAAAAAGTTATACACAAGTAAATGGAGATATTGCGCTTTGTCAAAAGCGAAATCAGCAATTTAATTGGCATGGTGATTTTGTGTATCATCCAGTAGCAGAAGGAGAAACATTTGAAGAGGGATTTGATGAGTTTATTTTCGATGTGAAGGATGTCGAGGAAAAATACTATCTTTCTGAAAAGGTTGCCAAATATGTATTGGCTGGTGGTACTAAGAATTTTAGAACTTCCACAGAAACTGATCTTGATGTTGCAAGACCGCTGTTACAAACAATGCACAAGATGCATAGAGCTGGTGTAGACAATTATGTTACGCATAAAGGAAGAATTAGAAAACTGACACCACGTGAATGCCTCCGTCTTATGGGTTTTAAGGATTCCTTCAAAATAGTGGTTTCAGATACATCAATGTATCAGCAATCTGGAAACAGTATTGTAGTTGATGTCCTCATAGCGATATTAAAACAAATGGATATTACAAGGTATGGTGTTAACAATGAAGATTAATGGTGAAGTCTTACGCACAATATCAGTGTTTCCAAACATGATGACTGTTCCCGATTGTGTAGTAGTCAGCAGCAACAAGCTTGGACATGGGCACGGTGAAGCTAAGTTTTATATTTCTTCAAAGGAAGACATGTACAGCTTTTATGGTGGTGAAAAGTTCACTGCTAGATGTTTCATGCTCAAGACAGACTTGATTGCATACATGAACGCTATAAAGAATGAGTATCAAGAACCATCGCAAGAGTATGCTAAAAAGAGTGATTTGCCTCGCTTGTGGAATGAACGCATGTTGATGATAGAAGGTCTTGATGATGTCATCTTCTTTAATATCCATGACCAACATCAAATTGCGGGGCCGCGCGGATATATAAATTCTACTGATGACGGATATCAACTTATTCGGAAATTAGCACTGCCGCTAGTAAGTTATATATATGTTGAAAAAGTCGGACTCGAAAGTGATCCGCTATATTACTGGAAATTGTTTGTAGATTTTGAGGCTATTTGGGAAAAGCAGAATGGACCGCTTGTTTTCACTTATGGCAAATCTAAAACGGAAGAACAGCCTCAGGACAAGTCGAGCAAGAAAAAAGAAAATGAAGATCAGGCAATTCGTCAAGCTAGAGATGGTCAGGGTAAGTACCGTGAGCAGCTATTAGAACAGTGCAGATATTGTCCCTTTACAATGATTGCAGATGAACGTTTGTTGATTGCAAGCCATATTAAACCGTGGGCTGCTTCTACTCCGAAGGAGAAGATTGATCCTTATAATGGGTATATCCTTTCTCCGCTATTCGATAAATTGTTTGATCGTGGTTTTATAACATTCACCGAGAATAGACATGTAATTCTTTCGGACTTTATTTCTCCTTTTACATGGAAACAAATAGCTTTAAAAAATGATACATTTATCAAAGCTCTTCCTATGGATGAAAATCGTATTAAATATCTTGAATTTCATCATTCTTCAGTGTTTAAAGGAACTCTTGATAATATTTGAAAATAATTGTAATCTGATTTATTAAAGTAAGACCTATGCGTTTATGAATATAAATTTATTCAAACTTATAAGAGCATTTTAAAATGCTGTGTTGATTGAAACACATTGTATAATAGGTTACGTATTTACAGAAGATTTGATCTGTAAATTATGCAAATCTGAATTAAATCTATGTTTTTGAAAAAATCTATATTTATATTACTTGCGAGTTTGTTGAGATCAATTAAATTTATAGTGATAAATCTGCGTTATATACATAAAACTTACACGATATGTTTAGCAAGAATAGTAATGATAAATAGTTGCTTTATTTGGAGGTAAAAATTTGAAAGAGATTCATTTGTACTCGTTTTTTTCAGGTGCTGGTTTTTTGGATTTGGGCTTTGAGAGTGAAGGATATAAAATTGATTTTGTGAATGAATATAGTTCTTCCTTTATGGAGGCATATAAGTATTCTAGAAGAAAAATGAATATCTCCGCTCCGCAATATGGGTACTATTGTGGAGATATTAATGAGCTGTTAAGGGGAAAGCTGAAGAAAGCCCTTCAAAGCCACATTAATGACAGAAAAAAAGTTGATTTAATAGGTTTTATCGGAGGTCCACCATGTCCTGATTTTTCTGTTGCAGGGAAAAATCAAGGGATAAATGGTTCTCACGGAAAACTTACAACGAGTTATAAGCGTGCAATTTTGCTGTACGAACCGGATTTTTTTGTGTTTGAAAATGTAAAAGGACTTTGGTCGACTAAAAAACACAAAGAAGAATACAAAAAAATCAAGAGATCGTTATCCAAAAAAGGATATGTATTTGTTGATAAGTTAGTTAACAGCCTAGAATATGGTGTGCCTCAAGAACGAGAGCGAGTAATTTTGTTCGGCATTAAATATCTGTTGTTAGATCCTGATAAAAAGACAGCAAGGAATATTTTGAAAAATAAATTTGATTGGGGGTCTAATAAAAAATACAAATTAGAAAATATTTTAAATTGTGATTGGCCTACAACCTCACGATTTGCAGAAAACAGCAATATAGATTCACCTAACAATATATTCAAGGAGCTTACAATTGAATATTGGTTCAGAAAAAATGATGTTTATAATCATCCTAATGCTATCAACTATTTTGTCCCACATTCGATAGATAGATTTGATACCATAGCTGAGGGTGATGTTAGTAAAAAATCTTTTAAAAGACTTCATAGGTGGAGATACTCGCCGACCGCTGCATATGGCAATAATGAGGTTCATTTGCATCCATATAAAAAAAGGCGAATAACTGTTGCTGAAGCTCTAGCGATACAATCGCTCCCCAAAAAATATGAATTACCTCAGTCTATGACAAAAAGCGAAATGTTTAAAACTGTTGGTAATGGTGTTCCATATTTATTATCGAAGGGATTAGCCTCGGGAATAAAAAAATTTATAATGAGTACAATAAAGGATGTGAAAATTTAAGCATGTCATACTCTTTGGAAATAATAAAAAAAGATATACAAACCCTAACTCCAAGGCAGTTCTATTTACAACATATTGTTCGTTCAGATAACTGGTATTTTGAAAATATATTGAAATATCCTATTAGTGAAATTTCTAGAATTTCAGACGACTTTCGAATGACTATTAGTGAATCAATGGGAATAAGCTTTAATAGTATTATGGTTGTTGGAAGTGGTAAAATCGGATATAGTTTGTCTCCCACTGAAAAAATGTTTGCTCCTTTTTGTGTCAAAGAAGACAATGGCCGCAAAATTTCTGATATAGACGTGGCAATTATATCTTCTGATTTGTATTTAAAATTTTGGGGGTTATTTAGAAAATCATATTCTTCTAAGTACAACTATACATATCAAAATGTATATAAAGAGATATACCGAGGATATATAAATGAAAAAAATATTCAACAGGTTGATGAATGTAGAAAAGAATGGTTGCCTATTTCGGCTGAATCAAAAAAAATATTATCAGACAAATTATTCATCCAACATGAAATAACATATCGAATATACAGAAATTGGGAAGACTTTGAAGAATACAATTTAAAAAATATTGGAAAACTTAAAACTAAGATTTCGGAGGCAAGCCATGGAACTTTTTGATAGAAACAAAAAAACAATTAAAGACATATACGAACAATTTAACGAAGGAAAGTTGACCGTAGATCAGTCTTATCAGAGAAGGCATGTTTGGATGCCTCAAGATAAAGTGAGATTGATGGAAACGATTCTTATGGGATTAATAGTACCAGAAGTGTTTTTTTGGCCTGCTTCAATAGATCCTGAGACTGGAAATACATTAACGCATATCGTCGATGGTCAGCAAAGAATATCTGCCATCGTTGATTTTATTGATTGCAAATATAAGCTAAATTCAAAATATATGCTTGATGATGGTATGAAAAACCAGTGCGGAAACTTGACTTTTTCTGAATTGCCATCCGAAGCTAAAACTTCGATTTGGACCTATAAATTATCTGTAGTGGATATCGATAAATCATGGTCAATGGATCAAATAAAAATTATGTTTTATAGATTGAATCTTACAAATTACAGTTTGAATGAACAAGAAAAACGAAATAGTAAGAGCAGTGCTTTTGGTGACAAATCAGAAGCATTAGCTAAAAATGAATTTTGGAACGAACTTCGCGTGTTTAGTGCCAATGATGCAAGAAGGATGAAAGATACCGAATACTGTTGTAGTATTTACATCTTGGCACAAGAAGGTATTGTTGATCAGACAGGCAGTCAAAAAGTTAATCAATATTACGATGATTACTCTGAGAAATATGATACGGATGATACTTTAACGAATAAAATTGTTGGGGCAATGGATATAATCAGAACTTGGTGTAATTACGAAACTATAAGCTTCATATCCAAAAAGGCCCAAATGTATACGATGTTTTGTGTTGCCTTGCGCTTGATAACAGATTCGATAGATAACACAGATACGATAAAGAAAAAAATTGAAAAATTTATTATGTCATATAACTTATTTAGGAATGAGTATGAAATGTCTTTTGAAGATGAGCGACTAACAATGTTATACGAATCAATAAAAAAATATAAATTAGCATCATCAGAGGGTGTTAACAAATTTCAAAATAGAATGATTCGCTATGAACAACTGTTTAAGAATTGTGTTATTAGTGATGATGATATCATAACTACAATGGATCAACTTGTTGAGTTGTTACGGGCAAAAAAATCGCCTACATCTGATGATGTGGATGTTTTTAATGAGGGCGACGAATAAAAAGTTTTGTTTTTTAATTAATTTGCTGGACTTCCGCACTGACCTGTGGTACTGTTGTGTACTGCAAAGGAGGGGCGGAAATGGCACAGATGAGTTTAGAAGAATTGTACTGAGGAGAAAGTGCGGGAGAAAAGTACGACATTATGGGAGAAGTGATGAAAGACTTCCTCCAAAATGAGCGTCCGTCGGAATACAACGAGCGGACTTGGCTTGATATGCTGCTTGTAAAACACGCGCTGATTGCAACAGAGAAAATGAAAAGTGAGGGCGACACGGTGTCGGGTATGACCGATGACATGTCGTCCTCTTCTTATGTGAGGTGGAATGAAAATGACAACGCTTGAAGATCTGTACTACGGCAATATCGTTCCGCACGAACACAGTTTTAAGCGCGAGAGTGCTTACAGCGAAGTGTTGAGCTATGTTATTCGGCATCAGGACAGCTTGATACCGACGCTCACGGTTCAGCAGAAAGAAATCTTTGAAAAGCTCAAAGACTGCGAGGCGGAACTACACGGTATGAATGAGCGCGAAGCGTTTATCAGCGGCTTTAAGCTCGCGGCGAGAATCATGACCGAAGTGTTGTACGAGCCGTCAGAGGATTGAATTTGCAGAAACAAGGCCGAGCCGATTTCGCGGTTTGGACTTGCGATTTTCAGTTCGACACAGCACGGTTAAAATCTGCACCGCAGAAAACAAAGAAAACAGTATTCCCGCAAAAGCGCCGGAATATACACTGTTGGCGCAAAAAACTTGACAGAATTTTTCCAGTATATTATACTGCAAGTAAATAAAGCAACCGACAATTGAATACACATATTTCTGTTTTGAGTTTCAGACTCGCACTTACATAATCACCGATGCAACTACGCATCGGGATTGAGTGCGGGCCTTTTTGTTTTGCAAAACAGCAGTCCTCTACATAACACGGCGAAAACCCGTGTGAATTTAACAGGAGGAAAAACCAATGAAGGAATCTGTTTACACCGCTTATGAGGATCTGCCGTTGTTCCTTAATGCTGAAACGGTAGCCAAGCTCCTCGGTATCTCCATCTCAAGCAGCTACGAGCTGATGCACGAGAAAGGATTTCCGTCGTTGCGTATTGGCTCACGGCTCTTGCCAGCCCTGCAAGGAAGTGATACTATGGCAAAACGAAGACCGTCGGGAGACGGTATGGTGCGCAAGCGCGAAGACGGAAGATGGGAAGGCCGCATCGTTGTCGGTCACAAAAAGAACGGCGATCCGATTCACCGCTATGTGCTTGCCCGAACACAAAAGGAGTTAATCGTAAAGCTCCATGACTGCATCGAGATGTACCGCGACGCCGACCTCACCGAGGATTCGAATATGACGCTCGGGGAATGGCTCGACCGATGGATCAATGAATATATGATCTTCACGATTCGTGAAAGCACGCTTGATTCATACAAAGCGATGATTAAAAATCAAATCAAACCGTATCTCGGCGACAGACCTTTGTCGGCGCTGACCACGCAGGAACTTCAAAAATTCTATAACAGCGTCAAAAAGAAAGGTCGGGTGAAACCTGACAGGCTACACGGTACAGAGCTTGCCGACAGTATGGTGCGCGGATGTCATTCCGTATGCCGCAAAGGATTGGAAAAATCCGTTAAAGAGAGGCTGATAAGAGTAAATTCTGCAATCGGCTGTAAACTGCCGCCGAAAAAAGCGCGGGAGATGCAGGTGCTCACGCAAAATGAAATTATCCGATCTCTGCATCAGGCAAAGGAAGAGGGATATTATGAGCTCTTCTTGCTGGAGCTCGGCACGGGGATGCGGCGCGGTGAGATATTGGCACTCAAATGGAGTGACCTGAACTTCAAAACAGGAGAGCTTCGCATTGAACGGCAGGTATATATCATCAAGGCAGAGGTGATCATATCAGCGCCGAAAACAAAAGCCTCGATACGCACTGTTATTCTGCCGCCGTCACTCTTGAAAAACCTTGCGGAGTATAAGGAAACGGTGGATTCGGAATGGATGTTTCCGTCACCGACGGATAACGGCAGACCTAGAAATCCGTCATCGGTTAGAAAACGGTTACAACTGATCTTGGAACGGGCGGGTTGTAAAAAGGTGCGCTTTCACGATCTGCGGCACACCTTTGCGACCATGGCGCTGGAGCACGGTATGGATGTGAAAACGCTCTCGGCAACCATAGGCCATGTGTCCTCGGCAACCACGCTTGATATTTACAGCCATATCACCGATACTATGCAAAGGCAGGCGGCGGTGCATATAGACCGCAAAATCGGCGGCACAGACGCCAGTATGCCGACAGAAAAGCGCGAGGAAAGGAAAGATACCGCCCCGGTCGAATTCACGCCGTACAAGCCCAAAATACGAAAGCCCGGGACGGGTTGTGTCACAATGATTAACAACCACCTGTATGAAGGACGGTACACGCCGACAAACGCCTACGGCAAGCGGGAAAGCCACAATATCTACGCGAAAACAAGAGAAGAATGTGAAGAAAAGCTGGCGGAAATGATTGCAGAGGTTAAGGCGCAAATCAAGGCGGAAAAAGAGAAAATGACAGGGTGACCGAAAAAATCACCCTGTCAAAATTTGAGGTGCAGTAGACAAAGAAATAGGTGCAGAAAACGATAATTTACATTTTACTGTTCGTGGGTTGGATCCAATATTTTTTCGAATTCTAATATTTCTGAAGATTTAATCGCAACTCCAAGATTAGTAGGTATGTTGACAATCGGCTTTGGGATATTTGGAACATTAGCGAAAGATAAAATGCCTTGGGCTGTATATTGAGGCCCTCCAAACAGTATTCCCAAAAGATAAATTCTGTTTCCCACTGTAATGCCTGATGGAGTAGCATAAGAACCTTGATTCATAATAAACACCGGAGAACCACTTGAACCAGGGAAACACGCCATATCAAGTAAAATATGTTTTTGCCCTTGATAATCCTTTTTTGGGTGTGTAGCAGTAATGCCACGTCTAATAACAGGTTTATGATTATATTGATCTGAGATACCAATTGGATAGCCAATCATAACAATATCTTCGATTGCTGATAATTCATTTATTTTAGATTCTGTTGGGATTAAATCTGTTTCAAGTGGAATATAGAAAATTTTTATATCAGTTTTAGCCAATTCATTAAGTGCTGGTCCTAATGGTAAGCAGCACAAATCAATATTTTTGTTAGGATGGGGAATCCACTTATTACCTGCACCTGAATAATTGAAAGAAAAGGATTCAGTATCTAAAGGTTTCCCGTTTTCATCTGCTTTACAAAACTCAAAAACAGTTCTTACACTGTTGTTTACTACATGATTATTTGTAATTAAAACTGGAATACAGGTTTTCTCTTCTGGTTTATTACATAAATTTAATATAAACCCTGTACCACTCCCAACTGAACCATCAGCATATTGGCAGTTTATCAAAACAGTAGAATACGTAAGCATTTCTGAAATACTCATATTGCTTTCACTCATTTGATTTACTCCTAAAATAAAAATAAGTAGCCGCCCCAAAAAAAGCTTTTTCGAGACGGCATTGGTCGGAGTGAAGGGACTCGAACCCCCGGCATCCTGCTCCCAAAGCAGGCGCGCTACCAACTGCGCTACACCCCGATATATTTGATTTTTTACTTTGTTGTTCTGGCGAAACACAGCATAACAATCCGCTGTTTGCACGAAAATGTATTGAATTCCGGCTGAATGCTTAGATATTATACATTTTTAACCCCTGTTTGTCAATGACGACTATTGCTATTTTGTTTTAACGGTTGTATTATAAATTCGGTGAACGAAATGAACAAAGAACTTACGCGCGAAATGATCAAATATTTAAACGGAGACGTAAAACGCATTAACCATATGCTTAAGGTGCGTGCTTTTTCCGAACTGATTGCCGACGGAGAAAAAACAGACGGAAAAATAAAGGATATTTTACTTTCTGCTGCCGCGGTGCACGATATCGGAATACATATCTGTGAGAAAAAATACGGCAGTACGGCAGGCACTTATCAGGAAAAGGAGGGACCGAGTGAAGCTCGTAAGCTTATGACCTCTCTCGGCTTTTCTAAGGACGATATTGAACGTGTGTGTTATCTTGTGGCGCATCACCACACATATACCGATGATATGTCACCGGATTACAGAATTTTGATTGAAGCGGATTTTATCGTAAACGCATTTGAGGATTCGCTCGACAAAAAAGCCGTAAGTGCGGCAAGAAAAAATATTTTCAGAACGGAAACAGGCAAAAAGCTGTTGGATGAAATGTATTTGGAGAAGCATTGTGAAGAATAATATCGGATTTATTTGCCCTGTGTGCAAAAAGCCACTTGTAAAAAACGAAAAAAGTTATATTTGCGAAAACAGACATAATTTTGATATTGCAAAGAGCGGTTATGTCAATTTGCTGACGGGCAGCAGTCGAAAAAATCACGGTGATAATCGCCTTATGACGGATTCGCGCAGAGAATTTTTGTCCAAAGGATATTATGAGCCGCTGAGACGTGCTCTGTGCGATACCGTAAAGAAGTACGCCGCCCAAAAGGGAAATGTGCTTGACTGCGGCTGCGGCGAGGGGTATTACACAAAGGCTGTTGCCGATGTGTTGCCGCTTTCTTCGGTTTTCGGTACGGATATTTCCAAGGACGAGCTGACCGTTGCCGCAAAACGCGCCAAAAATGTCGATTTTGCGGTGGCGAGTTCTTTTTCTCTTCCGTTTGCGGATTCGAGCATTGATATTTTACTCGAAATTTTTTCGCCGTACTGCGGTGCCGAATTTAAAAGAGTATTGAAAAAAGATGCTGTTTTTATAATGGTGATACCACTTGAAAATCATCTGTGGGAGTTAAAGTGCGCCGCATATGATACACCTTATAAAAATGAGGTTTCGGACACATACCTTGACGGCTTTGATTTTACAGACAGAATCGACGTAAAATACAAATTCGATTTAAATTCAGGCGAGGATATATTTTCTCTTTTTAAAATGACTCCTTACTATTACAAAACCGGAGTTAAAGAACAAAAAAGGGTAGAGGAGCTGGAAAAGCTTTCGGTTAGTGCCGAATTCGGTATACTTGTCTACCGCAAAATATGATGTTGCAGTTTTTTGAAATATAAAGTATAATAATGCTTGTAATAAAAACAGGGGTGTGAATGTCTTGGAAAAAAACAAGGTTAAAGTAACTATTGCCGGAGTTGACTATGCTCTCACGACTGAGGAGACTCCCGAATATACTACTATGCTCGCTGCCGAAATCGACGAAAAGATGAAAGAGCTTCGCGCTGCAAATCCGTTTATTTCAACGAATCAGGCGGCTGTTTTGATAGCGCTTGATTATGCCAACAGCGCTAAAAAGGCAGAGCAGAGCGCCGATAATCTCCGTGCCCAGATAAAGGATTATCTTGAGGATGCGTCTCAGTCGAAGTCCGAAAGAGACTTCTATAAGCGCGAGATAGACCGCCTTAAAACAGAGCAAAAAGCCGGAGCGGCGCAGATAAATCTGTTCTCTTCCGAAAAAGAGCCGGATTCCGCTAAATGATAAAGCCCGAGATATTGGCTCCCGCAGGCAGCTTTGAAGCATTAACTGCCGCGGTAAGAAGCGGAGCGGACGCCGTATATTTCGGCACCGGCAACTTTAACGCGCGCAGAAACGCCTCGAATTTTTCGGGGGACGATTTGCAGCGCGCGGTGGATTTTTGCCACGAAAGAAATGTTAAAGTTCATATAACCTTAAATACTCTTGTTAAAGACAGTGAAATGTCGGAGCTTAAGGAAAGCGTCAGGCGTATCTGCAAAAGCGGTGCAGATGCGCTTATTTTGCAGGACCTCGGCGTTTTGCGCGTCGTAAAGGATATTTGTCCCGATATAGAGCTGCACGCCTCCACCCAAATGTCGGTGGGAACGTTGGACGGCATACGTACTCTTGCCGATTTAGGATTCTCAAGAGCTGTTTTGCCTCGCGAATTATCAAAAGACGAGATTAAATATCTGTGCGAAAACTCGCCGATTGAGCTTGAAATGTTCGTCCACGGGGCGCTTTGTATGTGCGTTTCCGGGCAATGTCTCTTGAGTGCGTTTTTAGGATCGCGAAGCGGCAACCGCGGTCTGTGCGCTCAGCCCTGCCGGCTTCCTTTTACGGCGGAAAACGGAACGGGGCATGATTTGAGCTTAAAGGATTTTTCGCTTATCGAGTACGCCCCGATACTGTCAAAAACGGGAATATCATCTTTCAAAATAGAAGGCAGAATGAAACGCCCCGAGTATGTCGCAGCCGCAGTTACTGCTCTGAAAAATTCGCTGTCGGGGGAGTATTCAAGCGAGAATTCCGAAGATCTTTGCTCCTTGTTTTCACGCTCCGGATTTACAAAGGGGTATTACGAAAATGCTCTGGGCAGAAATATGTTCGGTTTCCGCGAAAAGGAAAATGTAACCTCTGCTACTGCCTCGCTTCTCAAAAAATATGAGCGTATTTACGAAAAAGAGCGCGCGGTTTACAGGGTGCATTTTGTTCTCTCTGTGAAATCCGATAAGAAAATCAGCCTTACGGCTTCCGCAAATGATTTAAGCGTTACTGTTTTATCCGAAAGCTTGCCGCAAAAAGCCGTAAACAGACCTTTTACCAAAGAAGAGGCTCTTTTGAGACTTAAAAAATGCGGCGGAACCGTATTTTCATTCGGCGATGCCGACATCTGTATAGACGACGGCTTGAGTGTGTCGGCGGCAGAAATGAATGCGCTCCGCAGGGAGGCTCTGCTTCGCCTTGCCGACAGGCTTAAAGAACGAGCACCGTACCGCATAAACAAAGCTAATATTATTTTTCAAAATCGCAAGCCGAATAAAAAGCCGCAGACGTATATTTCGTTCCGCGATACATCCGCCATTCCTCAAAATGTGGAATGTGATAAGCTTTTTATTCCGCTGTCTTCAAAGCCGGAGCTTTTTGAAAAGTATTCCGCAGGTGCAGTTTTGCCGAGGGGTATATTCGGTAATTTTGACGAGATTGTAAAGAGGCTTATAAAAAGCGGCGCAAGGTATGCCCTTTGTAATACGCTCGATTCGGTTGCAGCGGCAAAAAAGGCGGGTGTTCAGATAATAGGCGGGCCGTTTTTAAATATTTTTAACTCGGTTTCTCTGTCCGAAATTCAAAAGCTCGGAGCGGCGGAGTGCGTGCTCTCATATGAAATGACTTTGAAACAGCTGACTGCGCTTGAGGGAGAATGTCGGCGCGGTGTTTGCGTCTACGGCAGAGTACCGCTTATGCTCACAAGAAATTGTCCGGTAAAAAACGGGAAAAGCTGTCGCGAGTGCGGCGGAAAATCCTTTTTACGCGACAGAAAGGGCATTGAATTTCCGGTTCGCTGTACAAATGGATTTTCCGAACTGTTCAATTCAAGACCCATATATATGGCAGACAGAATGAGCGAAGTCAAAAACGCGGATTTTGTGCTTTTGGAGTTTACAACCGAGGATAAAGAACAGATAAGCTCGGTGCTCAAGGCGTATCAAAACGGTTCTTCGCCCGAAATTGAATTTACCCGCGGACTTTTGTACCGCGGCGTGGAATAAACGCAAAGAATTTTTTATGTGTAAAAATTAAAACGGAGCTGTAAGACTTTGCGTTTTACAGCCCCGTTTATTTTATGCTTTTTTACTTGTACTTTTCGCACAGATATTCCATAGCTTTTTTGTACCCGTCAAATCCGAGCCCTATAAAGTGCGCCTCGCACGCCATACCGGCGTATGAAATATGTCTGAATTTCTCGCGTTCGTTAACGTCCGAAATGTGTACCTCGCAAGCCGGTATGGAAACGGCTTTCAGCGCGTCGAGTATTGCAACGCTTGTGTGTGTATATGCCGCCGGATTTATGACTATACCGTCGAATTTACCTAATGCGTCCTGTATTTTGTCTACTATATCGCCCTCGTGGTTCGATTGATAGCATTCAACCTCGGCGTGAAGCTCTGCGCCCCAGACGTTTATCTGATTTATGAGGGCCTCGTAATTTCTGTCGCCGTAAATCGCAGGCTCTCTTATGCCGAGCATATTGATGTTCGGACCGTTAATTACAAGTATTTTCATTTTGCAGCTCCTTTAAAATATTGTTCGCAACATTTTCTATCGTGTCATTTCCGTCCGCCTCAATATCACAGAATTTTCTGTAAAGCGGAAGCCTTTTTTTGAACATCTCGTTAAGGTCGTTGCTCTGCGACAGCGGCCTGCCGTCTGTCGGCAGATAAGAGGTGCTGCGGTTTAAAAAGATTATCGTCCCGTTTTGTTTCAGAGCGTCGAAGTTATCATCGTTTACAACGACTCCGCCGCCTGTTGAAATTACCTTGCCGCTGAGCTTGCCCGCCGCAAGCACCGCCTCGTGCTCATATTTTCTGAAGAGCTTTTCACCGCCGTTTGCAAATATGTCGGGAATGGGTTTGCCGACGTTCTTTACTATCATTTCATCCGTGTCTATAAAGTCGCGGTTCAAGGCCTCGGCGATTCTTTTTCCGACAGTCGTTTTGCCGGAACCGGGCATACCTATTAAAATAATATTCTTCATCTCAAGTGAGAGCTTATGATATATATCTTCATTTTTACTGTCGGGTATTTTTGTATTCAAAAACAACTCGGCAGCTCTTTTGGCCTGAGCAACAAGCATTGAAAGACCGCTCAGCGCTTTGATATTTCGCTTTTCGGCGTCAAGTATCAGCTTGGTCTTTTGCGGATTATACACTATATCCAGAACACCGGAAAGATTTTTAAATCCGTCAAGCGATAAAGCCGATTTCAGATTGTTCGGATACATTCCCACGGGCGTTGTGTTTACGATTATGTCCGCGTCAAAATGTCTGTCGATATTTTCGTAATTGTTTTCTCCCGAGCGTGAAATATTGACAATTTCGCGCGCTTTTTTATCCTTCAGCACCGCTATCACCGTTAAAGATGCGCCGCCGGAACCCAAAACGAGACATTTTTTGTTTTCTGCCGATATTCCGGAAACATCAATTAAATATGAAAACCCGTCGTAATCCGTGTTATATCCCGTGAGCGTGCCGTCCTTTTCGGCAACTATCGTGTTTACGCTCCCTATTTTCTCGGCGGAGGGCGAAAGACGGTCGAGATAGGGGATGACGGCTTTTTTATACGGAATTGTAACATTTATGCCATCCCAATTTCTGTTTTTAAAAAAGTCGTCAAGCTCATTCTTTTGCTTCTCAAACAATCTGTATTCATAATCGCCGAGCAGAGCATGTATCTGCGGCGAAAAGCTGTGACCTAATTTTTCACCCAAAAGTCCGTACATATAAGTCTCCGTTTCAATCAGTATTTAATAAGAAGCGACAGAGTACCCGCCACTATCGGCACAAGTCCCAGAAAAGCTTTTTTTGAAAGCTTTTCTTTTAATATTATATATGAAAAGGCTACGGTTACAACGATGCTCAATTTGTCTATCGGTGCAATGATGCTTGCGGGGCCGTTTTTCAGGGCTCCGTAATAGCAAAGCCATGAGCCGCCTGTGGTGAACCCCGAAAGGACCAAAAACAGCCAGCTCTTTTTATCAATGCCCCTAATTTCGCTCTGCTTCTTTTCCGCAAAGACCAAAATCCACGCCATCAGAAGAACAACCACGGTTCTTATCGCCGTGCCGAGATTTGATTCAACGTCCTCTATGCCGATTTTTCCGAAAATCGATGTTAAGGCCGCAAAAACAGCGGAGAACATGGCATATACAAGCGAAGCTCCACTCCTTTTGTCGGCGGAGGAATTATCAGCTTTTTTCTTTTCTATCATAAGAAATGTTCCTGTGCCGATAAGAACCATACCTATTATTTTAACTGCGGTCAGCTTTTCTCCGAGAAAAATCAGGGCAAGTATCATTGTAAGTACCGTACTTGACTTATCAATTGGAGTTACCTTGTTTACGTCGCCGAGACGCAAAGCCTTAAAATAGCAAAGCCAAGAAGCCCCGGTGGACAGTCCCGATAAAATCAAAAATATAAACGTTTTGACGCTTATATCCTTTATTTCGGATGCTGATCCGACAATAAAAACCATCAGCCACGAAAACAACAGCACAACTATTGTGCGCAGAGCCGTGGCAAGATTTGAGTTGACGTTCCGTAAGCCGATTTTAGCAAGAATTGCCGTTATTCCGGCAAATCCGGCAGATAAAAATGCTAAAACGAGCCACATAAAAACACCTCTTATAAGCAGCTGTATAATTATTTGCCTGATTTTTCATTGTAAAAAAATCGCAGCGTTACGGTTTCGGTGTCATCAACGCTTGTTGCATCGGTTTTATAAGCCTTGTAACTTACAAGACAGCCGCCGTCGGTCCATACAACGTCTATATCTCCATTCTCGTCTGCCATATCAACGACTTTTTTTCCGTTTCCGCGAGCGGACATAAGAAAAGGGGAGTATCGTCTGTAAACGGTCATATTCCATTCGCCCGAGCCCGGTTCGCTGTCTATTATAATAGTATGGCGCTTGTCATCCGATGTGGCTTTTTTTACGGTATCGGTATATAGAATTCCGTCAATTGTAATACCGGCAAGGCAAAGCATTATGCAAATTATTATCGAAAGCACTCTTAAAAAAATCCGTGTTCCTTTGCTTTTAAAACGGCCTCGGTGATTTTTTACAACAAGAAAGCATAAGACCGTGAAGCTGACGGCACATACTATAATAAGTATACCGATATAAGAAATAAGCCGCTTAGAGCCTATAAAAAGCGATGCGGAAAAGACCTCAAGAAGCAGGTCCGAGAGCATAAGCAAAAACGATGCCGTTCCGATTCCGAAAAATACTTTTTCCTCCGTTCGCATAAGTGCCTCCTTTGATTTTTATATACATTATATAGTTGTCAGCCTTTGCCGTCAACACAAAATCGGCGGAAACACCGCATCAGATCGGTTTTTTAAAACATTGACGCCGCAAAGTGTGGAATTATTAAAAAAACACCAAAATTGCGTATCAATTAAAAAAATAACCTGACCCCCCTACCTAATTTGCCACACTTCTAAAAAAATGTTACAATTAATCAATTTTTGAGGTTGATGGAGAATGAAAAATGGAAGAAATACGCAATAAAAAATATACGCAAATAAACGAAGCAGAGAGAGAATTGATTGAGAGATTATTAAGAAATAACACTCCGAAGAAGCAAATTGCAAGAATGCTGAACCGCAGCATAACAACCATAAGAAAAGAAATTAAAAGAGGTTCTGTCGAACAACGCAAAGAAATAAAGACAACAAAAAAAGATGCTAATATCCCGATTTACCAAACCGAACTTGTCTATTTCGCTGATGTAGGTCAGCGTGTATATAATAAAAACCGTTCGCATTGCGGAAGAAAATGCAAAATAATTGAATGTCGAGATTTTTTGAACTATGTAGAGCAACAAGTTAAGTCTGATAAGCTGTGGTCGTTAGACGCAGCTGCCGGAAATGCAAAAAGACTCAACCTTTTTGAGCAAACAGTTACAACGCAAACCTTATACAACTGGGTTGACCTCGGATTGTGCAATGTCAAAAACATAGATTTGCTCAAAAAGGCAGGCTGGAAAACACATCCTAAAAAAGTGCGTGAGCATAAAAAATGTCTTGGTCGCTCGATTGATGAGCGTCCGTCAATAGTGGACTCTCGATTAGAGTTCGGGCATTGGGAAGGCGACGGCATTGTAGGTAAAGACCATAAGGGTCATTGGATTACTTTAATAGAAAGAAAAACACGAATGGGGTTCGTGTTTAATGTTGAGGACAAACAGTCAATCAGAATTGTCGAAGTTATAGACAAAATGGAGAGTATGTTCGGTGCTTTGTTCCCTCTTGTGTTCAAAACAATTACTTTCGACAACGGTACAGAGTTTTCGAACTCCGAATTAATGGAGGGCAATCAAAGGACAAAAATATATTACGCACACCCATATTCCTCTTGGGAACGAGGCTCGAACGAAAATTGGAACGGTCTTGTCCGTCGATATTTTCCTAAGGGAACATCGTTTGACAATGTTCAAGATGATGATTTGCAAAGAATTCAGCATATGATTAACAATTTGCCGAGAAAAATGTTTAACTATGAAAGTTCAAGAGAAATGTTTATACAGGAATTACAAGCGCTGATAGAAACGCAAATAGCCGTAGCTTAAAATAAAACTTAAAAAGGAATTTAGAGCAATTACATTTTTGTAGTTGCTCTTTTTTTATATAAAAAAATGAAAGGAGCAAAAAAGCAAAATGCAAGAAGCTAAAACAATTGCGTTATGCAACCAAAAAGGTGGTGTCGGAAAAACGGCAACAACAAGCTGCTTGGGTATTTCGTTAGCAGCGAACGGAAAGCGTGTTTTGTTAGTTGATTTTGACCCGCAAGGCAACCTTACGAAAGGGTTAGGTTATCGTGACCGCTCTAAATATCGTTACTCTGTAAAGGACTTGATATTTGATGAACTTAACGAAACACCCAAAGACTTTCAGGAATACATTGTCTCATCAGAGAATGTCGACTTAATTCCTGCCAATATCGACCTCGCCGGACTCGATATTCACTTATCAAGCGTTATAAGCAGAGAAACCGTTTTCAAACGGGCGTTGTCCCAATTCAAGCCACACTATGACTACATTTTGATTGACAGTAACCCGGCTCTCAACCTGTTCACAATTAACACATTAGTTGCGGCAAACAGCTTGATTATTCCGGTGCAAGCCGAGCCGTATGCAACCGACGGACTATCTGACTTGTTACGCACAATTCAGACTGCCAAGCGACAGCTTAATCCGGAACTGTCTATCGACGGAATTCTGATAACTATGACTGACCAGCGCACAAACCTATCAAAGCATATTTCGTCCGAGGTACGAAACGCTTTTGGAAATCAAATTAAGGTTTTCCATACGGAAATCCCTCGCTGCGTTAAAACAGCTGAAGCTTCACTTTACGGTCAAAGTCCAATGTCGTATGCGCCGAACTCTGAATCGACAAGAGCATACAATCAACTATCAAAGGAGGTATTAAGTATCGATGACGGAATTGCCAAAAATCAACATAAGCAACCCATTAGATGAATTGTTCTCGACAGAGGAAGAACGTCAAAGCTCACAGCAAGAACGCATTGTTACAATCAATTGTGACGAGATTGACAGCTTCCAAAAACACCCGTTCAAAGTTAGAGATAATCAAGATATGGACGAGCTGATTGAGTCTATTCAAAAAAACGGAGTTATAATGCCGTGCATTGTTCGCCCGAAAGAAAACGGTCGATATGAAATGGTGTCAGGACACAGACGAAAACACGCTGCTATTCGTGCCGGCTTAGACTCGCTACCCTGCATTGTCAGAGATTTAGACGACATACAAGCAACAATCTTAATGGTAGACAGTAACGCACATCGCCCATATATTCTTCCGAGCGAGAAAGCATACTCATATAGAATGAAGTTAGAAGCAATGAAAAGACAAGCAGGCAGACCAAACATTGAAAATGGAGTCCCAGTGGGACACAATTCTTTTGTGGGTAAATCAAGGGAAATTTTAGCAGCTGAAAGTCAAGACAGTAATACTCAAATTCAGCGTTATGTGCGCTTGACCTATCTCATTCCCGAACTGCTACAAATGGTTGATAATTCAGTCGAAAAGCCAATAGAAGCGGAAGCTCTGTCTATGGCAATGCGTCCGGCTGTTGAATTATCATATTTAACACCTGAAAATCAAAAAATTGTTCTTGATTTTATGCAGGACACACTTTCTACTCCCTCTCACGCTCAAGCTATACAGCTGCGTGAAATGCAAAACAAAGGTATCTTAAATCCGCAAGGAATATATGACCTTCTTGCTCAAGAAAAACCAAATCAAAAACTAAGCAGTAAGATACCGATTAACAGATTTAGCCGTTATTTCCCACCGAATACAAGTGCCGAAGATATTGAAAAAGGTATCTTTAAGGCTCTTGATTTTTACCAAAAAGCTAAAGAACGAAAAACGTCTTTCAAAAAAGGCGAAAAAGAAACACTATACTAAACGGAGGTGCGCTATGAAAAAAGTATTATCTATAAATCGAAACGGTAGTTATAACAAAGAATTTACAAGCTACTTTCAGAGAAAAAGATAACCGTCATAACACAAAGATTTGATTTTGAATATGACATACCGTTTTTAGAAGGTATATTAAAGAAAGGAAAAAACAAATGAACAAATTTAATCCTATTCAAAAAAACGAAAGCAAAGAAACCCCTATATTTTCGCTCAGCTTATCTGTTACAGGTAGCAAGCTGACTGCTAATGCAGACATTCTCAACACCTTAATAGCGGCAGGAATAGACACCTCCCCCGATGTTCAAGCTCAACTGCGTGAAATACAAGACGAATTCTTGCAAACGCACAAAAGAGTTACAGAGCGTTTTGAGAACGTTCTCTCTGAATTATTCGGAGCAGAAGCAATAGCAAAAAGCGAGACACAAAGTGTCTGTGCCAGCACTGCATTTTACATTGGAGGCGAACCCTATGAAGATGAATAATCGCAATCTTAATATATTGCGTAAAATAATCGAAGCCGGTTATACCGACGAAAAAACCATATCAGCACTTACAGCGGAAGATATGGTGGACTTTTGCAGAGATTTGCGTGAGATGAAGGGCATAATCGAATTGCAAAAAGCTGTTAAGGCAAATACCCTTATTGCGTTCCTGACTTCGCAGGAGGAATAACACAATGGCAAAACGAATTTATATTGATATGGATGGCACACTGTGTCGCTTCCACGATGCCGAGCATAAATATATTGAACAAATGTGGGAAAAAGGTTTCTACATAAATTTGCAACCTTTTGAAGAATTTGTTAAAGCAGTATCTCTCTGTATTGACCGTAACGCCGATACAGAGTTTTTTATTATCTCGGCAGTTTTAGATACCGAACCGCCTTTTGTCGAAGGCGAAAAACGAGAATGGTTGCATAGGCATCTTCCACAGCTGTCAGACGAAAATATGCTGTTTGTTCCAGCCGGAGCTGACAAGAGTTCGCTTATTCCCGATATGAGTTCTGACTGTATTCTGATTGACGATTACAACAAAAACCTATCAGAATGGCGAATACAGGGCGGTACAGCAATCAAGTTCATCAATGACATCAATGACCGTGGGTTAGGTGCTTACGGCGGCGAAATCGGCAACATATGGGACGGAGAGCGTGTCAGATATAACGATAGTGCAATGGCAACCTGCTTGCGTATAGAACGCTTATCTGGAATTACAAACACGATAGAAAAAGAAAATGCTTTTTATGGCTTTTCGGACGATGTTCTCCCCGACCAATTTCTTGAACTGCTGCCGAGTTATTTTTCCGTTCGTCAAACGCACGATACACACTTAATTCAAGAGTTATACCGCAAAGGCGAAGGCTTTTTTGATTACGAGTCGGTTTCGGCTCGTTCCCGAAATTTTGTCCGTGAGGCAACAACTAACAAGCAAAGCGGTCAGCTCGCACTCTTTCAGCGTGAAAACAAACTGAATGATGCAATGATGAATTGCCTTGATACCTGCTACACCTTATCTCGTGCATACGCTATCTCGCTCAATAAAATGACCGGATGGATGATTGCTTCTATTCGTCAAGAACACCTTTGGCAAACTTACCCTGTTACCTGCTCAAATTTGCAATCATACATATCAAAGCAGCTTGCCCGTGATACAAGATTAACTGTTCTTGCGGACCAAATAAAAGCTATATCCACTCAAATAAACAAAGCCGAAAGCAGAGTATATCTTCCCGCCTCATCAGACGTGGAAATGGATGTTACCTCCGGTGGAGTTCAAAAAAGTGTTCTGTCCGATTGGTGCCGACAAATGAAAACTCTTATGAAAGACTATTCGGATGAATGGCGGCAGCTCGCAGGAACAGAATATCCAAATATTTTGTTCGGAAACGGACAAATCAAATATCAGAAATATGCTGATACTCAAAAAACTTCTCGAACTATCCATCAAAAATAATTTTAAGAAAGGACTGTTAAAATGGCAACGACAACAGTTTTTCGTGTAGAGAAAAATAAAAACTACACAACAATCTCTAATCATCATTTACAGGACAGAAATCTCTCCCTTAAAGCAAAAGGATTATTGACATTGATACTGTCATTACCACCCGATTGGGATATGACATTAAAAGGACTGGTATCGCTCAGCGGCGACGGTGTCGATTCGGTTCGTTCAGGTATTCAAGAACTTGAAAAAGCCGGATATTTGCGACGTTCTCGCTCTCGCAACAATCTCGGTCAGCTCTTATGTACTGAGTACACAATTTACGAACACGCAGTAACAGAAAATGTTGCTTCAGAGACAGAAATTGACGATAATTTGAATATAATATATAGTGAAGAAAGCCACGTTGGAAAATCCAATGTGGACAAAAACAGCCATATTGGAAAATCCGATGTGGATAAAAATACAACCGAAAAAATCGAAAATAGCCAGATTGGATTTTCCAACATAGGAAAACCCTATATAGGAAAATCCAACACAATAAAACACTTAAATAATAAAGATACTAACAATATAAATAACTATCCTTATCAATCTACATATAGTAGTAAGTTATATAGAGAGCCGAAAGAAAACTCGATTGATGAGATGGAAGAAGCACAAACGCTTTGTGAAGAGCGAAAAGCTTATGAAGAAATCATAAAGCAAAATATCGCTTATGACATATTATCCGAACAAACAGAAACAAAGCGTGATTTTTTGGATTTATGTGTTCAAGTAATGGTGGATGCTGTAACGAGCAACAAGCCATACATAAAAATCAAAGGTCAAGACATTCCGAAGGAAGCTGTCAAAAGCGTATTGCTTAAATTAGACGACGAAAACATATCCTATGTTGATATGTGCCTCTCCGAGTCAAAAACAGCCATTAAGAATATGCAGTCTTACATATTGACAGCACTTTACTGTTCCAAACACGGAGGCGACACCTATATCAATCAGCTTGTCAAACACGATTATGCTTAATGACGGCAATATGACAAATTCGCACATTTGTATATACAAAAAAAGCGTGATAATATAATTACAGATGAGGAACACATCATCAACAAACATACGGAGGTAAATATCTATGAAGATGAATTTAGAAAAATTCAAATCAGACAAGAAATTCAGAAACACCGTTCTTTGTTCGGTTATCGGTTTAATTCTTGTTATCGCTGTATCAGTTGCAGTTCCGATAGGCGTACACAACAGCAACATAAAAAAAGCGACAATCAGCGAACAAGCTGCTTCTACTGAACCTGAAACAATAAACGAAATCGAAACAGAGCCTGAAAGCGAAACAACTTCGGCAGAAGTTACCGAGCAGGAAACAACGGAAGCGACAACTGTTGAAGCTTCAAAAGTCAGTCCTCCGAACACAAACAAAAGCAGCTCATCAGACAAGAGTAGTCCTGCAAAAGAAAAGCCGACTCAGAAACAAAGCGGAAGTAAGAGCAATACCAAGCCTAAACAAGAGACGGTAACAACTTCACCACAGCAGACTGAACACGTATGGACGCAAGCAAAGGTCGATGCCGTTGTTACGGAGATTAAGCAATATGCTATCGACAAAGGATTTGTAATCAATTCAAGACTTACCACACAAGGTACAAGTTGGAGAAATCCTGCCAGCACAGAATCTACACCTGAAAGAGTGAAGTCAAGATTGCATTACTGTGTAGATGATATTTACACAATGGGAATGAATAGATTTGGATATATCCCTGAAGAATCATATCTTAATGTTGTAGCTCAGCAGTACACTGACAGCGACGGTAATACCCAATGGGAAATCTATGTCGTATATTAAATCATAAAAAATTGAATAACCAAACACAAGAGACTTGTAAAAACAAGTCTCTTTTTTTACTCTTATTCGTCCGATGGGGCGTTCACATAGATATTAAACGATACGAAAGGAATTTGAAAAATGAAAAAACAAACAAGTCGATTTTTAGCAGCTTTTCTAACTCTGTTAATGCTGTTTTCTCCGTTGTCGGTAGCGGTGTCTGCTTTAAGCGTCGGCGAAACAGTTAAGGTTAGCGGTGCAAGCGAATGGATTCCCGGCTTTTATTACAACTTCTCAAAGTCCGGCTTCGGCACAAATAAACACGGACAGCATCAACGTTTACACACAGCAGACGGAAGACCTGCCTATTGCGTAGAACCGAACAAGCACTTTACGGATGGTAATAAAACAATTCGTGAAACAATAGACTCTTTGCCTGAAAATGTGCAGGATAACATTTCGTTTGCATTTCTTTATGGCTTTGACGGTAACACAAAATACGGTTATTCGTGGCAGACGGAATATGTGGCAACACAGGGTGTCATTTGGGCATTGGTTCAAGGATATTTTAATACGGTACAAGAAGATACATTTTTAAACTGTGCGTTCGGTGGGAGCACTTCATCTGCCAACCGTGCAAACTGTAAAGCAGTGTATTCGAAAATTAAAGGACAGATTTTATCTCATAAAATTCTTCCGAGTTTTGCCGGCGAATTTCCTTCTTGGGGAAGTAAAATTACCCTAAAATACAATTTTTCAACAGGAAAATATGAAGGTAGCGTAACGGACGGCAACGGCGTTTTGTCAGGATACAGTTTTTCTTGCAGCGGTGTGAGCTTTACAAAATCAGGCAATACGCTGTATATAAGCACCGACCGCATTTTAGATAATGCTACCGTATCAGGCGAACGAACAAGCAATTCTTATGTTTCCTCTTTGCCGGCGATATGCGCAGGCTACGCAGTCGGCTCTAACCAAACCACAGCTGTTGCTCTCGACTTAAAAGACCCCGTCAACGCATACTTTAGATTGGAAACCGAATCCGTAGGACACGTTAAATTAGTCAAGACTTCGGAAGACGGCAAAGTTGAAAATGTATCGTTGCACATCAGCGGTAACGGCATAGAAAAAGATGTGAAAACGGGTAAGGACGGTACTATTACCGTTAAAAACTTAATCGCCGGAACTTATACCGTTTCTGAAATCACAAACGGCTATTATGTTCCGCAAACGGCACAGACTTTTACTATTCTGCCGGGACAGACAACTACCGTTACCTTCAACAACGTGCTCAAGCGTGGCTCTTTGACCGTAACTAAGACGTCTGAAGACGGTGTGCTCGAAGGACACCGCTTCCATCTGTTTGGTACCTCCGAAAGCGGTTTGGAAGTCAATGCTTATGCGGTTACCGACAACACGGGCAAGGCGTATTTTAACGACATTCTCATCGGTAACGGATACACACTTGAAGAAGTGGATACAGGAATTCAATATGTTGTTCCCAACAGCCAAACAACCGATATTGCTTGGAACAGCGTTACAAACGCTTCTTTCGAAAATGTTCTGAAGAAGTTTACGGTTACAGTCAAAAAACAGGACAGCATAACCGGTAAAGCTCAAGGCGACGGAACATTGGCGGGTGCTGTATATGGCGTTTATAAAAATAATACGCTTGTAGATACATACACGACGGATAAAAGCGGCAGTTTTACAACCAAAGAATATATATGCGGCGATAACTGGACTTTGCGTGAGCTGACATCCAGCGAGGGCTATTTGGTTAATGAAACTGTTTATCACATCGGCGCAGAAGCCGGTAATTTCACAGTTGAGCACAATGCCGTTTCTATGGGTGTGACAGAGGATGTTATTCTCGGGCAAATTGCGATAATTAAGCACAACGACAACGGGGACACTCAAATTGAAACGCCCGAAGTCGGTGCTGAATTTGAAATATACCTCAAGTCTAAAGGCTCTTATGCTGCGGCAAATGACCGTGAACGAGACTTGTTGGTAATTGACGAAAACGGATTTGCTCAAACAAAAAAGCTGCCATACGGCATATATACAGCCCATCAGACAAAAGGTAAGGACGGTACAGAGTTTATTGAGGACTTTGACATTGTAATTAACAAGCACGGGGAAATCTACCGATATTTAATCAACAATGCAACCTATAAAAGCTACCTTCAATTCACCAAGACAGATGCGGAAACGGGCAAAACCGTACCGTTGGCAGGAACAGGCATACAGCTCTATGACCCGCAGGGAAATTTGATAACGATGACTTATACCTATCCTACGCCGACAACAATTGATACATTCTATACAGATAACAACGGACGGCTCGTCACACCCGAACAGCTTCCCTATGGCAAAGGCTATTCGGCAGTTGAGGTTTATGCACCTTACGGATATGTTGTTGACAAAACACCTGTGCCCTTCGATATAACACCCGAAACTATGACAAAAGACGGTGCATTAACGGTTGTTAACATTACAAAATCAAATATGCCACAAAAAGGCACAATTGACATCACAAAGCTCGGAGAGGTGTTCAGTTCCACATCCTTTGACGGCACATTCTATCAGCCTGTTTTTTCGCTTGCAAATAACAAAGGTGCGGTATTTACAATTACTGCTGCCGAGGACATTATCACACCCGACGGCACAATACGTGCAAAGCAGGGCGATGTAGTAGACATCGTTACAATCGGAAACAGCACCTCTCAGTCAAAGCTTTTGTATCTCGGTAAATACCTTGTTCAAGAAACCAAAGCAGCCTACGGTATGGTTATAGACCCAACTGTTTACGAAGTATCCCTCACATACGCAGGTCAGGATATTTCGGTAACATCCACGGCAATAACGGTTACCAATGCACGGCAAAAGGCAGTTATTGACCTCAAAAAAGTTTTAGAACAAGACGACTTATTCGAACTCGGCAATAATAACGAACTGCAAAAAGTGCAGTTTGCCCTTTATGCTGCCGAAGATTTGACGGCAACGGACGGCTCTGTAATCCCGAAAGACGGGTTATTGGAAATCCTCTCCTTGAATGCTGACGGCACAGCAGAATTTGCAACAGATTTGCCAGTAGAAGCAAAAGCTTATGTAAAAGAGTACAGTACGGACGAACACTATGTTCTTTCAGATACGAAATATCCTGTAATCTTTGAATACGCCGGACAAAATGTGTCTGAAGTCCGCATTTCAGTCAATAACGGCAACGCAATCGAAAACACGCTCAAGCGTGGCAGCATAATCGGCAAGAAGAGCGATGAACAAGGAAATGCACTTGCTGATGCTGTTTTTGGACTGTTCCGTGCAGAAGAAACTGAATACACCGAAGCGACGGCACTTTTGACTGCTGTGAGCAACAATGACGGCGTTTTCCGCTTTGACAATGTTCCTGTAGGCGAATATGTAGTTATTGAGCTTTCCGCACCCGAAGGTTACTTGTTAGATAATACACCTATACCCGTAACTCTCAACAAAGACGGACAGATTGTCACGATTAAGGCTGTCAACATATGGGCAAACGGTAAGCTCATCATCACAAAATCAGACTTCTCTGACGGAACGCTGTTACCTAACGTTGGATTCCGTATCCGCAACGAGCAGGGCGAAATTGTCAGCGAAGGCTATACAAACGAAAACGGCGTCGTTGAGTTTGACGGTTTGAAAAGAGGAAAATATACCTATCAGGAATTTGAAGCAAAAAGCGGGTATATATTAGACGAAACCGAATACCCGTTTGAAATCACAAAAGAACAGGCGGTTGTAGAAGTCAATATAACCAATAACAAAGTACCGATACCGGTAGAAATTCCGAAAACAGGAAATAAATCCAAAACATTATACTTCGCCGCAGGAACTCTCGGCGTATTGACTTCGGCAGCTTGGATAACACTTTCGTTCATTAAACGACGCAAGACTAAAAGCACTTTGTAATCACAAGGTGCTTTTGTTATTTTAGACCATATCTTTTTATCGGTTCCTCCTATAAACACACAAGCAACGGCGCAGAAGATACACCTGCGTCGTTGTTTTGTGTGGGAGAAGAAAGGAAATATATATGCAGCTTAAAAAATATCCGATTGAATTATTCGGCGATAAAACAAAAACAGTTCACAGAAAACATAAAATTCGGTATATCAGCCCTATCCAATTTGAACAGCAACAAAACGCTAATATTTGCGGATATACCGATTTAAGACTTCGCAAAAGCAAAAAGCACAAAGAGCCGATAGGAGTATTAAGCGATAACGAGAGCGATATATCTTATGTTTATTCTACCCGTTCAAAAACGGCAGCCATAAAAGGATATATCAAGCTTAAAGACACGGAAAACAAATATATAGCTATCACATCAAACTCTATTCTTCCGTGGCTGCTTATTCTCTTAGCTCTACTCTTGTTAATTCTGATTTCTATATTGTCCTTTTGCAATAAGCAACATCCCGAGTCTCCGATATTTCGTCCTAACATAGAACATAATACCGGCACCAACGAAGAAGAAGAAAACGAAGCAAAAGGAATTCAAGTCAGAGGATTTACTACTTGGTCAATTCCGGCTAACACAAGCAAAAATCTCTCCATTCCGCTTGAGAACCCCGAAGGCAACCCTTGTTACTTCTCGTTTGAAATCTTGCTCTCTGATACAGGAGAGGTAATATACAAATCAAACATGGTGCCGCCCGGAGAAAAAATACACAAAATAGACATTTCACGTGAGTTCTCGCAGGGTGATTATCCGATTATCATACACATTTATACAAACGAGCTGGAAACCGGCGCCGAGATGAACTCGCCGGAGATGCAGGTGACGATGCACGTCAAGTAAGATTGTTCAGAGGCGTGCAATGAAAACAAGACCGTATACAAAAATCTAAATTGAAAGGAGAATTGCTTTGAAAACCAAAGTCTATTACAAGGTACGAGCAGAGCCTTCTTGGGCTGCATTTCAATGTTTAAGTGTTGTGTGATTCGTTGATACTGATTACACAATCAAATTACAAAAGACAAAAAAATTTCAAGAAAGAAAAAGAGGTAATTAACAATGCATTTTAAGAAAAACGTATTAAAGAAGGCAGTAGCCGCAGCTCTTTCACTTGCGACTCTTTGTTCACTCAGCACAGTAGCTTTCGCTGCTGACAAAACACTTAATCAGGACACCCCGACCGGTACTGCAACCGTCTATTATCAGGCAGGTAAAGTAACCGACCCCGGTACTCCGGAGGACCCGACCGATGATACGGTCAACGGAACATATATAGTAACCATTCCGGAATACATTAAAGCTGCCAAGGTCGGCGAGACCCCGGTAACAGAAGATGTAACTGCCAAAGAAGTCCTTATTCCGTTCGGCAAGACCCTTAACGTAAAGGTTGCATTTGCGGATTCTCTTGTACTTGCTGACAACGCAGAAACTAAGATTACTTACGACCTTCAGAATCAGGGTGCGAAGATAGCAACAGGCGACACCATTCTCAGTGTGGCCGCCGGTAATCCGGATGCTGTAAATTCTACGGCTCTCGGTGCTGTACTTACTCAGGCTCCGTCCTTTTCAGGAACCTATAACGACACAGCTACATTCACTGTATCTGTTGACTAATCTTGTATTCGTAATCGGTCTTGATTGACCCGATTCCATTTTTCAGCGGCTCCTATATATTGCCCCGAACAATTATAGGGGCCGCTTTTCCTATTTCTAAGAAAGGATTGATAAATTTGAAAAAGTTAACAAAACAGATTATATCTATAGCTCTTGGAGCGGTAACAGCCGCAAGCTGTGGCACTATGGCTTTCGCGGCAGATAAGACACTTAATCAGGACACGCCTTCGGGCAGTTCAACAGTTGAGTATTCAGAAGAGTCTACATATACGGCGACTATACCAGCATACATCAAAGTACAGAAGATGTCTGAAAACGTCGATACCAACGCCAACAGTGTAACATTAAGAGATGTAATTATACCGGACGGTAAGTCCCTTGTGGGAACAGTTACGTATAACGGCGCTGTAGCTGAAGAAAACAATGTGAAAATACCATATAAGCTCGCTACCGCCGAAGGCGATTTAACAAGTGGCTCGACAATCATAACTCAGACGTCCGGTAAGTCTACTGAAGAGAAAACCTCACACTTTGGTGCTGTTGCAACCGAAAAACCTAAATATTCGGGTTGTTATACTGATACAGCTACGTTTTCGTTCGATGAGGTCGGTGCTACTAATGCCTTTTTTGAACAAATAAAAGCCAACAATTACACGCTTAATATAGGCAAAACCAAACCTGAGTATGTTGTTGCTAAGTTCAATAAAGATTTTACAAAGGTAACAATATCTAAGAACGGCAATGATTCGGATGGATTGATGAGAGGTGCAGCTTTTGCCTACGCTAACGCAAAGGGGGATATTGAATATCCCCTTGAATCAATTCTTAAAGAAGTTGAAATTCTTGATGGCGTAAAAAATATAGGTTTCAATAGTTTTAAGTCTTATACTTCTTTATCTAATGTCACTGTTGCGAATAGCGTGACGAACATTGAAAGCTCTGCGTTTAATGGATGCACGTCACTTGCAAAAATAAACATTCCATCAGGTGTAACAACCATAGGAAAATGGGCGTTCCAGCGTTGTAGTGCATTAAAAAGCATAACTCTTCCCGATGGCTTGGTGAATATAGAATCAAGCGCCTTTAGTTCTTGTTCATCCCTTGCGAATGTTGTTATTCCTAATAGTGTAACAAACATTGGTAGCAACGCGTTTTTCTCTTGTTTGGGATTTACGAGTATAATCATTCCAGATAATGTGAAAGATGTTGGAAGCGGCGCGTTTAAAGAGTGTCGCAACTTGGAAAGTGTAGTTCTTTCAAACAACATGACAAGAGTTAACGATGGACTCTTTGAAGGTTGTTCTTCGCTAAAAAGTATTGCAATTCCAAATAGTGTTACAAGTATAGGAAAGAGGGCTTTTCGTAATTGTTCTCTTTCGAGTGTTAATATTGGCAGTGGGGTTGTGTCTTTAGACGGAAATACTTTTGAGGGTTGTTCTCTTGAAGCAATATATGTTAACAGTGAAAATTCGGATTATACAAGCGTGGACGGAGTGCTGTTCTCTAAAGATGGAACGGAATTGGTATATTATCCGTCAGGAAGAAACGGGTATCGCTATGCAATTCCAGACGGCACAAAAACGATAAGAAGTAATGCGTTTATGACAATGCAGTTGTCTGATATAATAATTCCTAATAGTATGACAAGCATTGGAGATTACGCGTTCTATAAATGTGCCAACCTTCATAACATAACAATTCCCGATAGCGTGACAAATATAGCAACTGACGCTTTTAAGGATTGTAATCTTTTGAACACCGTTTATGGCACTACCGGTTCATATGCCGAGACTTGGGCAAAGACTAAAGGTTGTAAGTTTGTAGCTCAGTAAAGAAGTTGCTCAATGGAAAGCGAAATAAACAATAAAAACAACGCTCATTTATTGAGCGTTGTTTTCTGCTTGTTGAAAAGAAAATAAACACAGGAGGTATATACCTAATGGCTCAAAAATTTGACGTTATATCAGAGCTTTATGACAGAGCTTGTTTAGAAATAATAACTGACCCTGTAAAATGGCAATCATTTCTCCAGACCGCCGGAAGAAATTTTAAGCTGCGTTTTGACGAACAGTTCTTACTTTTCATACAAAGACCTGATGCGACGGCTGTTCTTGAAATCGAACGTTGGAATGAAACATTTGAAAGATGGGTTAATAAGGGTGCAAAAGGTATTGCTGTTTTTGAGTCTGCCAACAGAAGCCGACAAAGACTTATTCATTATTTTGATATTTCAGATACGCACGAAAGCAGTCATTCCCGACCTGTTCCGATTTGGAATATGAAGCCTGAGTATGAAACAACTGTAATCGAAGCACTCAAAAATGCTTTCGGTAGTGTTTACGATATAACAAGCCTCGAAAGTGTTATAAAAGAAAGTGTTTCTAACATTATTAAAAACAACACCGAAAAATACGTTTCTGATTTTATGAATGTTGGATTAGGTAGTGATATAAAATCTTTACCTACCGAAGAAGCTAACTCTTTATACTTAAATTTCGTGAAAGATAGCGTGTCATATATGATAATGGCACGATTAGGGTTAGACGTTGATAAAATATATTCTCCTTCGGATTTTGCAATCCTTTCAAAATTTAATTCACAAGAAGTTTTCAATGCGGTTGGAGTTGCAACAAACAAAACCGCAAAAATCGCTCTCGAACAGATAGCAAAGTCCATTTTAATGTACGAACAAAAAAATCGCACATTTGATTTATCTGAAAATAAGAACTATAATGCAGATGTAAATAAAAACGAAGGGAGAAACAACTATGGAAATAACATACACGCAGGTGGGAGATTATCTTCTTCCGGACTTGAAGCTACCGGAACAACCGGAAGTAACGCTGGGAAGATGGGCTCAGATGAGGAGAAATTACCTGAAGAAAGAGCACGAAATCATATATTGCAATCTACTGACGAAAGGGATTCTGATTCAGCACTTGGCAGAAGTGGAAAAGAGAGCGACCGACTTGGAGGAGAGCTTAGTCAAGCAGATGGCAGCGAAAGCAGGTCTGACCGAACAGATGAAAGCGGAAGATATGATGAAGTGGGTAGGTCTGATGAACAACATCAGACACTCGGCGCAGGAAATCGTGAAGGAACAAGTGATTTACGCTTAGATGCCAAACCGTTGCCGTCCGTAAACGAACAATTAAAACTATTTGAACAAGCAGAGGTAAGCAATACAACTACCTCTGCTTTTTCTATTCCACAAGAAGTAATTGATGCAACCGTTCGACAAGGTTCAGGCTTTGTCGATGGCAAAATGCGTATTTATGAACAGTTCCAAAAGAGCTTTTCAACAAAGGAAAATGCAGACTTCCTTAAAAAAGAATATGGTATCGGAGGTTCTTCCCACGCAGGAGGATTTGAAGGATACAGCAAGAATTTCGATGCCAAAGGATTGGAAATCTATAAAGGATACGCTGAAGACCGTCCAAGAGTAATGCTTAAATGGAGTCAGGTAGCAACCCTTATAGAGCAGCAAATCTCACAAGGAAGATACTTAAACGATAAGGAATCAGCAAGGTATCCACAATGGCTTGAAAAAGAAGAAGCAAGACGAGCTGAAATTGAAGAAGAGAAAAGAAACCGTGAAATTCTATCTACTGCTCCACACGCAGAAACAGAGCAACCCGACAACGACGATATAATCGGCAAGGAAGTTGTTATTGATGACCGACGATTTGTCATCGAAAAGGTCGAAAAAATCAGCGGCGATGTTTCAATGCGAGATATTACTTTTGAGGATACAGTCGGCATTCCCATTAACCGCATAGAGAATATTGATTTTGTTCGCAGCTTACTTGCCGAACAAAGTATTGACAAAACACAGCCATTTGAGAACGAATACAGGCTTTTAAGCCGCCTTAAGTCTGATTGCGAATACTTTTTAGGCACGGGAGCAAGAGCAGAAAAGCACTTGTGGGCCGGAAGCGTAGATGAGCAGATTGATAAAATGCGAGAGCTTTACGACCTACTCCCCGAAAAACCGGAGTGGTTATCCAAACAAGATATTGATAACTATGAAAGGCAGATGATAGGGTCTGCACAGAGCAAAAACAATTATGAATATCATCTCGGCGATACGGTATATATAGGAGCTTCAGAATATGAGGTTTTATCGTTCGACGATAACAGAGTAATGCTCTACGACCCGAAATTTCCGTTATTTAACAAGGAATTTACAAAGGATGAGTTTGACCGAAAAGTGCGTGAAAATCCGCTTAATGACCACTTAATCGTTGAGAATGAACCGATGTTGCATTTTGATAGCAACGAGTTTGAAAAGCTTATTCCGCACGGTATGAGATACAAGCAAGCTGAAGTTGTAAACGATAATGAAATGTATTGGGTTACACAAAACATATTTACAAGCGTAGAGCTTCAGCAATTCCAAAAAGCGATTAGGGAGTATGATGGTAACATCGAAAAATTCTATGTTACCTCTCGGGATATTAGTTCATCTTACAACTTTGAAGATGATAGAGCAAACAAAGTATTAGCTGTTGTTACACCCGATAGCATTCAACAAGATGATTATGTGAAGGCAATACAGGAAGCCGGTTTTGGCGAATATCTAAATGAAGCTGTTGAAGAAAAAGAAACCGCAACGGATTATGAAGATGTTTTCTTTGTCGATAAAGAAAACAAAACGGTTACTTGGATGTACTATAACCCCGACAGCAATGCCGGCGGTCAGTATGTAATAAACACTATAACCTTTGATGAAGTCAAAGAAGCTGCACAAAAGCACAAATCGGCAGATGACTTCTTCGATTATCTCGGCAGCATTGCAAATCAGGAGCTTGCCGATGTGGGTACGGAATGGTTTGAGGACGCAGAAGCAGAATTTCATAAGACGCCGGACTTGACCGACTGTTCCCCTGCTACAATGGCAGTACTTATTGAAAATACTGAAAGAGCCGATATGGTTAAAACTAATATCGACAACGAGCCTGAGCCGATTGTTCCTGCTTGGGAACAAAAGAAAAAATCGAAAGCACATAGCTTTGACTTGCACCCGGATATTCCGATGGCGGAGCGACACAGCTTCGATTTAGCACACAATCCGGTTGAGGAAGTGAACAAGAAAGAACGCTTCCACCGAAATTATGCAGCTATATCCGTACTTAAAGAATGTCAGAACGAAAATCGCTTTGCCACTCCCGAAGAACAAATAATTCTTTCAAAATATGTCGGTTGGGGCGGTATTCCCGAAGCATTTGATGAGCGAGCCGGTTCTTGGCAGAGTGAATACACAATGCTCAAAAACATTCTCACTACCGAAGAATATGCAGCAGCGAGGGAAAGCACATTAACTGCCTTTTATACTCCACCTGAAGTAATCACAGCCATATATAAGGCTATGGAGAAGATGGGTTTTAAGGAGGGCAATTTGTTAGAGCCGTCCTGCGGTATCGGTAACTTTATCGGTATGCTTCCGAAATCAATGGAAAATGCAAAGGTTTACGGTGTTGAACTTGATACCGTTTCGGCGGGTATTGCACAGCAGCTTTATCAGAAATCCTCAATAGCGGCACAAGGATTTGAAGAAGTCAATGTGCCGGACAGCTTCTTTGACGGAGTAATCGGTAATGTGCCTTTTGGAGATTTCAAAGTTTCCGACAAGCGATATGATAAGTACAACTTCCTTATTCACGATTACTTCTTTGCCAAGTCCCTTGATAAATTACGCCCCGGCGGTGTACTGGCTCTTGTAACAAGTAAAGGAACAATGGATAAGGATAATCCCTCTGTCCGTAAGTATATTGCTCAGAGGGCGGAGCTTCTCGGAGCAATCAGACTTCCAAATGATACCTTCAAAGGCAATGCCGGAACAGAGGTTGTTTCTGATATTCTTATCTTGCAAAAGCGAGATAGACTAATTGATATTGAGCCTGATTGGGTTTACCTTGACACCGATGAAAACGGAATAAAGATGAACTCATATTTTGTTCAGCACCCTGAAATGATACTGGGCGAGATGAAGATGGTATCGGGTCGTTTCGGACCGGAAGCAACTTGCGAAGCATTTGAAAACGCAGACCTCGGAGAACTGTTGAATGAAGCTGTTATCAATATTCACGGAGAGATCTCTGAATATGAGGTTGCAGATGAGCTTGATGAAGAAGATAATTCTATCCCGGCAGACCCAACGGTAAGGAACTTTTCCTATACTGTACTGGACGATAAAATCTATTTCCGTGAGAACTCCCGTATGTCGCCTGCCATAGTATCTGCAACTGCCGAAAATCGTATCAAGGGTATGGTTGCTATTCGTGACAGCGTTCGCAACCTGATTGAACTGCAAACCGAGGATTACCCGGACAGCGAAATCAAACAGGCACAGGAAAAGCTGAACACTCTGTATGACAGCTTTACAAAGAAGTACGGACTGATTAACAGTCGTGCCAATACTTCCGCCTTTTCCGATGACAGCTCCTATGCTTTGCTATCTGCTCTTGAGGTCATCAACGAAAACGGCGAACTTGAGCGCAAGGCAGACATGTTCTATAAAAGAACAATCAAGCCACATAAAGCCGTAACAGAAGTTGACACAGCTGATGAAGCTCTTGCAGTATCGATGGGCGAAAAAGCCACCATTGATATGGAATATATGCGTGAACTTACAGGCAAAAGCGAGGAGGAATTATTCGCTGACCTAAAGGGCGTTATCTTCTTAAATCCGCTTTACGGCTACGGGAATGTAAGCGAGCAGAAGTATTTGATGGCAGATGAGTACCTTTCGGGTAATGTCAGAGAAAAACTTATCACAGCCAAAAAATCTGCCGAGGTGTATCCCGATGATTATAAAATCAATGTGGAAGCTTTGGAGAAAGTCCAGCCGAAAGACTTAACCGCAAGTGAGATTGCGGTAAGACTTGGTGCTACTTGGCTGCCGCCTGAAATCATACAGCAGTTTATGTTTGAGTTCTTGGGTACACCCTATTACGCACGTTGGAATATCAAAGTCCATTTCTCTCAATATTCCGGTGAATGGAATATCGAGGGCAAGAGCTACGACCGTTCCAATGTGAAAGCATACAGCACATACGGCACTTCTCGTATCAATGGATACAAGATAATCGAGGAAACGCTGAATTTAAAAGATGTTCGTATCTTCGATTATGTAGAGGATGAGGACGGTAAAAGGAAAGCTGTTTTAAACAAAAAAGAAACGGCAATCGCACAGGCTAAACAAGAACTTATCAAACAAGGCTTTCAAGATTGGATATGGGCTGACCCTGCCCGTCGTGAAAAACTTACGAAGATGTATAACGAAAAGTTCACCAGCATAAGACCCCGTGAGTATGACGGAAGTCATATTACCTTTAACGGTATGAACCCCGAAATTGACCTGCGTGAACATCAGAAAAATGCTGTGGCTCATATTCTTTATGGTGGTAATACCTTGCTTGCACACGCAGTCGGCGCCGGTAAAACCTTTGAAATGGTGGCAGCTGCTATGGAGTCTAAAAGGCTTGGACTTTGCAATAAATCTCTGTTCGTTGTACCAAATCATTTGACAGAGCAATGGGCGGCAGAATTCTTACAGCTCTATCCGGCGGCGAATATTCTTGTTGCGACTAAGAAAGACTTCGAAACAAAAAACCGCAAGAAGTTCTGCGGCAGGATTGCAACCGGAGATTATGATGCCGTTATTATTGGTCATTCGCAGTTCGAGAAAATCCCGATGTCCATAGAAAGACAACGGGCAATTTTGGAGCAACAGCTTGAAGAACTGACAGATGGCATTGCAGCTTTGAAACGAAACCGTGGAGAGAATTTCTCTATTAAGCAGCTTGAAAAATCGAGAAAAGCCGTAAAGCAAAAACTTGAAAAGCTCAATGACCAAAGCCGAAAGGACGATGTTGTAACCTTTGAGGAACTTGGTGTTGACCGACTCTTTATTGATGAAAGTCATTATTACAAGAACCTCTACCTCTACACAAAAATGCGTAATGTAGGCGGCATCGCACAGACGGAAGCTCAGAAATCCTCCGACCTCTTTATGAAATGTCGTTACCTTGATGAGCTTACAGGCGGACGAGGAACAGTCTTTGCAACGGGTACACCTATCAGCAACTCTATGGTGGAACTCTACACTATTCAGCGTTATTTGCAATATAACACGCTTGTTAAGAACAACTTACAACACTTCGACGCTTGGGCTTCAACTTTTGGAGAAACGGTAACAGCCGTCGAACTTACTCCCGAAGGAACGGGATACAGAGCCAAAACACGCTTCGCAAAATTTTACAACTTGCCGGAGCTTATGGCAATGTTCAAAGAAGTTGCCGACATAAAGACGGCGGATATGCTTGACCTTCCCGTACCACAAGCACATTATCATAATATTGCGGTTAAGCCTTCGGAAATGCAAAAAGAAATGGTTGCTTCTCTTGCAGAGAGAGCTGAGAAGGTTCGTGGCGGTGCTGTTGACTCCAGTGTGGATAATATGCTGAAAATAACGAATGACGGCAGAAAACTCGCTCTTGACCAGCGTATGCTTAATGATATGCTGCCCGACTTTGAGGACAGTAAAATCAATGCTTGTGTCGATAATATCTACCGTATATGGACTGAAACCGCCGATAAGAAATCGGCGCAGCTTGTGTTCTGCGACCTGTCAACGCCAAAGAACGATGGCACATTCTCTGTGTATGACGACATAAGGAAAAAACTTATTGAGCGTGGTATTCCCGACAGCGAAGTTAAATTTATACACGAGGCAGATACCGACATCAAAAAGAAAGAACTGTTCCAAAAGACCCGCAAGGGCGAAGTCAGAGTCTTGCTTGGCTCTACTCAGAAGATGGGAGCCGGCACAAATGTTCAAGACAGACTTATCGCACTTCACGATGTGGATTGTCCTTGGCGACCTTCAGATTTGGAGCAGCGTTCCGGTAGAATTATTCGTCAGGGCAACTCAAACCCGGAAGTAGATATTTATCGATATGTAACGGAACAGACCTTTGACGCATATCTCTATCAGCTCGTTGAAGGAAAGCAAAAGTTTGCAAGTCAGATTATGACAAGCAAATCTCCGGTCAGGTCAGCAGAGGATATTGACGAAACTGCACTATCTTATGCCGAAATCAAAATGCTCGCCACAGGCAACCCGTACATAAAAGAAAAGATGGATTTGGATATTCAGGTTCAGAAATTGAAGCTGTTGAAGTCCAACTTCCTCTCGGAAAAGTATCGTCTTGAGGACAAGATAATTAAGTATTACCCTCAACAAATTACCTCTTTACAAAATAAAATCGAGGGACTTAAACAAGACGTCGAAACTGCAAAGCGTAACCCAAAACCAACAGACGACCGCTTTGTCGGTATGGAGGTTAATGGCGTTTTCTATTCCGAAAAAGCAGAAGCCGGTAAAGCAATCATTGAAGCTTGCAAGCTGATGAGTAGTCCTGAACCTATTTATCTTGGCAAATATCGTGACTTTGATATGGAACTTTCGTTTGACACTTTAGAGCGAACATATATGATTAAGATTAAAGGTTCTACAAGTAGGAATGTATTTCTTGGAGAGGATTCTTACGGCAATATTACCCGAATTGACAACGGTGTAGAAAAGTTTTCAGAAGCTTTATCCTTTGCTGAGAATGAGCTTGCAAATACGAAAGCTCAATTTGAAACTGCTAAAACAGAGGTCGAAAAGCCATTTGCACAGGATGAAGAATTGAAAACGAAGCTTGCCCGACTGGACGAGCTTAACATTCTGCTCAATATGGATAAGACAGAAAACGAGATTGTCGGCGGAGAGCCTGATGAGAGCGAAGTGCCACCCGAAAAAAAGGTAAAAGAGTATGAACTGACAAGATAATAGGCAAAATAACTTTAAGCCGCTTGATTTCATTTAGAAAACCAAGCGGCTTTTTCAATTTCAAAAAGGAGTTTTGAAAGATGGATATAGAAAAAATAGGCAACGGATATGACGGATGGTCAATGTCGAACAATGCGAGAGACGCATACGCAAACGGTGAAATGCCTATATCCAAGTGGAGCAAGACGGAAATATTGAACAGAGTAAGAGAGATTAACCCTAAAGCAGCGGATTTACTTAAAAATGTTTCTGTTTTCGTCCTCAAGGAAAAGGTGCTTAAACAGACATCGTGGCACCACACATCAATGAAATACAATAAAACAGCTTTTTACATCGTAGATGAAGATTTGGTGAATTCTTTGACCGAAAAGCAGATAGCTGAGTGGAGTGACATAAAAAAGACTGTAAGCACAAAGACATATAAAGGCAATTTTACATACGTTAAATGGATAGGCAACGGTCGTAACGTAAAAGCGAATGTGCAGAACCTTGAAAATGTTAATATCGAGGAAAGAGGAAGCTTTTATTATGTTACCGATAATGACGGTAGCCTAATAGTTAAAAAGAAAATAGGTTCAAACGGTACTTTTGTTAAGACTGCCGAGGAAATTCAAAAAGCAGAAGAACGCCGTAAATCAGCACAGGAATATATACGCAAGCGTGAACAGAAACATTATGATAATTCCACAAGCGCTGCAAAAGAACTGCTTGCCGAGATGAACGGCAAATACGAGGAAAGCCGAATGGGCTATCGTTATACTGTGAACAGAAAGCCGCATCCATACGACTATGACAATTTAAGCGAGTTCTTTAACAAGGGTGAAAAGAGGCTTGCTCCGAACGTAAACGGCGGCTTTTATGTGCAAGAATGGGACGGAAATAAATTTATACCTGCGGATAATGAATATGTGAATATCAAATATTCGGCAAAAGCAGAAAAATCTGATGAAGAATTAGCTGATATAGCCGATGAGAATTCTTCAAACGATAAATGTATGGATGGATTAAATCCTATTCGCCACAGAGAGCCGCCGTTATCACTTTAAGCAGGGAAAAACAGAATATGTAACAATAAAGAGAAGTTCTTGATGAGCTTCTCTTTTTTATACTTAATTTTATCTTCTTGTTAAACCTGTTTCGGCAACAAAAATAATCTGAAAAGGAGTGGAAAAGTTGAGTGACGATTTTATACAACAATTAAAACAAATACCTGTTACGGAGATACTTCAAAACATTTACGGCATAGCTGTAAACAAGCACGGCGAGAAATCATACTGTAAAATACGCTCGGAGCGTACTGCTTCTTGCTGTATTTACCCCAATAATACTTGGTATGATTTTGGCGGTTCTGTCGGTGGAGATACAATAACACTTGTGCAAACAATGGAAGCTTGTGACAGAAAAACAGCAATGAACAAGCTATCGGAATGGTACAATATTGAGCGTAAGCATCGACAAAGAGATAATAAAACATTGTGGAATTATGAATGGGCAAGGCTCGGAATTCAGGCGGATAGAACGAGTAAAAACTTAAATATCTGTGTTTTAGTGACAGGAGAGCAGCCTAATTTGTTAGCTGATATTTCTTTGTATATTGATAAACCGGAGCAAATAACAGCATTCGAAAGCAAATACAGCATTCCTTTTAATGATTTTAGAAGTGCTGATACGGTAGGCTATCACAACATATTAAAGCAAAGAGTTTGGTATCCGATGCTAAAAGATAGGGACGATTATTATTCGGGACTGTTGATAGACTATCGTCTTTTTAGGCAAATCGGAGACGAAAACTTTGCAAGAACCGCAGTTGTAACTTGTGATGAAAACCTGCAAAGAGCTTCCGATTTGAATGAAAAATGCGTACTGTTACGCCGTGCTGTTGATGATATTTCCTTATTGAAAGTACCGCTTTTTAACTTAAATCCAACTAACGATTTACAAGGAATTTTAGATGGCAGCATACGGTTTCAGACATCTAATTTGCGTTATTACGAACTGTGTAAGTGGGCTAAAGTCAGAGGCGAAGCAGTAAACTGTGTGGAGGTTTCTTATGATGATTACATAGTAAAATACACCCCTTATGACAGTCATTTGCGAGGCATTCCACACTCGGCGTTCTATATAAACGGCTTATGTAAAATATGTGTTCCGCACTCTCGACTTGTCGATACACAACGAATATTTGGCGATAAAGTCCTCAAAACAACAACTCGTTTTGAGGACTTTTCACATAAAAATCAGTATAGAACAACGGATAAAAAAGGGATAAAGCCTCTTACTTTTCCGGAAGTTTAGTGCTGTATTTTATCTATTTATATGGGGTTTCAGGGTACTCCCTGACAAGCGGGATTTGGGTTGGTCACCCAAATCCCTTGCTTGCCACGCCTTCCACAAGAAATCGGACAAAGAGAATTTCATCTTTATAGGATTTTCTTCTACAACCGAAAATTTGCGGATTGTATTTTGAGTATTTGAAGCTTCGGCAGGAGGTGAAAAAAATGCGTGAAAACAAATCAAATCAGATGCTTATACGACTATCGCCTTACGAATCAGGGCTATTGACTTATGTCGCAGAGCAAGCAGGCTTATCACGTGCTGAAATTCTTCGTGTAGGGTTGAGGATTATAGCGAGGGCATCAGACCCAAAAGAAGTTCGTGAACTTCAGAGATTTTATTCCAAACAGAATGGCGGTGCAAAAAATGAATGAGCATAGGAAACGAACAAACCGAATACAGGTTCGGCTTAATGATGATGAGTATGACTATTTCCTTTACAACTTGGAAAGGTCCGGTCTTACCAAAGAAGCATACCTGCGGAAATTGATTTCAGATAAAATTCCGAAAACCAAGGAAGTCGGACAATATGAAAAAGATATACTTGCACAGCTTTATGCTATCGGTAACAATCTCAATCAGATTTCACGCCGAGCTCATTCAATGAATGTAATCAATGTGGAAAAGTTTTTTGATGCGGTTAATAAATTTGATGTCACAATGCAAGAGTTTTTGGAACGGATGTGATTTTGTTTGGCAACGACTAAAAGATTACCCAAACCGCCCAAAACACACGCAGCTGTAACCAAGTTAATACGTTACGTGCTTAACCCATCTAAAACAACGGATGAAGAAAGCCTCTATGCAGACTCCTGCAATTGTTCGCTTGTCGGCGCAGCAAACCAATTCAGAGCTGTCCGAGACCGCTGGGATAAAACCTCCGGGAATTATGCGTATCATTTCATTCAGAGTTTTAAGCCGGGAGAAACCACTCCCGAAGAAGCAGCGTTATGCGGTAAAGAACTCGCCGAAGCGTTGTTTGGAAATGATGGATATCAGGTCGTTTTTGGAACACATTTAGATAAGTCACATCTGCATAATCATTTTGTTGTTAATGCAGTAAACTTGTTAGATGGCAAAAAGCTTCAAACAGACCACGATTTCATTAGGCGAATGAGAGAAGAAAATGACCGGATTTGCACAGTTCATAATCTATCTGTTATCGAAGCGCCGACCGACAACGGAAAGTCTTACGCTGAGTGGGTTATCGCTCACAACGGTGGATTTACGTGGCGTGGAATGATTCGTCACGATATAGATGAACTGATACCACGTGTTACTACATTCAAGGAATTGCTCAAAGAATTAGAGTGTAATGGTTATACCGTGAACCGCCGTGGCAAATATTTAAGTTTGTCTCCACCGGGTGCAAAAGTGAATTTCCGATTATACAAACTCGGCAATGGCTATACAGAAGAAGATATTGCAGAGCGAATTATGTATTCGGACAGACGACTTGCTAAAGAGTCCAAGTCTAAACCATTCCGTGTTAGAGTGAAGGCTTATCACTTAAAATCAACATTTCCCATTAGGTCGCAAGGCAAACTGCGTGGACTTTATTATATATACCTGTATCGCTTACGAAAGCTACTAAATTCTTCTAATTATAGCAATGTGCCGATACAAGCTCGCCACGATACCAAACTGTTTAAGGAATTTACCGAAGACGCTACTTTGTTGTTCGACTCAAAAATTGATACGGTTGAACAGTTGCTCAATTTGTATTATCAGCTCGACGAAAAACGACACAAGTTATGCGTGAAGCGTTTGAGCCTCCGTAAAGAACTAACTTACTGTGACTCCGTAGATGTAGCTAAATCCATTCAATCACAAATCACAGAACTCAACCCTTTGATAGAGCGGTTAGGCAATCAAATGCGTTCTTGTGAACGGATATATGAGCGTTCAGCTCGTGTCAGCGAAACAAACAGAGAGATAAGCGTAGAACAAAGCGAGGTGATTAAAAGTGAAAATGTAAAACCGCAAAATAACAACACCGAAAAAACACAAAAAAAAGAAAGGAATGATGATAATGTCAGCAGAAGCTGAAGCAACCGATATTCTCGTTAGAATGACGATGGAAGGAATTCAATATTGTTTTCGATTTACAGGAGAGGCGGCATCTAAAGGAATTGCTCTTTTTTTCGCTGGGATGCGTACACTCTATGACCGCAAGTCCGGCAAACAGAAGCTCGGCGGTAAGATTAAGACACGAGCTTTTCTTGACAATTTTGTCAGCAGTTCGGTTTTTCCCTTATCTAAAACCGATTTAGATAGGTTAAAGCCGGAATTAAAGCGATTGCATATTCCATATATGCAATACAAAACCACCAAAGAGATGAAGAACGAAGGACGTGTTGAAATATCTGTTCGTAAAGATGACGCAGACCGTTTTGTTCGCTTAGCTGAAAGTCTTGGAATTGCAAGCGTGAAACCTTATGACCTTACAATTAACGAATTGTCCCCTGAAGAATATGAACAGGCAATGACAGAGGGTAACGCAAAAGGCGTTGAAATCAAAATATCGGAGGACGGTGCAACCGTTAATGAGCAAGAAAACCCCACGCAAGCTCCAATCGACCGTTCTCTTCGATTGGAGCCGAACTCAACCGAATCAAGTCCTTTCGATATGACTTTTGATGACAAAGCAGGAATTACTCCAAACTTGGAGGAAGCATATCTGATTAACGCTCGCAGAGACGGTCGCTTAATTCCTATATCAGCTAACAAATCAACCTTACTTGTATCAGAAGCACCGGACAAAGTAGTCTTAACTATCCCCGGTACTATGAAGCAGGAACGGTTAATTGTTCCTAAAAAAGATGTTGTGTCAATGGACGCCGACGGTGGTAAATCTGTCAGAGCGGATTTGCGAACTTCACATCTTTATGAGGTTGTAGACCAAAGAAATCAACCACTTCGTAAAGTCACGGGTGCAGAAATTAAAGAAGCCGGAAAGTGGGCAATACAGCTCAAATCTCACAAAAAACCTGAAATCCCGTTATCTAAAAAGGGAGGTGTTCGATAGTGGAACAACAGCACGAACTTACCCCTGAAGAATTCAAAAAAATGATGCAAGCAAAAGAACAAGCAGCGTTTTCCTTACTAACCGCACAAACAACTCGAATAATGACAAATGAAGATGAATTCCTTGACTTCCTTAATAAGTTAGCAGACCACGTTACCACATCTGTCGGAAACACAATTCTAGTTCAGGCTCAGTTGCCTAATGCGACAGCAGTCTTGTCAATTAAAGAGTGGGAAAAACGCAATGTATCTGTTATAAAAGACGCAAACGGTTATTATCCTGAAGGAGTTTATCAATTTGCACCGAACGGACAGAGAGTTGACGAAAACGGCGAGGTACACACAAAATTCAAGTTGTATAAAGGATATGACGCAAGCCAAACAACAAATCCTGAATATGCACGGTCGGTTATGAATAACGCACGCCCTATCTCTGTTTTTATCGGCAGCAACAACCCGGAAAAGACACGAAATATCGCATTGTGTAATTCTTCTCCGATACGCTGCATAGTTTATGACCCGAAGCAGCTCATCCACACCGCAGAAGATATATCCGAAAAAGATGAGCTCAAGTACATTCCTGAAACAAAGACTGTCATAATCAGGAAAGTAGCTCGGCAAGAATGGTTCCAGCGTGTTGCCTATGAAATCGCATTAGGCATCTTTCATAAGCAAGAAGGTTCTATGTTTGACCGTTCGTCACGCTCTTTTGAAGCAGGAATTGTTTCTTATCTGTTATGTCGCAGCGTTGGTGTTGACACCTCGGCATTTAGCTTCGATTTGTCCGGACTTCCCAAACGATACCCCGAACAGACGAGTTTTCGGTCAATGATGGAGACTTGCCAAGAAATCGCACACGATTTAGCGTATCGTCTTAATAACAAATTGCGAGAACAAAACACTCGAAATTGTGCCGGAGATAACCGACACTTACACTTTGCTAAGGAGGGATAAACGAAGTGTATAAAAACAAAAGGTCACGAGATAGACCGTATTATATAGCAGCAGCTATCGGAAGTATAATAGCAATATATATTGCACTTTGTATCGCACCGTATTCCGAAGGTGGATTACCGTCTGTTTTGCAAAATGCTGAACAAATTAGTTTCAATCCTTTCCTTATTAGTTGGACTCAAGACACCCCAAAAACTATTATGGGGTGCCTTTTGTTTTATGGGATTATTGTCGTCGTGCTTTTCTCATACAAACGCCGACTGCACCGTAGTGGAGTTGAAAACGGAAGTGCGGACTACGCCGACATTAAGAAACTTCGCAAGGAATTCCATTCGACGTCCTCTGACCGTATTGTCTATACAGAGAATTTTGCGTTAAGCGTCACTAAAGCCGATACCTTTATTCACAAGCGTAATTATAATACAGTGCTTATAGGCGGTCCCGGCTCCGGTAAAACAACAGGTTATGTGTATCCGAATTTGTTAGAAGCGAGTGCAAGTTATGTGGTACTTGACCCAAAAGGCGAAGTTTGCAGAAATACTGCAGGTTATTTGCAAAGTAAAGGCTATGCAGTTAAAGTTCTCAACCTTGTCAATCCAAGTCGTTCTTGGGGATATAATCCATTCACATATATCCGAAAGGATACCGATACAGACGCATACGCCGAAGACGACATACAGAAAATCGTAACAGCAATATATAAAGCAACAACGGCGCCGAATTCCCAAACGATAGACCCTTTTTGGGATGAAGCGGGAAAAATGCTTTTGTCAGCTCTTATGTATCTGCTGTATTACTTCGGCGCCGAGGACGAAAAGAACTTCCCGTATCTGATGAATTTAATTCGTGCCGGACGCATTGAAAACAGCGAAGATGATGAGCAACGCTCTGCTCTTGATATTCTGTTTCAAAGCATAGAGCAACGTTACCCGGACCACATTTGCGTTAGATATTATAAGAACGCAACAAGCGGCGCCGGTAAAACGCAACAGAGCGTTCAGATTACTCTTCTTGCACGGTTGCAAAAATTTGAGATTTCTTCTGTGGCTGCAATGTCAATCCAAGATGAATTGGAATTGTCTATGATTGCCGATAAACCTACGGTTTTATATTTGGTTATCCCGGACAATGACACGAGTTATAACTTTATTGTTTCGCTCTTGTATATTCAGCTATTCCAAACTTTGTACGATAAAGCTGACCGTGTGTATCGAGGCAGACTTCCGAGGTTTGTGCATATTATTATGGACGAATTCGCCAATGTAAACACTCCCGATGATTTTCTTGGTATTTTGGCGACTTGTCGCTCCAGAAATATCGGAATTTCAATTATCCTTCAAAATTTATCACAACTAAAAACTAAGTATAAAGAAGGCTGGGAGAACATAATCGGTCAATGCGATGAGTTTTTATATCTCGGTGGTAACGAAAGTTCTACTCACGAATATGTTTCGAAAATGCTCGGAAAAGAAACGATTGATACAACTACTTTCGGACGAAGATATGGTATGCACGGCGATGCGTCCTCTAACTTTCAGTTTGCAGGCCGTGAGCTTTTGACCCCTGAAGAAGTCCGGGTTCTTCCATACGAACAAGCGATACTATTCATTAAAAACGCTCTTCCGTTAATTGACCGAAAAATTGATGTGTTTCATTACAAACCTGCAGAAAACACGGCAATTTGTGGGAATGAAGCTATGACATACTCGATACCTTTAAGGTCTGAACGTTTACATTCAGAACAGCTTAACAAACAAAACAACGAACAGTCGGAAGTTCCGCCGAAAGATATTTTTGAGGCGACGGCTGTCGGAGATAATCAATATGATATGCAGATGGAATTCTTCGTTAATGGCAGGCGTGTTAATATTACAGATTTGGATGTTTCCGAAATGTTGGAAATGTATTCTGTCGATATAGAAGAATTAGAAGCATATATTCAAAATTTTACATAACTAAAAGGAGTTTTCAAAATGAAAATCAGAAAATCAAACAAAATTCGTAAGGCTTTCACTTCAATCGTAGCAGCAGTTTTAATTCTTACTATTGCAATGGTTCCGGCTTTCGCAGCCGGAGACGGTGTTACAGACAGCTTGTCTAAGTTTAACGACTTAATATTTGCTATCGTTCGCTTACTCGGTACAGCAGCTTGTATTTGGGGAATCGTTGAGTTCGCTATGTCCTTACAGAGCCACGACGGTTCGCAAAAAACAAGAGGATTAACTTTCTTTGCTGCCGGTCTTATCGTGGTCTTCTCCAAAGAAATTCTTGCATTTCTTGGCGTAAGCTTATAAAAACACGATTGATATAAAGAAGGTGATCATTTTTGTTGATTAAGCCTATATTTTTGAATTTTTGGGGCGAACAAGCTATTGCCATACTTGATGATGCACTTGCAATCTGGAAGCAAAAATACGAGAGCATATTCGGTATTCTTGTGCAAGATCCATCCAAATTTCAGAACGGTGTTATCTGGAATACGGTAACCGGAATTATCCGTGTCATTGAAGCCACAGGCGTATCGCTCTTAATAACATTCTTTTTTTACGGAATTATCAAATCAACCATAGATTATAGAGATTTAATACGCAATCCACGTCTTGTACTAATGCAATTTGTTCGCTTTTTCTTCGCAAAATTCTTTGTTATGAACGCAACCGATGTAATGCTTAGCATTATATCGGTTGTCCGTCATATACTTGCTCAAATCAATCCGGCTACCCCGACAATGGAATATTCAATTCCAAACGATTTGAGAACGGCTCTTGAAACAGCTGATTGGGGCGCCGGAATGGGTGCTTTTGCCGCCTCGCTTGTCGGGACGGCAATGATATGGTTGTTATCAATAATTCTTGTTGTCGTTGTTTACGGCAGATTTTTCAAAATTTTTCTTCTTTCTGCCATAGCACCTATTCCTCTCGCAGGCTTTGCAAGCGAAGCAACATCACTTATAGGACGAAATTTTTTGAAGTCATATATTGCAGAGTGTCTGCGTGGCGTGTTAATGCTAACCGCCTGCGTGATATTCTCTGCATTTACTACGGTAACCCCGGAATGGGCAGCAACCTCTCCCGGAGGAATGACGTGGGATTATGTGGGTAATGTAACATTGCAAATGCTCTTATTGGTGATAGTTGTAAAAGGGTCAGACAGAATTGTAAAAGAAATTTTTTCACTATAATTATAAGGAGAAAACTATGGAAATTAAACTTAACAAAGATATTCAAAAGCTGCAAGACAGCTTTTTTATCGGCTTGAACTTTCGTCAAACTGTTTTTGGCGGACTCGGTCTTGCTTTAGGTGCTTTAATTTATCTTGAAACAACAAAGCACGGTATAAATACCGAGCTTGCTTCTTGGATATGTATTGCCGTAGTTGCACCTTTTGCCGCTTTAGGTTTCGTTACATATCACGGTATGCCATTTGAACAGCTTGTTCGTGTGTGGGTTAAGCATTATATTTTGTGCCCTAAAAGAATTGTCTTTCGATTGGAAAATGACTTCTATAATCGTGACAAAATGCGAATAGAAGCGGCAGAAAAAAAGGAGGCAACATCAGATGAGTAAAACTTTGAAAAACACGAAAAGGCAAGACAAAGAACAATTGAAAGCAATACGCTTCACACAAAACAGTATTCCGTTAGAACAGTTCTACGATGACGGAATATTTCTAATTCAATCGGGGAAAAAGTATAATAAATACTCTGCAACTTATCAATTACAAGACATTTCTTATCTGACCTTGTCGGATGAAATGCAAAAACAGATTTTCTTTGCGTGGTCTGCGGTCTTAAATGCACTTGACCCCGGCACAACAAATAAAATTAGTGTTATTAAGCACAAAATCAGTTCCGCAACATTGGAAAGATTTATGATGCACAGTCAAAATCCGCAATACGAAAAATTGCAAACAGAGTATAATCGCATTTTGAAGCAGCGAGCTCTTCAAGGTAACGGAATGATACAGGAAGTGTATTTGACAATTTCAGTTAATAAAAAAGATATTGACTCTGCACGCAGCTTCTTTTTAAGAACAACGTCCACTTTGCAGACTTTGCTTTTGAAGCTTGGCAGTTCCTGCCGACAACTGTCCGGAAAAGAAAGATTAGAACTCTTGAGAGATATTTATCGAAGCGATATTGAAAACGAGCCAACGTTTGATTTGCAACAAGCCTTAAAAAGCGGCTCATCGGCGAAGAACTACATATCCCCCGAAAGTATGGAATTTGAGTCGGACTACTTCAAACTTGGGAATGTTTTTGGTCGAGCACTCGTTTTGCACAGCTATCCCACATTCCTTAAAGACTCTGTTGTATCTGATTTGTGTGATATTAACCGCCGATTGATTTGGAGTATGGATATTATTCCTGTTCCGACAGATGAGGCAGTCGAGGAAGCCGAAAAGCGAGCAACTAATGTCGAGTCCAAAATAACAAAGTGGTATCAGAAGCAATATAATAATAAAAACTATGTTGCCGAGCCAACTTACGACCTCAAACAGCAGCGTGAACAAGCTCAGGAATATCTAACCGATTTAACAGAGCGTGACCAGCATTTGATGTATGCTGTTATAACAATGGTGCATTTTGCCGACTCAAAGCAGCAGCTTGACGAGGATACTGAAAGCATTTTAGCGACTGCACGCTCAAGCGCACAATGCCGAATGCAGATATTACGCTGGCAACAGTTAGACGGATTAAATACAGCTCTGCCTCTTGGAGTTCGTCGAATTGAGGATATAATGTCTCTAACAACGGAAGGTGTAGCAGGGTTTATGCCGTTCAAATCGACCGAAATTCAGCAAGAACACGGCTTTTGCTTTGGGCAAAATCAAATCTCTCGAAATCTTATAATGATAGACCCAAGAAGTCAGCAATCAGCTAACAGCGTTATTTGCGGTCGTCCCGGCTCCGGTAAGTCAATGCTTGAAAAATGGATAGCCCTCAACAAAATTCTCGCAACAGCAAATGATAATCATATAATCCTCATCATAGACCCTGAAAGAGAATATGCACCTCTTGTTAAAGCTCTCAACGGCGAAGTTGTCTATCTTTCAGCTCAAAGCAAGACCTATGTTAATGCTATGGATATTAGCAGCGGATATGACAAGACTGAAAATCCGATTATTGATAAAGCTGAATTTATGCTATCTCTGTGCGAGCAGTTGATGTATCCCACCATAGTCGGTCCGAAACAGAAGTCGTTGATTGACCGTTGCACAGAATTTGTTTTACGAGATTATGTCAGAGGTGGATGCGTCGGTACTGCTCCCACTCTAAAAGATTTTTATGAGTGTATGAGGCAACAGCCTGAAGAAGAAGCAAAAGACATTGCACTTTCGTTAGAAATTTATGCAACAGGCTCTCTTTCGGTTTTTGCTAATCAAACCAATGTGGATATGCGCAATCACATTATTTGCTTCGATATTCACGATTTGGGCGAGAGCTTGATGGGAATGGCTATGCTCATCTTATTTGACCACATTCAAAACAGAATGATTCATAACCGAGCAAACGGAATTACAACAAGTATTGTTGCCGACGAGTTTTATATGATGCTCTTGCGGGAATATTCCGCAAACTTCTTTTTCCGTTGCTGGAAACGAGGAAGAAAATATGATTGTGATTTTTGCGGAATAACTCAGAATGTTGAGGATTTATTGAGAAGTCCAAACGGACGAGCTATTCTCTCCACCTCGGAATTGATTATAATGCTAAACCAAGCACCCCTCGATTGCGAACAGCTTTCAGAACTGCTTGACATAAGTGAAAACCAACAAGAATACATCACAAATGCAAAACCCGGTTCCGGACTCATTAAAATCGGTGGAACACTAATTCCTTTTGAAAACGATATTCCGAAAGATACGGAAATATACAGATTACTTACTACAAAGCCGGGCGAAGCAATATATGATAACGGTGTGTGATTAAAATGGTAAGAGATATAAAAACTCGCAAAAAGCAACCTAAAACAATCAAAACTATGAAAGGAACGGTCAAAAGTATTGACCGTTCTTTTCGTGTTGAGAGAGATATTAAAGATGTTTCGGATAGAGTACTTTCGCAAAATGCAACCGAAAGCACTCCTGCTGAGTTGTTGCAGCTGTCAGAGCAAAAAGGTGTGGAATTTGCCGGTAGAAAAACCATTGGCGCAATCTCCCGTTCGCCTCGAGCAGCACTATCGGTCAGACAGAAAAAAGAAGCTGCAAAACAGAGCATAAAAACAGCGAAAGCTACGGTAAAAGAAGCACGAAACATAGCTAAATCGGAAATAAAATCGGTCAAGTCCTCTGTTAAATCCGCAAGAAATACAGTTAAAACAGCAACTACAACTACAAAAATGAGCTCATCAACAATAAAAGGAACAAGCTCTGCCACAAAATCGTCCCTGTCAGCTGCCAAAACTGCTGGCAAAGCAGCACTACACGCAGTTAAAACGACAGCAAAAGCCGTTCAGGTGGCTGTTAAAGCTACCGCTAAAGCCATTGTTTCTTCCGCTGAAGCTGTTGTGGCATTTATTGCTGCAGGTGGATGGATTGTACTTGTTATACTTGTGTTGATTATATTATTCTCCGTTCTTTTTAGTTCTGCTTTTGGTGTTCACTTCGCCGACGATGTGAACAATAATGCTTTAACAACTGCCAAACAAGAATTAAACAGCGAATTTGTCATCAAACTCAATGAAGAAAAAAGTAAAATGCAAGGGTATGATAGAATTGTTATTCGTCCCGCACCCACCATAACGAAGTGGAATGAAATTCTTGCTGTGTATTCTGTTAGAGCTCAATCGCAAAACCTTATCCCCGCTGAAATAAACGAACAGACAAAAGCACTTTTGTCTGGCACAATGTGGGATATGATTTCATTCGCTACATCATCGGAAACCGTTTCATCAACAGAAGATGATGAAAATGGTAACACTATTACCGTTACTGAAACTTATGGCATAGTAACAGTTTTATATAAGAACATAGACGAAGTTTCTTCGCTTTACAACTTCTCTGATAGCGAAAAGGAAATGCTATCTCAAGTTTTGTCTATGTATTCCGAATTTGAGGGAATATCTATTTCCGGCAACGGAAAAATGATAAATCCTTGCCCTGCAGGGCGTTTTAACGGCAACGACTACCCGTCATACGCAGGTAACAATGAATACCACGCCGGTCGTGATATATCTTGTCCGATTGGAACACCAATATATGCCGCAGCCGATGGTACGGTAATACACATTAACGACCAAGCGGACAGCTACGGCAATCACATTATGATTGCACACGGCAACGAAGTTTACACGCTTTATGCCCATTGCGACTCTTTACTCGTTACTGTTGGGCAGGAAGTGTCACAGGGAGAACAAATTGCTTGGAGTGGTGCTACCGGCAATGTTACCGGACCACATTTGCATTTTGAAGTTCGTGAGGGTGGTTCACGATTTCGTGTGAATAATGTTGACCCGCTTGACTGGATTATGCAATGAAAACCGCCTGTTCCGACCGATGAGTCGAAACAGGCGGCATTTATTTTTTTTAATAATTTATATCATATCCCCCTATTTCAGAAAAAGTATGATATAATAAAGTTGAATGTAACTAACAACGGAGGTAAATATGGATTTTCGCAAGATTATAAAGCTATGGCAGGAAAAACAAATTACATCTGTGTCTGACCTTGACAATGCTCTCGAAGCGTTCAAGGTAGAATTTGCCTACAACAGCGGTAAAATCGAAAATGATAAGATTACCTATAGTGACACAAGAGAAATATTCGATAGCGGAAGGATTGTCGGTTATTCGGGCGATACACGTGCTGTTTTTGAGCAGCAAAACCAAAAACTTTGCTATGAATATCTCAAGCACGAAATTGTCAAGAAAACACCTATTTCAGTCGAGTTAATTAAAGAGGTTCAAAAAATCCTTACATCAGGCACTTATGATGAGCGCCGATATATTGTCAACGAAGAACGCCCCGGCGAATTTAAAAGAAAAGATTATGTAGTAGGAAAAGACGAAATCGGTGCTGCGCCACAGGATGTGGAGCCTGAAATGCAAGATTTGGTCGCAGAAGTACAGGATTATCAGGGTAACAAGATTTTAACTTTGACTGCATATTTTCATTGCAAATTTGAGAGTATCCACCCGTTTGCCGACGGGAACGGTCGTACCGGGCGAACAATGATGAACTATCTGCTGATGATACACGATTATCCGCCTGTTGTTATTTACAATGAGGATAAGCCGTTATATATTGAGTGCTTGAATAAGTTTGATACACTCGGTGAGATTGATGCAATGGTGAAGTTTCTTGAATATCAGATTACGAAAACTTGGCTGAAATATTTTGAGCGAACACAACACAAGAGCAGTAAAACTAAACTTGATGGATTTTTGAAGTAATCAAATAGATAGGCAGTCCGTTACGATTGAAGAAGCTGAAACGGACTGCCTTTGTTATATCAGAACGAAAAACAGCCGTTACGGCAACGAAAAATTCCGTCCTGAACGTCATCATCTTTTTCTTATATTGCAATGTGCAATTTGATATATCGCACATTTGCGATATACATTTATGTGTGATAAAATATATATCGATTGAACCTTGATAATTGCATAGCAAAGCAATGGTGACATTCCGCTGTAAACGAGCTGCTCTGAACTTGCCGCCAAGACTGCCTGTTCTTATCGAATAAAAAACGCAAAAAACTTTAGCTTAAGTTTTTTTGAATGGAAAGGCACGAGCAGAAACATCAAGTTCAGATTAATAACGCTGACTCCGTTAAATAGCGACGACTTTACAGTAGGGATAATGATACTTCCTTCGGTCATAGGTCGAGCGTGAATGAACCGTCGCAACTTGTGAGAACGGCTGCGAGAGACCCTCGCAGAGGAGATTAAACAATCCTATGAGGATGTCACGTCAACATCCCACCGTTGTTTTTCGGTGGGGGTCAACTTATTTTTTTAATTACCACACCAAAATTGCGGAAAAATATTCTCTTTTTATAGTTGACAACCGCAAAAACATATAGTAAAATGTCATTAAATAATGAGTGACAACTCAAATAATTGAAATAAGAGGGATTTAATTATGAAAAAGTTCTTAGCAGTATTGCTTTCCTTAGTGATGGCATTTTCATTCTGCCTCCCGGCTTTTGCTGAAGACACTACTGCAGGCGGCGGCGGAATCGGCGACATACTCGGCGGTATCACTCTTCCCGATGTTGATATAGGCGGAGCTGTCGATACCATTAAGCAGCTTGTCGGCATCATCATCAACAGCAACGGCAAGATGGATGAGGCTGTTATCGCAGAAATAATCACCATTCTTGGTAAACTTGCCAATAGCGGTAAAGTTACACCTGAGACTTTACTTAAAATTCTTAACGCTCTTACCAAGGGCGGCAATTCCGGCGGAAGCACTCCGAAACCCGACGCTCCGGCGGGCGGCTCCGTAAGAAGTGCTCTTGATTCTCTCACCAATGATCAGAGAAGCTATATAGCAGATGTTATTGAAAGCTACCTTCTCTCAGACTTCGATAACAATCCTTATATGCCCGATGCCGATGGCAATCCTACTGCTTACAACCCGGCAAAGGTTACGGCTCTTATCAATGCTATGAGCAGAATGGATTATGCCGACATCCAGAAGGTTCTTGATGAACTTCATGCTACTCAGCCGGCTCCCGAGGGAGAAGACGAGTATGTTCCCGCTCTTTCCGACGGCGCTTACGCTGCTCTTTCAGCCGAGGTTGTTCGTCAGGAAGAGGTTTCCAAGAACAATGCAGCAACTGCAGGCCCGACAGAGGCTACCACAAGTGCTATCGACGGCGTTAAGGGCTTCATCGGTAAGGCTTTTGAGACAATTAAGGGTCTCTTCGGCGGCGGAAGCAACGGCGGAGATCCAAACACAACAACCAAGAAGTCAACAACTTCTAAGGGCGGCTCTTCAACCACAAAAGGTAAGATTCCGCAGACTGGCGACGTTGCTCTCTTCTCAGTAGCAGGCGTAGCTGTGGCAGCAGGTATTGCTCTTGTTCTCACAAAGAAGAAAAAAGAGGATAAATAATTAACCCTGTAATTATTACAAGCGGCTTTGTAAAGGCAAAGCCGCTTGATTTTTTTTGCCGGATGTATTAAAATATAAATGTCTCAAGATTTAAAAGCAATATGAAAGGAACGGCACATTTTGTGCTTTTGCTTAATTTATGATACTGACGATCGATATCGGTAATACTAATATTACCTTCGGAGTGTTTGACGGTGATAAGCTGAGCTTTGTTTCGCGACTTGCTACCGAGCGTAACAGAACTGACGATCAGTTTGCCGTTGAATTTCTTGCCGTGTTTAAAATGCATGATTTGGAGTCGGCTGAAATTACCGGAGCTGTTTTAAGCTCTGTTGTTCCTGAGCTTACCGGGAAAATTAAAACAGCGGTTAATAAGGTGTGCGGCATTGAGTCTGTTATAATAGCCCCCGGTGTAAAAACAGGGCTTAATATTTTAATAGATAATCCGGCAGAGCTCGGTGCCGACCTTGTAGCAGGTGCGGTAGGAGCTATGGCGAGATATGAAATGCCCGCATTTGTCATTGACCTCGGCACGGCCACAAAAATATATGCAGTTGATGAGCATGGCGGCTATCACGGCGGCACAATAGCACCGGGTGTTGAAATCTCTATGAAAGCACTTTCGGGGCAGGCTTCTCTCTTACCGTCATTTTCGCTTGCTTCTCCGCCGCATGCCTGTGCCACTAATACGATAGAGTGTTTGCAGTCGGGTATCATTTTCGGCACCGCAGATATGATTGACGGTATGCTTGACCGTTTTGCAAAACAGCTCGGTGAGCCGAAAACCATTGTTGCAACAGGTGGGCTTTCCTCCTATGTAATAGGATATTGCCGTCACAATATAATTCATGATGACAATCTTCTTTTATACGGGCTTAAAGCCATTTACGATAAAAACAGTAATTAACCGTAATCAAAAATTAAATATCGTATCCAGTTTTTACATAGTTTATTATTTTGCGTTGCATCCGCTCTGCGGAGCAGCAGCAAGGAGGATTATATATGTCAAAAACCACAAACAAGGCAAGGATGCAAAAAACCGTTCGCCTAGTCGAGCTGGCTCTCCTTACCGCAATCATCGCCGTTATGACCTTCACGCCGATAGGCTATTTGAAGCTCGGGCCGCTTGAACTGACACTTATTATGGTACCTGTTATCATAGGCGCAGTTACTTTAGGGCCTGCCGCAGGAGCCTTTTTGGGGCTCGTTTTCGGTGCATCGAGCTTTATTCAATGCTTTTCTCTGAGCGCATTTGGCGCGATACTTATTTCTATAAGCGTATTTAAAACGCTTGTTGTTTGCGTAGTTCCTCGCGTGCTTGCAGGTTGGCTCACAGGTCTCATTTTTAACGCCGTGACAAAAAAGACAAAAAAAGACGGTGCCAATTATCTTGTCGCGAGTATCTGCGGCTCGGCTTTTAATACTATCTTTTTCCTTGGATTTTTAGCTTTGTTGTTTATAAATACAACCTTTACGCCCGAGCAGTCAGCCGCTCTCGGCGGAGCTGAAAATATTCTCACCACCGTTATAGGTATAGCGGCGGGAATCAACGCTCCCATTGAGCTTGTTGTGTGCGCCGTTCTCGGTTCTGCGATAGGTAAAGGTCTGTCTGTCGGACTCAAAAAAATCTAAGCAAAAATAAAGCGCTTTTAAGGATAACCCTTAAAGGCGCTTTTTCTCTCTCTTATAGATTATATTCTTGCTACGCCGGATTTTACGGCTGCGTCATAAACCGCTTTCGCAACGGTTTTCCCTATTCTGTCATCAAATGCTTTCGGTAAAATGTACTCGGCGGAAAGCTCATCATCAGAGACAAGCGAAGCTATCGCTCTTGCTGCGGCTACCTTCATTTCCTCGTTTATTTCGGAAGCTCGGCAGTCAAGTGCTCCGCGGAAGATTCCGGGGAACGCAAGTACATTGTTGATTTGGTTGGGATAATCGCTTCTGCCCGTGCCGACAACGGCGGCACCTGCGGCTTTTGCCTTATCGGGCAGTATTTCCGGAACAGGATTTGCCATGGGGAGTACGATGGGATTTTCAGCCATAGAGGCAACCATTTCTTCTGTTACTATTCCGGGAGCCGAAACGCCTATAAATATGTCTGCACCCTTGAATGCGTCGGCAAGTGAACCGCTCTTGTGCTCCTTATTCGTGATTTCCGCGATTTCCCTCTGTGCGGGATTCAGCTTTTCATCGCCGTCACAAATAATGCCGCGACTGTTGCACATAATTACATTTTTGATTCCCTGACTTATGAGCAGCTTTGCAATGGCTATGCCTGCCGCGCCCGCACCGGAAAAGACGGCCGTACAGTCCTTGAGCTCTTTTTTAACGACTCTGAGCGCATTTATTATTGCTGCGGCAACAACTACCGCTGTGCCGTGCTGATCGTCATGGAAAATCGGAATATCTGTTTTTTCCTTGAGTTTGCGTTCTATTTCAAAGCATCTCGGAGCAGCAATGTCCTCAAGATTTATTCCGCCGAAGCTGCCGGCGAGGAGAGAGATACAGTTTACAATCTCGTCAACATCCTTTGAACGCACACAGAGCGGTATGGCGTCAACGTCTCCGAATTCCTTAAAGAGAACGCATTTGCCCTCCATTACGGGCATACCGGCTTCTGGTCCTATGTCTCCGAGTCCGAGAACCGCCGTTCCGTCCGTTACAACGGCCACGGTATTCCAACGTCTTGTGAGCTCATAAGACTTGCTTATGTCCTTTTGTATTTCAAGGCACGGCTGTGCTACACCGGGTGTGTAGGCGAGCGATAGCGCGTCCTTACTGTCTGCTTTGGCGCGTGTTTTGATTTCTATTTTTCCGTGCCATTCATAATGTTTTTTGAGAGATTCCTTAGCGTAATCCATTTTTTTAAGGCCTTTCCGGCTACAGCTTTAATTAAGTCGGATGTCTTATGTAGCCTGATAAGACATTCGCGGCAGAATTATTCGGACTTTTTACGGCAAGTTAATACAACGGCGGCGATGCATATAAAAGCATCGGCAAGAACGCAGATGAAATAGGCGGTAAAGAATTCCCTGTTAAAGAAGAATCCTAAAAGTGCCGTAAATATTGCAACAAAAATCAAATATATGCCGAATATTCTGCACAGCTTTTTTGTATCGAAATTATTCCTCAGCTCATTGTCGGGCGAGGCGCTTCCGACGACAAAATTCTCCGCTTTGCCGCTCACCATCGGAATTCCAAGTCCCAAAAAGAGCAAACCTATTGCTATTGAAATTACCTTCATTACCCATCAACCTCTACTTTTGTATACGCATTAAAAATATATTTTAACATTTTTGCTTTTTGTTGTAAATGTGCAATCTAAATAAAAACCATGGAATTTGGGCTGAGTATATTCATCTTGCAGCACAGTAGTGGCATTTTATCTCGGATTCTGATATTTTAAGCAAGCGAAAGCCCGGCACAAAGCAACGGCCGAAAAAACGATTGTAAAATCGTACAAAAACCGCCGCGCCGAACCGCTTAATTTGTTTAGGGCTATAAATGTTAAAATAATAACAATTTACCATTGACAAACATTTAACAATAAGCTATGATTTAATCAGTAAGTAATTACTGATAGTGAGGTCAAAGATATGCGAGAGCAGGCTTTGCCTGTCCGTGAAATATCAAGGCAGGCACTTTATAGATTACCTTTTTATTTGTCATATCTCAAAAAGGCGGAGGCTGACGGGGTATTGTATATATCCGCGCCGAAAGTGGCGGCAGACCTTGACCTTAATGAGGTTCAAGTAAGAAAGGACATTGCAAAGGTAAGCTCCTGTGCGGGGAAGCCTAAAATCGGGTATGAGACCGCGAAGCTTATAAAGGATTTGGAAAAATTCCTCGGCTACGACAACACAACCGATGCCGTTGTAGTAGGAGTCGGAAGCCTCGGCAGCTCGCTTTTACATTACGACGGATTTTCCGAATGCGGGTTTCGTATAGTTGCGGGATTTGACGCGGTAAACTTTGACGAAGAGCCGTTCAAAAAGGAAAAGCCCGTCTTTCCCATGCGAAAGCTCGGCGAGCTTTGCGAAAGACTCAAGGTGCATATGGCGGTTATAGCTGTGCCGGCGGACAGTGCTCAGGATGTTTGCGACGAGCTTGTCAAAAGCGGAATACTTGCAATTCTTAATTTCACTCCGGTTCATCTTACAGCAGGTCCGGGCATACTTATACAGAATATGAATATTGCTTCGGCTTTGGCGGTTCTTTCCTCTCATATCAGAAAAGAACTTTTGTAAATTTTGTAATATCTGAAAAGGAGATTATATACCTATGGAAACTCAAAACAAGCATGAGATTGTCGATTCGGTAGAAAAACTCGAAGCCCTTCTCGCAAGAGTCAGAGAGGCAGAAAAGATTTTTGCGACTTATTCTCAGGAGCAGGTCGATAAGATCTTTAAAGCGGCGGCTATCGCAGCAAACAAAGCGAGAATCCCGCTTGCCAAAATGGCTGTTGAAGAGACGGGAATGGGCGTAGTCGAAGATAAGATAATCAAAAACCACTATGCCGCAGAATATATCTACAATGCATATAAAAATACAAAGACCTGCGGTGTAATAGAGGAAGACAGCGCGTTTGGTATGAAAAAGGTTGCAGAGCCGATAGGCGTTGTTGCGGCGGTTATCCCCACCACCAATCCTACATCTACCGCAATTTTCAAGACCTTGATTTGTCTTAAAACCAGAAACGGCATTATTATAAGCCCACACCCGAGAGCGAAAAAGTCCACAATAGAGGCTGCAAAAATCGTTCTTGAAGCGGCAGTTAAAGCCGGTGCTCCGGAGGGCATAATAGGCTGGATAGACGTTCCGTCGCTTGATATGACAAATCTTCTTATGCAGGAGGCCGATATAATACTTGCTACGGGCGGCCCCGGAATGGTTAAAGCCGCATATTCGTCGGGCAAACCGGCTCTCGGCGTCGGTCCGGGCAATACCCCCGCAATTATTGATGATACCGCCGACATAGTTTTGGCTGTAAACTCCATAATCCATTCGAAAACCTTTGACAACGGTATGATTTGTGCTTCCGAGCAGTCATGCATCGTACACGAAAAAATATATAAAAAGGTTAAGGACGAATTTTTATATCGCGGTTGCTATTTCCTTAAAAAGGATGAGCTTGATAAGGTAAGAAAGACAATTATCATAAACGGCGCGCTTAACGCAAAGATAGTCGGTCAGCCGGCATATAAGATAGCTGCACTCGCAGGCGTTACAATCCCCGAAACAACAAAGGTTTTGATAGGTGAGGTCGAGAGTGTTGACATTTCTGAGGAATTTGCTCACGAAAAGCTCTCTCCCGTGCTTGCCATGTATAAGGCTAAGGACTTTGAGGACGCACTTTCAAAGGCTGAGCATCTTATAGCCGACGGCGGCTACGGTCACACCTCATCCGTATATCTTAATGCTGTTACCGAAAAGGATAAGCTTGCCGAATTCTCCGAGAGGATGAAAACCTGTCGTATACTTGTTAATACACCTTCTTCACAGGGCGGTATCGGTGACCTTTACAACTTCAAGCTTGCTCCGTCGCTTACACTCGGCTGCGGTTCTTGGGGCGGCAACTCGGTTTCCGAGAATGTCGGCGTAAAGCATCTCATCAATATCAAAACTGTTGCAGAAAGAAGGGAAAATATGCTTTGGTTCCGCGCTCCGCAGAAAGTATATTTCAAAAAAGGCTGCCTTCCCGTTGCTCTCAATGAGCTTCGTGACGTTATGGGTAAGAAAAAGGCGTTTATAGTAACTGACTCGTTCCTTTATAATAACGGTTATACAAAGCCTGTTGAGGATAAGCTTGACGAGCTTGGTATTCAGCACACTTGCTTCTCGGAGGTTGCTCCCGACCCGACTCTCCAGTGCGCTCGCAAGGGTACCGATATGATGCGTCATTTTGAGCCCGATACAATTATCGCAATCGGCGGCGGTTCCGCAATGGATGCAGCAAAAATTATGTGGGTAATGTATGAGCATCCGGATGTTGACTTCTCTGATATGGCTATGGACTTTATGGATATCCGCAAGAGAGTTTATACATTCCCGAAGATGGGTGAGAAAGCATATTTCATAGCTGTACCCACCTCGGCAGGTACAGGCTCGGAGGTTACTCCTTTCGCAATAATCACAGATGCCGACACCGGCGTCAAATGGCCGCTTGCAGACTATGAGCTTATGCCCAATATGGCAATAGTCGATGCCGATATGATGATGAATGCTCCGAAAGGTCTGACTTCGGCTTCAGGTATCGATGCCGTTACACACTGCCTTGAGGCTTATGCTTCCGTAATGGCTACCGATTACACCGACGGTATTGCAATTCGCGCTCTTCAGATGATATTTGAATATCTTCCGAGAGCATATGATAACGGCCCCAATGACCCTGTAGCACGTGAAAAGATGGGCAATGCCGCTACCATGGCAGGTATGGCTTTTGCCAATGCCTTCCTCGGCGTATGCCACTCTATGGCACATAAGCTCGGCGCATTCCACCATCTTCCTCACGGTATAGCCAACGCTCTTTTAATAGATTATGTTCTTCGCTTCAATGCCGCCGAGGTTCCTACGAAGATGGGTACCTTCCCGCAGTATGACCATCCGCACACACTTGAAAGATATTGCGAGGTTGCCGACGCTCTCGGTGTAAAGGGCAAGAATAACGAAGAGAAGCTTGACAATCTTATTAAGAAAATAGACGAACTCAAGGACCGCATAGGAATTAAGAAGAGCATCAAGGAATACGGCGTTGATGAAAAATACTTCCTTGACACACTTGACCAAATGGTTGAACAGGCATTTAACGATCAGTGCACGGGTGCTAACCCCAGATATCCGCTTATGAGCGAAATTAAAGAGATGTACCTTAAAGCATATTACGGTAAATAAGGGAGGATTATTTTATGGAACTCAAAAAAGTTATTGCAGTCAGAACAGCAAAAACAGTTTACAGAGACGGTGACAAAGCCATTAAGGTTTTCGGTGACGAATACAAAAAATCCGATATTTTAAACGAGGCCTTGAATCAGGCACGTGTTGAAGAAACCGGCATTCCTATGCCGAAGCTCATAGAGGTTTGCAAGCTTGACGGCAAATGGGCAATTGTTTCAGATTATATCGAAGGCAAAACTCTTCAGCAGCTTATGGACGAAAATCCAGCTAAGACAGAGGAATATCTTGACCTCTTTGTTGATATTCAAATGAGCATTTTGGCTAAGACCTGCCCTATGCTCAACAAGCTCAAGGATAAAATGCAGGGTAAAATATCTCAGACCGACCTTGACGCAACAACACGTTATGACCTTCACACACGTCTTGCCGGTATGCATACCCATAACAAGGTTTGCCACGGTGATTTCAGACCGAGTAACATTATTATCGGCAATGACGGCGTGAATTACGTAATTGACTGGGCGCACGTAACACAGGGTAACGGAGCGGCCGATGCCGCAAGAACGTATCTTCTTTTCTGCCTCAGAGGCGATCAGAAGCTTGCCGATAAGTATCTCGATTTGTTCTGCAAAAAGACCGATACCGCAAAGCAGTATGTTCAGAAATGGCTTCCTATCGTAGCGGCTTCGCAGAGCGTTAAGGGGAACCCCGAAGAGAGGGATTTCCTCTTGAGATGGGCAGATGTAGTAGATTACGAATGATTCTTTTCGGCGATTTTTCGCGATAAATTCACTTTGCTCACCCTCTTGCGTACCTTAGTACGCGTCGGGGAACGCAAAGCAAATTTCTCATCGAATCTCGCTAAAGTTGTGCTTAAAACAAAACAATAACTACAAACAGGTACGGCTTGAATACTTCTTTCCGTACCTGTTTGCGAAATAAGAATTTTCCGAAAAAACCTATATACTTTTTATTTAAGTTTTGGTAAAATGAATTAAAGTAAAATTCATATGCAAAGTTTTACGGGAAAGGGATTGTAATAATATGAAAGTAGTAGTTTGCATCGGCAGCTCCTGCCACCTTAAGGGTTCGCGTGAAGTCGTTGAAAAGCTTCAGAACCTCATAAACGACAATGACCTGAAAGACAAAGTCACTCTCAGCGGAAAGTTTTGTATGGGTAACTGCCAAAACGGCGTCAGCGTTACCGTAGACGGGGAGCTGTTCTCCGTTTCTCCCGATACCGTTGAGGAATTCTTTAAAACCAACGTGCTTGACAAACTGTCATAAAAATCTTGCGTCGCAAGGAAAAAGGTGTATAATATGGCGGGGTACATAAAGCTTAAAAAATCAAACTGTAAAAACTGCTATAAATGTATCAGGAATTGTCCTGTCAAATCTATCAGTTTTTCGGCCGATCAGGCGCAGATCGTTGAGGATGAGTGTATTCTCTGCGGTATGTGCTTTGTTGCGTGTCCGCAAAATGCCAAAATCATACGCGACGACGTCTATAAGGCAAAGGAATTGTTGTCCGGTGACAGTGAGGTCTATGTTAGCCTTGCGCCGTCGTTTATTGCCAATTACGACGTGTCGTTTACCGCGATGAAAAAAGCACTTATGTCGCTCGGCTTTGCCGGCGTTGAAGAAACGGCGGTCGGAGCCGCAATAGTAAAGGACGAGTACGACAGAATAGTTGACGGTGAAAAGCAGGATGTTGTTATTTCGACCTGCTGCCATACCGTAAATCTCTTGGTACAAAAGCATTTCCCCGATGTAATACCCTATCTTGCCAAAGTGGTATCCCCAATGCAAGCGCATTGTACGAAACTTAAAAAAGAGCATCCGGGGGCTAAAACGGTATTTATAGGTCCGTGCATATCAAAAAAAGCAGAGGCCGAGGAGTATCCCGGCACGGTTGACTGTGTGCTGACATTTGAAGAGCTTTCCGGTTGGCTTGCCGAAACCGATACTGTTTTGGCGCAGGAGCCTGATGATGACGGAGTTGAAAAGGGGAAAACGAGGTTTTTCCCGACCTCCGGCGGAATTCTCAAAACAATGCTTTGTGATAACGACGATTACACGTATATGTCGATTGACGGTATGTCGTCTTGCATCCATGCCGTAAAGGATATCGAAAAAGGTAATATACACCATTGCTTTATAGAGATGTCTGCGTGTCCGGGGAGCTGTATAGGCGGTCCGGCTATGGAGAAAAATCACCGCGCTCCGGTGCGTGATTATATAACCGTGCGTCGCTTTGCCGAAGACGCGGGCGACAATGATTTTAAATATGATGCCTTGAGCGAAAACGAGCTTTCAAAAAATCTTATTTATCTTGCTTCACCGCGCAATATGGCAGGCAGTAGAGCGATAGAGGAGATACTTCGCAAAATGGGTAAGCAAAAGCCGGAGGATGAGCTTAACTGCGGTTCGTGCGGCTATAATACCTGTCGCGAAAAGGCTCAGGCGGTTTTTGAGGGCAAGGCAAATCTCGAGATGTGCCTTCCGTTCCTTAAAGATAAAGCAGAAAAATTTTCCGACAATATACTCAACAATACTCCCAACGGCATACTCATTTTAAATGAGGATATGGTGGTTCAGCAGATAAATGCCGCGGCAAGGGAGATTATGAACATTCGTTATGCTTCGGATGTTGTGGGTGAGCCGGTTGTGCGTATTTTGGAGCCTTTTGATTTTATAGATGTTCTTTCAAACGGCAGGGATATTCACGAAAAACGCGTATACCTCGCCGAATATAAAAAATACATTGAAGAAACAATAGTATACGACCATGTCTACCATATACTTATGTGCATTATGCGCGACGTTACCGCCGAGGAGACAGAAAAAGAGAAAAAGGCGGAGCTTAGCCGTCAAACAATAGAAATAACGGATAAGGTCGTCGAAAAGCAAATGCGCATAGTTCAGGAGATAGCTTCTCTGCTTGGCGAGACTACCGCCGAGACAAAGATAGCCCTCACTAAGCTTAAGGAGTCGTTGAAGGATGAATAATCTTTGCACGGACATAGGCCATATGAGTCTTACCAAGTACGGCGAGGAGCTGTGCGGCGATATGGTGGAGGTTATAGAGCATGGCGATGACGATTATGTTGTTGTGCTTGCGGACGGGCTCGGCTCCGGTGTAAAAGCAAATATTCTCTCTACTTTGACTTCGAAAATAATATCCACCATGATTGCAAATAATATGCCGCTTGAAATGTGTGTTGATACAATAGCGAAAACACTGCCTATATGTTCGGTACGTCAGGTGGCATACAGCACTTTTACAATAGTGCGTGTAATAGACAACAAAGAGGCAGAAATAGCCCAATACGACAATCCGCATGTCATTCTGCTGCGTGACGGAAAAAATCTTGTGTATCCCGAGAGCGCAGTGGAAATCGACGGTAAGATGATATATAAATCGAAAATATCGTTAAAGCTTAACGATACGCTCATTTTTACGAGTGACGGAGCGGTTTATGCCGGTATTGGTGAAAATATGAATTTCGGTTGGCAGCGCGACCAGATAATCGAGTTTATGGAGGAATATTATCGCCCCGATTTTACGGCAAAAACGCTTTCATCATTACTGCTTGACCAGTGTGATAAACTATATGGCGGAAGGCCCGGTGACGATACAACCGTTTGCGTTGTCAAAATCCGCGAGAGAAAATCCGTGAATCTTCTCATGGGACCGCCGAGGGACCCTGCAGATGTCAATAAAATGATGTCGTTGTTTTTCGGCAAGACCGGCAAGCATATTGTATGCGGCGGAACAACTTCAACTCTTGCGGCGGATTTTTTGGGCAAAGAGGTTAAGACGGATTTAAAATATCTCGACCCCGAAATACCGCCTATCGCCGAAATTGACGGCGTCGATTTGACGACCGAGGGTGTAATTACAATGAGCCGAGTGCTTGAATACGCCAAGAGTTATCTGAATGACGATGATATTTACGCCGACTGGAGCGTCCGTGCGGACGGTGCGTCGCAGATAGCGCGCATACTTTTCCAGGAGGCGACTGATATAAATTTCTTTGTCGGAACTGCAATAAATCCGGCACATCAAAATCCAAATCTTCCCATAAACTTTAACATCAAGATGCAGCTTGTTACGGAGCTCTCGGAGTATCTGAAAAAAATGGGTAAACGAATCAAAGTAAGCTATTTTTAACAAAGGGTGAATTGAATGAGAAAATTTGATACGAAGGTACAGCTTTTAAAATACAAGGTCCTTCGTGAGGTCGCAAGAATAGCCTTTGACGAGGGAGAGTTTTCCCTTGCCAACAATTTCAATGATATTGCAAAGACCGTAACGAGTGACAAGGCAACTATGCGCTGCTGTATATACAAGGAGCGTGCAATAGTTGCCGAGCGCATAAAGCTCGCCTGCGGAGGCAACAGAGCAAATCCGAACATAATAGAGGTTATAGATATAGCCTGCGACGAATGTCCTGCCAGCGGTTATCAGGTATCACACGACTGCCGTGGCTGTATCGCACACCGCTGTGAGAGTGCCTGCCGCAAGGGAGCCATTTCCTTTGACGAAAATCAGAAAGCGCATATTGACAAAACAAAGTGCGTAAACTGTGGTCAGTGTGCCAAGGTTTGTCCGTACAGCGCAATTTCAAACTATACAAGACCGTGTGAAAAGGCGTGCAAAATAAAGGCTATTTCTATGGCAGACAGCGAAGAAAATCCCGCTCAGATTGATAACAATAAATGTATAAACTGCGGCGCCTGCTCTTATGCATGCCCGTTCGGCGCAATTATGGACAAGTCGTTTATACTTGATGCAATCAGGATTTTAAAAGACAGTAATAAAGGCGACGGTTTTAATGTGTATGCAGTTGTGGCTCCGTCGATAGCGAGTCAGTTTGTGTATGCGAAGCTCGGTCAGGTTGTGACCGCGATTAAAAAGCTCGGCTTTTACAGCGTGGTTGAAGCTGCTCTCGGTGCCGATATTGTAGCATACAGCGAATCAAAAGAGCTTGCCGAAAAAGGTTTCCTCACAAGCTCTTGCTGTCCGGCGTTTGTTGACTATGTAAAGAAGTTCTATCCGAAGCTTACCGAGAACATTTCACACAATCTGTCTCCCATGGCGGCGATTGCAAAATACATAAAAGAGACCGACGAGACCGCGAAGGTTATATTTATAGGCCCTTGTACGGCAAAAAAAGCCGAGGCGAAGCAGGAAAGAGTCGCACAGTATGTCGACTGCGTTCTCACCTTTGAGGAGCTTCAGGCTCTCATAGATTCGCGTAATATCGAGCTTACCGAGCTTCCTGAGGATGTTCTTGACAATGCTTCCTATTACGGCAGAATATTTGCACGAAGCGGCGGCGTTTCGGAGGCTGTCGGTCAGGCAATTAAGGAGCAGAATATAGATTTCACCGTTGATCCGCTTCCGTGCGACGGCATAGAAGAGTGCAAAACGGCTCTTTTGAAAGCGTCGCGCGGAATCCTTAAAAATAACTTTATCGAGGGTATGGCGTGTGTCGGCGGATGTATCGGCGGCGCAGGCTGTCTTACCCATGAGGCAAAAGATAAAAACGAGATAGACAAATACGGTAAAGAAGCTCTCGAGAAGAGCATAGGCGACGCATTGAGTCAGCTTTAAACATCGAGCTTCGGGAACGCAGGGAAAATTCCCTGCGTTCCTTTTTTGTATAAATATGATTTTTCTTCCAATAATTACCTTACGAAAGGATGAAAAACATATGAAATCAAAAACAGAAAAGCTTATTCGAAGATTTGAAATATCGTTAGCCGCAGCATTTGTCATAACGTCGATTTTCAGCTTTGTGTCATTTGCCGCGTCGTGCAGCGACGTAAGACGCGACGTTTTGCGTATGCATGTAATAGCTAATTCCGACAGCGACGAGGACCAAATACTGAAGCTTAAGGTGCGCGATGCCGTGCTCAATGAAGGGGAGGAGATATTTGACGGTTCTTTGACAAGTGCGAATGCCGAAAAGCTGCTTATTCCGCAAAAGGAGCGGCTTGAAGAGACGGCGCGCGAGGTAATACGTAAAAACGGCTTCGATTATGATGTAAGGCTCGAAATAGGCAAGGACTTTTTTTCGACGCGAACTTATGATGATCGTATAACCTTGCCTGCCGGTGAATATGAGGCCGTGCGCGTCATAATAGGAGAGGGGAAAGGCAAAAATTGGTGGTGCGTTATGTTTCCGCCTATGTGTCTGCCCGCAGCCGAGTCATCCGATGATGCGAAGCTTCAAGACATTTTGTCAGAGGATGAGCTTAAAGTTGTAGAAAGTAACCCAAAATTTGAACCTCGGTTTAAAATTATAGAGATTTATGAGAAATTAACGCAGAAATTGAAATAAGACTTTTAATATCCTTTTATTTTTGTTATAATTACCACAATGGTAATTTCTGAGATAAAAGGATATTATTTATTGCGAAAGGGTTATTGGAAATGCTTAAATACAATATTATTCCCAAGCCGAATAACTATACTTCAAAGGACGGTACATATGTAATTTCTTCAAATACCGAGGTCCTTTGCTCACCCGAGTTTGTTTCTGCTGGTAGATATTTGACCGATTATCTCAGAACAAAGCCCGTAAAAGGCGAGGGTGCAATTAAATTTCAAAAGGTAGCCGGAATGGAAAACGAGGCTTACTCTATTTCGGTTTCCACAGACGGTATAATGATAAAGGCTTCATCTTCTTCCGGTGCGTTTTACGGGGCTGTCACGCTGAAAACCATAATAATGCAGGCCGAAAAAACAGACGGCAGGGCAGTTATAAACGGACTTTACATAAGCGATAAGCCTGCATTTAAATATCGCGGCTTTATGCTCGACGAGTGCCGCCACTTCTTCGGCACGGAAGCCGTGAAAAAATTGCTTGACAATATGGCAATGCTGAAATTAAATAAGTTCCATTGGCATCTTTCCGATGATCAGGGTTTCAGAATAGAGAGTAAATTATTCCCGAAGCTCAACGAAATAGGCTCTAAACGTAAATATGCCGGGCTTGAGGGACTCGGCTTAAAGCACCGCGGCGGAGAATATTTTTATTACTATAAGCAGGATGAAATAAAGAATATTGTGGCGTACGCCGCAAAGCTTAATATAGAGGTTATTCCCGAAATTGATTTGCCTGGCCATGCTTCGGCTCTGCTTGCCGCATATCCGGAATTTGCCTGTAAGCCGCGTGAATTCAAGCCTACTTGCGAAAACGGTATATTTGACGCTGCGATTTGCCCGGGAAACGAAGACGCGTATGATTTCATTGACAAGCTGTTTTCCGAGATTTGTCCGCTCTTTACAAGCACACATTTCCATATAGGCGGAGACGAGGCCTCAAAGGGGCACAAAATATGGGATGATTGTCCTAAGTGCCGTGCGGCAAAAGAGAAAAACGGTCTTAAAAACTCAAAGGAGCTTCAGGGCTACTATATGACTCGCATAGGCGAGATTCTTAAAAAATACGGCAAAACACCAATTGCCTGGAACGATTGCATCAATGACAGCTTTTCTCCCGATATTACGTGTCAGTATTGGCTGCCGTCAAATTCGGGCGAGGTCAAAAGGCAGTCATATAAGCGTGATATTATTCTTTCTCCCACGGCGTATTTTTACTTTGACTGCAAATATTCTGTTATATCGCTTAAAAAAGTGTATAAATATAATACCGTCAAATCCGGGTTCGGAAAATCCGGGCAGCGCGTAATAGGCATAGAAGCCGAAATGTGGACTGAATGGGTAGATTCGGAGCGTGCATTGGAGTTTTCCGTCTATCCGCGTATTTTGGCACTATCCGAGGTCGCGTGGACAAATCTTGAAAACAGAAGATATAAGGACTTTTTAAGAAGACTTGAGTGGTATAAAACTTATCTTCGCAAAAAAGGCATAAACTATTCAAGGGTAACCGGTAAAAGCGGTATTTCCGTGAGCAAAACAATATATCACATGGGTGAAGACGGCAAGGAATTCAAGCTCAGCGAAAAACGCAGAGAAGCGGAAAACTGAGTATTTTAAAGGGGAAAAAATTTGAGTATTACTAATTATCTGACCTTTGCAGGCGGTCTCGGCTTGCTTTTGTACGGTATTAAGCTGATGGGCGAGGGACTTGAGCTTGCAGCCGGGTCGCGTCTTAAGCATTTACTTGAAAAAATGACAAAAAACCGCTTTCTTGCGGTACTTGTCGGCTTTCTCATAACAACGCTTATACAAAGCTCCTCGGCAACCACGGTTATGGTTGTGGGCTTTGTTAATACGGGTCTTATGAATTTAACGCAGGCGATAGGCGTTATTATGGGTGCAAATATCGGAACCACAACCACAAGCGTTCTTGTTTCGCTGAACCTTACCGGGATAGCTCCGATAGCTATATTTATAGGCGCATTTATGATTCTTTTTGCCAAAAAGAATTCGCTGAAATATGTCGGGCAGGCACTCGCCGGTTTCGGCATGCTGTTTATGGGTATGGAGCTTATGCAAAACGCCATGGATCCGCTTAAGGATTCCGAGGTTTTCCGCAACTGGATTATAAATGCGGACAATCCTCTTGTAGGCATACTCATAGGCGCCGGAGTTACGGGTGTTATACAGAGCTCTGCGGCAAGCGTAGGCATACTTCAGGCTCTCGCATCGCAGGGGCTTGTGCCGCTTTCATTCGCGGTATATATTATTTTCGGCCAGAATATAGGTACCTGTGTTACCGCGCTTCTTTCGACAATCGGTACAAAGACAAATTCAAAACGTACCGCGGTTATGCACATTCTCTTTAATGTAATCGGCACGGTTGTTTTTGTTGTCATATCTATGTTCCTTCCGTTTACAAAGTGGATACAGGCTATGAGTGACAACGTGATGATGCAGATATCGCTTGTTCATATCATATTTAACGTAGTTAGCACCATAATAATGTTCCCGTTTGCCGGTGCCCTTGTAAAGCTTTCCTGCATTCTTGTTCCCGACAAAAAGGGTAAAGAGGACGACGGAATGCACCTTCAGTTTATTGACGAGAGAATGCTTAACACCCCTCCGCTTGCCGTAGTGCAGGTGGGGAAAGAGGTCCTTCGTATGGCTGCTTTGGCAAGACGCAATTTCGATATTGCGTCAAGCGACCTTATAAACAAGGAAATTAAGCATTTTGACGAAGTAAATCACACCGAAAAGATTATCAATTATCTCAATCACAATATAACGCCCGTGCTGGTCAAGATAAACTCTCTTGATTTAAGCTACAAGGACGCTAAATATATCGGTCGACTGTTCCATGTTATAAACGACATAGAGCGCATAGGCGACCACGCGACAAACCTTGAGGAAGCCGCCTTGTCGCGTGTAAATGAAAATATAGAGCTTTCAGAGGAGGGTGAAAAAGAGTTAAAAACTATGCATAGTACCGTCATTTCGCTGATTGACGGCTCGGTAGATGCTTTTTCGGAGCAAAATCTGAGTGTACAAACGGCGGAAAGACTCAATTCCCTTGAGGCGCAGGTTGATAAAATGCAGGAGACTTTTGAGCAAGCTCATATTGACAGGCTCAACAGTCACGAATGTACAACCCGTGCGGGAATGCTGTTTATAAACACAATAACAGACTTTGAACGTGTGGCAGACCATGCAATTAACATAGCCTGGAGCGTTCAGAGCAAACCTAAAACAAAAATACCGGAAGTTTTACCGGTGACAGATACAGAAAATTAAGGAGTATATCTAATGTCAGATTATATTTTAAGCTGCTGCTCCACGGCAGATCTTTCACAGGAGCATTTTGATAAAATCGGAGTGCATTATGTTTGCTTTCACTTCAATATGGACGGCAAGGAGTATCCCGATGACCTCGGTAAATCAATGCCGTTCGCCGAGTTCTACAAGAGAATAGCCGACGGAGCCGAGCCCACCACTTCCCAGGTCAACGTCGGTCAGTTTAAGGAGTATTTTTCAGAGTTCTTAAAGGACGGCAAGGATATTCTTCACGTCTCTCTTTCAACCGGACTTTCGGGTGTATATAATTCCGCCTGCATTGCGCGTGACGAGCTCCTCGAAGAGTACCCCGACAGAAAAATATATATAGTAGACTCTCTCGGTGCTTCCTCCGGCTACGGTCTTTTAATGGACACTTTGGCAGAGCTTAAAAACAGCGGCAAGAGCATAGAAGAGGTTCGTGATTTTGCCGAGGAGCGTAAGCTCAATGTTCATCATTGGTTCTTTTCTACCGACCTTACAAGCTATTATCGCGGCGGCAGAATAACAAAGACCGCGCAGGTTTTCGGCACAATGCTCAACATATGTCCTCTCCTCAATATGGATAATAACGGCAAGCTGATACCGAGAACAAAGTACCGCGGTAAGAAAAAGGTTATTGAAGAGATAGTTAACCGTATGGTCGAGCACGCAGACGGCGGTCTTGATTACAGCGGCAAGTGCTACATTTCCGAATCCGCCTGCTATGATGACGCAAGAGCTGTTGCCGACCTTGTTGAGGCAAAATTCAAAAAGCTCAACGGCAAGGTCGAAATCAACAGCGTTGGCACCGTTATCGGCTCACATACGGGCCCCGGTACCGTTGCGCTCTTCTTCTTCGGCGACAAGAGAGTAGACTGATATAATTTAACCGCTCATTTCGGCGCAGTATAGGGCAGTATTGTCTTATACCGCGCCGATTTTTGTTTTATATCGACAAGTTGCCGTATTCGTGTTACAATACATATGAAGGTGAAACTATGCAAAAGATACTTATAATTGAAGACGATAAGGTCATAGCGAGAACCCTTAAAGAGCATCTTTGCAAATGGGATTATGATGCGGATTTTGTTGTTGACTTTAAAAACATAACCGAACAGGTAGTGTCGTTTGCGCCGCAGCTTATACTCCTTGATATATCTTTGCCGTATTTTAACGGATTTTACTGGTGCGGCGAAATACGCAAGTTTTCAAATGTGCCTATAATATTTATTTCCTCGGCAAGCGACAAAATGAATATAGTTATGGCTGTTAATATGGGCGGTGACGATTTTATATCCAAACCGTTCGATTTGAGCGTTCTCACTGCAAAGGTGCAGGCGGTAATGCGCCGCACGTATTCTTTTTCGGGGACAACGTCGGTTATCGAACATGGCGGTGCAATACTCAACCTCAATGACGCGACGATAGATTTTAACGGCAAAAAAACCGAGCTTACGAAAAATGAGTTTAAAATTTTGCAACTGCTTATGGAGAATTCGGGCAAGGTTGTCCCGCGCGATATGATTATGGATAAGCTTTGGGAAAGCGACAGCTTTATTGACGACAACACACTCACGGTAAATATGACGCGGCTTCGCAAAAAGCTTGAAGATGCCGGGCTTTGCGACTTTATAGTTACCAAAAAGGGTCTCGGTTATATAGTCAGGTAGGTTTTATGAAAGATTGGTTTAAAGCACTTTTCGGATATACGGCGGGCAATATCTTGTCCGTATTATCATTTGTATTTGCAGCGGCGGTATTTTATACGGTGTTCTGGCTTTACGGAGTGGAAACGGAGCCGGTGCTGTATGCGACGCTCATCTCCGCCGTAATTCTCTTGATTGTATTTGTTCTGCGTTTTTCCTCGGTATACAAAAAGCATAAGAGACTTGAAAAAATTAAAAACGACGCAGAGTATGCCGTTCTTAAATTGCCGGATTATGAGGACCCAATAAAAAAAGACCTTGCCGATATTGCCGAAAAGATGTCCGCACTCAAAACAGATGCCGAAACACGTATGAATCGCAAATACAGCGATTCGGCGGACTATTTTACTCTCTGGGCGCATCAGATAAAAACTCCCATAGCCGCTATGAGGCTGCTGCTGCAAACAGACTGTTCTCCGGAAAACGACGAGCTTGAAGAGCAGCTTTTTAAAATAGAGCAATATGTTGAAATGGTGCTTCAGTACATCCGTTCCGACAGCATCTCTTCCGACCTCGAAATCAAAAGCTATGATTTAGGCGGAATAGTCAGAGCGGCGGTAAAAAAATACAGAAAGCAGTTTTTGCGTAAAAAAACAAAGATTGTTGTGGGCAATGTTGATTGCAAGGTGTTGACGGATGAAAAATGGTTGTCGTTTGTAATCGAACAGCTTATTTCAAATGCGTTGAAATATACGTCCGAGGGTGAAATCAATATTTATTTGGATGAAAATACTGCGAAAACGCTTGTCATTTCCGATAACGGTATCGGAATAAGGCCTGAGGACTTACCGCGTATTTTTGAAAAGGGCTTTACGGGATTTAACGGCAGAGAGGATAAAAAATCTACGGGAATAGGACTTTTTCTCTGCAAAAAGATACTTACAAAGCTCTCCCACACAATTACGGTGACCTCCGAGGTGGGAAAGGGGACTGCGGTCAAACTTGGTCTTGACACCGTCAGCCTCGGAGTGGAATAACGCTACCTTACATAAATGTAAGCTTAAAAGGGGAATTGTAAGCCTTTTCGATGGCTTGCGATTCTCCGTTTTGATATACTGAACGTGCAATAAACAAAGGGATAAATTCGGTACGTAAAATCACACCGAAAAAGAAAAGCTATTCGGTTATGATTTTTAGACAGACGAAATTCCCGTCACGCCTTGTACGGCTACAGCAAGGGTTAACCGTGTTTGTTTATGTAATATTTGTAGCAGAAAGGCTACGGTAATTATTATGCCGCTTTTAGAAGTAAACAATTTGAAAAAGGTTTATACGACCCGTTTCGGCGGAGCGCACGTTCAAGCTCTTTCCAATGTCAGTTTCTCCGTGGAAAAAGGTGAGTATGTTGCAATAATGGGAGAGTCGGGTTCCGGTAAGACAACCTTGCTTAATATTTTGGCGTCGCTTGATAAGCCTACGAGCGGAGAGGTGCTGTTGAACGGCAGAAGTCTATCAGCAATAGGAGAGAGAGAAATTTCGGCGTTTAGACGCGATAATCTCGGATTTGTATTTCAGGATTTTAATCTTTTGGACACATTCTCTTTAAAGGACAATATCTTCCTTCCTCTTGTGCTTTCAGGCAAGCCGTACGATGAAATGGCAAAGAGACTGAAGCCTCTTGCCGAAAAGTTAGGAATCACCGATATACTCTCAAAGTTTCCATATGAGGTTTCGGGCGGACAAAAACAGCGTGCCGCCGTCGCAAGAGCTCTCATAACAAATCCGCAGATTGTATTGGCCGATGAGCCCACCGGTGCGCTTGACTCAAAGGCTTCCGATGCTCTTTTAAAGCTGTTCGGCGATTTTAACGAGGAGGGTCAGACCATTTTGATGGTTACTCACTCCACAAAGGCGGCGTCCTGCGCCAACAGGATTATGTTCATAAAGGACGGCGAGGTGTTCAATCAGATTTATCGCGGAAGTATGGATAACGACGAGATGTTCCAGAAGATTTCGGACACTCTGACCGCAATGGCAACGAGAGGTGAGAGCAATGAATAATTTTTTCTATTCAAAGCTTGCCGTTCAAAATCTTAAAAATAATCGTAAAACATATGTGCCGTATATTTTGACGTGTATATTTACAACGGCTATGTTTTTTGTGGTCGGTACAATAGCAAACATAAAATGGGCAGATAGCGACGCTCTTCATTCCCTCTTGACGTTTGCCCTTGCAACAGTCGGTATTTTCTCTGCCATATTTTTATTTTACACAAACAGCTTCCTTATTAAACAACGTAAAAAGGAATTCGGATTATACAACATTCTCGGTATGGAAAAACGCCATATAGCGAAAATACTCTTTATTGAAACTGCCTATACCTATATTTTCGGAACTGCGACAGGCATCGCCATAGGTGCGCTTTTTTCAAAGCTGACCTTTTTGTTGCTGCTTAAAATACTGAAATTCGGCGGAAACATTGATTTCAGATTTTATCAGTCAACAGTTGACATTACTGCTTTGGTATTCGGCGCAATAGCTCTTTTGAATCTTGCACATAATCTTTTATGCATCAGCCTGTCAAATCCCGTTGAACTTTTAAAAGGTGGAAATAAGGGCGAAAAAGAGCCGAAGGCAAAGGTACTTACGGCTGTTTTAGGTGCAGCCTTTCTAGCTTCAGGCTATACCATAGCTCTCGTTGTAAAATCACCGATAACGGCGATGGGCGCGTTCTTTGCGGCGGTTTTGCTCGTAATAGTCGGAACCTTTATGCTTTTCTCCTCGGGCAGTATATGGATATTAAAAGCTCTCAGAAAAAATAAAAAATATTACTATAAAGCAAAGCATTTTACTTCTGTTTCAAGTATGATATACCGTATGAAGCAAAATGCGGCAGGACTTGCGAGCATCTGCATTCTTTCCACCGCGGTGCTTGTCACCGTGTCCACTACGGTATCGCTATATGCCGGTACGGAGGACATTATGCGCACGCGGTATCCTCGCAATATTTATATCGACGTGCAAAACGCAACAACGGAAAATTGCAAAGATTATGCCGATGTTATGACGACGCAGGCTCAAAAATACGGTATAGAAAGTAAGAACGAGCTTTATTACCGCTATCTCTCATTTTCGTCTTACGCTAACGACAGCGGCTATACGGCTACCGTAACCCCCGACTACAACGACGGACTCGGAGTAGACATTGTGACGCTGATACCGGTATCGGAATACAACAGGATAACAGGAAAAAACGAAACGCTCCAAAGCGATGAGGTGCTGTCTTGTACGCCGCGCGGCAAGGCTTTTTCGGGTACGGTTAAATTCGGCGACGACGCATATAAAATAAAGCATACCGTGGACGTTTTCCCTACTATTGACTCTTATTCGGCGTTTACCTCAAATTACAGCTACTATATTGTTTCCGATGAAAAAGCCGCCATGTCGATATATAATTCCATGGGTTACAAAAGCGAGGGTGCAGACGCCTCTCACACCGACATGAGCTTCGCCTACGGCTTTGATACCGATGCGCCGAAAGACGTGCAAAAGGGGTATATGAAGGATATATCGCTTCTTTTTTGCGATATAAGCGAGACCTCCGCAGTCGATTTAAATTGTGCCGAAATCTCTCGCGACAGTATGATGTCTCTGTACGGCGGTCTGTTCTTTATAGGCATAACCTTGGGACTTCTCTTCCTTGTTGCAACGGTCTTGATAATTTATTATAAACAGATTTCCGAGGGCTATGACGATAAGCAGCGTTATGTAATAATGCAAAATGTCGGAATGAGCAAAAAAGAGGTCAAAAAGAGTATCCATTCCCAGGTGCTCACCGTATTTTTCCTGCCGCTCGTTACAGCCGTAATTCATATCTGCTTCGGATTTAAAGTAATTACAAAGCTATTAAAGCTACTGAACCTCAGCAATGTTACGCTGTTCTTCTGGTGCACCGTCGCAACAATATCCGTATTTGCAATTATTTACGTTTTGGTGTATGCTGTAACGGCAAGAACATATTACAGAATAGTTGAGGATAAAAACCAATGACTTCGGAGCACCTTTTGCATACTATACCGCCGATTTATGACGGCAATTCCAAAATATTGATTCTCGGTTCATTTCCGTCGGTTAAATCAAGGGAAGTATCCTTTTACTACGGGCATCCCCAAAATCGTTTTTGGCGTGTGCTCGCCGCCGTACTCGGTTGTGCGGTGCCATCGTCTAATGAAGAAAAAACAGCTCTTTTGCAGAGCCATAATATCGCGCTTTGGGACGTTATAAAAAGTTGCGATATAGTGGGTTCTTCAGACAGCTCTATTAAAAATGTTGTACCGAATGATATAGGGGTGATTTTGTCCTCCTGCGGTATAAGACAAATCTACTCAAACGGCAAAACAAGCGAAAAATTGTTTAATAAGTATATTAAAGATACCGTCGGCAGAGATACCGTGGCTTTGCCGTCAACAAGTCCCGCCAATGCGTCATATAATCTCGAACGGTTAACAGACAGTTGGTCGGTGATAAAAAACAACATTCGATAAAAGAGAAAAGAATCGAGCAGATATACGCTGCTCGATTCTTTTTTTGAAACAAATTCTGCTTTCGGTCGTCATCGTCGCCGAACATCTCGTCGTAATCCGCCGTCTCGTCAATCTAGCTTGGGTCATAACTGTGGTAGCTTTGATACGATGTCATTTTCGAGCCGCCGTGGGACACTCTGTATAGGGCTTGTCGCTTTTGTTGCCGCAATTCGAGCATTCGTATTCGCTCGCTCTGAAAAGATGAGAACACTTTGTTTAATGGGCCATGGATAACCACTCATTTTTATATTTCTTCCACCGTAGCCACAATGCTTTGGGTTTGAGTGCCTCCGCCGATAAACAGCCCGCGGTTGATGCCGCAGTCCGCAAAGTCTCTGCCGTGGCTTAGCGCAAGGTACGTTTCATCGCACATTCTGTGATTCGTCGGGTCAATTCCGACCCATATGCCGTCGTCGTAAAACTCTGCCCAGGCGTGCGTTTCACCGATTCCTTTTTGTATGCCTGCAACATATCGTGCCGGAACGCCCGAAAGTCTTGCCGCCGATAAAAATATATGCGCGTAGTCCTGACAAACGCCGCACCCGAGGTGCAGTGCCTCTTCCGCTGTGGTATTTATATTTGTTACGCCGCTTTTATAGCTGAATACTTCGCCGATTCTTTTTGAAACCGCCTGTGCGGTCTCAAGCGCGGTAAGGTTTGCCATATCACCGAGCCCCGACACGAGTTCAATGATTTTTTCTCCGGGTACCGTGTGCTGCGACGGGTATTTATAAATGCAGTTAAGCTCTTCCTTTTCGCGCTTTGAAAAGTCTAAACTCGCTTTTCCCTCAACTATTGCAACGAATTTTGAGTGAGGCTCGATAATTCTGTCGGTGAGGACTCTGTTGCCGAAGCCGTCGGCCGTTTCGGTAAGCATGTTATGCGGCTCTATGTCCACGTTTATGAGCTCTATCCTCTGCGACGGCGTATCAAACGGCAAGCATCTCAAAGAAAAGCAGTGCCTTATCACAGGGGACGAAAAATCAATTTTCATACTGTAAAAAAATTTGATGTGCTTCACGTTTATCTTCCTTTTTTGATCAATACTGCGGTGCCGTAATAAATACCTTAGACAACTCGTCGCGCACGGTATATAGGTCGTAGTCGCTGTACTCATCTTTTTCGAGAATGATGTTCATAAGGGTGTTGATAGCGTCTATGTTACAGTCTACGCCGACTTTGTAAAGACGGTTTAAAAGTATACTGAATTCCTTTTTGATGAGAGTCGGAGAAAAGGAAAAACGGGTATAGAGGTCAAGTCTTTCAACGCTTCTGCCGAACTTCAGTATATTTCTCGTTGTCTCCGATTCAACAAAGTCGTCGGCGCTGCCCCAAAAGGCAAATATGCAGTCAAATACCTCCTGCAATTTGAGCATCGGTGCGCTGCTCTCTCTGCCTTGCTCCATATAATTTACCGCCATTTGAATATATGACAGCGTTTCGGAGCTTATCTCGTTACGCATAACAACGGCGTTATCATAGGCGCAGAGTAAATTACTCATAACAGAATTCGGGTCGTTTTCATCAAAAAGATATTTCGTTATAAATTCCTGCTTGTATGAATATGTGTTTTCTATACCGAGCTTGTTGCAAAAATCAACATAGGCGTTTTCGTCTTTGTCTATCATTTTATCGTAATATTCCGAAAAAACGCGAAGAGTGGTAAAGACGCGCTCCACATATCTGCCGAGCCAAAAGAGATTGTCCGTGGATTTTATCGAGATAATACCCATGTGTCTTTAAAACCTCCTCCCTGAGATGAGTTCACAACAAAAGAATTCGGATCTTGAGAATAGCGTGTAAGACCGCTGTGCCAAACTTTTATTTCGTCGCCGTAGAGCACAAACGCGCGAAGATCGGCTTTCCTTTCGACTTGCCTGCCGTTTTCAAAAACCTTGAGCCCTTTAAAGTCTATTACCTCCTGCGCTATAAATCGGCGCGGCGACGTTTTAACGGCTTCTTTTATGGCAGAGAGTTCGTTTTTGGACAGAGTATTTCCGAATATGACCCCGTAGCCGCCGGACTCCGATACATCTTTTATAACCAGCGATGGCAGATTTTCGGTTATATAATCGAGATCTTTTTTTATTATCGGCAGATAGGTAACGGCATTGTTTAGTATCGGTTCTTCGCCGAGATAGTATTTTATCATTTGCGGGACGAAATAATATACGCCCTTGTCATCCGCTATGCCGTTTCCGGGAGCATTTACAATCGCAACATTTCCGGCTCTGTAAGAATCTATGATATGCGGTACTCCGAGAAGAGAGCCTGCGTAAAATGTCATAGGGTCAATGTATTCATCTGAAATTCGGCGGTAAACCGTGCCTACGCGCTGTCGCTTACTGGAATATTCACTGTAATAAAGCACGTTGCCTTCAACGAAAAGGTCCTGCGGCATAGCAAATACAGCCTTTGTGCGCTCCGCAAGGTACGAATGCTCAAAGAAAGCTGAGTTGTATCGGCCGGGGGTCAAAATAACGTTGATTCCGCCGGTGTTTACATCATCGAGAACACGGCGCAAAAGCCCGCCGTAGTCGCGGTTGTCGTCTACCGAATTGTTTTGGAACGTGTCGGGACTTGCTCTGCGGCAAAGCTCGCGCGCTATCATCGGATAAGATGCGCCGGAGGGTATGCGTAAATTGTCCTCAAGTACATACCAGCACATATCCTTGCCTTGTACCAAATCTATACCCGAAATGTGATTATATATCTTTTTAGGCGGAGTCAGCTTGTCGCACGGTGCGGAAAAGCCCGGCGAAGTATATATGAATTCTTCGGGAATTATTTTATCGCGTATAATTTTTTTGTCGGAATAAATATCGTTTAAAAACAAATTAAGAGCGTAAACGCGCTGCTTCAAGCCTTTTTCAAGAAATTCAAATTCGTTTTTCGGTATTATGCGCGGTATGGTGTCAAAGGGGAAAAGCCGTTCATTGAATTTGTTGTTTTTATAAAGTCCGAATTTTACGCCGTAACGTGACATAAGACGGTTAATTTCTTCCTGATGATCTATAAGTCCGTACAAGTTCTCACCTCACTTGATGTATGTTTTGTACAAAAACAAAACCGGATAAAAGTCTGTTTTTATAATTATATAATAAATCTACGGATTTGCAATATGTAAAAGCGTCAAAAACATATAAAATTATGCGTTTTTACACAAGTTTCGGCGGCGAACTTCAAAACGACAACTATTTTAAAAAAAGAAAAATTAACTCTTGACAATTGTGCCGTTTATATATATAATAGTCAAGCAGTTTAGATGCGGACCATTAGCTCAGTTGGTTAGAGCATCCGGCTCATAACCGGGCGGTCCGGGGTTCGAGTCCCTGATGGTCCACCAAAGGAGTATAATCCGAACTCTTTGTTCTTTTTTAAGAGTTTGTTCGGGTATACGATAAAATACCGAGTAGAGTAATCTACTCGGTATTTTATTTTTTATTAGGCTTTTTCCAATTACACTCTCTTAAGATACTTACCCGCGCACATCCAGTTGCCGCTTTCCAACTGACACCAATTGCCCTGTCGAGCGACAACGTAGAAGATTTCACCCCTTGAGTACTGACCGACTCGGCGATACCTTACTGACGGGCCTTTACGGACGTATAGCATTTTGCACGTCATTGTGTAGGCTGTGCCTCTGTGTGACGGAGTAGGTGACGCAGCAGACGCATTGTTCACGTATGTACCCTTGGCGTTCTGAACGCCGCAGAACTCGGCAGGATTGATACGGGTAACCGTGCCTTGCCCTGTGCGAACTTCGTAATGAGTATGTGCACCGAAACTGTTGCCGGAATTTCCCATTATGCCGACAACATCACCGGCAGATACCCTCTGACCCTTACGCATAGAAATCGACGCAAGATGAGCGTAAAAGTGTCTCTTGCCGGTTGAATCGGTTATAACAACAAGGTTACCGTAGCTCTGCGTTCCTGTCTTTGTTTTTCCGTCCCAGACGGAAACCATTGATACTGTGCCGCCCTCTACCGCGTGGACGGTTCTATCATCGTCTCCGACTATGTCAATGCCGCCGTGTCCCTTTTTGGTATTGACGTTATAGGTGTACGGCTGCGTTACGCGGTTACGTCCAGAAAAAAGCATTCCTGCCGCATATCCGCCCGTTTCTTCATTCTGTCTCACATCGTTTTCCGTACCGTATGTGAGAGCTCTTGCGCTATCGTTCAAGCCCTCAGTTGTCGGATCGACAAGAATGCCGAGAGCAGACAACAGATTGACGACAAGCATTAAGCCGCTTGTCAATGTGTCCTCGCTCACTTTTGGCACGATTTCAAACATTCCGAGGATTTGATAAATTGTCGCCAAAACAAGTGTAATCAGCGACACCACGAATGTTTTGTTCTTAAACCTCTGCTTGATGTTGATTTTCATATTTTTTATGCTCCTTTATGTAAGTTTTCTAAATCATCGATCCGATGATTTATGACTTTTATGTCTCTTTCTATAACGGGTATACGCTGTGCGAAGTTGTTATGCAATCTCACTTCGCGTGTAAGCTCTTCTATCTTCGTGTCCGTCACAGCCTGATTACGCTCAAGCTGTGCGGTCATTCTGCGAGAAGTGCTTACAGACGTAATAATCACGCCTAAGAGGGCAAGTCCGCCCGATATAAGCGCGACAGCTACTGCATCACTCATTTACTGCCTCGCTTTCTAAAATATTTTTAACAAATTGAGTAATCCTGAATATTCCTCCGCAGTTAAAACCTTCTTCGCAAGAATATCTAATGATTCTATCGGAATAGCGGATTTACCTTCTTTATGCAGTTTGAATTGAAGTATTATGAACTCTTTCATTGATTTTCCTCCTTAATAGAAAGCATCATCAAATCTGCAACTGCACTTTCAAGGGCTTCAAGTCTTTGAGAATCGGTTACTTGATTCTGGAGTAATTCTCTTTGCTTTTCGAGTTTATTATTGAAATCTTGAATGAGCTTCATTGCCGCTTCGTATTCGACCTTGTTATCTTTCTTGCTTATCTTCATCATTCTATTTCCCCTTCTACTGTGATTGAAAATCCTGTAAGCGTGGCGTCTCCTGTTGAAATAAGTAATTGTGCATTTTTGTTGTTAACTTCATTTTTTTTGAATAATAACTTTTTATCTGTACTCTGCAGCTGTGAGTACAACTGAATTGGATATGTAGCTTTAATGCCTGAGAGGTCAAATGAGTTTGTAAATGTAACAGAATTTATCGGTTCCCAACAAACTCCAGTTGAAGTACCTTCCGCATTGTATGAACGTCGGTCATCTGCTACTGTTATCATAATATCATCCTGAAGTAAGCCTTCATATCTTGGATGTTTTACTTGGGCAGATTCATTTTCTGTAGTTTCATCGATGATGCAAGCAGGGTCATTTACGGAAATAACGATCAGCCCTATACCGTCTCCACGCCCTATAACCTCTTTTGCCACTAAAGAATTATCTGATTTGTTAAATACAGTTTGAGTACCACATCCTATAGTCTTATAATTGTTTCCGGTAATTGGGTTATCATCGGCGGAAATTATAAAACCAGTGCCCCACGTACCATTACCTGAATAAATTGGATTTGGTGAATTCTTTATGTCCATATTGACAGCTCTTGTAGAAATTTTCATTCTTAAATTTTTAGTGTTGTTGGGGATGCTACAACTAATAAGCTCGTCATCAGGATAAGGTTTTCCAAATATAGCTGTATTAGTTGTGGTATCTACAGATATACAATGAATTAACTTATAGTTGTCGCTTGAAGTCCAAGCATTGTTACGATTAAATTCTAATGTATCGTCAACAAATATATCCGCACCATAGGTCAATTTAAATTTTGTTTCGGCAGTATCGGTATATTTAATAAAGTAGAAAGTATCTGCTTTGAGTTTATTTACATTACCTGTTATAATCGTAGGTTGGGTATCAAAAGGCATTGCAGACGTGTGATATTCCCATTTCCACTTTTTATTGTTTATATAATTGTTTATATAATTGTCCCAGTTTATATACTTATTAGGAATTTGGTTTACGTGGTCTACCATATTCTTGAAATTTTTAAATTTAACTTGAGCTGCATATTTTTCATTTCCACCGTATCCCGGTCCAATTACAAAGCAAGCATTTGGAGTATTATGAATAATGCCGGTACTTTGCTCTATATCAGTTATCTCTAATGTAATACCAAATATAATACCAACATTTTCTGCATCTTCTCCCATTCCCATTAACTCATTAGGAACATCCGCATCTACCGTTGTATATTCATCTTCAAACATTTCTCTTATATTTACAGATTTAAAGAATATATTAGTACCCGAGCTTTGAAGCTCCCCATTGTCATAAACTTCGTAGTCTAACTCTTGTCCGTCTGTAAATTGAGATAAATCAGCATCAGGCATTGGAATAGAAACATAGAATCCTTCGCCTGTTGCCTCATTCGTAATTGGAACTGTAAATTCCCATACATCAGATTCAATCTTTTCGCTATAGAACGGTCGGTTCTTCACATAGGACGGATTTGCGGTATCATTCACATTCCAATCTGATTGAGTCTCTCTTAACTCTTTAAGCTTTTTGAGTTCTTCTGTGATAACCTTATTTTGTAATGGATTATCCGATTTGTCTGATAACTCGGTATCTACTGTTACTTTGAGACTATCTGCATATTGCTTGGCCGCAAGAGCAGTAGGATAACCTTCATCGTGGTCAGTTACTTCGTTAAGACTTTTTATCCTGTTTTTTTTAAGCTCAATTTCATTTGCTGTCGCTTCAAGTTTTATAGCCATTCTATTCTATCATCTCCTTATTTAATGAATGCTGAGCTTTCGCGGATTTCAACCTGTGCGGTGTTGTTATATCCGAAGCTTATTTCCATCTTGGTTATAATACCGGTTATCTGACCGTCATAAGCTGTTGTTATGGTAACCATATCTCCGGCTTGGAGATTTTTAAGATTATCTTTTAGAATTATTGTCGCAGTTACAATCCCTGTACTTTGAATGTACTTTTGAATGTCAGATACCTTTTGAGTTACAATCAGGTTAGCACTGTCAATGGATTCTCCGGATAGTGTTGAAGAATTATATGTCCCGGCTTTAATAAGCACAAAGATGAAGCTATGGGTTGAATCGAGGCCAAATTCTTTGGCTGTCTTTGCTTCAAAATTCCTTATTCCCACGCATGCGAACTTGTTATATTCTTGACTACGCTCTGTTGAGGTTGTGTGAGTGCCGGGAGAGAGTATAGCTGTAGTTTCGGTTAAGTTCTGGCTGCCGAATACAGATATGTTTGATGTTGCTTCTTGCGATTGATACTCAAAATAGTTAGCTTTCCACTTTACGTTCTTATATTTATCGTTGTTAATATCCACCCAAGCAGGGGGAGAGCCATAATATATCTTGCGTAGTGTTGAAGTGGAAGGAAGAGTTATGGTCCAAAGCCCATTGCTTGTGCCCCAATCTATATTCTCTACAGGGTGCGTCCAATAGGCTTTCGTTATTATATCCTGTTTCTGGTAGATCGCGTTACCGATAACGTAATCAGAGGGAATCGTAACCGTTACAGCGCTCGGAATGCTCCGCAGATATATATCATCTCTTCGTGCGGTGCATACCCACTTGCAGATAGACCAAGCAAATTCGCAAAGAAAGAAACGGAGAGATTGAACTGGCACAAGTCCTAACACGCCATAATTCGGTTCGGCCTTTTCATTTTCCAGTTGAATATCCAATTTTGCTTTGGTTTTTAGCTCGTTTTTCAAAGAAGACCAAGTGGTAAAAGGACCGTTAAGAAAAGAGATGTCACAATCATCGAAAGAACACTTATCAAGGATTCCGATGGCATTAACGCATTCAAGGGTGTATACCTTTTCAGCTCCGGAATAATTCTGGCTGATTTTGTCAACCTTGTCAGTCCAAAATGTTCCGAAATATTCATCATTCGAATACACGCTTAATTTACTTCCCGGAGCAAGGTTTTGCTGACTCACTACTGTAAAATCGAATTCGTTGATAGGTAAATCATCGCCGAGAATGTTCATCTCCTCGATTAAGTCTGCAGATAATATTTTTTCAAATTGAATGAGCTCTCCGCCTATTATTACTGATGTAAATTGAACATCTTGCGGAGTTCCGTCCCAAGTGAATTGGATTGAAATTTTTTTAGCTGTAGTAGCGGTTTTAGGTATCAATTTAATAATAGGGGACTGTATTACAAGACTTGTCGAAGATTGCCACCCATCGTCATCTTTATACATTTGAACACAAGAAGAGTCTTGCCTGTCAAACTTAGGAGTTATGGTTACATTTTCATATTTTGAAAAGATGAAAAAAATTCCGTGGCTTATATCCCATCCGTCATTAGGATGATTGAAACTAAGCGTCACTCCATCGCTTTGTGTTATATGCGCTTTGAATCCGGTAAAATCAGAGCTTGATAGCGTTGTTTTGTTGAAGGCTGAAACTGCATCATTTAATGTACACTTGTATTGGCTCCGACCGTAAATTCCAAAACTTATATATTTGAGTTCTGACGACCCTGTCGAATATCTTATGTCAACCATATGACACCCCCGTTATTGTGTTTGGCGAGGTTGCCAATCTTTGCGGTCTCATTGATGTAAAGGTTACAGAATAAGTCTTATCCCATTCGTTATGTCCTCTCTCGGAAGTGATGAGCTTACTTTTTACGGATGAAATATAAAACTCATTTGAGATTGTGCCATTGCCAAAAGGAACTGTTATGGTATGGTTGTTAATCGGGTTTGTCAATACGATAAATAGAGCTTCCCACTCTGCATCGGAACAGCCTTTTTCTCTTCGCAAGTCGCCGTCATAGTTATAAAAGGTACCGACATAATCTAAGTACATTGCTTTTGTATTCTGTAATCTTCCCGAAGCATCTCCGTTTATAATTTCCGCGTTGCGTTTTAGGGTGCTTTCAATCCAATTAGCTTTATAGTTAACACCGTCTATTGTTATCATGTATTGCCTCCGACCCATAATGTGCTTCTGTTTTGCTCTCTTTTGATTTCGGGATTCAAAAGTCTGACGAGTTGAGCCATTGTACCTGTGAAGTTAACCGTGATGTTACTATTGCTTTCTTCTCGAACTATCTGCCGTATAAGGTCTTCAGGCGCTTCAAGGTTTGTTTTGCCCTTCGGCTGGTCTCCGAGTACAGCGGGGAAGGGCTTGCCGCCCGGAATAACGGCTCCGCTCGCGAGAAACGATACATGCGGTATATGTGGGATACCGTAATTAGAAGTATCAATGCCCGCCCAACTGAAAAACGACTGGGCCCAGGGCTTATTAAACAACCCTTGTAGCATTCCGTTGGCCTTATCTATAAGTCCGTTGAGCGCGTCAATGACTCTGTTTACAACGCTGACTATCATATCCTTATTTCCGGTCTTAATGCCCGTCCAAAGGTCGCTCACAATATTCAGGATATTCTCTTTTATTTTTTTGACTTTCTCGACAAGAGTGTTCCAGTCATAAGTTGCCCCGGTACACATCTGGGAAATACCGTTAAGAATCAAAGCAAGACCTATAGGAATTCCCACGCCGGTCAAGCATAGGATAACACCTAAAACAACCATGCCTAAGCCTGCGAATACTCCAATGATTTTTGCGAAAACATCCTTTACCCCTTGCCCGATTTTGGTCCAGTCAAGCGTGGCGGCAGCAATGCCAAGAACAGATATTCCCGCAACTATCGCTCCTATGCCAAGAGGAATAACTCCGCAGCATAATAAGATGATTCCTATTACGAGCAACGCAGCCCCGGCAATGCCGAGTATGGTTTGTATAGTCTTTTTTGTTTCGTCACTCATCTTATCCCAATTCGGAATGACATCACGGACAAGAATAACTGCGCCTGCCGCTATTAAAGCAAGCCCGAGAGGAATGTTAACACCCGAAAACGCAAGTATACAACCAAGGGCGAGGAGTGCTCCTGCGGCGATTGCCTCTATTTTGAGTAGCTCATCTTCTGTCCAAGAAGCCGCGTCAAATTGATTATAATCCGGCGTAACATTACTTGTAGTTGTATCCTTTTCGGAATTTATCTGTTGTAATGTATCCCATGAAGCCAGTGTTTTTTTTGCTTCCTTGCTTGCCTTTTGAGATTGCTTCGCAAATTTTGCCATCTCATTAACATTTTTATGCATAACCCTTGCAAGCACATTGGCGATAAGTTGTGTTATAATTGTTACCTTTTGCAAAATCCATTCAATAACAGGCTTTGCGGTTTGAAATAATGTTTCGCCTATTACAGCAAGGTTTCCCTTTATCTTTGCCAAATATTTGCTTAGAGCATTGTCTTTAAGTATCTTATCTGCAACTATTGAGCGCAGTGCGGTTAAAGCTTTGGTTATAACGGAAAAAATAAGAGCACTCTTGGCAAGTCCGGATATACGCTTTGCCATTTTTGTAAAAGCATTATCCGTCTTTTTTGTATGGTCGGCGGTCTTTTTTGAATTAGACGCTATTTTTTCTCCGACCTCAGCGGTTTTATCTTTTTGTTCTTGAAGTTTAAGATTTTGTTTGTCGAGTGTAGTTGTAAGATTCAACTCGTTGTCATATGCTTTTTTCCGAGCTTCATCAAGAGTCTTAAGCTCATTTTCTTGAGCCGCAAGCTGAGATTCAACAGATGTTTTTCCTCCCCACGAAATAAGTTGGTCGGGAGTCGCCTTACCGCTTTTTATGAGGGACAGCTTTCTTTCCGTTTCTTTCGCTATGCGAAGTTGCTCCTTGCGGGCGTTGTTGATTTCAATTTGCTTTTGTTTTTCGGCTTCAATTTGTCCGTTTATCCGTTCAGCCTCTTTTCTTATAAGCTCTTCTTTGGACTTGCTTTCTTCCCATAATCGATTGAGTTTCCTTTGCTTCGCTTCCGCCTCGGATATATCCCAATCAACATCAAGAATTAAATCAGCCATTTTTATTATCACCCCACAATACAGCTTCAAGCTCAGTATCCCTTTCGTTATCGAGGTCGATATCTGTCTTATTTGCCTTGTAAAATTCTTTGTCCGCTGCATCAAGCGGCTTGCCTCTTGCGATTTTATCTCGAATTTCTATAATATATGATATCTGACATTGTCCTCGCTCAGCGAAGTACCCAAGGAAAGTCCACCAATGCAGGTATGGAAGCTCTCTGACATCTTCTACCGTTTTTACACGGCGATTTACCGCCGACACCACATAGTTATAATCTTTAGCCCAATCTAACAGCTTGGATGGTGCTTTTTCTTTCTCAGAATATTCTTTTCCCCAATCTATAAACCATATAGCCTTTTTAACCGCTTCCTCAAGGTCGCCGAGCTCGCTTATATCATCTTCATAAAAATTTGTTAAGAGAACAAAGTTTTTCTCTCGTGGAGATAGTTCGGGGTCGTTAAGTGCTGACATTATCGATATAATATCCCTGAAATCGCTGTTAATCGAGCGATTGACGCCATTAACTTCTAATTCTTTAGGAAGGTCAAAAACCATTGTTATTTACCTTTCTTTGAATATTTTCCCTTTTGAGCCGTGTATTTTGCAACCTTATTCTTGAGCTTATCGACTCGGACATTGTATTCCGCTTCGATAACCGGAGACAAGGCGATTAGAAAGTCCTCAAAATAATAATTGCCGCTCTTCTTTGAAACCGAACAACAATTTGCCTCACCGAATGCGGCCTTGCATATATCGTAAAAATCGGGTTCGTTTTCGCTACAAGTGTTAAACGCTGCATTTATGATTTTACGGACATCTATATCCGTTTGCTTAAGTAATGCAACATCGTCTTCAACGTTGCCTGTTTTTACCTTGTCTATATCTTCAAGTGTTTTCACACCGAATTTGTTGTTCATTTTGGTAAAATATGAGTTGAGGGAGTCCATAGCAGCCGATAAACGAACGGGAAGATTTATGTCGCCCGTATCTATAAGAATTGTTCGGTCGCTCTTACCGAGTCGATATTCGACCCTGTTGTCGGATATATCAAAATTTATTACATTTGCCATTTTACTACTCCTAATTCGGCAAGGATGGTGTTGTACCGTCCTTGCCGAAAGTATTTGGATTTATGCTGTAGGTACATTTTCCTTGAACTCAGGCTTGCTCAAACTCGATACGGTACCGAATTTTCCTCTTGAAATACCTGAGAAAGTGACATCTGCCATTGTATAGCTCTGTCCGCCCATATTATCAAGCTTGAGGCGAACCCCGGATACGTTTCTTGCGAAGAACTCGCCGCTTTCGTTAACCAGCCAAGCGCTAACCATAAGAAGTTCATAGTCTTCAAGCTCGCTTTCGAGCCCCGCAAGAGTATACATCCACGCTGTATCGAGGAATGGCGAAGCGGAAGGATTATTGTGATACTCGCTCATCGAAATCTGCTCGTCTTTTGAAATAATGTCGTTATAGACTTGACCGAGAACATCTCTTACAGAGTTTTCGTTATAGTTGTTTTCAATAGCAGCGCTTTCTTGCTTGTAGCCGAGCGGAATAAAATCGCCCGTATTACCTTTTCTACCGAAGATAATAAACAATTCACGCTTGACATCTCCCGTTCCGCTATGCGTGAAAGTATCGAGAAATGTTTTTAACTGTGTATCAGTCATTTAAGACTCTCCCTTCGTATATATTTTTTTAGATTGTCAACCAACTCTTGACCGTGAAGTTCGGCGGCGACCTGCGCCCATCTTGCTTGCGCCAAGGGGTGTTGGTCTTTGGTGAAATTAAATCCGTCTCCGTAATACATATTAGAAGCATACGGAGCCTTAAAGTGTATATTTTGGTCAATATTTTCAAGCCCTGTCTCCATAGCGGTTTCGGGCGAGTGTTGTATTTCTATATCCATTGTACTGGCAAGTGTACCCGTAACGAATGGAATATATGGAAACATTTTTCTGTACCATTCTATTAAAAAATAACGCTTTACATCGGGCGAGGTCGCCTTTTTCAAAGCTTTTTCCATATAGAACGAAACATCTTGATTAACTGCCATAATCAAGCACCTCACATATTATAGGAAGCGAGTATCGTGCAATTGCCGGAGTTGCAGTATTATCAACGCTCGGTGTGCTTGGAGATGAGTATTCCGTATAAACATCTTGAACAATGCAATTTGTGCCGAAATCGGGGTAATTGCCGTTTTTGCGCTGCTCGGCAATCCAATCGATGAGTTGTCTTGTCTCAAGGAGATTTGCGACATTTTCGTTCTTGTCAACCATTGTCTTTACAAGCTGGTTAAAAGATATACTTTTATAGTCAAACACAGTAAAGACAACACGGTGCAAAACAGAGCCGTCAATGTAGCATTTATCCTGTGAGCGGGAGATTTGCTGCGTTACAATCTCGATGTTGTCTTTTTGTGCTTGCAGAGCGTTTGCAAAAACTTTGTTTTTTCGGACATAGGGACATGTCAAAAGCCATTTGATAAACGGTGTGATATAATCCATGTCATTCTCCTTTCACAAAATAGTGCGCGTTTGGAAGGTCCGTATTATCGTTAATAGAGACAATTGTTGCGATACCTTGTTTGTATTGCGCCAAGAAGTCATTAAGGCGATGTCCGTCTTCGAGTTCGTTAATCTCAAATGATACATCGCCTTTGATAACAATATCACCCGTTTGAAGTGTGAATTTATCTGCTTTGTTAGTCAATTTCTGCCACTGGATAGGGGAGATATAATCACTTGACTGAGGTATTCTGATTATGTGATTGTTGCTCTGTAAAGTAACATTGGATACAGTTACTTTATTGTTGGTTTCTTTCCAAAAGCAGTTATAAAGCACTCGCCTGTAATAATGTAACAGTCCGTCACCGTCTTCGTATTTATTGTATATTGTAACCGTTTTATTCCAGTATTTAGGCATTTTTAACCACCTTCAAACGGTCATAATCTTCGCTTTCACTCTCGACCTTAACCATAAGATAATCGTAACCATCTTCGCTTTCCGGCTCATACTCGCCGATTCCATCGACACCTTGATAGAGGATGTCCGTAGAAGCGAAATAGCGATAGATAATATCGTATTCCGCTTCGGTTGCCTCTTGTGTGCTTTGGTATGTGACAGAGTATCCATCGTTTGAGACGCTTTTTAGTCCTGCGTTTTGCTCCTTTTCGCTTTCGCAGTCAATTAAATCAAACATACACCTTCTTACACGGTTGTCGGGAACCTTGATTCTGCCGAATGTGTAAGAGTTAAGAGTTTGTTCCGCCCTATAAGAGAGGCGGTTGAAATCTGTTTCAGCGAGCGAACCGCTCATAGCTTTATACTCTTCAAATGTCAAAAACATTATTCAACCGCCACCTTTCTTTAAGCTGCTGCGTGCTTACGAACGAGGACTGCATCGGCATTTGTTACCGTGTAACCTATGTTCATTTCGCCCTGGGCCTTTGTTCCGACAAAGTTTTCGCTGTCAACAAGACGGAAGGCCTCAAGGTTCGAAACGATTGAGAGCGCTTCAAAGTTATACAAGATGAAATCAACCTTATCAAAAGCAACGGTCTTAAGAGTACCGGCTTTGTCGTAATATTTTGCACTGGCTGCCGATAAACCGTTATCCTCGATGATATTAAAGCCGAGGTATCTGCCGATAGCGCCGGTTGCCGCAACATTGTCGTTAAGAACGGGCGTAAATTTATCGCCTGCAGCTTCAAGCAGCGCTGCATAATATGCAGGGGAGCATAGTACTGTATTTGCTTTTGCCTTCTTTTCGGAAAGCTCTTTGCGAGCGGCTATAAGGGCAGAGACCGCATTTGACTTTGTTATCGCTGTAGTTGCGGCAGAAGCGGTGCCTTCCTGAGCAAGACAAGCATTACCGGACTGCCCCCAGCCTTCGCCTATATCTTTCATAACTCCTGCAAGTTGTTCATTTGCAACAGCAAATGAAACAGCATTAGACTGTACGCCGTATATTTTTCGTGACTTCTGGAAGTTGTTGTTCAGAAGTATCGGTATAAGCGTATCCTGGCTTTCTTCATCTGAAAAGTCTCTGCCGGGTGTTCCGGGTTCTGCTGCCGAACCTGTAAGTTTGTGAACACAGATTGCTCCGGCAGGACCTACCTCATATTTATCGGTAAAAGTTACGCCGGGCACGAAAACTCTGTCATAATAAAGATTAGGCTCAACGATTGAGGAATACCTTTCGTCAACATTGAGCGAACCGTAAATAATACTCATTGTAAGTAATTCTCCTTTTTAATTATTTCTTGAAAAACGGGTTGTTCTTGTAATACTCGGCAAGGTAAGCTTCATCGCTCGTTTGATGATGTGAGTTACCTGCGGACGGATTCTTGAACCTTTCGTTTTTCGGTGTGAATATGTTTTTATCTTTGGTAATGTTCTCATATATTTCTCCATCGCTCTTACTTGCATTGTTTTGGTCTGCAATAGCTTTTTGAAATTCCGAGAACATCCAACTTTCGGTACCTTCGTTGAGGTAAGTACGGTCTCCTTTCAGCGCGTCAAAGCGAGTTTTAAGCTGTTGAGTTTTCTTCGCCTTATCTTCGGCATCTTTTCTGTCCTGTTCGGCCTTTTCGTAATCTTTGATTCGCTGATTAAGGGCATCAACATCGGTTGTTTTGCTCTTTAAATCTGTAATGGTTGCATTTGCAGTTGTGAGCTGGTCTGTGAGAGAGTTTACTTTTCTTTCGAACTCAGCTACAGCCTTGTAATTCTTACTGTGCTTCTGCCTTAAACCGTCTTTCTTCTCTTCCGGTACTTCGATACCTTCTTCTTTCAAGATATCAATTAAATCTTGCATAATAAACTCCTTTTTAACTGATGAGTCAGTTATCTCATTTGATTAACGGGTTTTGTCCCGTGATTTTATATTTAACAGCTAAAAAGCTGAAAAACAGCATTAAAAAAGCACCTTGCCATAAGCGTGATGCTCGATAAAGTGGACATATTGACTTTTTTGTAAAAACGGCATATAATAAATTTGGAAGAGGGAATTGATCAGCCTGGAGATTTACCCCTTTGCCCCGAGAACACGGACTTGGCCTGTGTTCTCATTTTTTATATCTAATTATTTTTATAACTTTATTTTCTTTCACAATAAGAATGTCAAATCCGCTGATATCAGACCTTTTGGCTCGTGATTGAAGTTGTTTTTCAAGAGCGGTTAACTCTACTTCATTTGTGATGTCAAGAATAACTCCGCCAGGATTGCTTTTTATTTGAGAAATAGCTTTTCTTAAATTTCTATCTCCGCTGGTTATAGAAGATATCTTTTTCAATTCCCAAAAGCGATCTCGCCAAATATAATCGGGCGTTTTAATATTTCGTTTATTAGCTTCTTTAAGAATTACAAACTCGCCACCAAATTCTTTAACAAGCCATTCGGCTGTCTCAATCTCTTGTTGGTGGTGTGCTTTTTTATACCCTTCTTCCAAAATGACCTTACCGACACCTGGTTTGGCGGTATCGTAATACTCTTGTGTTACATCTGAAAAGGGATTGGATTTTAAGAGCTTAGGTTCTTTTGTAATGGACTTTTGGTACTTAGGTACATTCTCTCGAACATAATCTCTATGTATGCCTTTTTGTTTGCAGAATTCTCTGTAAACCCTCTGCTGAGCCGTTATTTTCTTTTGAATTTGTTTGGCGCCTGCTTCATCTCCCGATTCCAAAAGGGCGTTTTTCTGTTCCTTAAGCGTTCTCAAGCGTGTTTCCATAGCCCTGGCTTTTTGGGTATCGTCATATTTGGCCGTGCTTGATTTTTTCAGTTCTTCAAGCTGTTCGTCTGTATAAGCGGGAGAGCCTATATCAACAATAACGGGGATTGCAAAGTGTTTACAGTTCCATTCTGTAATCTTTCGAGGGAAGCCTTTGTATTTTCTGCCCTGAATATCTTTACAGTCCATTCCGCTTTGCATTTTTTCAAATTCTTCGTTTGTAAAGCGGTGTCCTTGAACATTGACATGGTCGGGAGCCGATATAGCGTGAGCTGTGAGTTCGACACCGTCAGCACCGAAGCTCTTGCCGTGATAATCCATTACGGCTTGATTGAGCTGCTTTGTGCCGTCTAATATGTTTTGCCTAACCGCGCTGTCAAGCCGTCTGTGGTATCCGCTCATGTACTCAATACAGCGCGTTCCCTTGCCGAGAGACAACATTGCTCGCTTCATTGCGGTATGATAATCTATGCTTCCGCTCTGAACCTCATATATAGCTTGGTCAATCACTCTTATATAAGTTGAACGGATATCCGAGTAAGTGCCGTCAGGCATTTGATAAAACAGCGATGTAGTGTTTGACAAATTGCGGATAGCTTCTTGCGTTTGTTTTATAACGGAAGTTAATGCCGTTTGAAGATATGCATCTGTTATATAGGTCTTGGGAGTAATCCCTTTCATCTCGTAATATAGCTTAGCGAAAGAATCGTCCTCGGCTGCTACCTCGGTTAAAATACGCTCTATTTCCGCATCGCTTTTCTTCGTAAATCGAGCGATAACTCGTTCAATTTCGTTGATATCCGCTCCGGCATAGGCTAAGGCGTTTGTCAGCTTGTGTATATCGCTCTTCTTAACCTTGCCAATATAGTTAATTCGTGCTGCGATAATTGCTGTTGCTTCAAGCGACATTTGCTGCATTATCTCGGCAAGATAATCGGGCAATTGTTCAAGCCACTCTGAGCGCATCAAGTTATTCATTCATTGCCGCCTTTAGTTGCTTCTGCACTTCTTCATTTTGTTTCGCCTCAATATCCTCAACATATTCGGCTGCTTCTTCGGGTCTTAAGTTGAGCACCCACGCGGTCAAGTCTTCAGTCTTTATGGCATTGCGATCAAGCGACTGTATGAGCTGATTGAATTTCTCGCTCGTCTGCTCGATGTAATCATACGACCAATCATGTTGTAACTCCCACTTGCCATCGGGCGTGACGGAATTTAAATTCATTATTATATTGACGGCATTGAACAATTCTTTGTTGCCGTGCTCAATGCGTCGGCGAAAACTCTTGACAAAAGCAAATGTTTTCTTAAGGCTGTTTTTAAGCTCTGTGGCTGTTGCAAAAGATGTTTCGGGCGATGTGAATATGCCTCTTGAAAATCCGCAACACAGCTCAAGAATAGATAAGTTAAAATCATTAGCAGATTTGAATTCTTCTTCTCGTATGGAGGGGGAGTAATCGTATATCTGTGAAGTTATACCGCCGTCAACACTGCCTCGAACATTGATAAATTCCTTTGCGGATGAAAGTTCGAGTTTGTCGTTTTTATCTCTTCTGAAAAGAGTTCTATCCGCAAATATTTTTGACTCTTTACGGTCAAACTCATCGTTGTATTGCTCATATTTCTTTTTGATGTTGTCTATGATTTCGGCGCACCCGAATGTAATCGGTACACCGTTTGCGGAATTATAATTATCACGGTTGATGGTAGGGCATTTATACCGCCCTAACAAAAGCTGATCCGCAACAATATATTCTTCGGTTGTGATATCTTTCCATATAGTGTTGGATATGTCCGTTTCCTCTGAGCCTTTAAATGCAAAGCGATTGATAACGACAACCTTTCTGTCTCCTTCCGTGCGCAACGATTGGCTTTCGAAAAGCCGGTAAACGGATGTTCTCGTTTCGTACTCATCAAGCTTGATGATAACACCCTTAAGCCGATAGCCTATTGAGGCCGTTATCAAGAAATCATCCGAGCCGATAACATTAAATCCGATATCGTCTCCGTCTGTATACGGTCTTATAAGGCAATCGCCTGTACCGAGGGACACTTCAGCCGCGACTGAAAGAATATTGTCAACATAGTAATACAGAAGCTCTTGAATTGCTTGCGCTCTTGCTGAGTCTCCAATCACTTGTATGTCGCTATCGTCAACGGCTATGTTGGTAACAACATTAGCACCTATTGCGGTGGGATTTATCCCTTTGTCGCTATATTTGATTTTTAGATCCTTCTTTTTTTGCAGTTCGAGGCCAAGCCGATTTGCAATCTTAAGGATTATCCCTTCAATCATCGAATTCATCTTCTACATCATCCTCATTCATAACTTCGTCAATATATAAATCTTCTCGCCTTGTCTCCATTATTACACGGTTCAATCCGTATATAAGAGCCATAATGCAGTCCTCGTTAAGTCTTGGATACTCGCTTGAGAATGTACCGTCCTTGAGCTGTTCAAATTCAAGCGTTGTCAACTCTTTATATAGGTGCGGCGTTCGTTCGGGGTCAACAACAATCTTGTTACATTGCCTCAGCCATTCCCAACAGTAATCACGGCCATTGTTTGCACCCCAGCGTTTCTTGGCGCCTATAATATCAAATCCCCAATCCTGCATCTCCTTAATGTTGTCAGGGCGTGCAGAATCGGCAAGAATTTCGACATTTTTATATTTGTTTATTTTCCTGGCAAATGTACTGTTCTTGCACCTTCTCGAATATACCTCTTCAACAGGATATAAAATATCGGTGTCGCTGTCATAATATGCCTTAATAAAGACCTGCGGATGTTCATATCCGAAGTCTAATCCGTAATTAAAATACGGAAGTTCTTGGATGAATTCATCCGTAAGCTTCCGTGTTTCGACATTATCAAATATTACTCCGCCTGTTCCTGTAACTTCTCCGAGATAGTTGTTCTGATAATATCTTGGTTTATGCTGTTTGAACCATTCGGCACGCTCGAAAAAGCGTTTTCCGAGCCATTTTTGGGGGACGTTGTAATAATAAGAGTGAGCTATAAATGTGCTTGGGTCATTGCGCTTTTCTTCGACATAAGCGTTCATAAAATTATTAGCACTTTGAGGTGGGTTGAAAATCTTAACATCAAGAGCCGGTGTGTCAGAACGAAGAAACGTGTCTTCAATGTTATCCATCTGCGCAACTCCTGCCATTTCATCCGCTTCCTCGTGGAGAAGCATTTTGACATAACCGAATGTTACATTGTATGATTTCAAGCTTATAGGCTTGTCTGCACCTACAAACAGCACTTGCTGTCCGGTCTTTTTATATACAGCTCGCATAGGCGAAGTGGTGAATTCCCAATCGTCAATTCTTCCGTGGCGGATTATCGTTTTCATAAACTGGTTATATACAGAGCCGCGCAGGTCGGTTTTGTATCTTCGGGTAAATACACAATGCGCCTGGTCGTCATTATAGATTGTTTCTTCGACAATCGCCGCCCAAAAGTTAGATTTGATTGAACCACGTCCACCTTTTGAGATAATTTCGTGAACATCCGATTCGCCGTTCCATACCTCGTGAATAAGTCGATAGACATTGACAAAGTCTGTTGTTATATCTGTAATCGGTAAGTGGTATTCGTCTTTTGTTGCTTGTTCATCCGTTCCGACATATCTCTGTACCGCTTCGAATGCTTTGACATTTCCTGTAACTGCCGCTTTTACGAGTCCTGCAGCCATAAGGGCGTTAACAGTCAAATCCTCGTCTCCAAGTTCGCTCGCAAAAGCCTTAACCGTCTGCTTGTTCTTCCCTTCGAGAGAAGAATTGAGGATATCTTTCATCAGCTCGGCTGTCTGCTTTTTCTTCCTTCGCGCTTCTCCTGAGGCTATTCCGCCCCTGCGAGCGATTTCCACCTGTTCTTCGCCTGCTCTAAATTGTGTCCTCTTTCCGTTAATTAGATTTTCGGCATTCGGCATTTAATCACACCTTACTGCTTTGGTACTCCGGATGCGCTGTATTTATAACCATATTTATTGGCGTTTTTACGCAACCACCAGTCTGCGCCTTTATCATAACTCATACCGACAGGCCATTTTGCACCTTTAACGGCTTTTTCAAAGCCTTTTGCATCGAAGTTGCTTTTTTTCTCGAAGCGGTATGTTGATTTTGTTTTTGCGTTTGAGCTTGTCGCAATGATTCCTCTCTCTTGTGTTCTTGCCACAGATATTAAATCATTATCAGAAAAGTTTCCGCCGCTTGGATGGTTATGGATGATTGTCATTCCTTTACCACCGCTTATGTTTACGCTCGTTTCGTTGCCTTGCATGTGTCGGTGAACATATCCTTGTTCATCAATGGCGATGCCGTATTCTATTTTTGAATCACTGTATTTTTCATTAAATCGCTTAAGCACGGCATTAACATTATGCTTCTGCTTTGTGTTTATGTTAAGTTCAGCATTCAATAACTGCTTCCCGTTATTTCCTTTTCCGCTTCCCTTTGCGTGATTGAATCCGCCACCCATAGCACCGCTTGTAGCACCTCTGCCACCATCTATAGGATTATAGAAAATTTCTGTGTTTAGAATAATATCTTTAATTTTTGGGTTATCCTCTGCGAGTTCATAAATATTTTTATAATGTTTTTCCTCTTTTGTTTTATGATTGTATAACTCATAATCATTGAAAATAACATCATCGTTTGTAACACCAATTGCGTTATTTGCTTCTAACAGTTTTGCGAACCATTCAAGTGTCATTTCAATTCTCCTTTTGGGCATAAAAATACCGCTGACTGTTGAGTCAACGGTAAACAATAAGTATATTTACAGCGATAGGCGCCCGGATTTCCACCGGGGCCTCAACACGATGGAAGCGTACTCATCCTATACTACTACCTATCGCCAATGTAATTATCCCATGTTTTTTTTACATTGTCAACCATTTTCTTCTCCTCTGCCGTTAAGTTGGCATATCCCTTGGGTGTATCATTTTCGTTATGTGCATAACCATGATGGACATGGGGTATCACATCATCATGAGGACTTTTCAAATCAATGGTTTTTGTCCTTTTGGTTTCTTTGCTGTAATAAGAAATAAAACGAGGAGTTTTATCGCTTCCCAATGTAACATACACTCGCCCTTTTGTCATTGTTTCCAATGGTGCCGAAGCGGCTCCTTTGTTTTTCTTAACAAATTTTATATTGCCGCTTGTTAAAACGGATGTATATTCTTTCCCATAAGGAATACCCTTATCTGATATTCCGCTGCTTGCTCCTCTTCCGCCCATTATATCTTATCCCTTTGCATTTTTCAATCTCTCGGTAACCTTGTTTTCGTAATAATACACAGGAATGTCCTTATAATCGTACTCAACCTCTCCGCCATATACTAAAATTGCATACGGTTTTATGCGCTTTATCATTTCATCCATACCGCTTCGCCATATTTGCATTGAGAAATCATTGTTTTTTACTCCGATTGTGCTTGTAGCGACAACCGAGCCTTCGGCGATTCCGTCAAAGCAGAAATCGAAGGTCTCTTTCTCTGCCCAGCTTACTGTCGGAATGACATCAATTCCTTGATCTTGGAAAAACTGCCCTATAAGGCGACTGCGAAATATGTTCCATATCTTCATCGACATAGGCATATCCATATACAAACTGAAATCGGGCGTTAAGAAGCACTCGAATTCCGACATTCTGTCCGTGTACTTGTGCGGACTGTTCCAAAGTCTCTCAAATTGATAATCGTCAACAAAACAGTGAATGCCTGTGTTCGTATTTGTACTTGATAGCATATAATTGAAGCCGATTAAGTCTGTCGGGATAATAAGGCACTTTTCAAGAGTCGGCATTTGATAAAATCCTGTTGTTCTTTCGAGGTCAACAAGGTCAAGATTATATATTCCGTAGGTGTTCTCTCTGTGGGACTTTTTTTCAATCTCGATTTCCTCATCTTCGTTGGATATGTCAAAATCAAAAACGGTCATATCAATATCAAATATGCCGTCAAGCTCAAGGTCGAGAAGTCCTTTGTCCCATTTTGCTTTTTCGCCAACTTTATTGTCTGCGAGTCTGAATGCTTTTATCTGTTCTTCTGATAAGTCATCGGCGACAACACACGGAACCTTTGACAGCCCGAGCTGTTTTGCCGCTTTATATCTTGTATGGCCGCATACGATAGTGTTATTTTTATCATTGACTATCGGTACCTTGAATCCAAACTCGTGAATACTTGCCATAACAAGAGGTACGGCATCGTCATTATCTCGCGGATTGTATTTGTAAGGCTTTATTTTGCCTATTGCAATTTCTTGTATTTTCATTTTCTGCTCCTAAAAAATGTGGCGGCTATATAAAATAGCCGCCCTTTGAAGAAAGGAGGTAATGAAAAAGTCCCTGTGGGTTTCATTCCACAATATTATAGTAACATATATACAACGGGAATTGTGGGAATTTTTCAACGGTTATTTCTCAAATACCTTCCTAACTTCTTGCTTACCGAGGTTCTGTCGCTGTGAATCTCGTTGGCTATTTTTTCGTAAGTCATAAACTGTAAGAACCGTTTTTGCATTATAAATTTTATTTCTGCGTCTTTAGTATTTTCAATAAAAGCACATATTTCTTGCTCTTTGGACAGCGCTTTTTCGATAGCTTCGTTATATTCATTTATAAGCGCTGTTCTTTTAATTGCTATTCTTTCAACCGGAGATGATACTAATCCGGTTGAAATACCGGTATAACTTATGCCATTAAGGCCATCTTCATTACTCAACTCGTCAATGCGTCGCCGCAAATATTCTATTCGCTTACGGAGATAAAATAAACTGTTTAGTTCTTCGTATGTCATACCAAAATCACCGCCCAACATATAAAAACGAGTAATTTCAAAAATACCTTTGAAATTAAATAAACGGATAATACCGCCGCTCCGATGAAAACAAGAATGACTGCAATGATTTCTATGTATTTTCTCATATCATCACTCCTTTTTTTGATAAATACTTATCCGATTTAGATTATCTGCGTCTACCGAGAATTTCAACAATTTATTCTTGTCAATATTTTTCTCTGTACACCCCATTGTTTATTCCTCCAATGCTTTTTCTGCTGCTCGACAATTTGAAATAATAAGCTCCTTTGCAATATCACCGCGAACAGTAAAGGTATATTCGTCACTTGGCAAATGTACCCATTCGGAACGGTTGGTGAAATCTTCACATTTCTCAGCGAACATTGTGTTAAACTCATCCGCATTATTTGCTGCCGCCATTTCATAACACGCCTTAAAATGCAGGCAATCTCGACAATTCATTCTGTATCGCTCCTTAACAATTCGGGGTTGTCGTGTATATTTCCGATAACTTGATACCCTTTATCTTTGAAATCAAATTCTTTTGCATATCCGTTGTATATTGTGTGCCTGAAACTTGAAACTCCATAGAACACAAAGCGAGTTTTTCCTATGCCGAGTTTTAATATATCTCCTTCAAATATAGGTTTCCCATTATTATCTTTCATTCCCGTGTATTGTCCTACAGTATTTTCATCAACATACAAGCAATTTGCACCACAGCAATTATATTCTTCACACTCGAATGTGCTTTCAACCATAACCATTTCACCGTGATTATCTTTCGTAGGCACACCATACGCCCACTCGCCGTTATCTGTCCGTTTACCTCTAAACAAAATCACTCTCATTATTCCTCACCAACCATTTCTTTTAAGAGATTGTCAACGCCTTTTGATGTAGCGACAGCATAAATTTTATTACCCATAACTGCCATTACAGTAGACTGTTTAAGTCTCTCAGCAAACTCCTTGTATGCTTCGGCTTTAAGTTTATCCTTTGCTTCGTTGTATAAGTTGGCATAATGCGTTTTTGTCTTTTCTGCAAGCATATCCCATTGGCGAAATTTTTCGTCGTTAGCTGATTTCAACCTCTCAATTTCCGACTTTTGGCGTTTGATAAGGTCAAGAGTCGCGTTTAACACTTGTGTGTACTTTTTTTGAAAACCTGTATATCGGCTCAATTCAGTTAAGGCTTTTATAATTTCCTCATCAGTAAGTTTCTTATCGGTCATTCCTCATCTTTCCTCTCTCCGTAACTACAAAAAGTGTCTGGTTTGTGTGTCATTCCATTGTTGTGACAATAATACCAACCATCTATCATAGTATCTTCAGTAGCCAAACGGCAATCTTTACAGCGCACAACAGGAACCACATCAGCCGTAGGCGTTAGTCTTTCGTCATTGATACCTCTGTGGCAGTCTTTGAAGCACTCGCATTTTTCAGCTTGATTTGAGAAGTCATAATATTCGTGATTTGCACCGTCAGCCTTTGAAAATTGTGCGCAGACTTCGTAATGTAAACAATTATCTTTGCAATTCATTTTTCCCCTCCGTTACGTACTCCATCTATTTCACAGCACATCGTATGCAAACGCCTATCGTCGTCAATCTCACAACGGGCATAAAAAGGGCAGTATTTACACATTGATTTTTTCCTTGTATTTTCGCAACGCAACCGCACCTCAATAAATTCGGGTAAATCGTCATATATTATCTTCATTCTTTTACCTCCTCAACATAGCACCAGCTCTGTGGCGGTCTTGTTATTATAGGTTTTTCACATTCGTATTCCTTGCCTCGATAATGAGGACATGGGACAAAGCAGTTATGATTGCATGGTTTTTCAAATTCGCTCAACTCTTTCGGCTCGTCATATATTTTAAGGTTGGATATGTGCCAGCCGTACACATCCCCGCCATTTGCATACTTCTCAATATCGCTATATGACAGCTGACACCGAGAGAGGAAGCCTTCGTCAAGCTTTTTGATTGTTAGGTTTTCGTCAACGATATTCAGCTCAATTCTTCTATTGTCATAGCCGCAACGTGCAATTCTTGTTGTTTCGTTGCATAGAAATTCACCGATAACCTTGCCATTAAGTCTTGTATAAAGCCCTGCACCATGACCGCCTATGAAATCTTTACTTTCCAGATAGAAGAACATATTACTGCGGCTTTGTAAATACTGCTGTTTTTCCTTGGTGCAATAGATATAGCACTTGAACGGTGTATTAAGTTTAGGCTTTGTCTTTCTAACTTCTACCGTTTTTGTTCCGTTTGCTATCAATTCACACCATTTCGGCTGTATGCTAATCAAAACTTCTTTCATATTGCCATCCTTTCCATTAAATCAGCCATTGTTAGTATATACGTATCGCAGTATTCGGGAAGATTTGCTCTTACGAGTGCTGTTGCAAATGGCGGTGGAACAGCATTACCGCAACGGGCAACTTGCTTTGATTTTGGATATGTATTACCGAGATAATCTTTTTCGATAACATAATCTTTCGGAAAGCCCTGCGCTGCATATAATTCTTTTGGCTGTAGCATTCTCATTCCGATGTCGTAAATAAAATATTCCGTTCCGTCAATGTTAAAAACGATGATTTCGTTATCGTTAAGATTCCATTCCGTGTATTCGTTTAACATCGCTCGGATTTTTTGCCAATATCCAAGCCATACATCTTCGGAATACTGTTTAACATACACTTTTACAAAACTAAAATGCATTGCTCTGGCTGTAATTGTATTGAGAGGTTCATTTATACTTTTGGAGTCCATGTGATTTCTCAATACTGTTAAAAAGCAGTCATTAAGGAAATGCCTTGGCTTGACCGTCACCGTTTGCAGTGGGTTTGTAACCGTGTTAGCATGATCCGCTCCGCTGTAATACTGCGTAAGGAAAGGAATTTGAACTCCGTATCTGCCCGAACTGTCAATTGTCATTATCGGCTTATTGATTTTCTGCCCTCTGACTTCGCTTTTTGCCGTTTCTGAATGGTACTGAATAAGCGAAGGGGCAATATAAGCAAAACCATGTTTCGATGTGATTGTTGGTATTTGCTTATCAAGTTTTTGCCCTCTTGTTTCTTTCCCACTATGGTTAATTTGTTCAAGATATGGTAAAACAAGATACTGCTTGCACGAACTGACAACAGTATTGAGCGGCTTGTCAATGTCATAAATGCGAGGTAGTTGACCGTTCCGCTCTCCGTTACCGATATGCACCAAATAAGGCTTTGCTTCTCGGATAACAAATTTATCGAGTCCTCTTGCTATCCTGCGCTGAGTGTTTGGAACTAGCGGTTTTGCTCTCTCAAAAATAGAAGGACACGGTAGAGAAAAGTCAATGCATTCTGCTGCTGATTTGTAAGGCTTTTTCTTTCCAGTGGTCACTTCGGGGCTGTCTGCCGGTGCGTGTGTAGCTTCGGGCCATACTATTGGGTTGCCATCACATCGAGCAATAAGAAAAAATCTTTTGCGTATTGTCGGTGCTCCGTAATCACATGCTTTAAGTTCTCTGTATTCGACATCATAATCAAGAGCCTTTAATTGCTCAATAAACTGATTAAATGTTTGCCCGACTTTGCTTTTAACGGGTTTCCCTTTTCGCACAGGTCCCCAAGTCTGAAACTCTTCAACATTCTCAAGCATTATCACTCTTGGCCGTACTTTTGCAGCCCAACGCAAAACAATCCAAGCAAGACCTCTTATTTTTTTGTCAACAGGTTTTCCGCCCTTCGCTTTCGAAAAGTGCTTACAGTCCGGACTGAACCAAGCAAGTCCGACTTTTCTTCCTCGGCATACTTCTTCGGGATTGATATCCCATACCGAAGCTTGATAATGCTCTGTGTATGGATGATTTGTTTTATGCATTAGTATCGCATCGGGATCGTGGTTAATTGCTATATTAACAGGGCGTCCTGTAGCAAGTTCAATTCCGGTTGAGGCGCCGCCGCCTCCCGCAAAATTATCAACGATAATTTCATCAAATAAATCAATTTGACCGTCCATTACTTCTTTTCTCCTTATTTGTTTAACGAATTTGTCCCACTTCAATTACTGTGTATCCCTGTTTATTCATATCAACATCCGCTTTCAATTCCAAGTCTATCACAGCAAAGCTATCATCCTGCAATATCCCGGCTCGCACCAAACCGTCAAGAATAAACTTGCCTGAGTAATTATCCGGGTCCCGTCTGCGTTTATCCTTGAAGTGATAGTGCAGAGTTACTTTTGCCCTCGCTATCGGGAAAGGCGGTTTTGGATTGCAAAAAAGATTGACATATCCTGCCCAATGCTTTTTTTCCGTCTGGTATTGAAAATTTTTGTCTTTTGAGCCGTTGCCGATGTACTTGTTGTTGGTTGGCGGCACTAAAGGGATAATGTATTCATAATTCATTGAGTGCTTTTACCTCTTCTTGAGTTGCTAAAGCTTTATTGTTGTACGATTCTAATAAGATTCTTGTGGATTTTGGCTGCGTTGCATAGTATTTTTCAAATCGCACCCGCTCAAACTTAAGGGCTTCGTCAGACAGGTCGCGGCTCAATCTTATCATCTCGCCTTGACTTCCGAGATACAATTTGAGGTCATGGGGCATTGTTTCCCATAGCTCGGCAACAGTAGCCCGTGCGTTTTCGCCTACCGTTTTTCCGTTTTCCTCAACAACTGTGTATGTAAAGCGTTGTTCCTCTCTTTCAACCTTGCGAAGCTTTGTAATAAGGAGAGAAAAGCGCTCATATGCGGATGGAGCATAGAGTTTGTGAGCCGTTTTAATTATGTCCGCCGGGCAGGGTGGAGAGGATATATTCTGCAAGCAATCTTTCAGACTTCCGATGACTAAAGAATCCGGAAAATCTGAGAATACGGAACACCAAATTTTCGCAAGAGCTTTCTCATCGGTGTCTTTCGCGAAATAAGGATAAATTATTTTGATTGCCATAAGGCATTCGGCTATGCATTTTTTAGTTGCCATTAACGAATTCTCCTAACGCTGCTGCCATTTTTTCTGTACCGCTTACTGCGTGTTGTTTGTTGTCGTAATTGCCTTCGAGGATTTTTACCGCATTGACCGGCTTTATAACCCAGTCAAAACTTGCCTTCCAATCCTTGACTCGTCCGCTTAAGAAATCCGAAGCCTCAACTTTGCCAAACAGCTGTTCCCAGTCTTTTATTTTTGAATTTTGTAAAGCCCTTCTTCGACTGTCGGTCATCTGAATGTTCGGAAGCGAGATGCATATTGAATTAAACAGCTCGATGATTTTTTGCAACTCTCCGTCAGGAGAGTTATATATTTTACTTTTTTTACTTTCTTTACTTTCTTTACTTTCTTCTTTTGTGTTCCTGAGTGGCTCTTGAGTGGCTCTTGAGTGGCTCTTGAGTGGCTCAATCGGTGGCTCTTTTTCAAACGTTTCATCTTGATATTTGCTGTAATTCAGCACTTTAACGAGGGTGTTTCGGTGGCTCGTTTGATAAGCGATTTTTGCGTCTGATTTTAGCAGGTCAAGGAAATGTTTTGTTTTTTTCCTTGACCAACCAAATTGTTCCGACAATTTCCGAATTGAAGTGTAAAATTCGCCTCTGTCAACCTCGACTATTTTCTTATCAATCAATAGTTTACAAGGTCGAAAACACGCCGAAAATAGAATGTATTCAAATGCTTGTCCGTAAGAATACGGACGATCTTCCCACAACCAACAATCCAGCAAAGAACGATACGCTTTGATGTATCCATATGCCGCCATTTCATTACTCCTTAGCTTAAATTAAAACGGAAGCCCGCTGTCATCTTCAAAATCTTCGCTGTTTGCGCTTAATTCGCCGTTTTGGCTGTTTTGAGTGTAATTACTCGTCTGTGTGTCGGAACTTTCATTAGAGCCGCTCTTGGAGCCACAAAAGGACACTTTATCTGCAACTATCTCAACTGCGGTTCGTTTGTTGCCGTTCTTATCTTCATAGGAACGGGTCTGAATAGAGCCCTGAACTGCTATCATAGAGCCCTTGTGGAAATAGCGTGTGACAAAATCAGCCGTCTGGCGCCATGCAACAACGTTGATAAAATCGGTCTGTCTCTCTTCACCGGATTTTACATATGAACGGTCAACGGCAACGCAAAAAGATGTAACCGATATGCCGCTCGGAGTGGTGCGAAGCTCGGGGTCGGCAATAAGCCGACCCATTATAAAAGCACAGTTAATCATTGGTCTTACCCACTTTTGCTTTAAGTTTAACAATGTCTTCGTTGCTTTTTATGTCGGTTTCAATAAGCAACCTGTTTGTAGGTGCGTTAATAATTTTACCGTCATAAACAAAAAGACTGAATCCGGATTTTTCATCTTGGTATACTTCGTTTACATCGTCTATGATGTATTCCTTATCTGTTCCGATTACGTTAATTTTTGTCATTGCTAACATTCTCCTTTATACTGAATTTGTGATAGAAGCTTTTTGTGCCGTCCTTTTTGGTATATTGAACTCTCTCTGTAAGGATTGGCACGCCGTCTTTTTTGAGCTGTCGGATTATGTCTCTCGGGGAGTTGATATTCAACACGCTCATCATTTGTTTATAAGTAATAGAACCGTTTGCTTGCATATAATTAAGCGTCTTGTCCGTTTGGCGTTGTATCATTTTCTTTAACTTCTCCCGTCTCTTCGTCAACATCGACATAGATCGTTTCGTCTGCGACTTCATACATATCTGAAGATATTTCCGATTTTATACTTTCATCCGATGAAATAGCTCTTACGAAATCGGATTTCATCGGAGCGTATTTCAAGACCTTTTTAAGAACGGTTTTCTTGGCCATTTCTTCAAAGTTTGTCTTCCACGGAGAGTATGCAGTTGAATAGGCTCTGCTGTATTTCTCTGCATGTTTTTTTACATCGTCCATAGACATTACTTCAAAGCCGTATCCGCCCGATTTCGTCCTGAATAAGGCATAAACCTTTATCGGGTCGCCTCTGTTGCTGTCGGCGGGAATGTGTAAAAGTTTCGGTTCAAGCCCGTACTGACACTCGAAGGTATCGTTCTCATAAACGACCTGGGCTTGTACAAGTTCAACTTCGCCGCTCCGGTAAGCAAGGTCAATTAAACCTTTGTATCCGATTTGGAATTGAACCTCGTCAACTCCGTGATTTTTATAAGGAATTAAATAAGCCTGTCCGAGAGGAGTGTTAGGTTCAAGACCGAGCTGTGCTGCATTCATCATCGCGCCGAGAAAGGACTTAGGGGTGCAATCTGCAAGCTTAGGATTTACCGAAATAGCCGAGAGGGTCATTCGAGTAAAACGTTCCGGTGTTATTACACTCGGCAATGCTTTGGCGATTTCGCCCTCCATAGACTTAATCAAGCCTTTCATTGATACGTCTTTTCTTGTTGTAGTTGCTACTTGATTTTGGATTTTTCCCACGATGTTCATTTCCTTTCGTTAATTTTAAAAGTTCTGTATTGTGATGTTTTATAATATCCCGATAGGTCTATGTCGGGATGATCTTGTGTGAACGCTTTTACATCAAATGAATTCCTATTTCCCGTTTTCCAAGTGCACTTGAAATTATCGGATTCGCCATTTTCGGCAGCACCCATAAAAGTCTTGATTTTATTGATTTTTTCTTTTTTTAAAGCTTCAAGGTCTCGGATATTCTGCGTTATGTCAAGGTATTGTCTCAGGTCATTTTCATAGCCGATAAGGCTTACTGTAGTACCGTTGTCATCCGGATACATTTCCGCTATTGTATCGGTGGTCGAATCAGAGCCGTCAACAGGAGGTTCTGCATCTGTGTCTATGTAATGCTTGAACCTTTTCTCTTGCTCCATAAGAGCTTGAATCTCTTCCTCGTCTCTTTCAAGCGTGAAGAAGTGTATTTCTCTGCAGTTAACAAGAACAGCGAGATAAGCCCTTTCAAGCTCAGTAACAGCAAGATAATGTGTCATCTGCGCATACCAAGCGTCGGGGAATTCTCCGCCCTTAATCTTCTTCATGTTAGGGAAGCTGTTTGTAGTCTTGATTTCAAGCAATGCTTTTTCGCCAACCACCATTCTGTCAACATTAGCTTCTGCCCACGGGTACTTATCGTTGACGAGCATGAAATTTTCTCTTCTGACTTTTTTCCCTGTTTCGTGCTCAAATTTTTTGGCAACAAACTCTTCAAGATAAGCCCCGACTTCTGTTGTTATGTTGCCTTCGAAAGGTAATGCTCTGCCTGTCTTTTCCGCCCAAAGAGTATAAGCACTCTTGTATGGATTCATTCCGATTATAGAGCCTGCCTCAGATCCACCGATATAAGCTTTTCTGAGATTTAACCATTCATCATGAGTTTTCCATTTGTATTTTGTTATCATTTCATTACTCCTAATAAGAATTTTAAAATCTTTGCTTTTAACCGCTGCTCGAAATCAATTACGTCCTGTTCATGAATGTAGCCGTATATAATTGCCAAAACAATAAGTAACTCAAAAAAAGATCTAATCATTTCGCTCATACGGTTACCTCTTTAAACTTGCCGTTGACGAACATCTTTGTTCCTCCTGTAATGTCTTCCAATGGTACGGCACTCCGTATTCTCTCAAATGCCACTCGTCAAATTCCTTACGATGCTCGGCATCTTCATAGTATCGGTAAACAGTCCTGTAAAGAATGCGAGCTAAGCGGTTCAACTTTTCTTGCATATTATTTTCGTCCATAATTACGCTCCTTTCTTATGTGAAGTAATCGCCGTTTCAGTACCTTGTGAAATCACACTATTCTCAAACCTGAACTTTTGAATTTCAAAAGTCAGTGCGTAAAAAAATATGGCTCAATTTCGCTTAACGGGATGTGTAACATCTGCATAATGGCTTCGATTTGCGGTACTGAGAAGTAAGTTTCTGATTTAAGTTTGTTCCTTAATGTAGTCTCGCTTATGTGAGCGAACGCTGCGACATTTGCTTGCGTCAAATGTAACTCTCTTATTCTGCCTAAAAGTTTGGAGTAATCGTACTTGATTGATTCCATTTTTTCACTCCTTTCAAAAAATAATTGACAAATAATGACTTACAATATATACTTAATATGGAATCCGCATTGAGAGCGTCGGCGGTCAGTTCCGCTCTCAATGGTAAAGTTACTGGGTTTCCGCTTCGTCCTGTTCGTGGCAGGACGATTTTTTTATCTCTTCTTTCAGTCTCTCGACTTCTAACAGAAGCTGTTGATTATGCTTAATCAACTCTAAAAGTAAATCTGCGTAAGTCATAGGCATCACTCCTTTGACCGCCTTGCAATCTCTTGATTGCAAAGTTATTATAACACTTTTGAAATTCAAAAGTCAATAGTTTTTCAAAAGTTTTTTTGCTTTTTTGGCAAAAAAACTTGCGCTTTTCAAAAAACAATGTATAATATTTTCGAGGTGAAAATATGATTAAATTTAGTGAGCGCTTAGATGAAGCACTCAAAAAAAGAGACGTTTCGCCAGCTGAACTTGCTCGTAGAATAGGTGTAAATGAGGGTACTATTTCTAATTACAGAAGAGGTAGGTACTCGCCTAAACAAAATCGTGTGGAAGAGATAGCAACTGCTCTCGGAGTATCAATCGCTTGGCTTATGGGAGCAGATGTACCCATGCATAAAGAAAAATCCTCTCCGGAATTATCCGAAGAGGAAAAGGGGCTGCTTGAACTATTCAGGGGTCTTCCCGAGGACAAGCAGAAGATGGTTCTTGAGATGTTGAAGGCTGCTCTTTCAACGAAATAATAATCTCAAGAGCCTTTATGAGAGCGTATTCTTTGTTAGGCGCAGAATGAATTATATCTAATAATTCATTTTCGTACAGTGTCATTTTTACGCTCCTTTCAGAACAAATGTTCGATTGAAGAATATCACAAGTTAATTTCTTTGTCAATAGTTCTCTGTACCAATAATGGGACTCAGGGCTGTAAGTTAAGTTTTATTGTAAACAGGAAAAGGAAAGATTTTGAGGTGGTATAATGCTCTCATTTGCGGAATTAAAAGCCATTATAAAAGCCAAAAAACAATTTGAAGTAAAAAATATCCCAATATATAAAAATGGCGTTATTTATGCTGTTTCAGGCTTTAGTAAGAATTCCTTATATGAACACAGAAAAATATATTATACTGCAAATATTATAATTTCTGACGGTAAGGTCTATAATTTGAATGATGTTGAAAGTTGTAAAACGCTTGTAGTGCCAAAATTCGCATTTCAAAATGGCGGACTGCCAAAAGTTACAGAAGATTTATCTTATGTTCTTTTGATGTATGTATGTAAACTGGAAAATATTAAGATATCGAAAATTCTTGTGCCAATTACATACAATATGATGAAAGCTTCACCTGTAGGTTATACAAGAAAAGATTTTATGAGGTTGGTTATTAAATTATGGAAAGACGGATGGCTTGACGATGGAGACAAATTAAAGGCACAAATCGATAATAAGAATGATGTTACAGAACAAGAACAAACTAATGATATATTGAAAAGAGCAAAATTATTTAATACAGATTTAGTTGAATGTTCCGTTCACTTCGCAACTTGTTCAGAGTGTGCAAAGTTGCAGGGGAGAGTATATTCAATTTCCGGTAAAAGCGAAAAATATCCTAAACTTCCGGATAGCGTATTGAAATATGGCGGCTTTCACAAAGGGTGTAGGCACGTATTTTTTCCAGTCATTGAAGGATGTTTTTCTATGTCAAAGTATTCAACGGATAGAGCCGAATTAGTTGAAGTTGACCCGGTTTTATATAGTAATAGACCGTTCGTTGATGATAGAACGGAAAAAGACAAAGAAGAGTATGAACATTATATTATTAAAAAGCAAAACGATATCGACTATGAAAAAATGCAAAGAAAATATTATGAATATAAGCATATATGCACGGGAAAGCCGGTGTCGCTAAAGAAATATATGCAAATAATGGGGTTTAAAAGGATAAAAAAATAAAAAATAAAAAAATAAAAAAACACCCCCTGCTGGAACAGGGGGCTGCATTAAAAACAAGAGTACGAAAATGACACTGTACGAACTCACGCCGTTTTCAATGCTACATTTATTATAGCATTGAAACCCATACTCCGCAAGTGTATTTTTGTACACAGAAGGAGGATATAAGGCAATGAATGTTGTTCTATATATGAGATACAGTAGTGACAGGCAAACGGAGCAGTCTATAGAGGGTCAAAAGAGGGTCTGTATGGACTTCTGCGAGCGACAAGGATATAACGTAGTGGGAGAATATATAGACCGCGCAACGTCCGCCTATAAAGAAACAGCGAAACGTACTAACTTCTGCCGGATGATACGGGACAGCAGTAACGGGTTATGGCAGGGGGTTGTTGTCTATAAGCTCGACAGATTTGCCCGCAATCGCTATGACTCCGCTACCTATAAAGTACGTTTGAAGAAGAACGGGGTCAAGGTTATATCGGCGACAGAAAACATATCCGACAGCCCTGAGGGCGTTATACTTGAGTCAGTCCTTGAGGGAATGGCCGAGTTTTACTCTAAGGAGCTCTCTCAGAAAGTTAGCCGAGGTCTGAATGAGTCGGCGCATAAGTGCAACAGCACCGGCGGCGCAATCCCTTTGGGGTACAAGACGGTCGACAAAAAGCTTACTGTTGACGAGCCAAACGCGCAAATAGTCAAAGAGGCGTTTGACTTATATGCAGGAGGGGCAACTATCTCCGAGATATGCGAGAAATTTAACAGTCAAGGTTATCGCACCAAAAAGGGAACTGAGTTCAATAAAAATTCGTTTAAATCTATGTTTAGAAACGAGAAGTATATAGGGACATATACATATAAGGATATTCGTATAGAGGGGGGTATTCCTGCTATTATAGATAAAGAAACATTCGAGACTGTACAAAAAAAGCTCTCTGCGAACGCACAAGCTCCTGCACGTGGTAAGGCGAGGATGAATTACCTATTATCTCAAAAGCTGTTCTGTGGGCATTGTGGGGCTAATATGATAGGCGATAGCGGAAGAAGTAAAACAGGGGAGACCTATTATTACTACTCGTGCAGCACTCGTAAGCGTTTTCACTCTTGCAAGAAAAGAACAATCCGCAAAGACCTTATAGAGCGTATAGTAGCTGAGAACGCTATGCGGTTAATCACCCCTGAAATGATTAACACTATCGCAGATATGGCTATCAAGTGTAATAGAGAGGATATAGAGAGTGACGCTATAATCCCAGCTTTGACGGCTGACTTAAAGGAGATAAATACAAGCATAAAAAATCTGCTTAAAATGGTAGAGCGTGGCGTTGAATCGGAGACTCTCGACTTGCGGCTCAAAGAGTTAGAAAAAAGAAAAAAGGACACCGAGTCAAGACTCGATGCCGCTAAGAGTGAATATCTCACATTGGATAAGACTGTCATTGTGGGTTGGTTATCTCAGTTCTTGAGTGGTGACATAGAAGACGAGGACTTTCGCAGACATTTGATTGATACGCTAATCAATTCTGTCACGGTATGGGACGAGCCTGACGGAGGATATAAGATAACAACCGTTTATAACCTAAAAGGGAACACTCAAACATATAGGGTTAATGCCGACGGTAGTTCGGATATGAAACGTAATTCTCCACCAAAGAAACGACAATTTTCGTGAGAAGATTGTCGTTTCTTTTTGTTTTGTATGTTTATCTTTTCGTTTTTCTTTTTTTGATTAGAAAGATAACGGACAAGAGAAAAATTATGCGGAAACCGGTCTTTGTCATCGGTAATGCATCATCCGTTTGCAGCTTTTGCCGAGCAATAGCACCGACGCCGATTGTTATCGTTTTTTCTGTTGTGTATTAGATTTAAAAAGAAGTTTCATAAAAACATTTTGAAATAATTATTGTTGACAAAATGATGCAATATATGTATAATATCAAAGTGATTTCCGTAAGGAAGAATTTAATATAGGGGTATAGCTCAGTTGGTAGAGCAGCGGTCTCCAAAACCGCGTGCCGAGGGTTCAAGTCCTTCTGCCCCTGCCAAAACAAAAAGACACCTGCGGGTGTCTTTTTTGTTTTGTTGTTAAAGCAGAAGAACTTGAACCACGAAATTCAAAAGTGCAAGCACTTTTGACAGTAAACAGTCCGGTGGACTGTTTATGCATTGAGTTGATTATAAAGCCCCTGCCAAAGAAAGCACCGAATTTTCGGTGCTTTTTTCTTTTATTTACGCTGTTTCACGGCGTTTTCACTTGCTTTTCTCATATAGATAAAACTAAGGCGCACGGTCTTTTCCGCACGCCGTCTTTTCATTTTCACACTGTTTTTTGTTCACTTTGTGCCACACAATCCACCCAATCCGTTTGGTACATCATCAAAAAAGCATCAATCACAATTCAAATCCGTTAGTAACGCCCATCAGCATATCCGTGTTTCGCTTGACATAATACATTTCGGTTATCTCCGAAGTTGTGTGTCCGAGTAAGTCTGCCACCTGCCTCGGTGTTAATGCTTTTGCCGTTCCGTCCTCAGCTCGTACTCCTGTTACAAGCTTTGTTGCGAATGTGTGTCGCAAACTGTGTAAGCCTTTTTTCTCGATTCCTGCCGCATCCAGTATGGAATAAAACCGTTTTCGCAAGTTCAACGGTCTTGTAAAGTTTCCGTCTGCATCGGGTATCAATGGTGCATCCTCACCGAAATATCGCTCGTTTCGTAATTCGATAATCGCTTGTATTGCAGTTTCGTTTAAGGGTACGATACGCTTGCTTGAAGCGGTTTTCAGCTTGCCAACTACAATTTCTCGTCCGCTTTTTCGCTCTGTTCCGTCACGCTTTTGCGCTTCTTTAACACCTCTTTGTATGTGTATCACTTTCTTTTCAAGGTCTATGTCGCTGTTGATTAAACCTAACGCTTCAGCAGTTCTCAACCCTGTGTTCAGCATAAGAATATATGCTGATGCTTGATTGTGTTTCGGCTTGCCTGAAGGGTACTTCTTGTATGCTTCCGCTTTGAATTTTTCAATTTCCTCATCGGTAAATACGGTTATCGTTTCGCATACGGGAAGCACTTCTTTGTTTTGCTTTGCAAGATAATTTGACTTTTTTATCGTAGGCACAGCGTTCATTGGATTCTTTTTTATGAACTCTTCACGCATAAGATAATCGAAGTATTCGTTGAGCAGATTGTATGTTTGCTTGACTGTTGAGAATGAATATCCCTTGTCGGTCAGCGTGCTAATCAATCGCTTAATGTCTGCACCTGTTATGTTAGAAACAATGAGTTTGCCCATGTAAGGGACGATTTGATTTTTGTATATCTGCTCGTTGCGGTCATAGGTTACTCGCTCAACATTCGGGTACTTAAACACTTGCAGGTAATTAAGCAGGCTGTCTTTTACAGTCTTGTTACCCTCAATGGCATCAATGATTTCTTCTTCGAACTTGGTTATGTAGTCTGTCATTTTCTTGTTGACTTCAGCTTTGGTCGTGCCGGAAAAGCTCTTGCGTTTTCGTTCGC